>Ga0114946_10000635_pt1 | contig 23621 bp, 18 predicted proteins | sample WalLakDeSediment_FD_88676 | JGI IMG/M metagenome (GOLD analysis project Ga0114946, IMG submission 88676) | Lake sediment microbial communities from Walker lake, Nevada to study Microbial Dark Matter (Phase II) - Walker Lake 11/02/13 Deep Sediment | ecosystem: Environmental > Aquatic >... | reverse complement strand
TTCATGGATCGCCCTCTGGTAGTGGCGGTTCATGGATCGCCCTCGAATGGTTGGCTATTCATGGAACGCCCTCGAAAAAAACGGTGGCTATTCATGGATCGCCCTCTGGTTAGTGGCTATGTATAGATCGCCCCACAGGTTGGTGAAGCGTCTGGTTTGGTGGTGGTTCATGGAACGCCCCCGAAAAAAACGGTGGCTGTTCCTGGATCGCCTCGAATGGTTGGCTATTCATGGATCGCCCTCCGAAAAACGGTGGTGGTTCATGGATCGCCCTCGGAAACGGTGGCGGTTCATGGATCGCCCCCGAAAAACGGTGGTGGTTCATGGATCGCTCCCCGAAAAAGGTGGTGGTTCATGGACCGCCCCCGAAAAAAACGGTGGCGGTTCATGGATCGCCCCCGAATGGTTGGCTATTCATGGATCGCCCCCGAATGGTTGGCTATTCATGGATCGCCCTCGGAAACGGTGGCGGTTCATGGATCGCCCTCGGTCGGTGGTGGTTCATGGAACGCCCTCGTGTGGGTGGCTACTCTTGGATTGCCCTTGGTCTGTACGGTTCATGCTATGCTATTATAATATCGGGTCGATTCATGGATCGCCCTCGAATGGTTGGCTATTCATGGATCGCCCTCGAATGGTTGGCTATTCATGGAACGCCCTCGAAAAAAACGGTGGCTATTCATGGATCGCCCTCCGAAAAACGGTGGTGGTTCATGGATCGCCCTCGGAAACGGTGGCGGTTCATGGATCGCCCTCGAAAAACGGTGGCGGTTCATGAAACGCCCTCGGTCAGCGCAGTTCATAGAAAGCCATCACAGTAGGTCGATTCATGGAACGCCCTCGGAAAACGGTGGTGCTTCATGGATCGCCCTCTGGTTGGTGGCTTTTCATGGAACGCCCCCTGGTCACCACAGTTCATGAACCATCCCTCGGTCCGAAAATCCCATAAGATCATATAGAGCTAGTTCATTTGTATTTCACTGTTATAGGATCAGAGTTGTTATGAGATTCTCCTTCCCTTCGCATGTTTGATCTTCCTGAAACGACAACTCCGATTCACCTGAGCACGCCGGTCCTCCAGCAGCTTAACACCTAATCACGGGGTAACGCGATTCCATTGCATCTCACCCCAGCGATGAATATCTTGAAATTTTACTTCAATCCGCACATGCAATTGGAACACGAGTACATGACACAGCAGACAACGGAGATAAAGAACACCATCGACATCTCGGTTGTCATCCCTTCGTATAACGAACATGAATCGCTGCCGGAATTGTCGGCGCAACTATCGCACGTGCTCGGTGGGATGAGTGAGCGGTGGGAAGTCTGGTATATCGACGACGGCAGTAACGACGCGTCGTTTGAGACTATGCAAGGCTTGCACGAAAAGGATCCACGCTTTAAAGTGATTCGCTTTAGAAGGAACTACGGAAAATCTGCCGCACTTGCTCTGGGTTTCCTCCATGCGCAAGGCGAATACGTCGTTACGATGGATGCCGATTTACAAGACGATCCGCAAGAAATACCGAACTTGCTTGCGAAAATCAACGAAGGCTACGACATGGTGTCGGGATGGAAACGAAAGCGATTCGATCCACTGTCAAAAACCCTTCCGTCTCGATTTTTTAACTTTGTGACCCGAAAATTGTCTGGAATCGACATTCACGATTTCAATTGTGGCTTGAAGGCATATCGGCGTGAAGTAGTCAAATCAGTGCGCATCTACGGCGAAATGCATCGCTACATCCCAGTGCTTGCTAAAATGGCGGGTTTCAGTGTAGCGGAAATCGTTGTGCATCATCACCCCCGAAAATACGGGAAAACCAAGTTCGGCTTGAGCCGCTTTCTCAAAGGGTTTCTTGATTTGCTTACAGTGCTGTTCACGTCCAGATACACGCAGCGCCCACTGCATGTGTTCGGTAGTTTCGGAGGCGTCATGCTCTTCATCGGCTTCCTCATCAATGCTTGGCTGAGTATTGAGTGGCTGTGTGGTCATCCCGTGAGCAATAGACCAATGCTGCTGCTCGGTATTCTGCTCATGCTCTTGGGGATACAACTGATTTCGACTGGTCTTATAGCGGAAATGATTACGAAAAGTGGCATAGACGAACGCGATTACAGTATACGCGACATTCTTTCTTAATTTCAGTAAGTATCACAGGTCTTCATGACGGATAGATTCGTGTATAAAGAAGACTGCCGCCACTTTCGCGGCGACATCCCATGCGCTCCGCATAAAAGCGAAGGCGTGCATTGCATCGATTGCCCTTATTACGAAAGTACCGATCGAAACATTCTCATCATCAAACTCGGTGCCATCGGTGACGTGATTCGTACAACACCCCTCCTCACACGCTTGCGCAGCGATTATCCGGAAGGTCGCATTTGGTGGCTGACACAGACACCGGACGTCCTGCCTGCTGTTGTCGATAACAAACTTCGTTTCGACATGGCAAACGTGATATCCGTGCTTGCCGTGAGTTTCGATCTCGCAATCAATCTCGACAAGGATAGAGAGGCTTGTGCGATAATGGATAGATTGGATGCGAGTATTAAGAAAGGCTTCACACTACGAAACGGTATTTGTACTCCCATCGACGAATCTGCGAGGCACAAGTTTCTCACAGGTATCTTCGATGATGTCAACAAAGCCAATACGAAACACTACGTCGAGGAAATCTTCGAAATTTGCGGCTATGACTGGCAGGGCGAAGAATACCTTCTTGATGCACCGGGAAGTTTCGATCTCGAGCGATATGAATTGTCGAAAATCTATGCAGCAGACGTGTCACAACCACTTATTGGCCTCAATACGGGATGCGGTGGACGTTGGACAAGTCGGCTTTGGCCAGACGAGTACTGGGTGGATCTCGCCGAGCGGCTGCTTGTCAAGGGTATGATTCCGTTGTTTTTGGGCGGTGAACAGGAAGACGAGAAAAATCTCCGATTGGCTGAAGCATCGGGCGGACTGTATCTCGGTCATTTCCCGTTGAAGACCTTTCTATCGCTTATGAATCGTTGCGACGTCATTGTTTCCGCAGTTACCATGGCCATGCATTTCGCGATCGGGTTGAAAAAACCGTTGATACTGTTCAATAACATTTTCAATCCTCGAGAATTCGAATTGTACGGGCGCGGCGAGCTGCTCGAACCATCCAAGCCTTGTCAGTGTTTTTTTCAGCCGACCTGCCGGAACGATGCGTATCGTTGCATGGAGCATCTTGAAGTGGAACGGGTGTTGGACGCAGTCAAGCGTTGGACCGGCAATTCGAGGAGCGATGCTTCGCCATGACCATTGTACTTATAGGTACAGCGTATCCGTTGCGTGGTGGGATAGCGCATTACGTCGGACTTCTGTGGAAGTACCTATCCCGGACCCACGACGTGCGAATCGTGACGTTTTCCCGTCAATATCCGAAGTTGTTGTTTCCAGGCAAAACGCAAGAAGAGCTTGGGGATCCCGGCATCCCGGTCGATAGTCTGCAATGGATAGATTCCATTAATCCGTTCAACTGGTTTCGCGTGGGGCTTCGTATCAGAGCTATGAAACCCGATCTGGTGTTGTACAAGTTCTGGATGCCGTTTTTTGCTCCGTCCTACGGTGTTATTGCAGCACTGGTGCGTTACCGCCGTAAGACGAAGACAATGTTCATTTGCGACAATGTCATTCCGCATGAAAGGCGACCTGGTGATAAACTCCTGACGCGCTTCGCCTTTCGTTTTATTGACGCTTTCATCGTGCAGTCCAAAGCTGTGGAACGCGATCTGAATTCATGGAAAAAACATCCGCTTTTTTCGTATCTGCCGCATCCTGTCTACGAAGTGTTCGGCGAGGAGACAGACAAGGCCACGGCACGACAGGCCATCTCGAAGATTGATCCTGAGATTTCCTTGTCCGCTGATGATGAAGTGCTCTTGTTCTTCGGTTATGTGCGGGACTACAAGGGATTGGACGTCGTTCTCGATGCCATGCCGGCAATATTGCGTGATCGGAATGTTATTCTCCTTGTGGTAGGGGAATTTTACAACAATGAAGAACAGTATAGAGAGCAAGTGAAGCGACTCGGAATACAGAACAATGTGCGATTTCACGCCGATTATGTACCGAACGAATATGTCGGTACGTTTTTCTCCGCTTCAGATGTGCTGACGCTGCCTTACAAATCGGCGACACAGAGCGGCATTATTCAGATTGCGTATAATTTCAACCGACCGGTTATCGCTACGGACGTTGGAGGATTGGGCGAGGTGATCGTTGATGGAAAAACGGGGTTCCTCGTGCCACCCGACTCGCCGGATCGTTTGGCCGAAGTCGTCACGCGGTTTTTCCGAGATGGCTTGTTCGAACGTTTTCGAGAAAATGTAATGGAAGAAAAAAAGAAATATTCGTGGGAATACATGACCGCAGGTATTGAAGAGTTGTATCGATGCAGTCTCACACAGGACGGTATACGGCGATGACAAAGACGCGAAGAACGAAACAGCGAGAAAGGCTGAAACAGGACGCGGCCCACACCGATTTCGACCTCGACATGTATGTCGACAAATACATGTGGCTGTTGCTTCCGGTATTGACTCTGTTGTATTACTGGTTCAGTGTTGGATCGACGGGCTTTTACCAAGATGACGAGATCGGACATTATCGTAACATCCGGCAATTTTGGGGTGATCCATTCAGCATCATGGGGAATCAACCGAAACCGGGCTGGAAAATACTCATGGTCGTTCCAGGCTTATTCGGTTTCGTCGGTGTCGCGCTCGCGCACTGTTTCGTGGCTGCGTTGACGGCTGTCATGACATGGAAACTTGGCAAGGCGATGAAACTGCGTAACTCTACGGTGGCTGCCTTGCTGCTTGCTATGCAACCACTGTATGTGCAATTGGCGTTTCGCAGTTACAGCGAAATTCCGGCGGCACTGTTCGTGGTGTTGTCGCTGTTGTTTTATTACCGTGAACAATGGGTGTTGGCTGCACTGACCTCGTCGTATGTCTTTTCATTGCGGCAGGAATTCGCGCTTGTGAGTATCGGACTTGGTATCGTGTTCCTTTTCAGAAAACAATGGATTCCCTTCCTCGTATTAGCGTGGACTCCTTTGACTCTCGCCCTGATCGGCTGGGCAGTGACCGGCAACATGATGTGGTTGATCGACGATATGACGCGTATCGGTCTCAAAGTCGATTTACCGCGCAAACACCTCATGCATTATTTCGAAGTGTATATCTACATGGTCGGACCAGTTGTGTTGACGATGTTCGTCTTGGGGTATTTCAGACAATTCTTCCCGCTGCAGCGATGGCGCGAACACATCTCCAAACATGGTTTTTTCTTTTTCACCTTCACCATCATATTCGTTTGGTCCGTTCTTTCCGCTTGGGAAGTGCTGGATTTTGGAGCGAATCCCGGTCACTGGAGGTATTTGCTGTCGATCGCGCCGCTAACCGCCATTTACGGTGTCATGGGGTTGAATATCATGTTTGCACAAAAGGACCGGCAGATGCCTATGGCGATATTGGTCACCTTCGCTGCCTTGGCATTACTCTTTCTCTCGCGTGATACGACAGGCATCGTTATGATTGACCAACCCCGCTACGATCATTCAATTGTCGTAGTTGCAATACTATTTCTGTATGCCTTGTTTTCGTGGGTTCGTGTTGTCGGAGGCGGGACTGTTGTGACATTTCTGCTGATCGGCGGTGTGACGTTCACCTTGTACGCTGAGAAACCCCGAAAACTCGACCCGGTCGCGCGCATGGTCAAGGACATGGCGGAGTGGTATCTGCAGCAACCTGAAGAATTACAACAACGGCCGTTATATGGCAATCACGTGCTATTCAGATATTTTGCCGATATCGATATCAACGACAAGCAACGCGACTTGCCGATGTTCATAGAAACCTTGGAAGAGGCACCCATCGGTGCAGTGGCAGTGTGGGACAGTCATTACGGATTCAATCAGTTCGGTGGCGACGTCCCGCTGGAATATTTCCATGAGAATCCGTCATTCAAATTGCTTAATCAGTCTATAGCTCCGGATCGTAGCTTTGGAATACTCGTATTCGAGAAAGTCGTTCCATCACCTGATTCGGACCACAGAATACTTGGCGACGAAGATTCTCCTGCTGGAGGTGTGTGATTACTCGTTAATTCATAATGTGTTACGGACGTTGTTTCATTGTTTTTCTCATATACGAATCGTAGTTTTCAGAACGGAACTCCGAATCTTCCATAGACACATGTTTGTCGAGCATGCCCGAAGATAAGATATTGTTCCCCATGTTGATTCAGAACTTGCCGTGAGGTTTCATGAAGCGCACAACACAGCTTGATTTGTTCCATAAAAACGTTATCCCATTACTCATAGCTTTCGCCTTATTGGCGGCTTGTTCTTCCCAAAAGGAACTTTCGAAAGACGAAACGCAGCTTCAATCGCCGCCGGCGCACGCAACGCTTGATACGCTTGCACCGACGCCGGGAGAATCATTGCTTCCACGTCCGGATATCGATTTTGGTGAAGCGTTGCCGGCACCTTCTGTCACTTCCGTCGAAAAACAAGCCCTGATGGATCGTGCTCGTCTGCACATTCTTCTTGCAGGCAAGGCGCTGTCATCCGGCGATACACTGACGGCTCTCGATCAATGTTCGCTCGCACTTGAGAAGCTCGATCGTGCTAGTTATCTGCCCTATATAGACGAGGACTCGATCTATACGGAATTGATCACGCGGTTGACAGCATTGTACAAGCGATGCGAAACACTTATTGCCCGCAGTGAAATCGAAGTGCCCATGTCTGCTATGCAGTTGCTGGCAGATGAAAGTGTCGAGAAAGACGATGTCGATCTGACGGCGCTTACATTCAAGGAACCGCGTCCCTCTACAATTCCATTACCTCTGTACGATGATGTAGAGAAGAACATCGTGTACTTTACAACGAAAATGCGAAAGCACTTTGTGAAGTGGATAGAACGATCCGGAAGGTACTTTCCTGTAATGGCACCTATTCTCAGAGAAGAAGGCATGCCGGACGAAATCATCTATCTAACCATGATAGAGAGTGGCGTCAATCCGATCGCCAGATCTTGGGCGAAATGTGTTGGGCTCTGGCAATTTCTGAAATCCACAGGAGAGATGTATGGACTGAAGGGGGATTTTCACGAGGATGACCGCCGTGATCCGGAGAAATCCACCCGAGCCGCCGCACGACATTTGCGCGATCTTTACAACAACTATGGCGATTGGCATTTGGCACTGGCCGCATATAATGCAGGTGCCGGTCGCATCAGTCGTGCTATCCGGCGGAGCGGCAAAAGTAAACCGTCGTATTGGGATATTCGTTCATTGTTACCCAGGGAAACGCAGAACTATGTGCCGCTGTATATCGCAGCTACCATTATCGCCATGGATCCACACGAGTATGACTTTGGCGACGTCGTCTTGCAGCAGCCCTTCGAGTATGACGTTGTAACCGTGGATAAACCGTATCATCTCGAGGATTTGGCCCAGTGTGTGGGAAGTACAATGAGTGAATTGGTGGATTTGAATCCCATGCTTCTGCAGGAAACGACTCCCCCCAGAGCGTATAATCTCCGAATCCCCAAGGGTAGCAGTGAAAGATTCGCGGCCAATATCATCGATGTGAAGGTCCGACCAAGCGCAACCCCTCAAACCTCCACGGAATTCGTCGTTACTGAACACAAGGTGAAGCGCGGCGAGAATCTGTACATGCTTGCGAAAAGATACAAAGTAACGGTTGGACAGATCGCCAAGGCTAATAATATGAATAGCGCCCGACACCTCAGAGTGGGCGAAGTTCTTCGTATTCCTCACAAGGATGTCGTGACAACAACCTCCAATGCAACGGCATTGGACAACCTCGCCTCACCGACGAGGGAACGGGATCCGATAGCACGCACCGAAGGTCGTGAAAAGCTGCTCGTGCGTGTTGAGCGTGGGAATACTCTTGGTGGAATCGCCCATCATTACGGTGTTACAGTCCATGACATCATGCGCTGGAACAATATGGAAGCAGAGGACAAACTGTTGGCCGGAAGAACACTGGATGTGTGGGTGCGCCCCGGCAGCACTTTCGCCTCATCATCTTCGACAGAGACCGATCCTGCTGCACCGATTGCAACAGTGAATGCACGCCCGGAAGCGGAGAACGCCCCCGCGAAAACCGTGGCAACTGCTTCGGTACCGAGTAGCGAGCATACAGTTCGGAGAGGTGAAACACTTGCGAGCATCGCCGGTGCCTTCAATGTTACCATACAAAATCTTATCGACTGGAACGGACTGAAAAACACGCGGATCGTGACGGGAAAGAAGCTTCGTGTGCTTCCGGACGACCAACATGGCAGTGTTCAGAAACGCGAAGTGGAGAAGGCAAGACAAAGCTCCGAAGACGACAGCATTCATGTCGTCGAACGCGGAGAAACGATGTTCCGAATCGCAACGCAGTACAGCGTGAAAGTCGAAGATATTCAACGCTGGAACAATCTCACCGGAACACATATTCGCGTCGGGCAAAAGCTGCGTGTTAAAGTGCAGCAGTCCAGCGCTCGCTCGATTGCATCCGAAGACGATAACGCGACTGTGACGACATCCAGACAAGCTACACGTTCTGAAATTGTTCGCGCGGAACAGTCGGAGAAACCCCTCGGACATAGTGGGGAAGCCAAAACCGTCACCGTTGATGCACCAAATACTGAATCCCGCACTGAACGCTCCGAATCGAAAATGAACAACACTGCCGCCGACAGTGCGAAGCACAGCACTGATGCAGCCCCGCAACCGCAGCAGAGCGTTGCTCCTGCGATCAACGGCATGTATACAGTGCGACCGGGTGACAATCTCTACGCCATCTCACGAGCTGCAGGAGTGAGCGTCGAGCAGTTGCGTGCTTGGAATAATATCGAAGACGATGTTTTACAGGTCGGGCGGCAACTATTCCTGTCAGCTCCGGGAAAATCAGAGAATAATGCGAAGCTGATGCAGTCTGAGGGAGCCTCCGCAACGAATGCTACAGCGGCATCTTCTGCGACCGATCAAGTTGACTTCATACGTTACACCGTCAGCAGTGGCGATAATCTCCATTCTATTGCTCGGAGTTTCGGTGTTTCAGTTTCGGATCTGAAATCGTGGAATAATCTATCCGGCACTGTCATTATCATAGGACAGGAACTTCGGATTCGACAAGGCAAGGATGAAAGTGAAGGCGCTTCTCCATCATCGCAGGAAACAGTGTCAAGAGAAGAAGTTGTCAGGCCGTCGGATGACGCGGATCGAGCCAACAAGCTTCGCAAGGAATACACCGTCAAGCAAGGCGAGACGCTGTATGGAATAGCAAGCAAACTCGGGGTTACCGTCAAGGAGTTGCAAGAGTGGAATACACTCGGTCGTTTCCTGAAAACGGGCGAGACGCTGATTTACTATAGCGAAGAATAGAACGACGAGCGCTAAGATATTCGGCGGTTTTCCAAGTGGACCGTCGTTCGGGTGGTATGAACACGTATGATCGACACCGAAGATACCTGCTGAAGCGTGCCAGACAACGGCGCGCCAGGATACAATTTCGACGCGGTATTGTGCTGCTCTGTGCTGCAATTGCCGGCTGGTCGTTCATCTCCTACACATCACCGCTCGGTTTCGCGCCACCCCCGCCAACGACCGTGGGTTCGTCGACTGCGAAAATGTTCGTGAGAAACATCGTCATGACGGTGAATACAGCGTCGACGAATCTGATGCCGTGGAGTAGATCACACGCAAAGGCCGATGCGTTGCATCTGTTCGATGCTTCTTATCAATTATCTCGTTACGATACGCATATCGGTCGTTCTGACATATCTGACGCTTTGATCTTTTTCCCGAAAAGTTCACCCACGACTTTGGGGAACTTCGTTGCATCAAACCGTCGACTCGATATTCTTCTCATCGGATTGGACAGCAGACTGGGGGACAGGCAAGGTCGTGCCGACGCTTTGCATATTGTCACAATCGATATTGACGATGGGACGGTCACGATAACGGGTATCCCGCGTGGCACCTATAGCAACTTGGGGTATGAGGATGATGCATCGAACATCATCGCTAATGTGCGTTCAGCACGTGGAAGACAGGAATTACTCCGTCGCACAGCAACACTTATCAATCGCGACAACATTGACTATTGGGTTGAAATTGGATTTTCAGACGCATTTGGTATAGTTGAATGGTTGGGTTTCGAGAATCCTTCTGCGGAGTTGCGCATGCTGCGCCGCCGTACCGGTTACCGTTATGGCGATCACACCCGATGTTATACACAAGCCGTGTTCATCCGCTCGGCTATTCGTCGTTTGCTCCCTCTTCTTGACGGCCCTGGTGTCGATCTGCTACTTGAGCCCGGACTTGATCTCGTGAAGAGTAACCTTACTGCTGTACAAAGCAGAGGGCTCGTTGCGCTGCTCAATGATCTTGCACTAACTGACACACCAGAGCGCATACATGTAGTAGTGCACAGTCCGTACAATCAAAACTTAGCGCACGATGCGGCAAACAGCACGAGAATGGCCTGGCGGAACGAGACGACGAGATGGAACGATGAACTCGCTACGAAACGGATCAGGCATTCACTTGCTGAAGCAGTCGAACACGAACGAAATGCGATTGCCGAATTGCTGACCATGTTCAGACAGCATTGCTGGTTGCAGATTGATGACAGGAGTGAACGCCGAATCCTTCGTGATTCCATTGCGACGGTGTTGAGCGCATTTGCTCGTGCACAAGGCGATTCGGCGGTGTTCGAAGAAATCGAACGTACAATGCGTGCTGATGATATGTTGTTTTCTCATGGTGGTAGGAAAACCGAACATCAAGAATAGCAAGTGGCAAAGCCCTGTATTTCCGGGCCTCCCCTGAACATTGTTTTCCCCATTTCATGATATCGATAGACCAGCATCATGCAAGAAGTACTGTCTTTTTCTCCACTGTATGATCCGCACATGCCATGTGCTACCGATTGCTTTGCGCAACGCCTTCCCCGTCAAAGAACGGATTGGGATCCATGATGCAACGGAGTTGTTCTTTCATCGTGCGCGGCATATCTTGTTTTCTGTCCGTCTACTGAATTTCATGACGGAGTTATGTTTCCGTAAGTATGTATTCGACGATCCAATGCTGCTGCGGATGAAGAACGATTTCAGCGAGATGTTCTATCTCGTGTTTTACTTTAGCTCTATTAACCCAATGTATCAATTCGGTCTGGAATACTATGAACACAGCCTTTCTTCAGCGTACGGAAAAGGCCATCGAAGGTTTGCAAATCCTCGCTCGCAATCTTTGGTGGACTTGGACTCCCCGAGCACAGGATATCTTTCACACGTTATCTGAACGTAAATGGCGTTCATCCAATCACAATGCCGTTGCGGTTTTGAATGCGATATCCCGTGACGAACTGCGTGCACGCCTTTGCGAAAAAGAATTCCTCTATCGCGTGGAGGAAATTCTTACGCAATTCGACGACTACATGAATAAAAAAGATACGTGGTATCGGGCGAATATGTCCGGCCCGGACGGGAAACTCGTCGCCTATTTCAGTGCCGAATTCGGTTTGCACGAGTCCCTCCCCGTCTATAGCGGCGGCTTGGGCGTATTGGCAGGGGATCACACGAAATCCGCCAGCGACCTCGGCATACCATTCGTGGGCATCAGTCTGTTCTACCGCAATGGGTTTTTTCAACAGTCCATTGGACCAGACGGTTGGCAACACGAGCATTACCCATTGTTGGATCCAACCGCGCTTCCCGTGGAAGCTGTGCTTGACAAGAATGGTGATCGCGTCACAGTCTCGGTGCGAATCGGACACAGCAAGGTGAATATTCGGGCCTATCGCCTCGCGGTTGGTCGTGCGACAATATACCTTCTCGATACGAATCTCCCGGAGAACGATCTGCATTATCGGGAGATTACCGCCCGCGTCTATGGTGGCGACAGCACGACAAGAGTGATGCAGGAAATGGTTTTGGGTATCGGCGGCGTCCGCTTGTTGCGGAAGTTGAATCTTCATCCCACCGTGTATCACATGAACGAGGGACATAGCGCGTTTCTCACTCTCGAACTGCTCCGCGAACGTTTGAACGAGAATGATTCGCTCGATCAAGCCAAGCATTGGGTACGTGAGCACTGCGTATTCACAACACACACACCTGTTCCTGCAGGGCATGATCGTTTTTCACCCGATTTGCTCGATCATATGCTCGGTGGATTCTACTCATCCTTGGGTATGGATGAAAAATCCGTACTTGCCTTCGGCAGAGAATATCCGGACAATGCGGAAGAAACATTCTGCATGACAGTGCTCGCATTGAAAATGTCGCGGGCGGCGAATGGTGTCAGCGAACTGCATGGTCGGGTGAGTCGAGAAATGTGGAAAGGATTGTTCGGTGTCGATGATCCGGACAAGGTGCCTATAGGCCACATCACGAACGGTGTGCACATTCTTGGTTGGATGGCCTTCAGGACACGGAAGTTCTGGCACAAACATCTTGGCGACAAGTGGATATACTATCTGAAAAACAAGGCGATTTGGACGCAGGTCTCCGATCCGGCGTTGATTCCGGATGAGGACCTCTGGGCGTTGCGTTACGGCCTGCGGCGCGACCTGGTCGAGTACACGCGTCGGATGATACGTCATCAGTTTCAGATGGGTGGTGCGGATTTCACGGAGGTTCAGGATTCCATACTCAATACCGATGTTCTGACAATCGGGTTCGCCAGACGTTTCGCCACCTATAAACGCGCACCTCTGCTTTTCAGGGATTTCAATCGAATCGTGGAAATGATCAACAATCCGGACCGTCCGATACAAATCGTCTTCGCCGGCAAAGCACATCCCCGAGACGATGAAGGGAAGCGCTTCATTCAACAAATCATAGGATTGACAAAAAATCCGGCGCTGTTCGGGAAAGTCGTGTTTCTGGAAAATTACGACATCAATGTCGCCAGACACATGGTATCCGGTGTGGACGTCTGGCTGAACACGCCTCGCAGACCGATGGAGGCAAGCGGTACAAGCGGCATGAAAATCGCCATTCACGGCGGCCTCAATCTCAGTATTCAGGACGGGTGGTGGCGTGAAGGCTACGACGGTGACAACGGCTGGAGCATCGGTGGGGATGAAACGCCTGAAGAAGCGTCGTTGCAGGATGAACGTGATGCAGAGGCATTGTATGAAGTTCTGGAAACGCGCGTGATCCCTGAATTCCACGATAGAGATGAGTACGGTATTCCAAGAAAGTGGATCCAACGTATTCGAAAATCGATGGAAACCCTGATTCCCGAATTCAATACCGACCGTATGGTCTCGGAATACGTCGTCAAGTATTACAAACTGACGGATTGACGATGCAGCGCGGAACGCGAAGCACGGAAAACATGTTATCCATTCATAACAAGGAAGCAGCCCATGGCAACAGTATTTGAGTACAAGGAAATCGTCGGAGTATCTACCAGCAGCATTGAAGACGCAATAAAAAATGGCGTTGCGATGGTTGCCGCTGAAGCAACCGTTGCATGGTTCGAGATACTTTCCATTCGTGGACGCTTGGTCGATGCCGACACGCTCGAGTATCAGGTTACAGTCAAAGTCGGTTGCAAAACATCGTAATCAGTACAAGGAGTTGAACATGCTCGAGGTTGGATCGAAAGCACCGGAATTTTCATTGATTGACACGAATAGGGAAGTGAAAACCTTGGATGATTTCAAGGGAAAAAAAACGGTGATTGCCTTTTTTCCCGCAGCATTCTCAAGCACGTGTGAGCAGGAAATGTGCTCGTTCCGTGATTCGATGGCCGAATTGAATAATCTCGATGCTCATGTGGTCGGGATCAGCGTCGACGGCCCGTTCACGAATGCTGCGTTCGTCAGTAGAAACAACCTGATGTTTCCCATTCTTTCCGATTATCGCCGCGAAGCTGTCCATGCCTACGGTATCACTCTCGAAAACTTTGCGGGATTGGAAGGGTATAACACCGCACAGAGATCGGTGTTCATTCTCGATAAAAACGGAGTGGTGGCCTTTAAATGGATAGCCGATAATCCTGGCATTGAACCCGACTATGATCTCGTGAAAAACGAATTGTCAAAAATCGATGTCTGAATCCGTTTTGATGCAGATGGTCCGAAGTCCGCTATTCCTTCCTGCTCTTCTTATAACAACATGTTTACGAGGGACTTCGGAACACTTGCCTAACCCATGGACAAGCTGTTTGCTTATTCCGTGTGACAGATTGACAAATATTCGGCAGCACATCGATCTTCTATCGAACAACACGAGTTGCGTGACATGCTAGCAGTCGGAAAAAAAGCTCCGGACTTTGCTCTGCAGGATTCGAGCGGTACGACAGTTTCTCTGAAGGATTTCACTGGCAACACGCTTGTCCTGTATTTCTATCCCAAGGACAAGACGCCGGGCTGCACACGGGAAGCTTGTGATTTTCGTGATAATTTCGCACGCATTTCAGCCACTGGCGCAGTCGTGCTTGGTGTATCCGCCGACAGTGTTGAATCTCATCGCTCATTTCGCGAAAAATTCGATCTTCCATTCGAACTACTGAGCGACGAGAGTCACTCCATGCTCAATGATTACGAAGTATGGCGTGAGAAAAAGCTGTATGGCAAAACCTTCATGGGCATAGTGAGAACAACAGTGATTATTGATGGTGCCGGTATTGTGACTCACCTGTTCCCGAACGTGAAGGTCAATGGACATGTAGAGCAGGTGCTGGCAGCGCTGAGTCCTCCTTGACGTCCGTCATACCATGCACAATGCTTGCTTGTTGACAAGCTATCCCGGGCACAATCACCTGCATTGTTTTGCAGGATGGAGCGTTTCACTCACGAAGTAGATGCACTATGGAACGTTTGACAGTCGATGATATTGATCCTTTGGCCGATTATGAGGCGAATCGTGCTACGATACGCAAGGAGATGACCGAATTGCGTGCTTTGCGTCGCGTTCCTGTCGGTGATGCTTGCGTTGTCGTTTTCGAGAATCGTGATACAGTGAAATATCAAGTTCAGGAAATGCTGCGCGTCGAGCGTCAGGACAGTCCCGAACGCGTTGCGTTGAACCTGAGTTGCTTCAATTTGCTCATCCCGGATCGCAACGAACTTTGCGCAACACTGATGATTACTGTTGAGGAATTCTCTTCGCTGTGCGAGCGTCTCGAGGCCATGAAGGGCTTTACGAAAGGGTGCCTCTGCTTGGTGGTTGGAGAGCATGTTATTCCCGCAATCTTCGAAGTGGAAGACGATTCTGCTTGCGAGAGTGATGTGCTGTATATTCGATTCAAGATGAGTGATGCACAAGCACAAGCCTTCCGCGATCTGTCAATTCCAGCCGCGATTAGGGCGAGACATGCGGAGTGTCACGTGGATGTCGCCATCGAGGGCGAATTGAGGCTGAGCTTGATAGAGGATCTCAGCTTATGACGTACGTAACTCGACGTGAACATTTCTCAGCCGCACATCGCCTGTTCAACCCCGAGTGGAGCGACGAAAAGAACCAGAGTGTTTTCGGCAAATGCAATAATCCGGCAAGTCACGGTCATAATTACTATGTTGAAGTCACGGTTGCAGGTACGGTCAATCCCGACACGGGGTATGTCGTGGACCTCAAACAGCTAAAGAACATCATTCACGAACGAGTTCTTTCCAAAATCGACCATAGAAATCTGAACGAGGATGTCGATTTTCTACACGGCATTATTCCGACAGCGGAAAATATTGCGAGAGGTATATGGCGGCAACTTGTGCATCATATACCTCAGGGGCGCTTGTATCAGATTCGTTTGTATGAAACAGAAAAGAACTTCGTTGACTACAGAGGCGAAGAATGAACGAGAAAATCGAGACCCGTGTCAGTGTGGAGGAGCAAGGCGACAGTGAAATCGAGCGTAGTATTCTCACGGTGTTGTCACGACTTGGAGAAGATCCCGAACGCGATGGTCTTTTGAAAACTCCGCTTCGCGTTGCGAAAGCGCTGCGTTTTCTCACGCAGGGGTATGAAATGAACATCGATGATGTGCTGAACGGTGCCGTGTTCGACGAACAATACAACGAGATGGTTATCGTCAAGGATATAGATTTCTTTTCTCTTTGTGAACATCACATGTTGCCATTTTTCGGCAAATGTCACATCGCCTATATCCCGGCTGGAAAAATCGTCGGGCTGAGCAAGATCCCCAGAATCGTTGATATGTATGCCAGACGCTTGCAAGTGCAGGAACGTATGACGCATCAGATAGCGGAATCGCTGCAAAACGTGCTCAAACCCATGGGTGTGGCCGTCGTGTGCGAAGGCCGACACATGTGCATGATGATGCGTGGCGTGCAAAAACAGAATTCGGTTGCGACGACGAGTGAGATGCTCGGTGCGTTCCGAAACAATCAGAAAACACGTGAAGAATTTCTACGACTTATCAATACAGGATTTTAGCGCATGGATTTTACAGGAAATATTGCGTGGATCACAGGTGCTGGTACGGGAATCGGCAAAGCCGTCGCGGAGGGGTTCGTAGCTGCCGGCGCGCGCGTCGTGCTTAGCTCACGAGATGGCAGAAGACTTGATTCGGTCGCGCAGGAACTCGGGAGCGATGTCGCACTCGTGTTACCATGCGACGTGACAATGGCCGAGGAAGTCGCAGCAGCGCATCAAAGCATACGCAATCGTGTTGGAGAGGTGGACGTATTGGTCAACAGTGCTGGAGCGACGGTGTTTCGGTCATTTCTCGATTCGGACATAGAGGATTTCGATCGACTTGTCGCAACCAATCTCAGAGGACCGTTCCTGTGTACGAAAGCAGTTCTACCCTCTATGCTTGAGCGCGGGAAGGGAAGTATTGTCATGATATCCTCCATTGCCGCCATGGAGTTGTTCACCGATAGTTCCGTGTACAGTGCCACAAAGGCCGGGTTGAAGCTGCTCGCGGACTGCCTGCGCCTCGAAGTGCGGAAATCCGGCGTCCGGGTAATTAATGTCTTTCCCGGTGCGACGAATACGCCGATATGGCCGGAGCGCGTTCGCGAGAAACACGGCTCGAAAATGATGTCCTCGTCGGATGTAGCTTCGGCAATTCTCCATGCCTGTTCAGCTCCTGAGGGAGTGTTGTACGAGCAAATCATGCTTCAACCGACCGGAGGAGCATTGTGACCTCGCTTCAGGGGAGAACTGCTCTTGTGACGGGGGCGAGCAGTGGTATAGGCCGCGCCGTGACGCTGGAGCTGTTGAAGCGGGGCGTTCGTGTCGCCGCATGCGCGCGTTCACTCCATCGCCTCGAAGAATTGCAACGCGATGCCGGCGAACATGTTTCCACGTTGCATACTGGAACGGCAGACGTTTCGAAGGAAGCTGAGCTTGCCCGATTCATCGAAACTGCAACCGTGGCAATGGGATCCATGGACATAGTTGTTGCAAATGCTGGTTTCGGTATCTTTTCTCCATTGACGGAAATGAAGACGGCGGATTTCGACGATGTTATGAACACGAATGTTCGCGGAGTTTTCCTTGCACTCAAGCATACTGTTCCGACCATGGTGGAACGACGTTTTGGTGATGTAGTTATTGTCTCTTCGCTTTCCGGAAAACAGGGCTTCCCGACAGGTGCGGCCTATGCCGCAAGCAAGTTCGCCGTGCGCGGTTTAGCGCAATCACTGATGCTTGAAGTGCGGCAGTTCAATGTTCGTGTCATTAGCGTGTTCCCGGGTTCCACCGATACCAGGTTTTTTGACGGAACTCCGATGTCTCCAAAGCGCGAGAGCATACTCACATCTTCCGATGTCGCCGACGTCATTCTCGGTGCTATCACCGCTCCACGTAGAGCGCTATCAAGCGAAATTGATATTCGACCATCTAACCCTGGATGAATGTCGTTTTCTTATATACGTATCTGCTACTCCTTTACTTCCCGTACACTGTTCGGATTCAATTCTTTCACTCGCGGAATAAACACACCGGCATCAAGGCACCCGGCATCAATCCCTGCAACAGGTTGTTTCTTTGATAATTTAGCGTTAGAATGAGCGCTGAGTTCGGACAGCATGTTCGTGCGAAATCACGGTCCGCACACTGTCGGTGAATCCTGTTCAAGAAGAGAGAATGTTCATGATGAAATGCACTGCGCATTACGGTACATCCGAACGAGTGAAGGCCGATGTTCGCGTGTTGCTTCTGCCTGAAGATGCATCCAAGTCCACCGAAGCTGTCGCCCGCATTTGTCCTGAATTGGAATCTATAGTGAAACCACTACGTGCGAAGGGTCGTTTCACTGGAAAACTGTATGAAACCACGGAAATAGCGACGCCAGCCGGACGCTTCGTTCTGGTTGGAGTGGGTGACGAGCAGGCGTTGTCAGCAGAGCGATTGCGTCGCGCTGCCGCGCAAGCCTCGCTCGCAGTTGCATCGGCTGCCACTCTGGCCGTCTGGTGCCCCTTCGAACAGACGGTGAAAAAAATTCCCGGCCTCTCGTTGGAGAATGTAGCGAATGCTCTAGTCGAGGGTGTCGTATTAGCGGATTATAAATACAACGCCTTCCGTTCGAAGTTGAAGCAGCAAGAGCAAATTGCTCTGTCAGAACTGAAGATTGTAACTGCCGAAGAGGGGCTTCAGGGTCGCCTGAAAAGCGGAATTCAGCATGCACTGATGGTAACTGAAGCAGTCCTGCACGCACGCGACCTTGTCAACGCACCGGGGAATATATTGAATCCCGAGACGCTTGTGAACGAAGCAGTGCGTCTCGGAAAGAAGTTCCGCATCAATACGATCATACTCGATCGAAAGCAAATCGAAGCGAATCGCATGGGCGGTTTGATTGCCGTAAATAGGGGAAGCACGCAGCAACCCTACGTGATCGTGATGGAGTACAACGACAAGAAAAGAAGACTCAAACCGTGGGTGCTTGTCGGCAAGGGAATTACTTTCGACTCCGGAGGATTGTCTCTCAAGCCCTCTTCGGCTATGGAAGACATGAAATCGGATATGAGTGGCGCGGCAGCAGTGCTTGGATGCATGCAAACCGTAGCGAAAATGAAATTGCCGCATCGCATTATCGCGATTATTCCCGTCACGGATAACATGCCTAGCGGTACAGCACTATGTCCGGGGGATATTCTTACTATGCTTGATGGTACATCGGTGGAAGTACGCAACACCGATGCCGAGGGGAGACTCATACTCGCCGATGCTATCGCTTATGCGCACCGATATAAACCCGCAGGCATAATCGATATCGCAACGCTCAGCGGTGCCTGTGTCGTTGCCCTTGCATCGCATGCCACTGGCATGTTGGGAAATGACATGAAGCTGATGCAGACGTTGCGTGCCGCAGGCGAACGGACGTTTGAACGCGTCTGGGAATTGCCGCTGTTCGAGGAGTATTCGAAAATGCTGGAAAGTGATGTTGCGGATTTGAAAAATACGGCCGGGCGTTGGGGTGGTACCAGCACGGCCGCCGCTTTCCTCAAACATTTCGTGGGCGATGTTCCATGGGTGCATCTTGATATCGCGGGTACCGCTTTCCTGGAAAAAGCTGAATACTACTTGACGAAAGGTGGAACCGGTGTTGGAGTTCGCTTGCTCACGGAGTTTTTCCGGACGCTGAAAAGCGAAGAACACTGACAGAAAACCGTGGGGGTCTTTCTGTAAGCAGACGTTGGAATAATCTGTTTTTCCAACGAGAATCGCGAGCGTAATCTTCGTCCCTGTTCTCCGGTAACCGATGCGTTCGCTTCCATGAGTCCGCGTATCACGACAACCGCTCGCTGCGGCGATGTGATGCGTGGGCGACAGAGGGTAATAGAAAACCGTTTCGAGATATCCAATAAGCATCACAATCGATCGAACACGGAACCGTTCCCTGGTTGGAACAAGCGATTATACATGCGTTCGGCGTATGTATCCGTCATGCCGGAAATGTAATCCGCCAGCACTCGTATTCGTGTGTGCTCATCCTCCGCTTCGCGCAACAGATGCCCGTGCTTTCCACTGAGCACCTCGGGTGAACCGTACAGTGCATCGAACAAGTCCCGGATGATGAGGCCACCCCGATACTCTAAACTTTGTACTGCGGGGCCGTTGATGACGATATCGAACACAGAGCGTTTCAACGCATGCAATGCTCGTACGTCGTCGGGTGCTAGTGTGACATTCCAACGCAATCTGGGGTGCGAAAAACGCTCGTTCTCAACTAGTCGTACGGCTGATATCAAGCGACTAATCAGTTCCGAACCTGCGCGTTTCTTTTCATACACCTCGTGGCGACGATGCCCCGCTATGCCATGTCCCATGCGATTGATGATATCCGCATAGTAGTCGAATACAGTTGCATCGTCGAATTCATCACGTTGCATGTACGAAATTATTTGTTCCGCTTCGATCATACGCGAAAAAAAGGCGTCTTCCACATCATGGGTGCCGTACGCGATGTCATCGGCGAGTTCAACTATTCCGGCTTCAAGGGTTTTGTGCAATGTGCGGGAATGCTTTCCATCACGGTGCTCGATACTCATCAGTAACTGTTTATCTGTGTCATCGAACGCTTCAAGCAACCAGTCCAGCAACGGGGCCTCTTCGTTGTGAATGCATTTGGGTGGTGCCCAGGGTTTGAACGGTGGACAGGATGCATTTGATGGGTAGAGTGGAGCATTCACCAGGTCGGCATGAATTCGGGGATATTTGACTATCGCCAACAGCGTGGCACGCGTGAGGTTCAAGCCGTTGCGTTCACCATGTACTTCCAAATCGTCATGGCTCAGTAATCGTAATGTCTGACCGTTCCCTTCGAAACCGTTTTCCGGCCATCGAGTCCAGACACAGTAATTCAGTGCTTCCTCTCCTCTGTGACCGAATGGCGGATGGCCGAGATCATGCGCCAAGCATGCGGCTTCAATGACGCTTGTGTCGACCACTCCTCCGATGCGGGCATAACCCTCGGTTGGTGCTCCGTTAGGATACTCCGGCCAGATTCGCCGGTTGATTACTGCCGTCAACGCTCGACCGATATTCGCCACCTCAAGCGAATGCGTAAGTCGAGTCCGAAGAAATGCGGATTCGCTCAGAGAGAAAATCTGTGTTTTCGATTGCAGCCGGCGAAAAGAGAAACTGTGTACTATCCTTGCTCTGTCGCGTTCGAATGCATCACGATGATCATGGATTTTCTGCGGTGCCGCTCCGCGGCGTTCGTAATCTGCCGGTCCATACAGGGGGGAAATTGTATACAGCGGATGCATGTTCGCCCGATTCCTATAAATGCTACACTGTACAATATACAAAATCGAAACGCGTGCAGACCTCGCCCGTGCCCAGGCATGCTTGAGCACCGAAACTGCGTATGACGATGCCGCGGCGAATGAACTCGATGCAGAATCAATCATGCGTTTCACCTCGCCACGATGACCTGCCACGTTGTTGCTACGACCGTGCATTTCTATGCTACTCGCTATTTCGTATTTTTAAACGATATATCGGGATGCGTGCTGTGCACGCCGTCATGACCAACACACACACCGCCATATTGCTGCTGTCTTGGGCACTGTGCTGCTTCCACCCCGTGCATGCGTTGTCGCAGGAAAAAACGGCCGATACTCTCAGCATCAGCGACACGCTTGCGGTCATGGATACTTCGGCAGTTCAGGATACATCGCTGGTTGCATCAACCATCGACTCACTTCGCTTCGAGCAGGATTCGGTGTATGTGTTTCCACGTAAAGACGCAGTCGATACCATCATCACGTACAAGGCCCGCGATTCGGTGGTCTATGCATTGAGCGAGAAACTCATGGATATGTATGCGGATGCGGATATAGAATACGGGAGCACGCGAATCACATCCGCACGCATCAGAATAGACTGGGACAAATCCACAATAGTTGCGACCGGTGTGCCGGATACAAGTGGAACGGGTCTTGAAGGTACACCGGTGTTCAGAGAGGGTGTAGAGCAGTACCAAGGTGAGGAGATGAGTTACAATTTCAAAACCAAGCGCGGTGTGATCACGAAGGGTGTAACAGCTATCGATGATGGTTTTTATCTCGGAGAACGTATCAAGCGTATGTCGGACAACGAGTATTTCGTCGGTGACGGCCGCTACACAACCTGCGATAATCCGGATCATAAGCACTACTACTTCGGGTCCAGCCAAATGAAGATTATCCCGAATGAAGTCGTCGTGGCCCGACCAATCACATTCTATGTCGAGGATATACCGCTGTTATGGTTGCCCTTTGCTGTGATTCCGAATTCCAGAGGACGTAGTTCGGGGATAATGGTCCCGGCATTCGGCGATAATCCCTACCGCGGACGATATCTCATGAAGGGCGGATACTACCTAGCGTTGAGCGACTACTGGGATTTAGCGTTGACTGGGGATTGGTACTCCAAAGGAGGATATCTGTTACGCGCCGATGCTCGATATGCTCTGCGATACAACTTCTCTGGCGGCATCACTGCAAGCTATGGGAAACAGCGCTTCAATATCGGGAATGTGTACGCACCCGATGATTTGCCAAAAACGGATTGGAGCTTGCAGATACATCACAATCAGGACATCGACCCTTGGTCGCGATTGGCGGTGAATTTCACCTTCATCACAGACACGTATTACGATAATTACTCTAATAATCTCGAGGAATTACTTTCTCAGAGCGTATTGTCCTCCGCGACCTACAACACTTCATGGGAGGGGACAAATCGCAGTTTGTCGGTAGGAATTCAACGGGATCAGAATACGGTGACCGGTACATCGGTCACGACCCTTCCGGATATCACATTCAACCAATCGCAGATATATCCCTTCCGCCGCAAGGGCGGGATGGGTCGGGAATGGTACGAAATGATCGGATTCAACTACAACGCACGCGCCCTCAATCGTATCGAAGTTAAAGAGTACACTGTCGATGAAGATACCTTACGGGGAAGTTTCGATAGAAAAGGTGTCGATCATTCGATTTCGTTGATTGCTTCCCCGAAGTTGGGGTACATTACGCTTTCTCCGAATTTCAGATACCAGGAGCGTTGGTACGATCACAGAACGGAACGCTACTTCGTCGAAGGCGACACCCGGGTGCGTGCGAGAGACGAAAGCGGATTTTTCGCCATTCGGACGTTTTCCGCCAGTCTGACAGCGAGTACCAAACTCTACGGCATGTTCGAACCCAATATGTTCGGAATACTCGGCTTTCGTCATACCTTGCAACCTTCGATCAGTTATCAGTGGAATCCCGACTTTTCCAGTGACTGGTGGGGATATTATCAGAACTACACCGACAGTACAGGACGCACCGTGCGCTACGACCCTTACACGGGCTACGACTATCGACCCGGTGAGGTGTTCGGTGGTGTCCCCTCCGGAGAATCGCAGTCGATAGGCCTGAGTCTGAACAATATTTTCGAAATGAAGCTGACGCCGAGCACAGACGATACTACGCATACTCCACGCAAGCTGCAGTTGTTCACTCTCGGTGCCGATACGCGGTACAACTGGGTTGCAGACAGTCTGAACCTCGACGATGTTCGTCTGTCGTTTCGCACGAGTATACAGAATTTGCTGGACATCTACGGCGGAGCCACCCTCTCACCGTATATGTTCGAGC
>Ga0114946_10000634_pt1 | contig 23642 bp, 20 predicted proteins | sample WalLakDeSediment_FD_88676 | JGI IMG/M metagenome (GOLD analysis project Ga0114946, IMG submission 88676) | Lake sediment microbial communities from Walker lake, Nevada to study Microbial Dark Matter (Phase II) - Walker Lake 11/02/13 Deep Sediment | ecosystem: Environmental > Aquatic >... | reverse complement strand
GTTTGATCAACGCTAAAGCATGCAGGATCATATGCTCCGCAACCAATTGACAGCCTGCTATCGGTAAACAGCAAACAGGAACCCCCATCTTTTCTGCAGCATCCAGGTCAATGTCCCAGGTTTGACGTCCTAATCTCTGAATCAATTTCAACGATCCCGCTTTTTCGAGCATATCTGCATCAATCACACCTGCGCGTTCGCTGATCAAGAAATCAACCTTAGGTAATATTGACAAGATCTCTGCATGCGAAGGCTCACGCCGCATGATAACATCAAAATCAGATGGGGCAGCTGAGATGGCTTCATTTTGGTGCCATAACCCGCGCTGGGTGAGAAAAAGAACCTGGTGTTTTTCTGCCATACTACGGGGTCCAATCTGCAAAAGCATCCACGACCGGCCGAATATCATCCATCATTGGATAAAGAATTGGACAAGTCACGCCTGCCTCAATATATTCCTTGACTTTAGCCCGGCACTCATCAGAGGTACCAACGGCCATCAGGCCGCGCACGACATCATCCGGAATCACTGCGCTGGCACGAATATAATCCGCTTCGGTTGCCGGCCAGGACATGATGGATTGCACTTTTTCCAGCAATTCTTCACTGACGTTAGATGCCTTCATGATGTGAGGTTCGGTAGCCAGGTAATAAGCCACCAGTTTTTTACCCTCGGCCATGGCAGCGCCAGGGTCTTTATCCGAAAGACAGCACACCAATAATTCAGGTCGGTCAACATCCTGCAGGGTTTTTCCGGCTTTCTTAGCACCGCGTTCTACCAGGTCAACCGCCCGACGAATATAGTCAACCGAAACCACATAATTCAGAACCACACCATCACATATTTCACCAGCCATTTCGAGCATTTTATCGCCGGTCGCACCGATATAGATCGGAATATCTCTCAAAGAAGTATCACCAAAAGCAACATCCAGGCGTACCCGGTCTAAATTAACGAAGGTTCCGTTATATGTCACTTCTTCCATTGTGAATAATTGACGAATAGCCTCCACATGCTCCCGCATGGCCCGCAAGGGTTTGACCCGCGCAACACCAACCCGGCTGGCAATTGGCTCCCACCAAGCGCCCAGTCCAAGCATCACCCGGCCGCGACCATCAATACTTCCGCCCAACTCCCACATCGTACTCCAAGTTGCTGCAATCACAGCAGGGTTGCGCGTCCAGATGGGCAAAACACCGGAACCAATTCTTAATCGCTCGGTCTTGGTCAACAGCGCGCTCATCATCACAATACAGTCCCTTGCCAGGCGGGTATCTGCCTGCCAAATTTCGCTAAACCCCCGCTCTTCAGCGTATTGGGCAATTTCTAATTCGTATTGAATATTATGCTTATCTTGAAGATACAGCGCCATTCTCTGCGGCATGTCACTTACTCCTTTACGTAGGGTTTGATGTTCATGTTTGGATAAGTTACTCGCTTACCATATGGACGTCGTTCGGGTTTGTAAGTTGCGTCAATACCTATTTTGGTTTGAACACCCCGTGAGTCTGCTGTGGGGTCCATCTCATGGCCTTGAGCACCGCCAACTGTAAAAGTATCTACGCCCCAATCCACACGATTCGTAAGCGCCCACAGCACGTCGGCCGTATCGAAAATATTCACATCAGGATCGACCACAATCACCTTGGCAATATTGACGTGGGCAGTAAAAGCTGCCATCGCCACGTTTTTGGGCTCTCCTGGGTTGCTCTTATCCAGCTGGACCACAGCCATAAAGCCATTTCCACACGGCGGAATGTGCAGACCGGTGACATTTTTACTCACATGACGGACAAATTTCAACAATAATGGTTCGCGTGGTAATACATTCCCCAGGTAAATGTGTTCATCCCAACCTGGGATAATCGTTTGGAAAATAGGTTCATCACGATAACAGATGGCTGTGACCTCAAATACAGGTGAATCCCATAATTCGCCGTAATAACCATGAAACTCCGCCAGGGGACCTTCGGGATGCCGCTGGTGCGGCGGCAGGTATCCCTCAATCACAATTTCAGCATCGAAGGGAATATTAACATCCACAGTGAGCCCGCGACATACCGGGACCGATTGACCGCGCATCGCTCCAACGATGGCGAGTTCATCGTCATCGTAGCGGGCAGCCGCCGCAATCATGATGGCAGGGTCCAAACCGATGGCAATCGCCATTGGCAGGGGTTCATCTTTGGCTTGTTGATGTTTATAAAACTGCATCACATGCCGCCACTCATTGACGTTAAAGCCAAAAGTTGTCGGGCCAAGAATTTGCATACGGTTATAAGAGAGGTTGCCGCGACCGGTAACCGGGTCTTTCGCAACCGCCACCCCACCCGTAATAAAAGGTCCACCATCATGTTCACCATGAATGGGGATGGGCAGTACATTAATATCGATAGCATCGCCGGTGATCACATTTTGTTTCCACAGCGGCTCATCCTCACGTAAATGCGGAGGAATCCCATTTTCAATTTCCAGGGCTGATCCCATCCGATCCGGCACCTCCGCTGGTTCACATCCTAAAGCTGTTGCTGCACTGGCTGGTCCAACCACAGCATTCGTGAAAATTGGCCAATCAAAGACTCTTTCATCAGAGCGATGTTTTTTAAACAACACCGGGAACCCACCCTGACGTGCAAAGGTTGCAGCCACATTGGCCAATTCGTGTTGCAAATGAACAGGTCCACTAACCTCCATCAATTGGCCGGTATCACGTAAAACCGAGAGATGACTCCTTAAATCATGGATTTGATTCATATCCTTACCTTTCTAAACAATTGGATAAATGCCCACCTCGCGGGCTGTTTCCAACATGGCTAAATAAAATTCCGGCTTTACACCAGGATGAACAGAATTACTGGTGGAGAGCAAGAAGCCTCCGCCTTTTGCGGCAGACTCGATGACGTTGATCGTGGCTTCACGAACCGCTTCTACTGGACCATCGACCAAAACCGCTGAGCAATCCACGTTACCAATCAATGTCAACCGATCTCCGTAGTGCCGCTTGATAGCAGCGATATCCATACCTGCCCTTGGCTCAATCGCTTGGAACCCATCCACACCTGCAGCAATCATATCCTCCAAGAGAGAATTCACATTACCGTCAGTATGTTTGACATACACACCGCCATACCGATGGCAAAGATCTGTAATTTGTTTCAACCTTGGGAACACAAACTTTCTGAAATGGCGCGGTGAAAAGATGGGACCAGTGCCCGAAGCCCAATCATAACCCCCATGTAAACCATCCACGCCCCGCGCCAGCATCGCCTCACCTAACATCAAAGCGATCCTGAGACGGGCATCCAGGTAGCGTTCGATCAGTTCTGGTGCTTCAACCAACCCGATCAAAAATGTCTCAGCCCAATCCCAGGTCGACCCAATTTCAACATCAGCAGCGCCCAATACCATGCGATCCTCTCCCAACTCAGACAGGATCCTTTCTGCATGGGAGAAATCCCACTCAGCAAGGCTCGGTTCACTGGCTTCCAGGTCAGCAGTGAGCTTCTCCAAGGCGGGCAATCCACCCTCACGCAAATGAGAATCTACCTGGTCGTATGTGTCGCTTTCTGGGACATAGCGGCAAACAGACCATCCTCCCTTTGGCGCTTCAAATCGCCAGGTATATGGTTCAAGTTGTTCCGGGATCACCGGGCTGGTCGGGACGGGCATACAGTCTGGAAAAACATCTAAATCTAGTGCTTTCCACAATGCAATTTGATCAGTGGTGCGTTGTTGGTGATATTCACGGATTTTCCCGGAGATCAAGGCTTCATTTTGCCGTACACCGCGTGCCATCCCGCCAAACCCACACAGCGTGTCCCTGCCCAAGACATGTGCGGCTGTCGGATTGTCAATCGTCAACTCGAAAAGGGGGACTCGATCCGCTTCCTGGTGGGCAAAGGCCAATTTCGCACGTTCTTTACCATTCATTGATCCAACCCTGCTTTCTGTCGTAGAATTTTCATTGCGCTTTGGGCTTCCTTAATCAAAACTGCTTCATCAAGCTTGGTGAGCTGACCGTCGTACATCACAAAATCGCCATCAACCAACAAACCCCATAAGTTGGATGCTCGGCAGCTCAGCACCAGTGCCGATTCCACATCATGCACCGGGCTGGACCAAACAGACTGCACGTCGACTATGGCCAGATCAGCCGGTTGACCAAGCGATAAACCCGTCGAACGGGTCGCCATATTCAGCACCTGCTGCGGGGAGAGGGCATCCCCTTCTTGCTCCACAGCTCGCGCCAGACACAGCGCCATTTTCATGGTTTCAAAGCTGTCCTGGGTATCGTTCGACGCAGGCCCATCCGTGCCTAAATACACCCTGACGCCCTGCTCCAGCATGGATTTTAGGGGTGCCACACCTGACCCCAAGACAGCATTGCTCACCGGGCAGTGGATGACTGGCGCCTGCGTTTGAGCAAGCAATTTGATTTCATCTGCATTGACCCAAACGGCATGCACGATCTGGAAATTTTCATCTAGCAGTCCCAAATCGGCCAACCAGGTAACCGGGCGTAAACCTGTCTCTTCTACCGTCATATCGACTTCTGTTCGGGTTTCAGACAAATGAATATGACTAAAACTACCGTGCTCAAGGGCTAGCTGGTGGGTTTTTTCGAGTGTCGCTGCAGAGCATCGCCAGGCGGTCAGCGGCCCACTGGCAATTTTAATCTTCTCTTCACTCTTAACCAGGGAGAATAAAGCCTGTAAATCAGATATAATCGCCTCTGGATTTTCTCCATAATCTCCCACATCTGCCCAGGCCCGAGCTATCGTCACCTTTAACCCTGACTGTTGTGCGCCACGGATAACTGCGGTCGAAAAGGCTGGATCATCGGTGACCTTATGATGGTTGACCACCTGTGCCACGCCGCTGCGAGTGTTTTCCGCCAAACCAAGCACAGCTGCCAACTCAAACAGCTCAGGCGAAAACGCTTTCTGTAATGGCCAAATTAATTCCTTCAACCAATCTAGAAGTGACCTTCCGGACGCTAAACCTCGCAAAAAGGTCTGAGAGAGGTGTGTATGCCCATTGATTAAAGCTGGAATAACCACTTTGTTATCCAGGAGAACCACCTCGGCGGTTTTTGAAATCATATTAGGGTCAACCGGGTCATGATAAATGCCTGCGATTTGTCCGTCTTTAATATACAGCGAACCATCATCGATCCAGCCAAATTGATGCGCACTTTGCGTGCCAGACACCAGGTTCTGGCTGACGGCAATCTTCCCGCCCGTCAGGATGAGCTCACTCACCGCATAACTCCTTGATTAACACCTCAGCTTCTGTGGGTGAAAGATCATCATTGATATATAAAGCAAACCCTTTACCACCCAACTCATTTACAATCCGCCGCGCACCCTCTGCTGAGACATACAGCTGGCACCGTTTATCACCTGCAATAATTTTCTCTAATAAAGAGAGCCATTCCTCTGGCGGCGGTGCCCCATCACCAGGGATCCATTGAATCCCACGTAACCCGTCTAATGCTAAAAGTTGATCCACATGACGGATTTGCCCTTTGCCATCTAAATGATAAAAAGCATAGGGAATCGTTTCCGCACACATCTTTAAATCAGGGACCACAAACCGCTTGAACATCTCCGGGGAGATCATATAAGCAAAGTCGCTTTGGAACATATAGTACCGCTCTGGCGCCCAGACCGCTGCCCAACAGGTCGAACCCCTGGTTTCAATATTTATGAAACCTTTCTGTTGATCATAGCAGTCCAACCAAACCTGTCGGATCTCCTCACACAAGCGCGCCACTTCATCAGGGTTGTCAAGCATTTCCATCGCTAAACGTGTTGAACCGATTAAGGATGCCAAGATATCCAGGTTGCCACCTAAGTCAGTGATCCCAACACAAATACTTTCACCAAAATGATCCTCGGCTGCTTTTGTCAGCTCGCAAACCCGCTGCCACAACGGGTGTTGCGCATTGAATGTCAGGGAAATTTCGATGAGCGGGATCTCCTCCCAGGAAATGCCGTTCTCTGACTGTGGCGGAGACAACCAAATCGTATCCGACTGGATCTGAAAATCAGCCCCTAAAAAAGCCGCCACCAATCCTGGGCCATAATTAACCCATAACTTTGGAAAAGCATCACCATAATAAACAATGTGATCCAACTGATCTTGGTAATATTGGATAACCTGATCCACCGGTGTATCCAGTCCAAATTGACCCGTAAATGATAAATTCGACAGTGAAGGCAGCTCTGACAACCCCTTTTTCATCTGAATTTCGCGAGACCAACCAGGATCAAGGTGCTCATACATCACCAGGGGACGTTCCAGGGTTCCCTCCCACCACATATTCCAGGCACGCCTGAGAGCAGCCCAATCAACTTTGCCAAAACTGTTATGTGACAATGCTATCTCGTCCTTTCAAATCTAAGCGGAAAATCACGTAAACGTTGTCCGGTTGCATGAAAAACAGCATTCGCTATAGCAGGTGCCGTTGCAATCATGGTAGGTTCAGCCAATCCCTTAGCACCAAAGGGTCCTTTATCCTGATAGGTGTCCAGGAAGACAAACTCGATCTCCGGAATATCCAGAGCAGTCGGTATGACATAATCAAATAAGTTCACTTTTTGTGGATACCCTTCGCGGTAGCTAAACCCTTCCGTCAAGGCATAACCAACCCCTTGTGCAATCCCACCCAGCATCTGACCATCTGCACCAACCGGGAAGATAATGGTGCCAGCATCATGCGCTGCCCATATCTTTCTAACCTTGATCTGTTTTTCCTGGTTCACTTCGACCTCTGCCACCTGTGCACCATAACAGTAGGTATAGTAGGGGGTACCAGTCCCTTTTTCAAAATCCCAATGGATAACCGGAATTTGCCAGTATCCTTCAGCGGAGAGTTGTAATCCCAATTTTCTCGCATGGTTTACGACCTCTTCGAAGGTGGCTTCATTTTCACTTGGGCTGATGTACAGCCCCAAATGAGAGATGACTTCGTCTTGCTTGCATCCCAACAAGTCCCCTGCTGCCAGCATCAGGGTTCGGTTCAATTTGTTGGCGGTCAATTTGACTGCGTTACCACCCACCAATGTTGCCCTGGAGGCGACTGTTGGGCCCGATTCATTGGCTGTCTGCGTGTCGGGTCGGAGCATTTGAATGCGCTCAGGCTGGATGCCCATCACCTCGGCTGCCATCATTGTGAAGACGGTTCGGCTGCCCTGGCCGTAATCAGTCATACCGTGCTGCAAGGTCAATGAGTAATCCGGTTCAACTCGCAGCTTTGCTGTGGCATAATCGATACCTTCTCCCCCCAATCCGCTGCCGTGGAAATAACAAGCAACCCCTACGCCGCGCTGTACATCATTCGCCTCCGTCCTCTGACCAAATGCTTCACGTTTAATATCCCATGCCGATTTTTCTCGCACCCAATTCAAACAGCGATCGATGGTAACATCAAACTCAATGCGATTGCCAGTAAAAGCACGATCACCTGCACCCAGGATGTTCTTCAAGCGAAAATCAATAGGATCTAGTTTCAGCTGATGAGCGAGTTCATCAACAGCAACCTCAATAGCAGCACACGCCTGGGTGTTCCCAAAACCGCGAAAAGCACCAGAATAGCCATTATTGGTATACACGACCTGGGTGTCGACTTTAGCAGCTTGATACCGATAACACCCCCCAGCATGCATCGTAGCTCGCCAGGATGAAAGCGGCGTCATGGAGGCATAGGCACCACTGTCGACGCATAAATCTGCTTGAACCGTCTGAAGTGAGCCTTCTGAATTCGCCCCCACATTCAAATGGATCTCCATGGCTTCACGCTTGTAGGATGCCCTCATTGATTCATCACGGGTAAGAATCAGTTTTACCGGTCGTCCTGTGATCAATGCCAATCGCGCCGCTTGCGCCGTACATTGGTACCCGATATCATCCTTACCCCCAAAGGATCCACCCACAGGCGGTTGGATAATACGCACCATCTCCTTTGGCAGTCCTAAAACAGCCGCAGTGTTATCCCGATTGATAAACGGGCTCTGGTCATTCGCGTAAACCGTAACACTGCCATCGATCTCTGGTATGGCTAAAGCCCCTTCCAATTCGATATAAGCATGTTCCTGGTGTTCAAAGGTGTAAGTTTGATCGACTTTGACGGGTGTCTCCGCCAGTATAGGATATGGATCGCCATTGCGAACAATATGAGTGAGACAGTGATTGCTTTCTTTACCGGCGTTATCTGGGATAATCGGTGATTGATCATCCATTGCTTTGTGAATATTATCCACAACAGGCAAAGGCGTGAGCTCGAGTTTGATCGCTTCAATACCGGCGATGGCTGCTGATTCCGTGCGCGCGGCGACAGCCGCGATTGGATCACCAACATAACGTACTTTTTCATGGGCAAGGATAAAAGCATCCTTGACTGGCCACCCAAAATTGCCATGATCGACAAAATCATCACTGGTGATCACGGCCTCAACACCAGGAACCTGCAATGCTGGTTTTGTATCCAGGTGCACAATCTTTGCATGCGGCACAGGACTGCGTAAAACCTTGGCATGCAAGGTGCCGGGAATGTGAATATCATCGACATAGCGTGTTATCCCAGCAACCTTATCTGCGCCGTCTACTGCTTGGGCGTTGCCATTACCAATATGTAGAAATTTTCTTTGCTCAGCAGTTGACTGCAGGCCCTCCAAGAAACCTGCTTTCTTTCCCGAGCGTTCTAATGCAGCATCTTCAATCGCATCCACAATCTGGTGATACCCTGTGCAGCGGCACAAAACCGGGCTGATGGCTTTCTTGATATCCTCTCGGCTTGGTGCGCTGTTTCTTCTCAAGAGCGCTTCACCAGCAAGGATCATGGCAGGTGAACAATAACCGCATTGGGTGGCACCATGTTTTAAGAAGGCTAGCTGCAAATCACTAAGACCACCATCAGGGCTCTTGACCCCTTCGATTGTCACAACAGCTCGACCGTTGATCTTATTGGCTGGGATTTGGCAGGATTTAACCAAATGACCATCAAGGAGCACAGAACAGGCCCCACAATCGCCAACCTCACAACCCTTTTTTGTGCCTGTCAGGCCAAGTGTTTCGCGAATCAGGCTCAGCAAGCTGGTGCCAGGGGCAATTTCACAGGTATATTCTTTTTCGTTGAGTCTAAATGTAATTGATTCCATCATCATTAACTGAAAAGCCTCTCACACTAAACTTCTACCACCGTCAACAAGATACACCGATCCTGTAACAAAATCGCAATCGATCAAGAACCTAATCAGCTTGGCCACATCATTAGGGGATCCGACCTTTTTGAGCAGTGAATTTTCTGTTGCCCACTTTATCTTTTCAGGGGTGGGATCGGGCGGTAATAAGATCGTACCGGGTGCAATCGCGTTCACCCGCACCTGGGGTGCGAGTTCAGCTGCCAAGGACTTGGTTAAGGAGATTTGAGCTGCTTTACTACACGAATGATGCGAATAACCGGGCCAAACCTGGAAGGCCGACATATCAGTAATATTGACGATCAATCCGTATCCCTGGGAAAGCATGATGGGTGCAACACCCTGAGCACAAAAAAACGGCCCGCGCAGGTTGATGTCCAAGGTCAGATCCCACTCTTCCTGGGTTATCTCCATAAACGGTTTTTTCACCCAAGGCCCAGAAGCATTATTGACCAGCACATCTATTTTTCCAAAACGATCAGCCACTTTCTTGATCACGGCATGAACCTGCTCCGAATCACGAATGTCAAGTGGCAGGGCCAGGCTTTGAACACCCAATGCCTCAATTTCGGACTGGGTTTTCTGCCAGGGTTCATGATCATCAAAATAAGTAAAGGCAATATGTGCACCATCACCAGCTAAGGCCAGCCCAATACCACGCCCAACCCGGGCTGCGCCCCCCGTAATTAAAATGACAGAATTTTCAATCTCCATAACACTCCTTAATATAATGTCGCGCCGCCTTCAACCACGATCATCTGCCCGGTGACAAAGTCGGCACATAACAAGTACTCCAACGCCTGGCAGACGTCCTCAGGTGATCCCAACTTCCGGAGCGGGTTTTGGTTTTTTAATGCCGCCCAGCGGGCATCATCCCAATCCGGCGGCTTTAACACAGCACCCGGCAAGATTGCGTTAACCCTGATCTTCGGCGCTAATCTCAGCGCGGAAAGGCGGGTCAATGACCAAAGGCCAGCTTTGGCAATACTGTGGTCAGGATACTCGGGGCTGGGCTTGATGACGGACTCATCAATCATGTTAATGATCACACCACCTCCATCCTCCAGCATATGCTTAGCCGCACACTGGGTGAAGAAGAAGGGGCCGCGAATGTTAATCGCCATAACCCTATCCCAACCCTGGGGATCAACATCAAACAAATCTGTTTGTACAAAGTACGAAGCGCTGTTCACCAATCCATCGATCCGTCCAAAATGCTCAACGACTTGAGCAATGGTTGTTTGAATTTCGTCGGGTTTAGCCTGGTCACAACGGATTGCCAGGGTTTTCCGTCCTAAGGCTTCAATTTCTTGACAGGTTTGCTGGGCCTGTTCGCTGGATGCGTGGTAGGTAAAGGCAACATGTGCACCGAGTTCGGCTGCCCTGAATGCCATCGCTTTTCCCAAACGATGGGCACCGCCAGTTATTATGATTACCTTATCTTTCCACATTTCATTTGTCTCCTTTTATTAGAGAATAGGTTTTTGGTGATCAGGTATTTGGCGATTAGGTATTGGGTGATTTGGTATTGGGTGATTAAGAATTAGACTATTAGAAAAATAATGATAATCATTAACCAACAACCAACAACCAACTACCTATTACCTGTTACCAACTTCCTACTACCTTCTACCTTCTACCTACTACCTTCAACCAAATATCTGCCACTTGTGGTTCCTCAATCATATGTTTCAATTCCTGGAGGAACCTCGCGGCTGGGGCACCATCAACCAACCGATGATCAAATGACAGGCTTAAAATCATCATCTCCCGCAGGACAATCTCACCATGCAAGCCAACCGGTCTTGAATGAATGCGCCCGACACCCAGGACAGCGCACTCCGGGGGATTGATGATCGGGGTAAAGGCATCAATCTCATAGCCGCCAAGATTGGTGATTGAAAAGGTGCCTCCTGCCAGCTCATCAGGCAGGCTGCGCCCTTTTCTCGCACGTTCCGCCAGATCATCCAGCGCCACCTGGATCTCGGTCAGGCTTTTCATATCCGCAGATTTTATGACCGGTACCATTAATCCACGTTCTGTATCCACAGCAAACCCAATATTCACATCATCTAAATTCTCGATCCCTCGAGCAGTCAAACGGGCGTTCATGTAGGGGTGTTTCTGCAGCACTTGCCCGGACAACTTAATTAAGATCGTTGTAAAAGATATTTTGCTTCTTTCAGGATCACCAGCACTATTTTCATTTACAGCTTGACGCATGGACACTAACTTGGTCGCATCAACTTCAATGGTTAATGTCACATGGGGGCTTTGCTGCCAGGATTGACTGAGCCGCTCAGCGATGATGGCACGCAGACCGGTTAACCCTGAAAGTGTCACTCCCCGGGACAGATCAGCCTCAGAACGCAGTTTTGCTTCCACATCCTCGCGCATAATCATCCCTCGTGGGCCCGTACCTTCCAGCCCATTCAGATCCACTTGTTCAGCTTGAGCCATTTTTCGGGCTATGGGCGACGCCAAAACGGATGGCTCCTGCAGTGTGGCGTGTTTTTCCAGGTCTCGCATCGTAATCATGCCGCGGATCCCGCTGCCCTGCACTTGGGAAAGATCCAAACCCCTCTCATAAGCAGCCTTGCGCGCCCGTGGGCTGACAGCGATCCGGACGGAGGACGGTTGACGGAAGACAGGGCGTTGATCCCCGGTGTTCGGTCTTTGGTCTTTAGTGTGAATTTCGTCTTGAGTATTCTCAGCAATGTGGTGATCTGCTACGCGCGCAGCGCCTTCAATCAGTCCAACCACGTGTAATACTGGAATGATCACACCCGGCTCGGTTTGAATACGAAGATGTCCGCTGGTTGGTGCCTCTACCTCAACCACGGACTTTTCGTTTTCTAACAAAAACAGGGGTTCACCTTTCTCAACCCATGCCCCATCAGGATGCAACCATTCCGTGATCGTTGCTTCTTGCATGGTCAACCCAAGCTGGGGAATGACAACTTTATAAGCCTTTGATTTCATTGAATCTCCGCTCATAAGAAAATATCCTTTACCCGATCCAAAACCACTTTAGGATCTTGTGATGGGGTGAATTCCATTCCAATCAAGCCATCAAACGCCAGCTCATGCAGTTTTTTGGCGATATTATGAAAGTTGATTTCACCGGTACCCGGCTCCTGGCGTGTGGGAACATCGCCAATGTGCACGGTGGGATAAAGCCCATGATAGGCTTCAAGCCCGTACATCAAATTGCCGGCCGTTCGCTGCTGGTGATAGCAATCAAAAGCCAGGCGAAACTGGGGATGATCCATCCGTCTGACCCAATCGGCTGCCAGGTCATGATCATGTACCAGCACCCCACCCTGGATATGAAATTGATTCAGCGCTTCAACCCAGACTTCAACCTTGGTTTGTTCTACCAGTCGCAAGATCTTTTCTGTTTGATCGAGCAGGTTCGCGTACTGCTCACTTTCCGTGATGTTTCGAGACAGCCTGCGGGTCCATTCCTTGCCTTCGACGATATCCACCTGGTTGGAAAAGATGAACAGGTGCTCAACCTGGAACCGTTGAGCCATTTCCAAGCTTTCGGACCAGGATCTGAGTGTCTTTTCGTTGTCCACAGGGTCTGCCAGCGAGCCCATGTCTTCATCAAAACTAGAATTAATGATGGCGCCCAAGCTTAGGCACTCAGAATAAAGCTCAGCCATGGGGGCATTTCGCCAGCACCAAACATCCAAACGCTTGACACCAATCTCCACAAATGCACGCACCCGTTCAATTAGTGGACGATCGGCAAACCAGAAATCTAAATATCCTGTAAATTCCATCGTGTTAACTCATAATCCTGCCGCCATCAATTTCAATGGCTTGTCCATTAATAAAACGAGCCTCATCCGATGCTAAAAAAGCAACCAGGGCAGCCGTCTCTTCCAAGGTTGCCAGGCGTTTCATCGGGTTAGATGCCATCAACTCTTGGATGAACGTGCCCCGTTCCCATCCATTTTCCGCACAAATGGATCGATCAACTTCGTGAAGCATTTCGGTATCCGCATGACCCAGGCAGACAGCATTACAATTGATATTATGAGGTCCCAATTCCATCGCAACCGATCGTACCAGACCAATCGCGCCAGTCTTTGTCGCGGAGTAAGCCGCTGAGTTTGGCCAGGAGGTTTTGGCCGCCATGGAGGACATCACAACAATACTGCCGCTTCGTTGTGCGATCATCTGTTCGGCAACCGCCTGGCAGCTGAGGTAAGTGCCCGTCAAGTTAATGTCCACAAGACGTTGCCAATCTTCCATACGGTCTTCGCTCAAGGGCCAGGATTTATAAATGCCAGCATTGGCTACCAAAACATCCAGCCTGCCCCAAGTGTTGATTACCTCTTGAACAGCCACATGGACACTAAGCCGATCAGAAACATCACATAACAAACCCAACCCGCCTAAATTATCTGCAAGGGCTTGTGCTTGGTAAAGATCAATATCCAAAATAGCAACCTTGGCGCCTTCTTCCGAAAAACGCTGCGCACAGCTTGCGCCAATCCCCCGTGCACCACCTGTGATCATAACCACTTTTTCTTTAAAACGGTTCATACCAACCTCACTATTCAAAAAATCGTCTCGCCGTTTCAACGATGTCCTCAACCCCGGGCAGCACGCTTTGCTCTAATTCGGGGCTGTATGGAAGTGGGACGTTCTTAGCCCCGACCCGCAGTATTGGTCCATCCAGGTATTCGATAGCATGTTCACATAGAATTGCCGCAATTTCAGCACCTGGTCCTCCTCGAAGATGTGCCTCATGCGCAATGATGACCCGGCCTGTCTTGGCAGCAGATACGACCAGCGAATGAACATCTAGAGGCACCAGGGTCCTGGGGTCAATCAATTCCATGTCAATCCCTTCTTTTGCCAGGATCTCCGCAGCCTGAAATCCCTTCTGAACCATAGCGCCAATGCCGATCATCGTCAGGTCTTTCCCCTCCTTGAGGATAGCAGCCTTACCAAATGGTACGGTGAAATTTTCATCTTCCGGTACAGGCCCCTTGAGGGCATACAACATCTTATGTTCAAAAAACAAAACTGGGTCTTCGCCACGAATAGCTGTTTTCAGCAAACCTTTCGCATCGGCCGGTGTAGCTGGGGTGACGATTTTCAGCCCAGGGATATTCATAAACCATGATTCTGGACTCTGGGAGTGCTGGGCAGCCGCTGAACCAGGTGCCCCAGTTGTGATCCGGATGGTGAGGGGCACATTCGCCTTGCCGCCGCTCATAAAGCGCGCCTTGGCTGCCTGGTTCACAATCTGATCACCGGCACACATTAGAAAGTCACCAAACATGATCTCAACAATGGGGCGCATTCCCATCATGGCAGCACCCAACCCGCTGCCAACAATTGCAATTTCTGAAATGGCCGTATCCCGAACCCTGTCTGGACCAAATTCATCCAGCATATCATGCGATACGCCCCACACGCCGCCAAACACACCGACATCCTCACCCATCAGGAAAACACCAGGATCGCGGCGCATTTCCTCACACATAGCCTCTCGAATAGCTTCAGAATAAGTAATCTCTCGCATCATTTTCTCTCTTCAGTCTTCTGTCTCCGGTCTTCGGTCTCTCTTCGGTGCCCGTTCCCCGGACTCCGGTCTTTTTCATCCCTTCGCTTCGCTCGTAATAACAACATTTAAAACACCAACCCGTCATGAGTATCTGCATACACACCCGCTAACGCATCTTCTGGCTGTGGTTTTGGCGCAGCAGCAGCAAAAACAACGGCTTCATCCAACCGGGTAATGACCTCACCCTGGATCTCTTCTAATGAACCATCATCAAATAAACCTGAGTCAATCAGCCGCCGTTTGAACAAAACGATCGGATCGCGTTTTTTCCAGGCTTTGATCTCGTCAGGTGAACGGTATACTTGTGGATCTCCCTCATAATGTCCCCGTTGACGATACGTTTTCGCCTCGATAAAGGTCGCCCCTCCACCTGACCGGGCCAATTGGGCCGCCGTAGAAACAGCCTCATACACAGCCAAAACATCGTTTCCATCCACACAGACACCAGGAATACCATAGCCATCTGCCCGCACAACCAGGTCGCTTACCGGGGTACAGCGCTCAATAGCAGTCCCTTCGCCATAGAGGTTATTCTCGCAGAAAAAGATCACCGGCAACTTCCACACGCCCGCCATGTTGGCTGCTTCATGGAAAGCACCTTCATTGGTGGCGCCATCGCCAAAAAAGGCTAATGCTAGGTGGGTTTCTTTGCGCATGGCAAAAGCCAGGGCAGCCCCAACCGCGATGGGGATGCCGCCGGCCACAATCCCATTTGCCCCCAAAATCCCGAGGTCAAAATCTGCAATATGCAATGACCCACCACGCCCAAGGCAATACCCTGGCGACCGGGCAGCTAACTCCGCCATCATATATTTTGGATCCCCCCCTTTGGCAATCAGGTGCCCGTGACCACGATGGGTGCTGGTGATCACATCATCCTTGTTCAAAGCCAGGCAGGCACCAACCGCAGTAGCCTCCTGCCCAACGCAGGAATGAATAAAACCCGGGATTAAACCAGCATGCCGCTCCTCGATGGCGCGCAATTCAAATTCCCGCACCAAAGTCACCCGGTAATACATTTCCTGGAGCACTTCTCTTGAATAATCACGTATTTCTTGGTTTTGCATTTTATCCTTTTTTCTAAACCATTGACTCCGTTGCTAACATTTCAGCATTTTTTTGGTCGCAACTCATAGTTTCCATAATTGTTCCGCAGCAGCACGGGTTTCTTTTAGCAAACCATCCCAATCTGCATGGATTACTTTTCCGTGACGCATTAATACCTTGCCGTTCACGATGGTTGCTTTTACGTGCCTGTTCTTACAGTACAGAAGCAACTGCTCATAAAGATTATGATCCGCCAGCGGTGTCGGTAAATAAGGTTCGATTAATTGTAAATCAGCTTTCCAACCTTCTGCCAGGCGACCAACTTTATCAAAACCAAGTGCTTTTGCGCCCCCTTCAGTGGCCAGGTACCAAACCTGGTCAGCAGGCATCACCTGTGGGTTGCAATGCGATGCTTTGTGGATCAGAAATGCACCACGCATCACCTCAAAAAAGTCAGTGATGTACCCATCACTGCCTAAGCCCAACATCATCCCTGCAGCCAGCATTTCCGGCGCTGGCGCAATGCCTCCGCCAACTTCGCAATTTGACAGCGGCATGTGGCTGACACGGACAGCGCGTTTTGCCATCAAGTCAATTTCTTCCTGGCTGACCTGCACACATTGGGAAGCCAGCATTCCTGGTCCCAATACACCCAGCTGGTCGTAATAAAACATCGGTCGCAAACCAAATTCCCTCAGGCAGTATTCGGGCTCGTAAGTGCCCTCAGAGACATGCATATGGGTCAGCACACCCTGGGTAGCAGCCAGTGCAAATGCTTCTTTAATAAAAGCTTCAGAACAGGTGAAGGTTGTATGAAAGCACATCATGCCCTTCACCAGGCTATCAGGCCCTGCTTGGCCAGCCTTAATTATCGCCAGGTTTTCCTCCAGGCCCAGGAGCCCATTATCTTCACTCACTCTTTGGGTGGCTTCAAAGGAAAGGATCGCTCTTAGACCCACTTGCCTGACAATCTCTGCCTGTGCATTCAGCACGCCAGGCAACGCATGCGGGGCTTCCGTACAATCATAGAAACTGGTAATCCCGGATTGGATCATGCTTGCACAACGGTAAGCTGTGGCCGCACTTATCATCTCCTGATCTAACCGATCTTCGATCAAAGGCCACCAGAACTGCTCTAAAAATGACCGGAATCCAGTGGGGGCTTTACCCAGGGGGATGCCATGAGCTAAAACCCCATACAGGTGGGTGTGAGCATCCACAAAACCCGGGGCTAAAACCTGGCCCGACGCCACCCAGACCTCATCGCTGGGATAGCGTTGGCGTAAATCATCATGACAAGCAACATCCATAATACAATCACCGCTGACCCGGATACCCCATCGCGCTTTGGGGGCTTCTAACGGTGAAGTGATCAACCATTCTGGCAAAATGATCAATCCAGACATCGGTACCACCATGCTTCTTCAATAAAAATATATTGCATCGTTGTCCCAAGTTGAACAGGCGGTCGGATTGGCATTCTGGCATTGAATGCATCCCAGACCTGTTGGGCTTCCCCGTTGTGTTCCTGTGCCCATCTATTTTTTTGAATGGACATGACCTTAGACGCGTTTAACATCATAATGTTTCTAATAATGAACCTTCTTGAATAATAGCGATTCAACAACGATTTGGGGCTATTAAGATGTGAAGACTACCCTTTGACGGCACCTTCGATCATGCCACGCATGAAATAATCCCGTAAAAAGATAAACAGGAGAATTGAAGGGATCATGATAACCACACAGGCAGCTGCCAAGAGTTCATCCTGGTTGCCCTCTAAAACATGTTGAAAGTCAAATAATCCAACAGTGGCCATCTTCATGTTGGTTCGTGTAACAAGAATCAGCGGTGTAAAGAAATTGTTCCAGTTGTACACAAAATTGATCAAGAAGGTGGCGATCAAACCTGGTGTTGTGATCGGTAAGATCACTTTAAAAAATGCCTGCAGCGGGGTGGCACCATCAATAAACGCTGCTTCATCCAGAACCTGTGGAATGCTGGAAAAGAAAGCTTTCAAAATCCAAATTCCTAGGGGAATACCGTAGGCGCCAAACACAATAATCAAGAGCGTATATGTATCCAATAATTTCAAATCGCTGGCCAATTTATAGATCGGAATAACACTGATTAACCCAGGCAGCATCATCATCCCCAATACAAAGGAATTCACCAATCCTTTTCCTCTAAACTGAAACCTTGCCAGGGCATAAGCAGCTAAAGCAGATAACGAAGTAGAAACGATAGCACCACCGATGGCATAAATGATGCTGTTCAAGATATATCTGGGAAATAGGCCGTGTGAAAATAAGCGGATATAATGCTGAAATGTCCATCTTTCTGGGATAATGCTGTAGAATGCCATCCTGGGTTCTTGGAAGGAAACCAGCATCGAATAGATAACCGGGAAGATGATAATAATACAAAATGCAATCATAAATGCATTAATAAAAAGATTGAGAGCCTTGTTTTGACTGTCCATGAGAGATCTCCTGTATCTACGATTTTATCCGGCTAAAGCAGTTTCGCGGTTCAAACCACGAATGTAAAATGCTGCCAAGATAAAATTAAGGATCAACAATGTCACAGATAGGGCAGCAGCGTAGCCAAAATTATAAAATTGCATGGCCTGTCGGTACATCAATAATCCCAGGACTTCTGTGGCACGCCCAGGACCACCCTCCGTGATCGATAAGATCATCCCCACACCATTAACAGCTTGGATGGTCATAAAAACAATCGTGACAATCGTCGTCGGCAGGGTCAAAGGCCAGGTGATTTTCCAAAAAGATTTCCACCCATCAGCTCCATCCATTGCAGCAGCTTCGTGAACTTCTTTTGGAACCGTCTGCAATCCAGCGAGGAGCAGAAGCATCGCAAAACTAATCGAACGCCAGACTGTGGCCGCAATCACAATGCCCATTGCACCTTCAGGTCTGGATATAAATTTATAGCCGCCAAACAAGGGGCCAAGCAAATTCTGTAAAATGCCATAATCCTGGTAAAACATCCACCGCCATACAACGCCTGTCGTAATCTCTGAGAGCACCCAGGGTAAGAAAATGATGGTCATATACAACCCGGTAAGCCTCATTCCTCTGTTTAGAAGAAGCGCAATGCCATATCCAATGACAATGGTTAGTAAAACATAAAAGCTCGTAAAAATTAGCGAATTTCTCATGCTTTGCCAGAACTCAGTACTCATTAATGCAATACGATAGTTCCGAAACCCAACAAATTCCATGATACCCATCCGGGTGCGTGTCATAGCCAGGTACAGGCTGTAGAGAGTCGGGTAAAGGGTGACAATCATTAAAAATAAAATCGCTGGTGTCACAAGAATGTACGGATAAGATTTACTGCGGTTTATCATCATCAACCTCCAATAATTAGGGTCAATAATTTAATTTGAGGTGTGAAGGTATTGGAACCTCCACACCTCTTTTTGAACCTGAAATTTTTAATCAAAATACAGCAGGATCATCTCTTGCTGCAGGCTTTCAAGCCCTGAACGAATATCCAGGTTTGAGTTGAGCACCAGGTCCTGAACCGTTGCCGACAGGCTGTTCATTGTTTCATTGTAGTAAGGACTGGTCTCAGTTCCTTGCCCATTGCGGGTCAGGTTGGCCAATGTGTCATCATAAAACTTGCTCTCAAAGACGGGATCTTCCATCGCACTCGCCCGAGCGGGAACACCAAAGTTGGAGTTCGCCCACGGGGCCAGGTTGGCTGGGTTCATGAAAAATTCAATGAACTTGATCGCATTTTCAACGTTTTCAGCTCTTGATGTCACAGCAAAGTTCTCGACATTCATGAACACCCAACCCTGGTCACCACCCGTCAACGCCGGCGGGTTTCCAATGGCGACCGTACCTGCTTCAAACCGCTCTTGCAGTCCAGTTACAAAAATATACGACCAGGTGCCGCCGCGATACGCGCCGGCTGATCGATCCTCAAAGGGTGCCTCAGTGGCAGACCAGTCGCCAGTAAAGGCAACTTCAGGCACACAGCCGTTATTATACATCTCTCGCCAGAACTCGATTGCTTGAACAACAGCATCGCTGTCAAACTGCGGTACACCCTCTTCATCGAATAACCTCTCGCCCAAAGACCAGACTAAAGGTGCCAGACCTTGGGTCATCGCGGCTTCAGCACGGCCGGCATAGAAAGTTGCCACGTACTTATCCTCTGCTGACAGGCGCTCACATTCGGTCGCCCAGCCTTCCTGTGTCTCTGGGAATCCATCGGGGTAGATTTCCGTGTCGTAATACCACTGTCCACCACCAACAAACGTACCCACGGCATATCGCATTCCACCGGATTCATTCAGATTCTTCTCAAACTCGTTCAAGTCCGAATAAAAATCTGCAACAGCGATTTCATCGTAAATATCCATCAAAGCACCAGCATTAACCATGCCCTGGATGTACTCATAACCCGACATGATCAAATCAGGAAGGTCACCACCGGCGACAGCTGCCACAGAAACATTCATTGCCATCACATCCCAGGCAACCTGCTCATATTGTACAGTAATGCCTGTTTCAGCTTCAAAGGCATCAATGTTGGCCTTCATCTGCACAGCACGCCCATCTTCTTCATTGGTCAGATCGTAAAAACCCCAGAACCGTAACACCCCTGGATCTTCAACCTCTTCGGGTTCTTCAACGACTTCAGGTTCTTCTACTACAGGTGGCTCTTCCACAACAGCTGGTTCTTCAACCACGGCTGGTTCTTCAACAACTGGCGGTTCAGCAACTGGTTCCTCAACGGCTGCAGGTTGACATGCTGACAACACTAAAGTTGCCATCAACAACACTGCAATTAATATTGAAAGTTTTTTTCCACGCATTTTTTTGTTCTCCTTAAATTTTTAGTTTTTAGTCGTTTCAATAAATCGAGTTTAACCAATCAATCTTTCCCTAATCACCTCCTTATGATCTTCATCCAGACGACTCAGAAATTTACCAATGGGGCTTCGTTGAAGAATCGACTGATTTTCACAGATTAATTGGCCCCTCAAAAACACTGCTGACGGCCAGCCCTGTAATCTAAACCCCTCATAGGGTGAATAATCGACTTGTTCATGCAAGTTATTGATTTGTTCAATGTGGGTTGTACACAAAGCAATTTCTATTTTCGGATCAAAAATGACGATATCTGCATCGCCCCCAATCGAAAGATTACCTTTCTCTGGATATAAACCAAAACGTTTTGCGGGTTCAGTGGAACAGCAAGACACCCACTGTTTAGGTGTCAACCTTCCAGACAGAACAGCAAAGGTATACATCAAGCTTAAACGGGCTTCAATGCCAGGTAAGCCTGGGGGTATGTCTAAGAAAGACTCCAGACCTCGATCCTTTTGACCATACAGGTTAAAGGCACAGTGATCGGTACACACTGTTTGGATATTTGCATGACATAATGCCGCCCAAAGCGCTTCTTGATCTTGTTTTGTTCTTAATGGTGGATTACAAACAAAACCCAGCACATGCATTGGATCAGCATTTTGATAGCGAGCGCTATCTAGTAACAGGTACTGGGGACAAGTTTCACCAAAAACCTGGTATCCTTGTGCCCGGGCTCTCGCTACCGCTTCAACCCCTTCAGCAGTGGAAATGTGCACGATATACAATCGTACGCCAGTCACCTTTGCCAGCTGGATCACACGTTGAATGGCTTCTACCTCCGCTTCAGGAGGATGGCTCAATGGAAAAAACTGCGGTTTAAGCTTGTTTTCTCTTAGCAACCTTTCAGTACTGTGTTGAATGATGGTGTCGTTTTCGGCGTGGACCAGTACGGTCCCTCCCGCTCGGGCAACAACATCAAACACTTTAATCAATGCATTGTCATCCAGTCCAAAACCTGGGAAGGTCGTATAGACCTTAAAAGAGTTCACCCCAGCCTCGGTTACCGATGGAATCTCCCCCAGGGTGGCATCATCGGCATTGGTCAGTGTCATGTGCAGCGAGTAATCCACCCATGCCCGGCCCTCAGCTGCATTTCTGCGTTGCTGAAAAGCTTCTAATAGTGATTGGTTGGGTTCAGGTTCCACAAAATCAATCACTGTCGTTGTGCCCCCCAGTGCAGCTGCCCGTGTTCCGCTGAACCAATCATCACTCGTCCTGGTCGTCCCCGTTGGCATCTCCAAATGCACGTGGGCATCAACACCCCCAGGTATAACCAGCATACCCGTCGCATCGTAGACGTGCTTACAAGATAAATCACTGCCAATAGCAGCAATCTTTTCACCTTTGATTCCAAGATCAGCTGTGGAATCAAAGCCTGAGGTAATGACCCTGCCGCCTTTAATGACCAAGTCGTATACCATCGTCTAAAACACCGGCGGCGTGATAATTGAAATCCATCGTGTCAGTTTGCCATCTGCACAGCATAACCTCACCAAATTACTTCCTTCGAAACGGATTGAATCGCCGACATTGAGCACATACTCATTGTCTTTCAAACCAACACGCAAAGCGCCTTCAAGAACAAAGATGACCTCTTCCGTTTCCACACTCAGCTTCCGGACAACATTCTGACAATCTGATTGAATTACCCCTAGCAGGACCTCCACGCTCCCGGTCAGGTCAGCCGTTAATAGCTCATAAGACACGCGGTCATCGTCGAGATCAAGCTTTGAGCGTGCACCTGCGCGCACCACCGGAGAATGATTTGTCTTCCCTTCAATAAAATAAAGCAAAGGAACACTTAGTGCGTCAGATAATCGCTGAAGTGAACTCAGGGATGGATTGGCTAACCCCCGTTCAAGTTGGCTGAGAAATGAGGGCGTCAGATCTGTTTTTTCAGCCAGGTCGCGTAAAGTGAGTTGCAGTTCATTTCTACGTTTATGAAGACGTTTACCAAGAAAAAGATCACTAGGCATATACACCACACTACTTTCTTTTTAAATTACTTAATCAAGCCCAGTACATTGACCCCAATTAACTAAGTATATCTTTATTTAACTAAGTTAAGTATAAATACAAATTTTTAACTTGTCAAGGGTATTTTTAGTTCTGTTGGGAATTAAATAAATTTCACCCACATACGGAAATTTCTCACCAGACACACCACTTGACAAGACATTAACTTATGTTATCCTTTTTTGAAAAGATCAGTTTGTTTATAAAATTTTAATCTAATTTCATGCCAGATTGAATTACATAAAAATGACACCTATTACATCAACCTTACTACGCAACCACAAGCAAACCCTTATAAAACGTTAAAGGAGAAAACAAGGTGAAAACATTTACAAAATTATTTATTTTCACCACATTAATTTCGAGCGTTTTCTTTGGTTTGGCAGGTGGGGCAACAGGCTTAGCACAGGCGGATGAAAACCTGGCGCAGGGGATACAAGCCGCCTCGATGGATTCTGCGTCCCCATCAAGCGGTAATGCAACCGTACCAGGCGGCTTCACCTTCTATGCTGTGTATGATCGATTAACCGACACCGATACAGACGATATTAATGTCACAAGTGTGGCCATGAGCGGCGATGGCAATAAATTGATTTATGCCGGCCTTATACTTGATGATGATGGTGAGTTCACAATACCAAAACTGTATACCATGAACATGGATGGCTCGAACAAAAAGGACATCCTGCTCCCCCCGGAGGTGACGGCTTTATCTGTTCGAGAAGTGGCGATCGATTATGATGGATCGTTCGCGTTTTTCAATAACTTGGATTCAACTCCTAAGTGCAACAAAGCTGGTAAATGAAAGGTAAGCTGCGGTAGAATAAGTGCCTTTCAACCTACCAGAGTCAAAGGAGCACTTATGAGTTACACACAGC
>Ga0114946_10000633_pt1 | contig 23653 bp, 22 predicted proteins | sample WalLakDeSediment_FD_88676 | JGI IMG/M metagenome (GOLD analysis project Ga0114946, IMG submission 88676) | Lake sediment microbial communities from Walker lake, Nevada to study Microbial Dark Matter (Phase II) - Walker Lake 11/02/13 Deep Sediment | ecosystem: Environmental > Aquatic >... | reverse complement strand
CAAGTGGGCAATGCCGGCTGGCGTCCCACCGAATGCCACGCCTGTTTCAATTGTGACGATATCTGCCCCCATAGCCTGATCAGCTTCAAACTGGGGCTGCCCCAATTCAAGGCGGGCCGGCCCAGCCAGGGCGGGACCCCCTCCCCACCGGCCCTGGATCTGGGCCGGCGCCGGCTGGTAACGGCGGCGGTGGCCGGCATGGTGGCGGTGCCCCTGCTGCGGGTGGGCCATCCCCCGGAAGGCCGGGCCCATCCCCGCCTGATCCGCCCGCCGGGAGCCCGGCCGGAAAAGGAATTTCTCGCCCGCTGCGTCAAGTGCGGGGAATGCATGAAGGTCTGCCTGACCGGGGGGTTGCAGCCGACTTTGCTGGAAGCGGGCCTGGAGGGGCTCTGGACCCCGATCCTGGTGCCCCGCATGGGTTACTGCGAGTACCACTGCACCCTCTGCGGCCAGGTCTGCCCCACCGGGGCCATCGAACGCCTGGCGGTGACGGAAAAAACCGAAGTGAGAATCGGACTGGCGATGTTTGACCGCAACCGCTGCCTGCCTTGGGCCTACGGCATTCCCTGCATTGTCTGCGAAGAGGTCTGCCCTACCCCCAAAAAGGCGATCTGGTTTGAAGAGGTGGAGATGCTCAACCGCGACGGCGAACTGGTCCGGGTGCAGCGCCCCCACGTTGACCTGACCCTCTGCATCGGCTGCGGCATCTGTGAAACCTTGTGCCCGGTGGTCGATCAGCCGGCCGTCTATGTAACAAGTATCGGCGAATCGCGTTCCCGGGAAAACCAGCTGCTGTTGTAAAGCCGCCGCTGGTTTTTGGGGGTCAGAGCAGGCGGGGGCGAAATCGAAAATCAGAGCAGGATTGCCAGTCCCAGCAGGACCTGCAGCGGATAGAGCAGGAGAATGATGATGCCCAACCGACGGTGCCAGGCCCGCCAGGCGGAATCCCCGACCTTGATGCGGCGGGAAAGGTAGTAGGCGCCACCCACGGTCAGGATAATGGCCGTGCCCAGAAAAAGATGGAGGGGATAGACGCCGATCCGGCCCCAGTTCAGCAGGACGATGAAGGGACCGGCGGCGAAGCCCAGCAGACAGAGCAACGCCAACCGCGGCCCGTTGCGGCGATGGCGACGGACCGCGGTCAGCGGAGGCGCGGCTCCGGCTAAGCGCTCCTGCCGGATGCGCCGGCCCAGCCAGCCCTGGTAGTAAAAAAAGAGCAGCAGGCCGCCGTGGAAAATTCCGTGACTCAGGGCCAGCCAGGGGATCAGTTGGCGGACGGCCTGGGGAAGCTCTTGCCCGATGGGAATCATGGCCGCTAGACCTCCGTCCTATTCCACCACTTCAAGGATTCCGTGCATCCCCCGTTCCTTGTGGCTGGCAAAGAAGAGAAAGCGCTTGCTGCATTCAAAGGGGTATTGGCCGGTCCTGGTGGGGGTAAAGCGGATGGTTACCGGCTCGCGGCCCAGCTTTTCGGCAAAATCGATTCCCGCCTCGGGCGCCTGGAGGACGATATCGTGCGGGGTAATGCCGCCTTCGCTCCTGACCTGCAGCTCCACCGGTACGTTCACCTTGACCACGATTACAGCGGGATCGAAGTAATACCCCCCGCCGACCACTTCCACCCGCTGGACTCCGTCGGGATCGATCGGCGCCACATAACGCCGCTCTTCATCCTGAGCCAGGACCGCCCCGGCGCTGAACAGAACCAGCAGACAAGCAAGCAATAATCCGCGCATCTTTCCGCCCTCCTCTTTTGGTGTGTCAGGGTCGCCAACCAAAGCCGCGGAGCTTCCCCGTCCAGAAAAGCCCCTGTGATTATGAAAGCATAACAGCGGCCGAGGGTCAAGCGGGCAGCCCCCGTTTCTCCCCGGCTCTGTCTCCCGGCCCAGCCGAACCTTAGATGGGGGGCGCGATGGTCACCAGGATCCGCATGTCGGTGGTGGCCCTCACCCCATGGGGTTCGCTGATCTCGCTGACCAGGATGTCCCCGGTTTCAGCGACCATGCTGCTGTCGTCGGCCCCGAGAAACTCGCCGCTGCCGGCAATGACCTGGATAGTCAACTGGCCTTCGGCGGGATGGGAATGGACCGGGAAAAGCTGGCCGGCCTTGAGGTTGAAGTTGAGTACCCGGAAATAGGCGGAATCGTGGAGGAGAAAACGTTTGAAGGTTTTCTCGTCAAACTGGTTGCTGGCACTGAGGGAAAGTTTTTTCATGGCATTATCCTCCTTGATTTTTGATGATGATAACACCTTGGCGAGCCTGCCGCCTTGACTCAAATCAAGGGGGCAGGCCAAAAGCGGCAGTTGCCGGGAGGAAAAGCGGGCCAGCGAATGTCTAGGAAAAATAGGTGGCGATGGCCTCGACCAGTCCGGGGATGGTATGGATTGCCGGCTGAATATCCACCGTCAGGCCGGCCTTGGCGGCGGTGGCGGCGGTGATCGGGCCGATGGCGGCGATTTTGACCCCGGCCAGCAGGGAAGCGAGTTCCTTCGTCCCCAGCCCCAGCAGGTCGATAAAATTAGTCACGGTGGAGGAGCTGGTAAAGGTGATCAGGTCGATTTGCTTCTCCTCCAGGGCTTGCCGGATGTCCGCCGCCATTGCCGGGCGCACATTGCGGTAAACCGGGACGATATCAACTTCGGCCCCGGCCTGCTGCAAGCTTTGCGGCAGGACATCCCGGGCCTTGAGCGCCCGGGGCAGGAGAATTTTCCGGCCCTGAACTCCCTGGCTCAGCAGGGCCTCGGCCAGACCCTCGGCGGTGAATTTTTCCGGCAGCAGATCGGCCCGGATGCCTTGGCTGAGGAGGCTGGCGGCAGTGGCGGTCCCCACCGCCGCTATTCTGGGGCCCTGCAGGCGGCGGCTATCCCCTCCCAGGCCCGCCAGGCGGCGAAAGAAGAAGGCCACCGCGTTGGGGCTGGTAAAGAGTAGCCAATGGTAATCGGCGATTCTGGCCAGGGCCTGGTCCAACGGGGCCCAATCCTCCGGTTCCTCCAGGGCGATAGTGGCCCCCTCCAGGCAGGCGGCCCCCAGGTCTTCCAGGATCTGGACCAGTTCGCTGGCCTGTTCCCGGCTGCGGGTAACCAGGATCCGTTTGCCGAAAAGGGGCCGCTGTTCGTACCAGTTGATGGTATCGCGCAGGCTGACCACCTCCCCCACCACCACCAGGGCGGGCGGGGTTATTTGGGCCTCGCGGACCACCTCGGTGATATTGGCCAGGGTGCCGACCACTGAGCGCTGTTCCGGGGTGGAAGCCCAGCGGACCACTGCCACCGGGGTTTGGGGGTCGCGGCCGTGGCGGATCAGGTTGGCGCTGATGCTGGGCAGGTTTTTGATCCCCATGTAGAAGACGATGGTTCCCACCCCGGTGGCCAGCTTGTCCCAGGCGATCCGGCTTTCGGCCTTGCCCGGCTCCTCGTGGCCGGTGACGAAGGCCACCGAGGAGGTAAAGCGGCGGTGGGTGATGGGAACCCCGGCATAGGTGGCGGCGGCGCTGGCCGAGGTTACCCCCGGCACTGCCTCAAAGGAGATGCCGTAGCGGACCAGTTCTTCGAGTTCCTCGCCGCCCCGGCCGAAAATAAAGGGATCGCCCCCCTTGAGCCGGACCACGATGCGGCCGGCCCGGGCATGATCCACCAACATCTGGTTGATCTCGTCCTGGCTGTGGGTATGAGTGCTGCCGCCCTTTTTGCCGGCATAAATAAAAATGGCGTCCTTGGGGGCATGGGCCAGCAGCTTCTTGTTGGCCAGGTAATCGTAGACCACCACCTCGGCCTGGCTCAGCAGGCGCTTGCCCTTGACCGTGATCAGTTCGGGATCGCCCGGTCCGGCGCCGATCAGATAAACCTTGCCTTTTTTCTCCATCTTCGCTTCCGCCGTTTATACGTATCTATTTTAAAAAATTGATTTTTTCGATCCTGATCAACATCGGTCCAAGAGCGCCGCGACTGCTGGCCGGCGGCCTTGCCGGCTCCGCGCTCCGGCTTGGGGGGGCCTGTGGGCCGCCGGATCGCTATTGCTCACGGCCTGGTTAGCGGCTTTAGCCCGGCCAACAAAAAAACCGGGGGACACCTTGCCGCCTGCCCCCCGGAAACCGCAACCAAAACCCGGCCCAAACCGGGACTCTCCGGTTCCGGCTGCTCTATTTTCCGGTTGCTCTATTTGATGGAAGCCCCGTAAACTTCTTCCAGAATTTCCCGGCCGCCCATGGCCAGCAGTTCCTCGGCCAGCTGCAGGCCGATGGCGACGGCATCGGCCGCCGGTCCGCGGCGGACCGCCTTGAGCAGCCGGCTGCCATCCACCGGGGCGATCAGGCCGGTTATGGTCAGGGTGTCGCCCTCCAGGGTGGCGAAACCGGCCAGCGGAACCTGGCAGCCTCCTTCCAGCCGGGCCAGGTAGCTGCGTTCGGCCCGCACCGCCAAGGTAGTTTCCCGGTGGCTCATGAAGGAGAGCATTTGCTGCAGATCCTCATCACTGCGCCGCAACTCGATCCCCACCGCCCCCTGGGCCACCGCCGGCAACATTTCCTCGGCCTGGAAGCAGAAGGTGGCCCGATGAAAAAGGTTAAGCCGATTGAGCCCGGCGGCGGCCAGGATGATTGCGTCATACCTGCCCTCATCGAGCTTGCGCAGGCGGGTATCCAGATTGCCCCGCAGATCATCGATCTTCAGGTCGGGCCGCAGGCTGGCCAGCTGGGCTTTGCGCCGCAGACTGCTGGTCCCCACCGTGGCCCCGGCCGGCATCTCGGCCAGGCTCCGGTACTTGGTGGCGATAAAGGCATCCATGGGGTTTTCCCGCTGGGTGATGATCCCGATATGGAGACCATCAGGCAGTTCGGCGGGCACATCCTTCATGCTGTGCACGGCGATATCGACCTCCCGGCTCAGCAGGGCCTCCTCGATTTCCTTGACGAAGAGCCCTTTGCCACCCACCTTGGCCAGGGGCACATCTACGATCTTGTCCCCCTTGGTGATGATCTTGACCAGTTCCACCGTGCACTGAGGATATTCGGCCTCGATCCGACCCTTGATCCAGTTGGACTGGGCCAGGGCCAGCATACTGGCCCGGGTGCCGATATGAATGGTTTTCTGCATGATGATGTCCTTGTGTGTTAGCTCAACAAACTTTTGCGATTAACAGGCCGGGCCCTTCCCTGAACGGACCAGATCCTTTAATGATTAATATTTGAAGCTTGGCGGTGGACCCGGCGGCCCTTTTTATTCAATTTTGGTGAAGGCCAGGCTGTTGGCCTTGCAGACCGGGCACTTTTCCGGCGGGGCGGTGCCGGCTTCGGTATGGCCGCAGACCCCACAGACGTAGTAGTCGGTGGCCGGCAGATTATCGAGATTTTCCAGGGCCTGACGATAAAGTTCGGCGTGGGTTTTCTCCACCTGGTTGGCAAAGGTGAAAGATTGTTCCGCCGCCTTATTCCCTTCGGCTTTGGCGATTTCAATCATCGGCGGATACATGAGTTCGAACTCATGGGTTTCGCCTTCCCTGGCCACCCGCAGGTTTTCCCGGGTATCACCGATCGCCTTGAGCGCCCGCAGATGGGCGTGGGCATGAACGGTCTCGGCGTGGGCGGCGGCCCGGAACAGTTTGGCCACCTGGGTATATCCTTCTCTTTCGGCCTTGTTGGCAAAGGCCAGGTATTTCCGGTTGGCCTGGGATTCCCCGGCAAAAGCGGCCCACAAATTTTCTTCCGTCTTGCTCATGACATAAACCTCCTGGTATGATTGCGCAAAGGCCCGGCAGCCCCGGCGCCAACCGTAGTTGGCCGGGTCTGGCGGCGGAACTCCTGGTTCGGGAATACTCCGGGCGGAAAATATCGCAAGATAGTTGCTACGGCGCCGGATTGCAAGCACAAGCAAGGAAAATTTCACCAATGCGTCTGTTGTCGCTGATTGCCCCCACCCTGGTTCTGCTGCTTGGCCTACTGCTGCCTCGGCCCGCCACCGCCGCCGTCCTGCCGGCGGAAGTATTCGCTGCCGGCGGTTACCTGGTCAGCCATAACGAGCGGGTTATTCTGGCCCAAAACCCGGCCGGTCTGCTGATTCCGGCCAGTACCTGGAAGCTCGCCACCGCCCTGATGGCCCTGGAGCAGTTGGGGCCTGATTTTCGTTACCAGACCCATTTCCATCTCGCCGGCAAACAGCTTTATATCAAGGGATTTGGCGATCCCGGCCTGGTTTCGGAGGAAGTGGTGGCGATCGCCGGCCAGCTGGCCGGCCGGGGGCTGCGGGAGATCGGGGACCTGGTGATGGACGATTCTTTTTTTCAGCTTGAACAGCCAGGTCCCGACGGGTCCGGGGGCTCGATGCGTCCCTATGACGCCGCCAACGGCGCCCTGGCGGTCAATTTCAACACCATCAAGATCGAAGTCCAGGCCGACGGCCGAGTGATTTCGGCGGAGTCCCAGACCCCCACCCTGCCGATCATGCAAACCATGGCTGCGGACCGGCCGGCCGGGATTCACCGGCTCAATGTCTCCCAGGACCGCGAGCGCAGCCGGCACTACAGCGGCGAACTTTTCAAGCACTTGCTCGCCGAGCACGGCATCGTGGTGCACGGCGAGATCCGGGCCGGGCTCACCCCCGCCGATGCCCCTCTGCTATACCGCCACCAATCTTCCCGAACCCTGGCCGACACGGTGCGGGAAATGCTGCTTTATTCCAATAATTTTATCGCCAACCAGCTTTATTTGACCTGCGGAGCCCAAGCGGCGGGGGCCCCGGCCACCTGGGAGAAAGGTCGCCTGGGCCTGGAGGATTTCCTGGACCGGATTGGTCTGGCCCCGGGCAGCTTCATCGTGGCCGAAGGCTCGGGCCTGAGCCGGGACAACCGGATTTCCCCCGCTTCCCTGGGGTTGGTGCTGGAGCGTTTCCGCCCTTATGCCGAATTGCTTCCCTTCTGGCAGGGACGGTTGGTAAAATCGGGAACCCTGCAGGGAGTTTACGCCTATGCCGGCTTTTTTCGCCGGGACCGGGAACTCGATCCTTTCGTAGTAATTCTCAATCAACCCGCCAATACCCGCGACCGGGCCCTGGAACTGCTGGAAGAGCAGTGGCTGCGGATTCAGGCAACGGCGGGCTTCAAGCCGGATTCCGGACCCGGTCATTAAGCAGCAGGGTAATGGTTTCCAGGTGGTGGGTCTGGGGGAACATGTCCACCAGGCGCATGGCCGCGATCCGGTAACCCAGGGCCGCCAGATGGCCCAGATCGCGGACCATGGTGGCCGGATCACAGGAGATCAGGGCTATGCGGGGCGGCAGCGGCTCGGCCAGGGAGCGGACCAGGTCCAGGCAGCCGGTCCGGGGCGGGTCGAGGAGCAGGATGTCCGGCCGGATGCCGGCGGCAACCAGGTCGGCCAGGCCTTGCCGGGCCTGGGCCCGGCTGAAACGGCAATTGGCAATGCCGTTGGCGGCCGCATTGCGCCGGGCTCCGCGGATGGCGGCGGCCTGCAGGTCCACCCCGTACACCTCTCTGACCCGCAGGGCCAGGGGTAAAGAGAAATTGCCCATCCCGCAGTGGAGATCGGCCAGGATTTCATCGCCGCCGGGCTTCAGCAGCTCGAGCAACAGGCGCAGCAACTGACGGTTCTGCTCTTCGTTGACCTGGCTGAAGCCGGCAGGCTCAACCCCCAGGGTCAGAGAACGCCCGGCCAGTTCGGCGGGCAGGACATAGTGGAGCCGCAACTGATCCGGCTCCCGGCAGCCTTCGGGGCCGGCCTGACGATCAAAAAAAGGGCCGGCCGCGTGATCGGCCGGCAGAAAGCCCAACCCCTTGAGGGCGGGCAGCTCCCGGCAAAGCCGCCAGGCCGCCTGCCGTTCCGCCGGGCGCGGCCGGCGGCGATAATGCAGAAGCAGAACCACCTGGCGGCTGGCGGGATCCAGGCTGATTTCCAGGGCCGTGCACTGGCCGGCCAGTTGACGCCAGCCGGCCTGATCGCGCAGCGCCCCCCAGACCGCGTTGATTTCCGGCCGGGCCAGCAGGCAGACCCCGACTTCCTGCAATTGGTGGGACCCGGTCCGGAAAAAACCGGTCCGGCCCTCCTCGACCTGCAGACGGATCCGCTGCCGGTAGTGGAATTCGGCCGTAGCCGCCAAGGGAGACGCCAAAACCGGCAACACCGCGGCGCCAAGGCCGCTGCGCTGCAGCAGCTCGGCGAGAATTTCCTGCTTGAGCGCCACCTGGCTGGGATAGTCGGCATGCTGCAGATCGCACCCGCCGCAACGGCCATACCAGGGACAGGGGGGCGACCGGCGTTCGGGAGCCGGGATTAACAGCGCCTTGACTTCGGCTTCCAGGTGGCGGCGATGGCGGCGGCGCACGCCAACCCGCACCCTTTCCCCCGGCAGGACTTGCGGCACCAGGACCGTGCAGTCGTCGGCCAGCCGCCCCAGCCCCAAACCGCCGGCCACGATTTTTTCAATGGTGACCGTTAATTCCCGGGTAGCCGACCCGCTCAATAATGCTGGTCCGCGTAATTGAGCCAACCGCCGGCGGCCACCAGTTTGCGGTCGAATTCGTTAAGGGTGAAGGAAAATTCGGCCTCGCGCTCACCCCGGGCCTTGATCTTGCCCCCGGCCAGGTCCACCTCGATCTCCACCTCCCCGCCGAGGCTGAAAAGGGTGTCGATATCGGCGGCCGGCAGTTCAATGGCCAGCATGCCGCAGTTATACATGTTCTGGCGGAATATGCGGGCGAAGCTCTGGGCGATCACCGTATTGATATCGTTGACCTCAAAAACCCAGACCGCATGTTCCCGGGAGGAGCCGCAGCCGAAGTTGGCCCGGCTGACGATGACCTTTTTCCCGGCCAGATCGCGGGCCGGATCGAAGCCGCCCAGCTTGAGATCCTCCAGCACGAAGGGCTGTAAAGCAATCTTAGTGTTTTCGGTCAAATATTTGGCCGGAATGATTTCATCGGTATTGATATCGCTGCGATCAAGAAAAAGGGCCTGACCTCCGAATTTCTTCATTGCTTTAACTCCTTCTCAGATCAAAATATGAAGATCGGTCCAGGACGGCCGGACCCGGTTCGGCGCCGGCCGCCCTGCCCGTTCATGCCAAATGGCTTTGGGGGTCGAATTTCCCGCCAGGCCGCCAGAGCCTGGTGTCCCCCGTTGCGCCCTTTTTGAGCGCCCTAGGAGGCGGCGCCGGCGGGCTGCTGGCCGATAAACAGGCGCGGGTCGGTGATATGCCCGGCCACGGCGGCGGCGGCGGCGGCCAGGGGACTCATCAGGTGGACGATCCCCCCTTTGCCCATCCGGCCGTTGAAGTTGCGATTGGTGGTGGAGGCACAGATCTCGCCCTCGGCCAGGACCCCGCTGCTCATCCCCAGGCAGGCCCCACAGGTTGGATTGGTGACACAGAATCCGGCTTCCTGGAAAATCTTCAGCAGGCCCTCTTCCAGAGCCAGGGAGTACACCTTGGGGGTGGCCGGCGCCAGAATTGCCCGAACCTGGTCCGAGATTTTCCGCCCCTTGAGGACCCGGGCCGCTTCCCGCAGATCCTCGATCCGCCCGTTGGTGCAGGAACCGATATAGACCTGATCCACCGGAACCCCTTCCATCTCGGTGATATCCTTGACTTCGTCGGGCTTGAAGCCGAAGGTGACCTGGGGGACCAGGCCGGAAACATCAAAATGGAGTTCCTGCTCGTAAACGGCGTCGGCATCGGAGTGCCATTTTTTGAATGCGGCAACTGCCTCCTCGATGGAGTCATAATCGTCCTGGATAAAAGGCCAGAGATACTCGGCCGTGGTCCGGTCCGGCAAGCAGATGCCACAGGTGGCGCCGGCCTCGATGGCCATGTTGCAGATGGTCATCCGCGCTTCCATGCTCATTTCATCCACCACCGGACCAACGAACTCGATCACCCGGTCGGTGGCCCCGTTGACCGTGATTTCCTTGATGATATGCAGAATCACGTCCTTGGCGTAAACCCCGGCCGACAACTGGCCGGTGATGGTGATCCGAATGGTTTTGGGCAGGCGAAAGGAACAGACCCCTTTCAAGATCCCCACCTCCAGGTCGGTGGTCCCCACCCCGGCGGCGAATGCGCCGAAAGCTCCGTGGGTACAGGTGTGGGAATCGCCCATGATCACCGTGTAACCGGGCCGGATAAAGCCTTTTTCCGGGAAAAGGGCATGGCAGACCCCGTTGCGGCCGATATCGAAAAAGTCCCGGATCTTGTGGCGCCGGGCCCAGTCCCGGATAATTTTGCCCTGGGTGGCGGTCTTGGAGTCCTTGGCCGGGGTGACATGGTCGATCACCGCCTTGATCTTGTCGGGATCGAAAACCCGGTCCATCCCCCGGGCCTCCAAGTCTGTGATGGCGATCGGGGTCGTGATTTCATGGCACATCACCACGTCCAGATCAAGAATCATGTTCTCCGGCGTGGGAGTATCGCGGCGATGGGCGGCGAAGATTTTCTCAACAATGGTCTGTCCCATTTATTCCTCCATGTAAAGCGTGGGAATGGTTGGTCGCAATGTCAGCTCCCGGTCCCGGGCCGGACCTGAACCGGCCCGGCTTAAAACGGGGCGCACAATGGCCTCTTATTACCCATAAAGCCGGAGATTGGCAACCGCTAAGCAGCGGCCTGATAGTCAAACGCACAACAAGATTGACCATTACCGCCGGAGCCATTACCATACTTAGCATTATCAAGGCACTTTGAACGGGATTCCGATCCGAGCCAGATTACCCCAGCCTAGAGCAGGTTTTCATGGTCGCCAAAATACGGACAGCCGCCGCCGGCCCGAGTAGCAGCAAACCCCGCTCCGCCGATCTCGAACTGCTCTACGCCGTAACCAGGGAAGAGTACGGCCGGATTCCTCCCCGCCTGAAAAAACTGCTGCAGGACGTGGCCGATCTCTATGCCGGCCTCTGGCCCAGCCATGAGGCCTGCGAGGTCGCCTATCACGATTTTTCCCATGCCGTGGACGCGGCGGTGGCCGTGGCCAGGATCGCGGCCGGCTGGAACCGGGCCCACCCCGCCAATAAATTTGACGAAGAGCTGTACTGCGCCGCCGTGGCGGCGGGTATTTTCCATGACTCCGGCTACATTAAGGACAAGGGCGACCGGGAGGGCCAGGGCGGCAAACTTACCGATACCCATGTGCAGAGGGGGATGGAGCTGGCGGAAAATTATCTCCGCCAGGCCGGCTGGCCCGAGCGGGCCGCCGTCTTCGTCCCGGCCGCCATGGCCTTTACCGACTATCAGAACGAACGGGACCTGGACCATCTTTTCCGCGATGAACAGGAGCTGGCCGCCGCCCGGATGATTCCCACCGCCGATCTGATCGCCCAGATCGCCGACAGCCGTTATATCGAAAAAATAGACGGTCTTTTCACTGAATTTTCAGAGATGTACGAACACCTGGCCCAGAATGGCACCCCGGGGGGCCGGACCCAGATTTATCAGTCGGCCCAGGAAATTCGGGACGGCATCATCGATTTTTATGAACAGTTCGTGGCCCCCCGCCTGGCCAAATTCGGTCACATGGATCACTACCTGACCGTTTATTTCGGGGCCGACCGCAACCCCTACCATGAGAACATCGCCGCCAATCTTTCCAGCCACCTGCTTGGTTCCCGCTACCAGTGGCACCGCCTGGGGGACGTTCTCAAGGGTCTGGGCCTGATCAACGACCGCCAGCTGATCGGGGCCCTGGAACGGCAAAGGCAGGTCCGTAATTCGGGAGCATTAAAGCCGGACGCGGACCAGCTCAAGGCAACCATGCTGCTGCAGTGGCTGAATGCCCAGACCACCGGCGATAACCTGGGCGACATGCTTCTCGAGATGGATGCGGTGCAGCCCACCGCGTTGGCCCATGGCCTTTTGCAGCAAAACCTGCCGGACCAGTTGCTGGAGAATCTGGACACCACCGAGCTGCGAACCCTGCTGCAGATCAGCGTTATGGCCCAGCACCTGGGCCGGGGCCCCTGGATGCTGGTCAAGATTATGGAGTTGCTCAACCAACTGCTCAGTTGCGAAAACGGTTCCATCATGCTGGCCACCCCGAACCGCAACGAGATGCTGATCGCCTCCCCCGGGGGGGCCCGGGCCGGACGTTTTGGGAGCCGCAGCGTCCCGGTGGACAAAGGTCTGGCCGGCTGGGTCTACAGCAACGACAAACCGGCCATCGCCGCCAACGTCCTCAGCGACCAGCGTTTCGACAGCACCGTTGACGCCGGCCTGAACTCCGCCACCCGCTCGCTGCTGGCCGTCCCCCTGCGGGTTAACGGAACCTGCCTGGGGGTCCTGGAAGCGGTCAATAAAACCAACGGCAGTTTCAATGAACATGACCTGCAGATCCTTACCGTGATCGCCAACCTGATCGCCACCGCCCTCAGCGAAGTGTCCATGCCCGAAAAAAAAGAGTAACCTCCCGCCGTTGTTACAGCTCGCCCCAACAGACCTGAACAAAACTGCCAGGTTCGCCCCGGTGACGCCATCCCTTCCCGGTGGGAAAATCCTGGGCAAAGTCGACCTTTCTTAACGTTCATCAACGGAAAAGGCGGCCTCTCACCTGCTAAGGAGAAGGCCGCCTTGAATCAAAGGCTGCTCTCGACTGCTTTTGCTTAGAGCTTGGGCAGGTTTTTGGTGGCCTCGGCGATGGCGGTATCGGGCAGTTCGTAGTTCTCCAGCTGGCCGGCAAAGTATTTTTCATAGCTGGAGAGGTCCAGCAGGCCGTGACCGGAGAGGTTGAACAGAATGGTCTGGGGCCGATTGGGCTCACGGGTGGCCTCGATGATCGCCGCCCGGATCGCGTGGCATGATTCCGGCGCCGGGATAATCCCCTCGGTGCGGGCGAAGAGGGTGCCGGCCTCGAAACACTCCAGCTGGTGCAGAGCCACCGCTTCCATCAGGTTTTCCCGCATCAGGGCGCTGATTACCGGAGCCATGCCGTGATAACGCAGGCCCCCGGCGTGAATTCCCGGCGGCATGAAGTCGTGGCCCAGGGTGTACATGTAAAGCAAAGGAGTACGCTGGGAAACATCGCCGAAATCGTAGGCGCAACTGCCCTTGGTCAAGGTCGGGCAGGAGGTGGGCTCCACCCCCAGCAGACGCAGCTTGCGACCTTCCAGTTTGTCGGGAACGAAGGGAGCGGCCAGACCGGCGAAGTTGGAGCCGCCGCCGCAACAGCCAATGATCACGTCGGGATAATCTCCCACCATGGCCAACTGCTTCTTAGCCTCCAGGCCGATCACCGACTGGTGGAGGCAGACATGGTTCAAAACCGAGCCCAGGGCGTACTTGGTGTCATCCCGGGAAACCGCGTCTTCCAAGGCTTCGCTGATGGCGATTCCCAAGGAGCCGTCAGTATCGGGAGTCCGGGCCAGAATTTCCCGGCCGGTAGGGGTGTCGGGGCTGGGGCTGGCGACGATCTCGGCCCCGTATGCGTTCATCATCACCTTGCGGTAAGGCTTCTGGTCGTAGGAAACCCGAACCATGTAAACCTTGCAATCCAGGCCGAACTTTTGGGCGGCGAAGGAAAGAGCGCAACCCCATTGGCCGGCGCCGGTTTCAGTGGCCAGGCGCTTGACCCCTTCACGTTTGTTGTAGTAGGCCTGGGCCACGGCGCTGTTGGTCTTGTGGCTGCCGGAGGGCGATACCCCTTCGTATTTGTAATAAATTTTGGCCTTGGTCCCCAAGGCCTCTTCGAGGAAGGTGGCCCGGATCAGGGGGGAAGGCCGCCAGATTTGCCAGATATCGAGAATTTCCTCGGGAATATCGATCCATCTCTCCCCGCTCATCTCCTGTTCCAGCAAACCCATGGGGAAAATGGCCCCCATCTTGTCGGGGCCGATGGGTTGACCGGTGGCCGGATCCAGCGGCGGTGCCAGGCCGTTGGGAATGTCGGCGGTTACGTTGTACCAACGGTTGATCTGCTGGTCGGCGGGCAAATCGATATGCTTCTGTCTCATGGGGTAATCCTTTGTCCGAAAAATTTAACTGTTCAGCCCAATTTCCCAACTGCTGGAGCAACTTTCCCAACTGACGGCCAACCCGTCCTTGGTCCCGGACCCGGGTCAAGATGATTGGATAAGTAGCATTTCGCCGGCGAAAATAAAAGAATAAAACATCTTCGCCAACCGGCTGGACCGAGAAAAATGGATTTAATTGGCCTGGGGCCTGCCCTAAAGGCTTGGCTGGCAAGACCTGGCGGTCAATCTCGACCGGCTTGCGCGGGAGGAAGAGCACTTGCGTTGTCGCCTGGAAAAGATTAAATATTTGATAACCAACTGCAAAAAGGAGATAAAGGTGATGGGGGCGGGGAAAAAAGAGCATAAGAACAAAGAGAGTGACAACAGTCTCTGCAAAATGATTAAAAACGGCCTGTTGCAGAATGGCCCCCAGCCCTATAAAGATCTGATCGCCAACGGCAGGTACTACTGCCGCAAATGCGGACGGGTGGCGGTCAGTGAAAAAAACCTCTGCAAGGCCGAACCCCTGTGAGGCCGGCAAGGGGAGCAATTTTCGCCATGACTCATAACCAGGGCCGGCTCAGCGTTCCCCGACCAGGACAGCCATGAACTATCTTGAACTTCGGCAAGCACTAGAGATTTTCGGCCTTGGCGAACAGGCAACCCTGGCCGAAATCAAGCAACGCCACCGGGAACTGGTAAAACGCCATCACCCGGACAGTGGCGGTCCCCGGCAGCGCCATGATCAGCCACCGGCTCCCGCCACCACCGGTGAAGCGCAGAGCCTCCCCGGCGGCGACCCGGCTCTGATTCGGCGGATCAACGCCGCTTATCGGATTCTCACCGACTACGTTAACAGTTACAGCTTCTCCTTCAGCCAGGAGGAATTCTTCCGTCAGGACCCAGAAGCGCGCCTCCACCACCAGTTCGACCAGGATCCCATCTGGGGCCCGGGTGAAGGCAGGCCATAACGGGGACGCCCCGGGGCTGGTCTTTATTGCTTACCGGGATGGTCGTAAAAAAGCATCCTGCCCCTGGCCGGCGCTATTTCTTGCCAGCTGATGAGGTCGGGAAACTCCAGGGCCACCAGGCCGCAGGGCGGGATAGTATGCAGGCGCTCCCCGCTCAGCCATTCGGCGAGGATGGTGATAAAAGGGTTGTGGCCGACCATCAGGGCGCGGGCGCTATCTTCCTGCAGGCCGCGCAGAATTGTGACCAGTCCCTCCAGGTCGGTGCTGTAAATCTCCTCGTCAAAGGCAATGTTTGCGGCGGAGCAACCCAAGGCTTGAGCAAAAATCGCTGCGGTCTCGCGGGTCCGGGTGGCCGGGCTGGCCACCAGCACTTCGGGCCAAAAGGCATAATCGCGCAGGCGCCGGGCCATCAGCGCGGCATCCTCCCTGCCCTGCGGGTCAAGCGGCCGCTCAAAATCGCTTGCCACCCCACTTTTCCAGCCCGCCCGGGCATGGCGCACCAAACACAAGCTTTTCATTCCGCAGTTCCATTTTTACGTTTATCCCCGGAGGCCGACCATGAGGCCGCCTTCTGACCTATTGTTATGCCAGGCCCTTACCTGGCTTGCAGAACCCCCCACTCGGTCAGGCGTTGACGGGCGTAACCGGCCTGGCCGCCTTCACGCACCTGCTGGAGGTACTGCAGGTACTCCCGGGCCGCCGCCTGGTTCCGGCCCATGTTTTCCAGGGCCACTCCTTTGAGGAAGGTGGTATTGGGGTTACCCGGCAGCCTTTGCTCATATTCGCTGAAGTGCCGCAAGGCGGCTTCATGTTGACCCAGGCTGAGGCGAGTGATGCCGGCCAGCTGCAGGGCCTGGGATTCGCCGGGATAGATCCGGCGGGCCGCATCGGCATAGCTGACGGCCTCTTGCTTCCTGCCCAGCCCGAACTGGCAACGGGACATCAGGATCAGCCCGGTATAGTCTTCGGGCGCCAGGCCAAGGGTCTTTTTGAAATGGGGCTCGGCCCCGGCAAATTTTTCCCGGGCCATTTCCTTTTCTCCGGCCCGCTGCTCTTCAATGGCGGGCTTGAGCCGCCGCAGGGCCGCAGTTTGATCCTGGTAGCGTTGCCGGTTCCGCGGCTGTTGCCGGTAATCCTGATACGAACCGGCCATCATATTTTCGGCGTTGGCCATCCTTTCGCTGGTCAGGGGGTGGGTGGCAAACATCAATTCCAGGGCGTTGGGCTCCCGCCGGGACTGCTCCATCAGCATCCGGTGCAGATCCACCATCCCGGCGGGATTCTGTCCGGCCCGGGCGGCATAATCCATCCCCAATTGGTCGGCTTCCCGCTCGTTTTCCCGGCTGTAATGGGCCAGCAGGGCCCCGGCGCTGATTCCGCCGAGGGTCTGGACCAGGGGGGCCAAACCCTGTCGATCTTCGCTGGAACCGGCCGCCACCGTGGCACCGACCAAAGCCAGCTGGGCGAGGAAGCCCCTGGTCATCTGCTGGGCGGTATGACGGGCATTGACATGGCCGATTTCATGCCCCAGCAAGGCCGCCAGCTGCGCCTCGTCCTCCATTTCCAGCATAATGCCGCGGGTAACCCCGACGGTTCCGCCAGGAAAGGCGTAAGCATTAATATAGTTGGCGTTTACCACCTGGAAGGAGTAAGGCATGCCGGGACGGTGGGAATGGCCGGCCAGTTCGTGACCGCGGGTACTGACGTAGGAGTTCAGGCCGCTGTCCTGGGAAACGCCAAAGTCGGCGGAAAATTGATGGGGGGAGTGTTCGCGATCGACGGCCACCTCCTGCCCTTCGGAAAAAAGCAGCAACTGCTGGCGGCCAGTGACCGGGTTGACGGCGCAGCCGCCCAGGGTTGCCGAGGCGGCGGAAGCGGACATCAGGGCGAGAAAATCACGGCGACTAAGGCGCTTTTGCCGACCGCGGCGACGAGGGGGGATTTTCATGGCAACCTCCTGGCCAGGCTCAAGGGGTAAGTTCGAGGAGATAATAAAAACGGCACCTTGCCTATTTCTGTGACTCTCGAACCCCGGGCCTTGTTCCCGCTAAGTGGCTTACCGGAACAATACCCGGCAGAAACGGCGCTTGCCGACTTTGAGCAATATTTCCCCGCTGGGCGGGATCACGGCTTCGATATCGGTAATTTTTTCCCCGTTGACGCTGACCGCCTGCTGGTCCATCAGGCGCCGGGCCTCTCCGGTGCCTTTGACCAAGCCGGCCTCGCAAAGCAGGCGGGGCAGCCAGAGGGGATCGCCGCCGGCGGCCAGGGTAATTTCCGGAATATCGGCCGGAATTTCATGCTGTTTGAAGACCTTGTCGAAATTTTCCGCGGCCCGGGCGGCGGCGGCCTGATCATGGAAGCGGGCGGTCAACTCCCGGGCCAGTTGCTGCTTTACGGCCTTGGGATGCACCCGGCCGGTGGCCATCTCCTCCTTGAGCGCCCTGATTTCCGCCGCCGGCAAGTCGCTGAGCAACTCGTAATAACGAAACATCAAATCATCGGGCATCGACATGGTTTTGCCGTAGATATCATCGGCGTTTTCACATATCCCGATGTAGTTGCCCAACGATTTACTCATTTTGTTGACCCCGTCCAGCCCTTCCAGCAGCGGCATGGTAATCACCACCTGGGGCTCCTGGCCCCAGACCCGCTGAAGATCACGGCCCATCAGCAGGTTGAAAAGCTGGTCGGTTCCCCCCAGCTCGACATCCGCCGCCAGGGCCACCGAATCATATCCCTGGATCAGGGGGTATAGAAACTCATGGATGCCGATGGGCTTCTCGCCGGCGAACCGCTGCTTGAAGTCCTCTCGTTCCAGCATCCGGGCCACCGTGAGCTGGGCTGAAAGCTTGATAAAATCCCGCGAAGAAAGATCGTTGAGCCAGGCCGAATTGAAAACCACCCGGGTCTTGGCCGGGTCCAGAATCTTGAAAACCTGCTCCTTGTAGGTCTCGGCGTTACGGGCCACATCCTCGGTGGAAAGGGGCTTGCGGGTTTCCGACTTGCCGGTGGGGTCACCGATCATCCCGGTGAAGTCCCCGATCAGGAAGCAGATTTCGTGGCCCAGATCCTGAAAATGCTTCAGCTTCTGGATGAGTACGGTATGGCCCAGGTGCAGGTCCGGCGCGGTGGGATCAAACCCGGCCTTGACCTTGAGGGGAATGCCGCTTTCCTGAGCCTTGATCAGCTTTTTTTTCAGATCCTCGGGGGAAACGACCTGCACCGCTCCCCGGGTCAGATATGCCACCTGTTGGTCAATATTCATCGCTTCGCCGCTGTTTACTTGTTCAATTTGCTGATTATAGACAATTTTCCCGCCGCCCCGGCCCCCAAGGTTGCCCGGGTTTTTGCCAGGGCCCGGCGAGGCAAAAACCAAAACCCCTTACCGGGCATATTCCACCGTTCGGCTTTCCCGGATCACCGTAACCCGGATCTGGCCGGGATATGTCAGCTCTTCTTCGATTTTTTTAACGATATCCTTGGTCACCACCGCGGCCTCGGCATCGCTGAGCTTGGCGCTGTCGACGATGACCCGGATTTCCCGCCCGGCCTGGATGGCGTATGATTTGTCCACCCCCTTAAACCCGTTGGCGATTTTTTCCAGGTCCTCCAGACGTTTAACATAGGATTCCAGCATTTCCTTGCGGGCGCCGGGCCGGGCCCCGGAAAGAGCGTCGGCCGACTGGACCAGGATGTCGAGAATGGTATCCGGGGGAATATCTTCATGGTGTGCCCCGATGGCATGGATCACCTCGGCGGTTTCCCCGTATTTCTTAGCCAGATCGGCCCCGATGCTGGCATGGGATCCTTCGACCTCGTGGTCCACCGCCTTGCCGATATCATGGAGCAAACCGGCCCGTTTGGCCTGCTTGACGTTGAGCCCCAGTTCGGCCGCCATGATCCCACAGAGAAAGGCCACTTCCAGGGAATGCTGGAGACAGTTCTGACTGTAGCTGGTCCGGTACTTGAGCCGGCCCAGCAGCTTGATCAACTCGGGATTGACCCCGTGGGCTCCGACATCGAAGGTGGCCTGCTCGCCGGCCTCCCGCATGCCGATCTCCAGCTCCTCGGCCACCTTGTTGACCACCTCCTCGATCCGGGCCGGATGAATCCGGCCGTCGGCGATCAGGCGTTCCAGGGCCAGGCGGGCCACCTCGCGACGAACCGGATTGAAGCCGGACAGAATGACCGCCTCCGGGGTATCGTCGATGATCACGTCGATTCCCGTGGCCGCCTCGATGGCCCGGATATTGCGCCCTTCCCGGCCGATGATGCGCCCCTTCATCTCATCGCCGGGCAGCGGAACCACCGACACCGTTTTTTCGGCCACGTAATCCCCGGCGTAACGGGAAATTGCCAGGGCCAGAATATTCTTGGCCTTGCGGTCGGCCTTCATCTTCATTTCATTTTCAATCCGGACCACCGCCTTGGCCGCTTCCATCCGGGCCTCGCTTTCGATGCTTTCGATCAACAGCTGCTTGGCCTCATCCCGTGAGATTCCGGCGATTTTCTCCAGCTGGCTGCGCTGCTCTTCGATCAGGCGATCGATGTCCAGGTTGCGATTCTTAAGCTTCTCTTCATCCCGAACCAGGGCCTGCTCCTTTTTGAGCAGTTCCATCTCCCTTTTGTCGAGCAGATCGATCTTGCGCTCCATCTGATCGAGCTTATTGATCAGGCGTTTTTCCTCTTCGGCCACCTCCTTCTTGCGCTCACGGACATCGTTTTCCGCCTCCTGCTTTACCTTCAGGGCCTCATCACGGCTCTGCAGAATGGCGTCTTTCTTGATCCGCTCGGCCTCGGCCAGGGCATTCTCAACCAGCTTCCGCCCTTGGGCCTCGGCCTCCTCCCGGCGGCTGTCAATGATCAATTTACGCAGGTAAAACCCGACGGCCAGGCCGACGGCCAGCGCTACCAATGCAGCCATCACGGCCATAAATAAGATTTCGGACACGGGAATCCCCCCTTGACTAAGATTAAACAGGCCGAACAAGAGAGGAAAAAGGAAGAAAAACGATAAGGAGCGGGCAATCCGGGGGCGATCAGGTGTCCCGAAAGTGGCTCGTAATCGAGGGCCCGGCGGCTATGCTTGGCAGCACAGGGGTGGCGAGCAACGTCAACCGATGGTAAACCGAACGGAAAATCATCGGCCTAAGACATCGGTCTCTCTTAAGTTGCCGTCCCTGCCCTCCGCTGCAGACTTTTCTAACCCTTGTGCCGCCGGCAGACCCAGGCGTCCGGTCCAGGCCGCCGGAAATCGGGGGAAAGATCAGACGAAAAACGTTCCGGGGAAAAACTGCTTCCAGCCTGCCAGCAGGATCTTGTTTGGGGGATCCTAGCTGGTGGAGCCGTGGGCCAAAGATCCGACCCCGCGCCGCTCCACCAACCTGCCGGCAAACCATGCCTCGAATATTACCGGGCGCGACGCCCGACCAGCCGGTCAGCCGCCCCGCAGAAAAACACTTCTTCCTCTCAACAAAAACCAAGAATAAACATATATAAAGCCCACCAAAAGGGCGTTTGCCACAAAAAAATCCCCCGCCTTTGCCGTCTCGAGTCGGTGACATCGAACCTAACAGAGTTAGGTGGGCGCTACCTGCGTTCCTCTTTTAAGGAATTCGGCGGACCGACTTCCTTGCAAGAAACAGCTTTAGGTCACCCTCAATGTCAATGTTGGCTCGAAATTTTTCCGCCCGAAAACGAACAAGGCAGGGGAAAAGTTATAAGCCTTCGTTGCTCAAATACCCGGCGGTTTCGAGGTTTTATCGATCTGAGCGGTCAATCGACCAAGCGAGATCTCGACCCGCTGCCGGTACTCTCTGAATTCACGCTTCAGGCGAACATATTGGCCCGCCATGTTCAAACTGGTGAGAATCGCGGCTTTATTGGCCGGCAACACCCGGGAACCTCCCTGGCTGACCTCCTCCAACTGGGTTTTGACCAGGTGGAGAATCTCGTGGACATCCTCTTCGGGGGCGTCAGTATAGAGCGGATATTCCTGGCCCAGCACCTCGAATTTAACCAAGCGTTCCAAGGCCTATCCCTCGGCTAAGTGTTACCAAAAACCACCGTGGTTAGCAATAGCAAACGTTCAGCAACCAGGACTGCCCGACGCAACGGCAGCACCGCTTCATTCCGGCGGAGCAGAGGAGGTCGGCTCGGCTTCATCCTCATCGGCCCGGCCGGCGAAATTGCGTTCCCACTGCTCGATGGAATCAATGAGTCCGCTGACCCGGTGCCGAACCTGTTCCTTTTCTTCCCGCAACCTGGTCAACTCCTCCTGCAGTTCAGCCTTTTCCCCGCTGGCCTGGCGCAATTGCTCCGCCAGTCTTTGTTTTTCAGCGGCAACCGCATCGAGTTTGCTCAGCAGATTGTTAACAATATTTTCCAGGCGGTTAAGGTTTTCCTCGTGACTCATCGCGTCTACTCTCCCAGAGCAAAAGACAATCCCTTATTGATTTGCAGACAAAACTGAAAAATCAAAGACTTGTCAAACAATATTCAGAAAATGGAATAGAGCTTCACTCTACCGTGAGCAATCTCACCGGTCAAGAAATTTTCCGGGCGGCCGTTTCCCTTGCGCCCACCGGTATCCGACAGCAGGGCTGCTCGGTTCCGGTCCCGTGCTTGGTCATCAGAACCTGCCACAATTGAATGTTCCTGGCCCGGAAGGCGCCGGCGCAGGAGAGCAGGTAATATTCCCACATCCGCTTGAAGCGGTCGTCGTAGCGGTTCTGCAGTTCGGGCCAGGCCCGCTGGAAATTCTGATTCCAGGCCATCAGGGTGCGATCGTAGTGGGGACCAAGGTTGTGGATATCCTCGATGACAAAGAGACCCTCGGCCGCCCGGCCGATCTGGGCAATGCTGGGCAACATGCTGTTGGGGAAAATATATTTGTTGATCCAGGGATCACAGCCGCGGCGAGAAATGTTGCTGCCGATGGTATGCAAGAGGAAGATGCCCTCCGGACGCAGGCAGCGGGATGCCACTTCCATGAAAGTGCGATAGTTTTTGCGGCCAACATGCTCGAACATGCCCACCGATACGATTTTATCAAAGCAACCCTCAATGGTGCGATAATCGCATTCTTGAAAATCCACCGGCAAACCGCGACATAATTCGCGGGCATGTTTTAGCTGCTCCCGGGAAATATTGACCGCGGTCACCCGGCAGCGGTAATGTTGGGCAAAATAGCGGGCCAGCCCTCCCCAGCCACAGCCAATGTCCAAAACCCGATCACCGGCCTGGAGGTCGAGCTTGGCGGCAATCAAGTCCAGCTTGCGAATTTGGGCTTGCGTCAGGTCATCGTCGCCGTTGGCGAAATAAGCACAGCTGTACTGCAGGTTGGGATCGAGCAAGGGCAGGAAGAGGTCATTGCCGAGGTCGTAATGTTGTTCGGCGATTATCCGGGACCGTACCGCCGATTGCAGGTTGAAGAGGACGGCGGGCAATTCATGCGCCAAGCGAGCGGCCCCACCCTTGACCTTTCGGTGCAGGCCGTTGATCAGCAGACGGTGGATCATGCCATCGATCTGTCGGCAATCCCACCAGCCATCCATGTAGGACTCCCCCAGGCCCAGGTTTTTGTCCCGCCAGACCCGGCGGTACCACCTTGAGTCATGCACTTGGAGGTCCCAGGGGTTGGTGCCCCCGACAAAGATTCCGCTTTGCTCCAACAAGTTGCGAACAGTTCTGGATATCATGAATTCCCCCCATTACATGATAATCCGTTATGGTTTCAGCACGATGCTGCCGGTAACCAAAGTATATTTATGCTAGCACGACACCTCTCTGGATTCAATAGATCAATTAGTTCGCTAGATCAAAGCTATAGAGGAAAAACCTCAGGATACCAGGGGCAAGCATCGGCTATGGGTCGGCGGAGGATCATTACAGGTTATCAACCTTGATGCAGCGGGCCCCGACTCGAACCTCTCGAAATCAGACCTGGCTGATAAGCCTAAATTGGCAGGTATTTACAGGAGCAAAAAACTTTATCCTGATTCATCACGGCAGAGTTTGGTTTTTTAAGTCACTGAAGGAGGCAACTTCTACCCCCTCAGCCAGAACGCAGTCATGGAGCTTGACGAAGGAGTTGATCCGACAGCCGGGGGCGATTTTGCTCCGGCCGCTGATCTGAACGTGGGGGTGAATGACCGTATCGGGGCCGATAACCGCTTCCGGGGCCACCAGGGTCGTTTCCGGCTGCAGGATGGTGACTCCGCTGAGCATCAGCTCGGTGTTGCGGCGCATTTGCAGGATGGCGTGAGCCCGGGCCAGTTCAACCCGGGAATTGACCCCGAGCAGTTCGTCGGAATCGGGGCAGCAGTAGCGGTGGACCGGCTGGCCGGAGGCCCAAGCGATTTCAACAATATCGGTGAGATACATCTCCCCCTGCCGATTATCCCGGCCGACCTTTGCCAGGGCTGGGAAGAGAAAATCGATCTCGACGCAATATATGCCGGCATTGACTTCATTAATCAGGCGCTCCTCGTCCGAGGCGTCCTTCTCCTCGACGATTCTTGCCAGCCTGTCGGTCCGATCGGTGATGATCCGGCCATATCCGAAGGGTTCGGCCACCCGGGTGGTCATGACGGTCAACTTGTCCCCCCGCTCCCGATGGGCGGCCAGCAGGGCCGCCAGGGTTTGCGGCCGGACCAGGGGGGTATCGCCGCAGAGGATCAGCAGCGTCCCCTCACCCTCCCGCAGGCTGGGAGCGGCGGCCATAACCGCGTGGGCGGTGCCGTT
>Ga0114946_10000632_pt1 | contig 23657 bp, 14 predicted proteins | sample WalLakDeSediment_FD_88676 | JGI IMG/M metagenome (GOLD analysis project Ga0114946, IMG submission 88676) | Lake sediment microbial communities from Walker lake, Nevada to study Microbial Dark Matter (Phase II) - Walker Lake 11/02/13 Deep Sediment | ecosystem: Environmental > Aquatic >... | reverse complement strand
TCGCGGTTGAACAGCTGCACCGTGGTCATGCCGCCCAGGTTCTCGGCGAGGTCGGCGTTGGAGCGCGACACCCGCAGGCGCACGACGCGGAAGGCGTCGCGGATGCGGCGGCGCAGGTGGTTCAGCGTCAGGAACAGGAGCGGCATCACGCTGAGCGTGACGATCGCCAGCCGCCAGTCGATCGTGAACATGTAGATCGTCAGGCCGATGATGAGGGCGACGTCGGCGATCAGGCCGACGACGCCGTCGGTCATGGCCGTCTGGATCGCCTCGACGTCGCTGGTGATGCGCGTGATCAGGCGTCCGACCGGGGTCCGGTCGAAGAAGCCGAGGTGGAGCCGCTGGATCTTGCCGAAGGTGTCGCGCCGCAGGTCGTAGATGACGTGCTGGCCGATCCACGACACCAGGTACGTGTAGCCGTAGCGCAGCCCGAAGTTCACGGCGCGCAGGCCGAGGTAGACGCCGACGATGCCGAGCAGGCCGGCGAAGCGCTCGTCGATCGTCAGCGCGTCGAAGGGGGCCAGACCGGCCACGATGTACCGGTCGACGGCGGTGGCGATCAACCTCGGGAAGGCGGGCACGATGGCCGAATAGGTCAGCAGGAGCGCCACCGCGCCGATCACGTGGCCGCGGTAGGGGGCGAGGTAGGCGAGGAGCCGGCGCGCGAGGCTGCGGTCGAGCGAGGCCTGCATCTTCTCGCCGTCTTCGTCGAAGGCGCCCTCGGCGCGCATGTTCCGGCGGGTGCGCTTGCGCTGCGACCGGAACTGGGCCTTCAGCCGCTCGACGTCGTAGTCGGGGTCGATCATCCCGCCGATGGTCGGGTCGGCCAGTGGGCGTCGGCTCGTTCGTGGGGCGCTCACGTGGTCGCCTCCAGGTCCTCTTCCAGCTGTTGCCGACGCACGATGTCGGCGTAGTACCCGCCCTTGGCCAGCAGCGCATCGGGCGTGCCGCTCTCGACGAGCTTGCCGTCGTCGAACAGCAGGACGCGATCGCAGTGTTGGAAGGCCGAGACTCGGTGGGCGACGACGATCGTGGTGCGCCCCTGCTGCACGCGCTGCAGACCCTCGAGGATGCTGGCCTCCGTCTGGGTGTCGACGGCGGACAGGGCGTCGTCGAAGATCAGCACGCTGGGGTCGCGGATGATCGCGCGGGCGATCGCGGTTCGCTGGCGCTGGCCGCCCGACAGCGTGACGCCCCGCTCGCCGAGCTGGGTCGCGAAGCCGAGCGGGAAGCCGTCGACGTCGCCCTCGAGCTGGGCGAGGCGAGCCACCTCGCGCACGCGGCGCTCGCGGGTCTCGGGGTCGTCGGTCTCCGGGATGCCGTAGGCGATGTTGTCGGCGATGGTGTCGCCGAAGAGGAACGGCTCCTGCGGCACCAGCCCGATCCGCCGCCGCAGCACGGGCACTGGGATGCGGCGCACGTCGATGCCGTCGACGAGCACCACGCCCTCGTCGGGGTCGATCAGGCGGGTGATCAGCTTGACGATCAGCGTCTTGCCGGCGCCGGTGCGACCGGTGATGCCGATCGCCTCCCCGGCGTGGATGCGGAAGCTGACGCGGTCGAGCACCTTGCGGCCGCCGAGGCTGAGGCTGACGTCGCGGAACTCGATGTCGCCATGCAGCGTCGTCACGTCGCTGCGGGTGTCAGGGCCGTCCTTGATCCTGGTCGGGACGTCGAGGATCGCCCGCAGGCGGTGCCACGACGTGGTGCCGCGCTGGAGGATGTTGGCGATCCAGCCGAGCGCGATGAGCGGCCACTGGATGCCCTCGAACAGGAACACGAAGGAGGAGAACTGGCCGATCGTCAGGTCGCCGCCGATGCCGAGCACCAGCCGACCGCCCACGAGCAGCAGCACCGAGATGGTGACGCCGAACATCAGCTCCATCAGCGGGAACAGCGGTCCCTCCACCTTGGTCAGCGCCAGGTTGCGGCGGATGAACTCGTCGTTGAGACGCTCGAAGTTGCCGAGCTCGCGGTCCTCGATGCCGAAGCCCTTGACGACGCGGATGCCGGAGAAGTTCTCCTGCGCCATCGAGGAGACGTTGGAGAACTGCTCCTGCACGCGCTCGTAGCGGCGGTGGACGACGCGCAGCAGCAGGAAGAAGGTGATGGTGATGAAGGGGACGATGCCGAGGGTGAGCAGGCTGAGCCCGGCGTCTAGCTGGAACATCCGGTAGAGGGTGAAGAGGAGCACGAGACTGGTGTTCGTGCCCATCATGACCGCGACGCCGACCAGCATGCGCACGGCGTTGAGGTCGGCGGTGAGGCGGGCCATCAGGTCGCCGACGCGATGGTCGTCGTAGTACGACGGGTCGAGGTTGGTGAAGTGCGTGAAGAGGTCGTGGCGGATGTCGAACTGGATCTCCCACGACGCGTTGAGCAGGGCGCGGCGGACGATCACCATGGTCGAGGCAGCGGTAAGGCCGATCGCGAGGATCGCGCCGATGTACCCCCAGATGGCCGTCATGCTCATCTGGTCGGTGAGGAAGGCGTCGATGGCGCGCCCGACGACGATCGGGGTGAGGGTGCTGAGGAAGGCGAAGCCCACCGTCAGCGTGACGCCGAGGCCGTACGCGCGCGGGTAGCGGCGGACGTAGCGGCTCAGGTCACGGAAGGTCTGCAGCACGGGGTTCCCTTCGCGGCGTCGCGACGCGGGCTACGGACCCGAGCGACTCCATCGGCGGATGGCGATGAAGTATCACGCAAGATCGCCGGGAGCAACTGTACACCCGACGGGTGGCGGTGAGGCGATGCCGAGGGCACGGCTCGGCGCCGGGCGGCGCGCGCGCCCGTCAGGGCACACGCAGCGAGCCGCCGTAGGGCTCGCCGTTCAGCGTGAGGTCGAAGCGCACAACGCCCGGGTAGGTGGTGGTCCAGGTCCCGGCCACGCGGCCGCCGCCACGCACCTCGCTGCGGGCGACGAGGAAGCGATCGCCCTCGAGCGTGGTCGCGGTCACCTCGGCCGTCACCTGCGGGATGCCCGGCTCGATGAACCACAGGTACGGCAACGCGCGGGGGGCGGGCTGGCGCACCGTGACGTCGACCCGTGGGATCGGCACCGGCACCGGCTGGGCGTTGACGGTCAGTACCAGCCTCCCGTCCTGGGGGAGAGCACCCGGCGGCAGCGACTGCCCCACGACGCCGTCGGGCAGGCCGATCTCCGACACGTACACCGTGTCGATGGCGAAGTCGACGGCCAGCGACCTCGCCTCGTCCTCGCTCAGGCCCCCGAGCACCGGCAATCCGCGGGCGTCCACGACCTCCGGGCCGTCGGCGACGATCAGGCGGAGCACCGCCTCCGCCACGACGACGTCGCGGTAGGGCGCCAACGACTGGGCCAGCACCGTGCCCCGCGGGGCGACGTCGGACGGCAGGCGCTCCACCACCACCTGGGACTCGGCCAGGCCCGCGATCACGGCGAGCGCGGTCGCGTCCTCGAGCGTCGACCCGACGAGGTCCGGCACGAACGTCTGGCTGGGTCGCGGCCCGAGCGATACCACGAGGTCCACGGCTGCGCCGCGCCCCACCGTGCTGCCGGCCGCGGGCGTCTGGGCCAGGACGACGTCCGCCGGGGCGTCGACGTGGATGCGCACCAGCCGCCCGAGACGCAGCCCCGCCCGGTCGATGGCGTCGGCCGCCGCGGTGGCCGAGGTCAGCCCGACCAGGCGCGGCACGTCCGTGGGGGCGAGTTGTCCCGTGGGAAGGGCGACGCTGAGGCGCACCTCGCGCCCGGGCCGCAGCGTCTGGCCGGCGCCGGGATCGCTGGCGAGCACCGAGCCGACGGGGTGCTCGTCGGTCGCGATCGGGTTGGGGCTCACCCGCAGCCCCAGCCCGTACAGTCGCGGGGCCGCCTCGGCGTAGTCCGTGCCGACGACGTCGGGCAGCACGACGACGGCGTCGTTCGCGCGGCGGGCGAAGCCGACGAACATCAGCGCGACGCTGGCGGCGAGCAGCGCCAGGGTCCACGCCCAGCGCCGTGCCGCCGGCGAGGCGGGCGGCGCCCAGCGCCTCGGTCGGGCGGCGCGGCCCGGATCCGTCACCGCGGCCACGGAGGTGGCGACCGGAGTCCTGAAGGGCAGCGCCACCAGGCGTGCGTGCCCGTCGACGCGCCGCACCTCCGCGTCGGCGGGGTCGTAGCCCGCCTCGTGCAATACGCCCTCCAGGCCAGCGTCGCGCGCCGGGCCGCTGCCGTCGGGCGGCAGGTACCAGGCGACGTAGCGCGCGCCGGGCCGGGCGACCACGTCTTGGACCGTCGCCCGGCCCTCCCGCGCCAGCCGCTTCAGTAGGCGCCGGTAACGCTCGAAGGCGGCCTCGTCCTCCGGCGGCAGCTCCAGCCATTCGACACGCACGGGCGCGCCGTCGGGGGCGGTGGCGCTGAACGCCGTGAAGCCGGGGCCGACGGCGCGTTCGCCGTGGATCTCGTACTTGCCGTCGAGTAGGGGCACCGCAGGATCGCCTAACGACGCCCGCGCCGCTCAGCCGCCGTGGCCCTCGGCCGCGGGGCGCGGGGCAGGGGGGTTCGCCTGCGGGCGCGACTGCGCCTCCTCACGCCGTTGGGCCTCCTCGCTCCTCTTGCGCTGCTTCTCGGCCGCCGCCTGCAGGGCGCGCTCGTTCTCGGCGATCGCCTCGTCGATGTAGTCCATGATCGCCTCGGTGGTCTCGCCGGCCTCGGCCATCTCGTAGGCGCGCTTCACCAGCTTGCCGTCGATCGTCTCGACCTTGAGGAGGGCGGTGGCGACGGCCTCGACGGCGTGCCAGTGCTCGTCGACCATGGCCTCCGCGCGCTCGTAGGCATCGCGAAGGATGCCCTCGACCTTCTCCTCGAGCTGCCGCGCCGTCTCCTCCGAGAAGTCCTTGCGGCGGCTGATCTCGCCGCCAAGGAACACGGGCCCTTGGTCCGAGCCCCAGGCGACGTACTCCGAGCCGCCCATGCCCAGGTCCAGCACCATCTGCTTGGCCGTCTCGGTCGCCTGCTTCAGGTCGTTGCTGGCGCCGGACGAGAGCGTGCCGGTGACGCGCTTCTCCGCGACGCGACCGCCGAAGGCGACGACCAGCTGCGCCTGGAAGCGCTCGCGGCTGAGAAACATCTCCTCCTTGCCCAGCGGCGCCATGAACCCGCCGGCGCCGCCGCGCGGGCTGATGGTCACCTTGCGGATCTCGCCCAGCTCGGGCTGCGCGGCGAACGTCACCGCGTGCCCCGACTCGTGGAAGGCGAGGATCTTGCGCTCCTCCTCGCTGGGTACCAGGCTCCCGCGCCGCAGGCCGAGCGTGATGCGGTCGAGCGCCTCGTTGAAGTCGGTCCAGGTGATGACCTGTTGGTTGGTGCGGGCCGCGATCAGCGCGGCCTCGTTCGTCAGGTTCTCCAGGTCGGCGCCCGAGAACATGGGGGTCGCCTCGGCCAGCCGGCGCAGGTCGACGTCCTCGCCGACCGGCTTGTTGCGCACGTGCACCTTGAGGATGTCCTCGCGCTCGCGCATGGTGGGCAGTCCGATCATCACCTGGCGGTCGAAGCGCCCGGGGCGCAGCAGCGCCGGGTCGAGGATGTCGGGCCGATTGGTGGCCGCGATGATGATCACCGAGGTGTCCTTCTCGAAGCCGTCCATCTCCGACAGGATCTGGTTGAGCGTCTGCTCGCGCTCGTCGTGCCCGCCGCCGATGCCAGCGCCGCGGCGCCGGCCGATCGAGTCGAGCTCGTCGATGAAGATGATCGCCGGGCTCGCCTTGCGCGCCTCCTCGAACAGGTTGCGCACGCGGCTCGCGCCGACACCGACGAACATCTCCATGAACTCGGAGGCCGACACGGTCAGGAACGGCACGCCGGCCTCACCCGACACGGCCCGCGCCAACAGCGTCTTGCCGGTGCCCGGGGGGCCGACGAGCAGCACGCCCTTGGGGATCTCGGCGCCGATCCGCAGGTACTTCTGCGGGTTCTTCAGGAAGTCGACGACCTCCCTGAGTTCCTGCTTGGCCTCCGCGTGGCCGGCGACGTCATCGAAGGTGGTGGACACCTTGTTCTCGCGCCCGAAGGTCTTGGCCTTGCTCTGCCCGAACTGCATGACCTGGTTCGGCCCGCCCTGGGCCCGCATGAAGATGAACCAGAAGAACGCGATGAGGATGACGATCGGCAGGACCGAGAAGAGGAAGCCGATCCACTGCGGCGGGTTGCGGATGGTGACGTCGCCGACGTTCTCCTCGAGGCGCTGCAGCAGGGAGTCGCTGACGATGGTGGTGACGCGGAAGGAGCGCAGGGTGACCGGCTCGCCGTCGATGACCACCTGGCTCTCGGCCCGCAGTTCGCCGTCGACCACACCATCGTTGCGGTTGATGACGACGCGCGCCACGCGCCCCTCGTCGACCAGTGAGGTGAAGGTGCTGAAGTTGATCTCGCGTGGGGTTCCGCTGGCGCCGAACTGGTTGAACACGAAGATCGCCAGGATGATCAGCATCACGATCAGCCACGGATTGAACGAACGTCTCACGCTGCCTCCAGAGGGGTCGGGCGGCCACCCAAGGGCGGCCCAACCGTGCGCCTGCACGGCGGTGCAGCGCTCGATGCCGGCAGCCTAGCACCGGTGCCCATGAGCGGGCTGTAAGCGAAGGGACCATCCCGGGGGGACCCGGCCCCCCGGACGGACGCGCCGTTCAGCCGAAGCGGTAGCTCTTGGGCACCGCCACCACGCCGCGGGGCGTGATCGTGAAGCCGCGCGCGCGGTCGGCGTCGAGGTCGATGCCGATCTCGGTGCCGTCGGGCACCACCACGTTCTTGTCGATGATCGCGTTGCGGATCGTGCAGTGGCGGCCGACCTCGACGTTGTCGAAGAGCACGCTGTCCTCCACCAGGCTGTACGAGTGCAGGCGGGCACGGCGCGCGAGGACCGAGCGGCGCACGGTGCTCCCCGAGACGATGACGCCGCCGGCCAGGATCGAGTTCAGCGCGTTCCCGCGGCGCCCCTCGTCCTCGTGCACGAACTTCGCGGGCGGCGAGTACTCGGCGGAGGTGCGCAGCGGCCAGTCCTCGTTGTACAGGTCGAACTCGGGCGACACGTCGACGAGGTCCATGTTCGCCTCCCAATAGGAGTCGAGCGTGCCCACGTCGCGCCAGTAGGTGTTGGGGCCGTCCTGCCCGGGGATGGGGTTGCGGTTGAAGTCGTAGGCCATCAGCTTGGCGCCCTCGTCGAGCGCCATCGGGAGGACGTTCTTCCCGAAGTCGTGCTCGCTCTCCTTGCGCGCCGCGTCGCGCGTCAGCAGCTCGATCAGCTTGGGTCGGCTGAAGATGTAGTTGCCCATCGAGGCGAGGCAGTGCGTCGGCCGCCCGGGGATCGGGTTGGGCTTCGCGGGCTTCTCCTGGAACTCGGTGATGCGCCAGTCGGCGTCGACCTGCAAGATGCCGAAGCGGTTGCCGTCCTCGACCGGGGTCGGGTAGGCGGCGATCGTGACGTCGGCGCCGTGCTCGAGGTGGTAGTGGATCATGTGCGAGATGTCCTGCTTGTAGATGTGGTCGCCCGAGAAGATCGCGACCAGGTCGGCGCCGCTGTTGTCGATGAGGTGGATGTTCTGGTAGATCGCATCGGCGGTGCCGCGGTACCACTCGGCGCCCAACTCCTCGTAGAGGTACATCTGCGCGGGGGCCAGGGTGATGAAGTAGTCCTGGAAGAAGGTTCCGAAGCGCCAGTTGCGCTGGATGTGCTCCGTCAGCGACTGGGCCTTGAACTGCGTCAGGATGTACATGCCGAAGATGCCGCTGTTGATCAGGTTGTTCAGCGCGAAGTCGATGATGCGGTACTTGGCACCGAACGGGACGGCGGGCTTGGTGCGCATCGCGGTCAGCGGGTGGAGGCGCGAGCCCTTCCCCCCGGCGAGCACCATGCCGACGGTCTTGGCGAGACGTTGGGGCATACGACCTCCCTCTCAGGTGGTTGACGCCGTCGTCACCGAAGGTGCGACGTGGACGACGATGTGGCGACATGCTACCACCGCGGTCGCCGGGACTGGCGCGCGGGTCGGTCGGGCGGCGCTACCCGTGGCGGGCGCGCCAGAGCTTTTGCCCGAGCCGTCGCGCGCCGTGCGGACCCGCGCGGGGGTCGCGTGATGCGGACCCGCGGCGTGCCATCGGCTAGATTGGCCCGGATGGAGGCACCCCGACCCAGCCTGTTCGATCTCGACCTCGATGCCCTGCCGGTGCCCGGTGCGGGGCAGGGGTACCGGCGCCGCCAGTTGGCCGAGTGGCTCTATGCCCATGGCGCCCGCGAGCTCGAGGCGATGACCAGCCTCCCCGCCGCCTGGCGGCGCGAGCTCGCCAACGGCTACGACCTCGACCCGTTCGCCCTGGTGCGGCGCTTCCCGTCGTGGGACCACAGCGTCCGCTACCTCTTCACCCTGCGCGACGGGCAGCGCACCGAGGCCGTGTACATGCCCTACGCGGGCCGCAAGACCGTGTGCGTGTCGTCGATGGTCGGCTGCCCCGCGGGGTGCGCGTTCTGCGCCACGGGTGCGCTCGGCTTCGGACGCAACCTCACGCGCGGCGAGATCGTCGCGCAGATGCTCGCCGTGGCCTGGCACGAGGGGTTCGCACCCCGCGAGCTGCGCAACGTCGTGCTGATGGGCATGGGCGAGGCGCTGCTGAACTACGAGGCGGCGATCGGGGCGATCCGCACCTGGATCCACCCGCTCGGGCTGGCGATGTCGCCGCGGCGCATCACCCTCTCGACCGTCGGCCTGCCGTCGCGCATCCGGCGCCTGGCGGCCGAGCGCCTGCCACTCGTTCTGGCCGTCAGCCTGCATGCGCCCGACGAGGAGACCCGGCAACGGATCATCCCCACCGCCCACGCCCACCCGCTCGCCGACATCGTCGCGTCGCTGCACGACTGGCAGGCGCAGGGCGGACGGAGGGTGACCGTCGAGTACACGATGCTCGATGGGGTCAACGACCGGCCGGCGCAGGCCGAGGCGCTCGTGCGGCTCATCGCCGGCCTGCGGGTGCACGTCAACCTCATCCCTTTCAACCCGTGGCCCGGGTCGGGCTTCTCGGCCACGCCCAGGGGCGCCGTGCGCGCCTTCGAGGAGGTGCTGACGCGCGCCGGCGTGTCCAACTCGGTCCGCTTCTCGCGTGGCCGGGACACCGGCGGCGCGTGCGGTCAGCTGGCGCTGCGCGATGCCGGCGGCGCCGTCCCGGAGGGCGTGGGGCATCGCGCACCACGCGACGCCCCTTCGCTCGCGTAGGATGGGCGAGGAACGTACGTGCCGGCTTGACGGTTCGAACCCGAATGGGACGCGGCCCGTGCGGCAATTCACACGATCGGCGCTTGCCGGGCGGCTACCATGAACGATGTTGATTCCGTCCAGCACGGCAACGGCGCGCATGCGCAGCGATCTGGAGGCAGGCATGCAGAGGACCGAAGGTAAGCGGGGCGCTCGACGTTGGCTCGCGCTGGTGTTGGCGGCGGTGTTGTGCGCGACGGCCATGACCGTTGCGGGCGCGCAGTCGCTCGACGACCTCCGCCAGGTCGTGGCGGAGCGTCCCGACGATGCCGAGGCGTGGACGGCGTTGGGCGACGCGCTGTACGACGCCGGCGACCTGGCCGCCGCGAAGGAGGCCTACCTCGAGGCGATCGCCGTCGACTACTTGGTCGGCGACGCGCACTTCGGCCTCGGTTTGGTCGAGTACGGCCGTGGCGACTTCGCGGCCGCGCTGTTCTCCTTCAGTGAGGTCACCCGCCTCTTCCAGGACCGCTTCGACGGTCACTTCAACCGTGCCGTGACGCTGGCTCGCCTGCGGCGCCCCGGCGACGCCGCGGCCGCCTTCCGGCGGGCGCTGGCCGAGGCGGAGCCCGAGGCGACGCCGGAGGACCGGCTGAACGCGTGGACGGGCCTGGGTACCCAGCTCGTGCTCGCTGGCGAGCCCGGATCGGCCGCCGACGCCTTCGAGGAGGCGATCGCGCTCGATCCCGACGACACCGACCTCGCCTACCAGCGCGGCTCCGCGCTGCTGGCCGCTGGCCGTGGGCTCGAGGCGCTGGTCGAACTGACCGACATCGAGGCGCGCACCAGCGACTACCGCTTCAGCGTCCTGATCGCCGAGGTCTACCTCGAGCAGGGCCAGGTCGACCGCGCCCTGCGCGCCCTGGAGCGCGCCGAGCGCAAGGCGCGCGACGCCGGCGACCGCGCCGGCCAGGCCGCCTCGCTGATCTCGCTCGGCGAGATCCAGCGCGGGCTGGGTCGCGACGGCGATGCGATCGAGTCGTACCGTCGCGCCGCCGATGTCGACCCGAGCTCCTGGGAGGCGCGCTACGCCCTGGGCGTCGCCTACATCACCGGAGGGCAGCCGCGCACCGCGCTGCAGCCCTTGCGAGAAGCCATCCAGTTGGCGCCGGACCAGGGCGACGTGCACCTGGCGCTGGCGAGCGCGTACGACCAGCTCGGCCAGTCGGGCGATGCCCTGGTGGCCGGCCGCGAGGCGCTGGCGCGCGCGGCGTCGCCCGAGGCCGTGGCCCAGGCGCGCTTCATCATCGGCCGTGCGCTCTACCTGCAGGGCGACTACGCCGGCGCCGCCGAGGAGTTCTCGATGGTCGTGCAGATGCGGCCCGGCAGCGCGATGGCGCAGCTGTGGGCGGGACTCGCCCAATACCAGCTCGGCGACTTCGCGGGCGCCGCACTCTTCTACGAGCGCGCCGTTCAACTCGACCCGAACGCGATCGAGGCGCGCGTGAACCTCGGTGCGGCCTACCTGGCGACCGAGCGCTACCGCGACGCCGAGGGCGTGTACCGCTTCCTGGTGCAGCAGAACGCGCGCGACGCCGAGAGCCTCTACCACCTGGGCTGGGCGCTGTACGCGCAGCAGCGGGACGAGGACGCCCGCGCCTCCTGGACGCAGTCCTGCCAGCTGGGGTACCAGCCGGCCTGCGGCGCGCCGCGCTGAACTGACCCCGACGAGGGGTAGATTGGGGACCATGGACTGGTTGCGTCGGAACTGGCCCGATCTGGCGATCGGTCTCGCGCTAGTGGCCGTCATCGGCGGCATCATCGCCACGCTGATCACGGGGGGCACGTTCTTCCCGTCGACGCCCGCGGCGCCGCCGCCGCCCCCGGCGCCCACCGCGCCGGCCGTGGTTCCACGCGAGCCCGATCCCGTCGTCGTTCCCGACGAGACCACCGCCGATACCCCACCGGCCTCGCCCGGCTCCGTCTCGGTCCTCGCGCCCGACGGCTCCGAGGTCGTGACCGAGCCCGCGGCCGCCGCGCCAACCGAGCCGGCGGCCTCCGAGCCGGTGGCCCCCGAGCCGGTGGCCCCCGAGCCGGCAGCGGTCGCCGTGCCGCCGCCCGCGGCCGAGCCCGTGCCGCCGCCCGCGGCCGAGCCGGCTCCCTCCAGCGCGCCGGCCCCCAGCCCGGCGGCCCAGCCGGCGGGACCCCTTCCCGCGGCGTCGTCCGACGAGGAGGCCCCCTACCGTGTCTCGGTGGGCGCCTTCGGCAATCCCGACAACGCTGCCCGGCTGGCGCAGACCGTCAGAGACGCCGGTTACCCGGTCTTCACCGGAACGCAGGGGAACCTGACGATCGTCCTCGTCGGCCCGTACGATGACGAGGACGAGGCCGAGCGCGTCTCGGCGCGGATCGCGGCGGGCGGGTTCGGCGTCGAACCGATCGTCTACCGCTTCCGGCCCGACGCCACGACGCCGGGCGCCTCGACCCCGGCGCCGTCCGCAACCTCCGCGCCGGCGCCCGCGCCCGCACCCACGCCGGCCCCGACGCCCGCGCCCGCAGTCGAGCCCGCGCCGACACCCGCGCCCGCTCCGGTGGCCCCGATCGCGACCTCGCCGACCGGGCGATCGCTGCAGGTCGGCGCCTTCGCCGACGCCGGGTCCGCCGCACCGCTGCGCGAGCGCCTCGCCGCGCTCGGCCTGGTGGCGTTCGAGATCCGCGAGGACGGCCTCATCAAGATCCTGGTCGGACCGTTCGAGGCCGACCGGATCCCCGAGGTGCGCAGCCAGTTGGCCGCTCAGGGGATCGAGAGCTTCCCGCGCTGATGTCGGCGATCCCGGCTGCCACCGTCGGCCGACTCGTTACCTACCTGCGCGTGCTGACCGAGATGGAGCAGGAGGGCGTGCGCTCCGCCTCCTCCGACGACCTCGGCGCCGTGGCGCGCGTCTCGGCCTTCCAGGTGCGCAAGGACCTGGCCTACTTCGGTCGCTTTGGCACCCGCGGCGCCGGCTACACGGTCTCGACGCTGCGGCGGGAGTTGCGCCGCATCCTCGGCCTCACGCGGCCCTGGCACGTCGCGATCGTCGGGATGGGCCGACTCGGCCAGGCGCTCGCCGACTACCCTAGCTTCGATCGCCAGGAGTTCCGACTCGTCGCCGCGTTCGACGTCGACCCGGCGGTGATCGGCCGGCGCATCGGGGCGGTGCAGGTCGAGTCGCTCGCCTCGCTTGGCGAGGTGGCGGCCGAGCGCGCCATCGATCTCGCCTTCCTGACGGTCCCCGCCGGCGCGGCCCAGAGCGCGGTCGACGTGCTGGCGGCGGCTGGCGTCCGCGGGATCCTCAACTTCGCCCCCGTCGTCGTCACCGCGCCCGAGAACGTGCGCATCGAGGCCGTCGACCTCTCCGCCGGCCTGCAGCGCCTGACCTACTACGTGCAATCGGAGCCCGCGACGGTCGGCGAGGTGACGGGGTAGCATTCGAGCCCGTGCTGCCCATCGTCGCCGAACGCCTCATCACCTTCGAGTCGCGCCTGCGGGCGGAGCTGCGCTCCGATGTCGCCTTCATCGAGGCGATCGGCGACGACCTCGTCCGAGCCGGCGGCAAGCGCCTGCGTCCCACCCTCGCCTTCCTGGCCTGTGACCTGGTCGACGCCGACCCCGAGGCCGGCATGCGCGTGGCCCTGGCGGTGGAGCTGCTCCACGCCGCCTCGCTGCTGCACGACGACCTGATCGACGACGCGGAGACGCGCCGCGGGGCCGTCGCCGCCTTCCGTCGCTACGGCAACGTCGTCTCGGTGATGTCGGGGGACTTCATGCTCGCCCGCGTGCTCGGCCTGCTGGCGGGCAGCGGCAGCAGCGAGTTCACGCGGTTGATGTCGGAGACCGCGGCGCTCATCTGCGAGGGCGAGGTGCTGCAGTTCCAGGCGGCCACGCTCGAGGCCTACGACATGGACGTCTACCTGCGCGTCATCGAGGGGAAGACGGCCGCGCTGCTGGCGACCGCCCTCGAAGCCCCGGCGCTGATCGCCGGCGCCCCCGATGGCGACCGCGCCGCCCTGCGGCGTTTCGGCCTCGCCTACGGGCGCGCGTTCCAGATGCAGGACGACCTGCTCGATCTGCTCGGTGAACCGGGGCGCCTCGGCAAGCCGGTCGGTGGCGACCTGCGCGAGGGCAAGGCCACGCTCCCGGTGCTGGCGTTGCTCGAGGCCGGCGTGGAGGAGCCGCGCGCCATCCTGCGTCGCCACGCGCGCGAGGACGGCGACGTCGAGCGCGTCATCGAGCTGGTGCGGGGGCACGGCATCGATCGGGCGGCCGCGGCGGTCATCCAGGCCCAGGCGGAGGAGGCCATCGCGGCGCTCGACGCCTTCGCGCCCTCGGAGTCGCGCGACGCGCTCGTCGGCATGGCGCAGCGCGAGATCGACCGCAGCCTCTAGCCTCGGTCCGTCCTTCGGTCGCGGCTCACCGCCGCGCGTGGCCTTCGCCGGCGGAAGGCGCGGCGCCCCAGGTTCCCCACCCGTGCCACGCGTCGAGGCCGAGCAGGAAGCCGCCCTGGATCAGCACCCCCAAGCCGTGCCCGAGGCCCTCGGGGGTGCGCCAGGCGAGCAGCAGGGCGACCCCGACCAGCAGGTAGACGACGTCGAGACCGGCGTTGATCCGCAGCAGGCGGCGCAGGCGCGCGCCAAAGGCCGCGGTCGCGCCGGCGTCGTCGGCCTCCCCGCGGGCAACGCGCCGCCGCCGGTCGCGTTCGCCGAACGCGGCGATGACGCCGTCGATGGCGCCCCATGCGATGAACTGGACTGCGAGCGCCCGCAGCGTGGCGGCCGTGGCCTCCCCGGCCCCGCCGGAGGTGACGAGCAGCAGGACACCAGCCGCCACGCTCGCCAGCGCCCAACCCGCCAGCTGGCGGCCCACGACGCGCGCCTGCCGCCAGGGATCCTCCGAGCTCGGCGCGCGCATGGCCTGCATGTTCGCCATCGTCGCCCGCCGCGATCGTGCGGTCAAGGCGCGGGTCGGGGGGTAGCCGGGGCCCGAGCCCGTGCGCGCTTCGGCGATTGCGCGGCCCGCCCACGGGCGTGGCGGCCCGCCCACAAGCGTGGCGGGGCCCCCATCGGACACGGGGTGCCCGGTGGGCGCGCTATGCTCGCCGGTGATGGCCACGATCGACCGTGAGCACGTGTTGGAGTTCTTCCGTCACCACCCCGAGCGCCCCTGGCATGTCCACGACGTGCAGCAGAAGTTGGAGCTGGAGGTCGAGGACCGGCCCGCCCTGCGGGAGGTGCTGGGCGAGTTGGTGGACGCCGGCGAACTGATCCGCACGCGGCGGCGGACCTACGGCCTGCCGAAGCACATGAACCTGCTGGCGGGGCGCCTGCAGGTCACCTCGGGGGGCTACGGCTTCGTCATCGCGGACGACCGCGCGGTGAAGGACCTCTTCGTGCCCTCCGACAAGCTTGCCGGCGCCTGGGATGGCGACCGCGTGATGGCTCGCCCCGACCCCGGCACGCTCGACAACGGCAAACCCGCCGGCGAGGTGGTTCGGGTCGTGGCCCGCGGCCACGACCGCGTGGTCGGCACCCTGGAGTACGCCCGCGGCTACGCGATCCTGCGCCCCGATTCCGTTCGGTTGCGCGAGCGCGTGCTGCTGACGCCCGACTCGGTCGGCACCCTGGCCGCCGGGACGCGCATCGTCGGGAGCATGGTGTGGCCCGAGTCTTCGGGCGAAAAGGAGCCGTTCGCCGAGGTCGACGAGGTGCTCGGCGAGGCGGACGACCCGGTGGTCGAGACCCGCGCGGTGATCGTCAAGTACGGGCTGCAGGATGAGTTCCAGCAGGAAGCCCTGGCGGAGTCCGAGGCGCTCGGCGAGCGCGTCCCGGAGGCGGCCTTCAAGGGCCGGCGCGACGTGCGCGAGGTCCCGACCTTCACGATCGACGGCGCCGACGCCAAGGACTTCGACGACGCCCTCTCGGTGGAGCGCGTCGGCGGGCGCGGCAAGGCGCAGCGCTACCGCCTCGGCGTGCACATCGCCGACGTCAGCCACTACGTCACCGAGGGATCCGCCCTCGACGCTGCCGCGCAGGCGCGCGCCACCTCGGTCTACCTGCCCGGCCGGGTGCTGCCGATGCTGCCCGAGGCGCTCTCCAACGGCCTCTGCTCGCTCGTCGAGGGCGAGGACCGGCTGACCCTCTCCTGCTTCGTCGAGATCGATCGGGACGGCAGCGTCCACGAAGTCAGCTTCGCGGAGTCGGTCATCCGCAGCGATGCCCGGCTCACCTACGAGCAGGTGCAGGCCTTCGCCGAGGGCGATCGCCTCCCCGAGGGCAAGCGCAAGCTCGAGCGCGACGTCAAGGTGCTGCTCGACCTGGCCGAGGTGCTGCGCGCGCAGCGCATGGGCGCGGGCGCCCTGGACTTCGACTTCACCGAGGCCAAGGTCGACGTCGACGACCGCGGCGCGCTCCACCTGACGCCCGTGCGCAGCAACGCCGCCCGCCGGCTGGTGGAGGAGATGATGCTCCTGGCCAACCGCCTGGTCGCCAAGGAGCTGCACGACGCGGGCGTGCCGACGCTCTACCGCGTGCACGAAGACCCGAGCGAGGAGAAGGTGCGCACGCTGCAGAAGGCGCTGCAGCGGCTCGGCTACGAGGTCGACCTGGACGATCCGTCGCCCGCCGACCTGCAGAGGGTACTCATGCAGGCTGCCGGGAAGCCCGAGCAGCAGATGGTGAGCATTCTGCTGCTGCGCTCGCTGAAGCAGGCGCGCTACGCGGCCGACAACCTGGGCCACTTCGGCCTCGCCTTCGACCACTACCTGCACTTCACCAGCCCGATCCGCCGCTACCCCGACCTGATCGTCCACCGGGTGCTGCGTGCGCGGCTGCGCAAGAAGCTGACGAAGGCGGTGCAGGGGCGCTGGGTCGACGAGTTCCCCGCCCTGGCCGATCACGTCAGCGAGCGCGAGCGCACCGCCGAGGAGGCCGAGCGCGACCTGACCAAGTACTTCCATGCGGTGTGGGCGCGCGAGCACGTGGGCGAGCGCTTCACGGGCACCGTCGCGGGGGTGACCAACTTCGGCGTGTTCGTCGCCCTGCCCAACGGCATCGAGGGCCTCATGCACGTGTCCCAGCTCGACGACGACTACTACGTCTTCCTCGAGGACAGCCTCATGCTCATGGGGAAGCACACGCGCACCCGCTACCGGATGGGCGACCGGGTCGACGTCCGAATCCTCTACGCCAACCCCGTCAACCGCCAGATCGACCTGCTCCCGGGCGACCAGGAGATGCCGGAGGTGGCGCCCGACGCCGAGGTCGTGGCCGGTTTGAACGCGCCGCAGCCGCAGACGCTGAAGACGCCGCAGCAGGCGGCAACCGACGTCGACGCGCCGTCGACCGCCCGCGCCCTGCCGCTGCGGTCGCGCCGGTCGGGTGGCCGGCCGTCGGTGCCCTCCGCCGAGCCCCGCGCCGCGGCCCGCCGCGACGCTCGCCGCCGGCCCGCCGCGGCGGCGCCCGCGGCGAAGGCCGCGCCCGCGCCGACCCGGCCCGCCCGCGGGACCGGCGCCGCGACCGCGGGCGTCAGCCCGCGGGGCCACGATCTGCGGGCCGCCATCGAGGCGCTGCCCGAGGACCATCGGGTCACGCCACGCCCGCGCCCCACCGTGGATGCGCCGCGGCGCCTCCTGCGGTTCGCCCCGTCGGGGCATGAAACCCGTCCCTGACGGCAATGCCGGGCTGCCGCCGCCGCCCGATGACCCCTCGGTCGCCGCCGGCGGCAGCCGGAGACGCGTGCCTGACGTCGTCCATGGACACATGGGTCGCCAAGTTGTGATACGCTCCGACAAATGTTGACGTACGGCGACGCCTCGGTACCGCATCTGGTACCCGAACCCCCGGGGACCGAGGCGGCCCGTCCCGCACCAACCCCATCGAATCGAGGGTGTTGATGGCCGAAGCGTATCGCTACCCCCTCACCCGGATCTGCCTACGGACCGGGTCACTGACCCTCCCGCTCAACCTGCTCGGCGTCTTTCCGGAGCGCGGCGACGTTCTCGCCCTCGACCCGCAGAAGGACGTCGAGTTCACGTTGCGGGTGGACGGCCGGCGCGTCTTGGGCCTCGGACCGTTCTTCGAGGCGCACGAGTTGGACGTCAACGACGAGCTGCACATCCGGCCCCAGGAGGACGGGCGCTTCGCGATCACGGCCGTGCTGCGGCCGCGGCGGCCCGACTTCACGCGCCCCGAGGTCGTCGGCCGCCTGCTCGACGATCTCGTCGAGGCGGGCCTGCCGATGTCGGAGGCCGAGATCCGCGAGATGCACGGCGAGCTTCCCAGCGGTTTCCCGTTGCGTCAGGCGCTCGAGCGCGACCCCCGCCTGGCGCTGCGCGAGGGCCGTTGGCAGCCGCGCCTGCCCGAGGCGATGCCGGCCGAGGTGCCGGCCGCCGCGCCGGACCGCTCGACGCCGCCCGTTAAGGGCGCCGGCGAGCGGGCGCGTCCCGAACGCGGCCCCGAGGGACCGCAGGCGGGCCGCGGCGACCGCGAGCGGGAGCCCGCCTCCCGAGCTGAGCGCGAGGCCGCCGCCAAGGCCGAGCGCGAGGACGCCGCACGGGCGCGGGCCGAGGTCGAGGCCGCGCTCGAGGCCCAGGCCGCCCGCGAGGCCGAGATCATGGCCATGGTCGAGGCAGACGAGCTGGCGCAGGTCGTCGGCTCGTCGACCGCCGCCGCGGGCGCCGACATCGGGGATCTCCTGGAAGCCGAACAGCTCGACGATGCCCGACGCCGCACGCGCGAACGCCTGGCGACCCACGCCGAGGACGACGTTCAGGCCGCCGCCCGCCGTCAGCGCGACGAGCGGGCCGCCCGTCGCCGCGGCGAGCGCGCGGGCGCCGTGGACGCCGAGTCGTTCTCCTGGGACCAGCCGTTGGTTCGACGCCTCCGCCTGCCCTGGGGACGTCGGCGCGAGGAGGCGAAGGAACCCGTCGTCGAGCCCCAGCCGTCGGGTGATCCGCTGCGGCTCGATCGCCTCGGGGAGCCGCGTCCAGTCGATCGCACGGACCCGCCCGCGCCGCGCGTCAGCCCCGCCCCGCGCGCCGGGCTCTTCGCGGCCGACGCCGGCCTGAACTCCGCGTCGCTACCCCCCGGCGACCCGGCCAAGACGAAGCGTGCGCGCGAGGCCTTCACGACGCTGGGCTACCGGGTCGAGGGCCTGGCGCACGGTCAACTCATGCTGCACGCCGACTACGGCCGGCGCTTCGAGCGCGTCCTGGTGCACGTGTTGCCCGACGGGCAGCGGCTCGACTGGGCGGCACTGCTCGCCCGTCGGCGCGAGTCGGGTGCGACCCACATGGCGGTCGTCGGCGACCACCGCGACCTCCACCGGCTGGTGGCCCCGGCCGACCTCGCGAAAGCGACCCTGTGGTCGTGGGCGGGGCTGCAGCGGGTCATCGAGCTCTCGGCCACGATGCCGATCGGCCCGTTCGACCTGGGGCCTCACTTCGAGCGCGACGGCCTGTTCGAGTATGGCCTCGACCGCTTCGAGCGCACGGTGGCCAAGCGCGTCCAGGAGCGCGGGACCTTCTCGGCCGTGCTGGAGCGCTTGGCCCTGATGAAGGCGCCCGCGGTCTTCATGCTCGAGGACGTCGCCGGTGCTGCGGAAGTGCCCCGCGAGCAGGCACTGCGCGTCCTGGAGCGGCTCTGCGACGCCCCTTGGCACCTGGTCAGCCGCGTCGACTCGGGCGAGTTCTGTCTCCGCTACCGCGTGCACGACGCCCTCGACCAGATCGGCGCCTACGCCGCCTCGCTGCGCACCCGGCTGCCCGAGCGGCAGCGCGACCGCGTCCGCGGCCTGCCCGACGACGTCGACCCGATCGAGGCCTCGGACGTCTTGGGCGATGGCCCCGACAATGCGGTCGGCGGCACGCCCAGCGATGCGACCGCCGCCGCGCCTGCCGAGGCCGCGGCGTCGAGGGATGCGCCGGCCTCGAACGATGCCGACTCCGTCCCCCCCGATGCCGCGCCCGCGGGCATGGGCGCGCGCGGACGCGAAGCGCGGCAGACGCCGCTGCTCGAGCCGGTGGAGAAGACCGCGGCGCGGCCGTTCGCCGGCCCCGGCCTGGGAAGTGACGAGCCGGAGGCGGACGAGGTCGACCTGTCGCTGGTGGCCGTGAAACGATCCCGCCGGCGCCGCTGACGCGGCACCGGCCGGTGCGTCAACCCGGCGGTGTCTCCCCGAAGGTACCCGTTCGGTGCAGGTCCTGTAGGGCCCACACGCGAAGCTCCGTCTGGGCCGCCCGCTCGAGGGCGGTGACCGTCCATACGGCCGCCTCGGGCGTCGTGACGTACGCCACCCCCTCCTCCAACGCGCGGCGCAGGGCGGGCGTGTGCTCGACGTCGATCAGCAGCGCGTCGCCGGCGATCTCCTCGAGGTCGGCGGGCGACCCCGTGACCACCTCGAAGCCGGCCGCGCCCAGCCGGCGCGCCAAGTCCTCCAGACCCTCGCCGATGAGCCGCACCCGGCCCTCTCGCGGCAGCCTGACGTTGGCGCCGAGCTGCGCCTTGTAGTAGGCGAGGTACGGGTCGGGCGAGATCCCCATGCTCTCGCCGGTCGAGCGCATCTCCGGCCCCAGCAACGGCTGGACGCCGCGGAACTTCAGGAACGGCAGGACCGCCTCCTTCACGCTGTAGAACGCGGGCCGCGGGGTCTGGGTCAGGCCGATCTCCTCGAGCGTCCGGCCCGCGGCGATCAGCGCCGCGTACTTGGCCAGCGGGTGGCCGATCGCCTTCGACAGGTACGGCACGGTGCGACTGGCGCGCGGGTTCGCCTCGATCACCAGCACCTCGCCGTCCTTGATCACGTACTGGACGTTGATCAAGCCGCGGACGCCGATCGCCTCGGCCAGCTGGGCGGTGTAGGCGTTGATGCGCGCGATCGTCTCGTCGCTCAGGGTCACCGGCGGCGTGATGCACGCCGAGTCGCCGGAGTGGATGCCGGCGGCCTCGATATGCTCCATGATCCCCGCGACCACCGTGCGGTGGCCGTCGCAAAGGGCGTCGACGTCGACCTCGACCGCGCCGGCGACGAACGCATCCACGAGGATGCTGGGGCCGTCGGGTAGCTCCGCATACACCTCGCGCAGGTAACTCTCCAGGTCGGCGTCGGAGCGGACGACCCGCATGGCGCGGCCCCCCAGCACGTACGAGGGCCGGACCATCGCCGGGTAGCCGATCTCGTGCGCCAGCCGCTGGGCATCTGCGGCGTCGCGCGCCACGCCGCCGGCCGGCTGGGGGATGCCGAGGCGGGTGCAGAGCTCGTGGAAGGCGTCGCGGTCCTCGGCGGCGTGGATGGCGTCTGCTGGCGTGCCCCACAGGGGCACGCCAGCAGCAGCTAGCGCGTTCGCGAGCTTGAGCGGCGTCTGCCCGCCGAGTTGCACGATCACGCCCTCGGGGCGCTCGTGCTCCACGATGTTCAGCACGTCCTCGAAGGTCAGCGGCTCGAAGTAGAGGCGGTCGGCGGTGTCGTAGTCCGTCGAGACGGTCTCGGGGTTGGAGTTGACCATGATCGTTTCGTAGCCCGCATCGCGCAGCGCCCACACGGCGTGGACGGTGGCGTAGTCGAACTCGACGCCCTGCCCGATCCGGTTCGGCCCCGAGCCGAGGATGACGACCTTGGGCCGGCTCGACGCCCGGACCTCGTCCTCCCACTCGTAGGTGGAGTAGTGGTACGGCGTGTAGGCCTCGAACTCGGCGGCGCAGGTGTCGACCGTCTTGTACACCGGCATCTGCCCCTTGGCCACGCGCCATGCGCGCACCCGCCCGGGGTCCGTGCCCGTCAGCCGCCCCAGGTCGGCGTCCGAGAAGCCCAGACGCTTGGCCTCGCGCCACGTCTCCCACTTCCAGCTGGCCGGGTCGCCGAGGGCCGTCACCTCGCGCTCGGCCTCGACGATCTCCCGCAGCTGCGCGAGGAACCACGGGTCGATGCGGGTCTGCTCGTGCAGCAGCGCCGCGCTGCGGCCGCGGCGCAGCAGCTCCATGACGGCCCCGAGGCGCTTCGGGTTGCCGTAGAGCACGGCGTCGAGGCCCGCCTCGTCGATGTCGGCGAACGCGTGGCGGATGTCGAGCTCGAGCGAGCGCACCGCCTTCTGGAGCGACTCCTTGAAGGTGCGACCGATCGCCATGACCTCGCCGACCGAGCGCATCTGGGTGCCGAGGGCGTCGGGGGTGTCGGGGAACTTCTCGAACGCGAAGCGCGGGATCTTGGTCACCACGTAGTCGATCGACGGCTCGAAGGCGGCCTTCGTCTCCTTGGTGATGTCGTTCGGGAGCTCGTCGAGGTGGTACCCGACGGCCAGCAGGGCGGCGATCTTGGCGATCGGGTAGCCGGTCGCCTTGGAGGCCAGCGCCGAGCTGCGCGACACCCGCGGGTTCATCTCGATGACGATCACGTCGCCGTTCTCCGGGTTGACGGCGAACTGGATGTTCGAGCCCCCGGTCTCGACGCCGATCTCGCGGATGATCGCGATCGAGTGGTCGCGCAGGAGCTGGTACTCCTTGTCGGAGAGCGTCTGCGCCGGCGCCACCGTGATGCTGTCGCCGGTGTGAATCCCCATCGGGTCGACGTTCTCGATCGAGCAGATGATGACGACGGTGTCGTTGACGTCGCGCATCACCTCGAGCTCGTACTCCTTCCAGCCGAGGACCGACTGCTCGACCAGGACGGTGTGGACCGGGGAGTCGTGCAGGCCCTGGCGGACGATGTCGCGGAACTCGCGCTCGTCGTAGGCGATGCCTCCGCCGGTGCCGCCGAGGGTGAAGCTCGGGCGGATGATCGCCGGATAGCCGATGGAGCCGACGAACGCCAGGGCCTCGTCGAGCGACCCGATCATCTTGCCGGCCGGCGTTTTGATGCCGATCTTCGCCATCGCCTGCTGGAAGGCCTGGCGGTCCTCGCCCTTGTGGATGGCGTCGTAGTTGGCGCCGATGAGCCGCACGCCATGCCGCTCGAGCACGCCGCTCTCGTGCAGCTCCTTGGCCAGGTTGAGGGCCGTCTGGCCGCCGAGCGTGGGCAGCAGCGCGTCCGGGCGCTCGGCTCGGATCACCTTCTCGACGAACTCGGGCGTGAGCGGCTCGACGTAGGTGCGGTCGGCGACCTCTGGGTCGGTCATGATCGTCGCCGGGTTGGCGTTGATGAGGACGACCTCGTAGCCGGCCCCGCGCAGCGCCTTGCACGCCTGGGTGCCGGAGTAGTCGAACTCGGCGGCCTGGCCGATGACGATCGGCCCCGACCCGAGGATGAGGATCTTGTGGATGTCGTCGCGTCGTGGCATCGCTCTCCAGGTCCCCCGGTCTCGTTCGGACTATTGGCCCACGGTGTGACGCCCGCAGGCGCGGTGGCTGCTGCGCGAGGGCGCCAGAGGCCGCCGCCTGCGCCGCAGGCGGTGCCGGCGCGGCGTCCGGCGGAGTGTACCACCCGCTGCCCCGCCGCCGCCGGCCGCGTTCGGCCGCGATCGCGGGCAGCCCCGGCCGGGGCCCAGCCTCGTTCGGCTGCGGCGAACCGGCCGAGAGCGCGCCCTCGTGCCGGCGCTAGCGTGGCGCATGCTTCGCTCCCCTGTCACCCTCGCCGAGCTGCGCGACCTGTTCGCCAGCGGCCAACTCAGGAACGGCGCCGGCCTCGAGCTCGTCGCCGGCGTGGTGCTGGCGTCGCCACCGCCGCGGGCCGCCGTGGTGGCGGTCGTCACCGAGCTGGCGGCGACGCTCGACCGCGAGCTGCCCGATCACCGGGTGATGGTCCGTGAGGCGGTGGCGTTGGGCGAACGTGATCTGTTGCGGCCGGAGGTCGGGCTGGTGCGGCCCGTGTGGGAGGCGGGGCCGGCGTGGCGGGCGACGGGCGGCGGTATCCCGGCGGCGGCGCTAGCGTTGGCCGTGTTCGTCGGCGACCACGAGGCGCCCTTGCGCTGGCGCGCGCACCGCTGCGCCCGCGCCGGCGTGCCCGAGGCGTGGACCGTGGCGGTGGGCGAAGGCACGGCGTCGCGCTGGCGCCGCCCGTGGGAGGGCCGCTACCGGGCGCGCGAGGCGCTGCCGCCGGGCGAGACGGTGGAACTCGACGCCGCGCCCGACCGCCCACTCATCGCGTGGCGACCGGCAGGCGCGGTGTGACGGCGGGCACTCAGGCCTGCATGGGCAGGTCGCCGACGTCCTCGTCTTCCTCTGCCCGCTCGAGGACCTCGTCGAGCGCGTTCAGGACGTGCTCCTCGACGTCCGCGGGGAGGCGGGCGAAGACGGCCTCGAGGGCGTCGGGGTGGAGTTCCCCCAGGCGGATGATCACGGCCTCGACGTCGTCGTCGGCGACGCGGTCCTCGACCCACGAGGCCCAGCGGGTCAGCTCGGCGTCGTCGAGCCGTTGCGCGTCGTCCTCGTCGTCGTCCTGGTCCTCGTCGTCGTCCTGGTCCTCGTCGTCGTCCTGGTCCTCGTCCTCGTCC
>Ga0114946_10000631_pt1 | contig 23715 bp, 20 predicted proteins | sample WalLakDeSediment_FD_88676 | JGI IMG/M metagenome (GOLD analysis project Ga0114946, IMG submission 88676) | Lake sediment microbial communities from Walker lake, Nevada to study Microbial Dark Matter (Phase II) - Walker Lake 11/02/13 Deep Sediment | ecosystem: Environmental > Aquatic >... | reverse complement strand
CGGCAACCCGCTCGGCTCTCGGCTCGAGATGCCCCGCGCCCAAGAGCGGGTCGAGGGCGTCCAAGCTGTTTCGCGGCCTGCTCCCCGCGATCGCACGAGTCACTCAGCTCCGCTTCCCGAACCGCTCTCGAGCCTCCCATGATCACCGACAACAAGCGCTTTGAGAACCTCCCCGATGCTGCTGCCGTTGAAGCCGCGCAGCGACAACTCGAACACGAGCTCTCCGACGCCTCGAACTGGGACGGCTCGTGCAAGCTCGGTTCGCGTGGAGGCAACGTCGACACCACCGTCTACTGGCTCGAGTCGGGACAGTTCTGGTACGGCTATCGGCACAAGGATCCCAAACGCTGGCTCAATGGATTTGGGGCGACCGACCCGCGCAAACAAAAGGCGTTGCACATCGGTCTCTGGGTCAACCCTGATCGGTCCGACCCAACCCGGGGCTATGGTCGATTCGTGCGCGATGATTCTGGTGCCGTATATTTTGCCCACAACGGCAGGATCGGCGGAGGCAGGCCGGGAATAGGGCAGAAAGCCTTCCTCGAGTCGCTCGACGACCGCTACCCCCGAGTCATCGTTGCTGGCCAATCACTCGTGCTCATCGCACAACTCGGGTCGGAGACTCTTGTCGAGGATTGCGCCCGCTATGTCCACGCGGTCAATTCATTCAAAGCGATGGTCACGGATGTCGGCGAGGACGACGAGGAGGATGACGACGACGACGAGAATGACGAGGAGGACGAGGCGGACGACAGCGACGGTGACGATGGTCCCACCAAGTGGGGTCTCGACGAGTTGTTCTCCGGAGCCGGTCCCGAGACCCGCAACGCCCTCCTCCACTGGGTCGCCGAGGTCATCCGCCACGCCCATGAGCTGTCCCCACATACATGGGTCTTGACCCGACGGGGCAGGAAGTTCCTTCGGGTCAACGTCGGACGAAACGTCTCGTTCGAGATACGCAGGGGCGCGGCCCGTGTGGGCCTCGGATTGGCGCTCCCGAGCTTCACCGGTGATCCCGAGTCGATCGCCCCCGACGGCAGGGAGGATTTCAGTTTCGTCGATGTTCACGAGGGCGTGCTGCGCCGGATCTCCACGGAGCGATTTCTCGCGGCCCGTGACAGTCTTCGATCCGCATCGCTCGCGTTCATCAAAGAATCGGCCAAGGCGTTCAAGAACACCCCCTTCGCTCGGTATCACGCGTCTGACCTCCTCGAGGCAATCGAGGCCGAACTCGGCACGACCCTGCCGCGCCCAGTTTCCCGAATCAGGGGTAAGCGCAAGAGCAAGGACCGGATCAGCCCCGAGTCGCCTGGGCTGCCCAGCTTCGAGCAGGTCTCCGCGGCCATCCAGTCGGCGGGGCTCCACTTCCCCTCCGACGTCATCGCCAGCTACCTGCTCGCGCTGCAAGCCAAGCGTTTCGTGATCCTCTCGGGGATCTCCGGGACCGGTAAGACCGAGATCGCCCGTGGCGTGGCGCGGGCGTTCCAGCGCCGTATGCAGACCGCTCATCCTCGCTCCGCTCCCACAGTTGACTCGGCCCTCCGAATCGAGCCCGCCACTCACCGCCTGCCCGAGAAGACCTACGAGGTCATCGCTGTCCGCCCCGACTGGACCGACAACCGCGGGCTGCTCGGCTACTACAACCCGATTCTCCGCGAGTACACCCCCACACCCTTCCTCCGGCTCCTGCTTCGGGCCAAGCAAGATGCAGATCTCGCCGCCCTCCAGGCTCGCCCGGCGACCCCCTATTTCGTTGTCCTCGACGAGATGAACCTCGCCCGGGTCGAACACTACTTCTCCGACTTTTTGTCCTCGCTCGAGTCCGGCGAGCCGCTCCACCTGCACGACGACCCCGCGACCGAAGAGGGCCTCGGCCGCGGCGAGGCCATCCCCCAGCAGTTGCGCCTGCCCACCAACTTGTACTTCACCGGGACCGTCAACGTCGACGAGACCACGTACATGTTCAGCCCCAAGGTCCTCGACCGCGCGTTCGTGCTCGAGTTCAACGAGGTTGACCTCCGAGGCCTCGCCTCCGGCCAAGTCGCCAGCCACGGAGCCCTCGCTCTCCCCAGCTTCGACGGTCTGTCCTCGATTGACCCCAGCCAGGCGTTGACCGAGTTCCAGCTGCTCCTCGACGGCGACCTGTTCACCGCCATGGACGCCCTGCACAAGCGCCTCGAGCTCGACCACCGCCACTTCGGCTACCGCGTCGCCAAAGAGATCGCCAGCTTCGTCGTGCTCGCCAGCGAACAAGCCGACGACGACCCCGAGACCCTGCGCCACGCCTTCGATGTCGCCGTCATCGCCAAGGTCCTGCCCAAGCTCCACGGCACCCAACAAGAGATCGGTGAATTGCTCGGCCGCCTCCTCGCCTTCGCCCTAAACACCAGCGCCCCGCTCACCAGCACTGCCAGCGAAGACGACTGTCGCTACTACGTCGGTACCCTCACCACCAAATCCGGCATGCCACCATCGCTCCCCCGATCGGCCGCCAAACTGTGGCGAATGCTGCGACGCGTCCGCCTGCAAGGCTACGTGTCTTTCATCGAGTGAGCCATGGCCCTCACCCTCCGCAACCGCCGGACCCACGCCCTCCCCGAACGCACCGCCGCCGGCCACCTCCAACTCGACGCCGAGACCGACTGGCTCGTCGAAGGCGATCCCCACGAGCTCGCTCAGCTCGAGGCCACCCTCCCCAAGGAAGTCCGCGACCGCTACGGCTCCACGCTCGTGCTGCGCTTCGGCAACGCCGTTGGCCTGTTCGACGGCGGCCCCCTCGGTCGGCTCGAGGTCGTCACCGGCAAGTGGGGCGAGGCCGACTTTGATGCGATGTTGGCCGCCATCACCGAGCGCATGGCCCAGCTCCCCTTCGCAGCGGGCAGCGGCGCGAGCCTGCCCTACGACCGCAGCATCATTGGCGATCGCACCGTCCTTTATCACCTCTTCGTCTACCTCCGGCACATCCTGAGCCCGACCGCGCCCGAGCCCGACCAGCTGCTCCCCGTCCTCCGCGTCGTCCTCGCCCAACCCCTCCGCGGCCTCGAGCGCGTCTCGCATTGGACCCCGATCGAGCGCATCCGCCAGGTTGATGCGAGCTCCCTCCTCGGCGCCGTCACCCCTCGCGCCCGTCTCACCCGAGTCCCGCAGCCCGGCAACTTCGCCATGGCCCTCGCCCTCGACGGCCACCTCCCCGAGCAGGTGCAGGAGCGCCGGTCCGAGACCACACTCGACGTGGTCGAGAACCGCTTCGTCAAAGCCTTCCTCGATCAAGCGCTCGCGATCATCGACGCCGTCCGGACCCTCGCGTTGACCAAGACCCCTGGGTCGTTCCCAACCGCTCTACTCGCGGACTGCAGTCGGATGGCCCGGGCCCTCGCGCCGATCCGCCAGCATTCGATGTGGCGCGACGTCTCCGACATGCGCCGGCTGCCCGGCGAATCGCAGGCGCTGCAGCGCCGCCGCGGCTACAAGCAGGTCTTCCGCCACTTTTTGCGCCTGCGCATGGCTTGCCGGCTTCCGTTCAAGAGCACCGAGCGAATGCTCGAGATCAAGGACATCGCCGAGCTGTACGAAATGTGGTGCTTCTTTGAGGTCGAGCGGCAGGTGACAGCTGCGCTCGCGGAGCCGCCGGTGAGCGCGGAGACCCCAGCGGTGACCGACTTCGCTGCGAGGGTCCCCTGGAACCTACGCGTGGCCTGGGCCGGCGGGACCGAGCTATTCTACAACCTCAGCTTCTCGCCCAGGAACCGCGAGAACCGCTCGTACTCGCTGGGGCTGCGACCGGACATCGTCCTGCGGATCCCGAACGGACCGAACGGCGGCGACCACATCTTCGACGCCAAGTTCAAGGTCGACACCTCCGCCAAGCGCCACGGTCAGTTCTTGCGCGACGACATCAACAAGATGCACACATACCGAGACGCGCTGCCAAGCGTTCGCTCGGCGTGGATCCTGTATCCGGGCACGGTTTCGCGCTTCTACGAACTCGAGCGCGGACGCCTCAACGATCTCGAGGACCTCAGCGCAAACCCGAGGGGGGTAGGCGCGATCGCCTTGCTGCCCGCGGGGGACCGCCAGCTCACTGCGACGGGTCTTGCAGTGACTTGTGTTTCACTGATGTCAATCGACGTTGCCTGACCGATCGCGTCCACGAGAATCGCGGTCGGCGGCAACGCGGTCCCCCTCGCCATGACCACGAGCTCGCAGACGATCACCGCCGCGACGACCTCGTCCGAGGGGCTCGCCGAGGCACCACGACGTCAGCTACCGGACGATGACGTCAGCTACCGGACGATCCCCCGTATCGAGGAGAGCACGTCGAGCGACGGCGACTCGGGCGGCGGCAGCAGCTTCGGGGGCGGCAGCCGGGCGGCGGCGGAGCAGGCAGCAGCTGGTGAGCTGACGCCCATCGAGGTCCCGTGGTGTCACTCGGAAGAATTGATCGCTGCTCAGCTCGCTGGCCGAGAACGGCCCGCCTACTACTTCGCCGGCCGGGCGGCGCAGCTTTTTGAGGTGTGGCCGCGACATTGAGCAAGCAGCTCCCACGGCGATAAAATAGGGAGCCCAAAACTGAACGCTGGTCCGCTCACGACGGGGCGTGATCGGCAGGCACTGGGGGCGTGTGGGCCATCAGCATCCAGTCGAGGCTCTCGCCGAGGCGCATGGGCGTGCCGTCCCACTTTGGATAGTTGGTGCTGGGATCAATGTGCAAGTTAGCGTCCTGCAAGAAGTCATCGAGCTCCGCGAGCTCGCGCCCGGTCGTGGCGCTGGGCCCTGTATGGGGGATGGCGCGCCGGGATTGGTCCAGGAAGACAAATTTACCGTCATGGATTTCGGTGAACAGCTTGTCCTCGTGAATCATGCGGTGATGGCCGGAGCACACGAGCACGAGGTTGGACAGCCGCGTGGGCCCGCCTTGCGCCCAGGGGTGAATGTGATGGGCGTGGAGGTGTCGCTTACGACTGCAGCCGGGCACCCGACAGCCGCCATCGCGTAACCACAGGGCGCGGGCGATCGCCGAGGGGATCGTGCGGGTCCGCCGGCCAACGTCGAGGATCTCACCGTCGTCGCCAAGCGTGACATCAACCCGGGCAGCATCGGAGGCGAGCATCCGCGCGACGTGTAGAGGGATCGGCGTGCCGTCGCGCAAGAACCCTCCGACGCCCCCGGGGCCGTGCTCGAGCTGCTCTTTGGAGCTGATCAAGACCAGCTCATAGCCCGATCCGAGGGTCCGCGGTCGATGCTCGAGGTACGCGCGCGCGACATCGACGATCGCATCGGCGCGTTGCCGCTCGTATTGCTCGAGGCTATCCGAACCCGGCGCAGCAGGCTCAGCAGGCGCTTCCGCGGAAGCGTCTCCCGGCTGCGGCGCGGTGACCGGATCTGCGACCGGTGACGCTTCCGCGGAAGCGTCCGAATCTGCGGTGGTCAGCTGTGGGCCAAAGGCCGCCGCCATCATCGCCTCCCAGACGATCGCAGCCTCCTCCGGTTCCAACTGCATCTCGATCCGCACCATCCCGTCGGCGGTCTCCGACCGGCGCACAAATCGCAGCGGGTCTGGCCGCCGCTCGCGTGCGTCGCCAACACCACCGCCGTGCTTCCGATAGGCGCGAGCCAGCCGCTCGACATGCGAGGCCGTGCCACTCATGGCGATGTCGATAAAGTCCTGCTCCAGCGCGGGTGTGGCCGCGCGGGTGATCGCCCGGACTTTCGAATAGCTGAGCTCCCCGCGGCGAAGCAGCCCGTCGATCTTGGGCAAGTCACCAAGCGCTCGGGCCACGCGGACCTTCTCCCGCGCCGCCACGAGCCCAATACCGGTCCGCCAGCTCAACCAGTGCGCACACGAGATGAACCCCATTGGACCCCACGCCTCATGGGAATCGAAGACCCGCAGCCGGGTGAGGAGGGCGTGCTCGGCTGCGTCGATCCGCGCGGCGAACACCGCGATCTGCTCCCCGAGTTCCTCGAGCTGCTCGGCGGTCATGGGCTCACGACAATTCGTGCCTACTTCCATCCTGGGATTGTAGCAGCTCGAATGTTCAGGTCAACCCATTCCACCTGACATTCTCACCCCTGCCAGCGGGACCGGGCTGGATATTCGCCCCTGGGCAGCTGGTCCTGCGATTGTGGCGGCCTCAGCTCGAGGACTTCAGCTTCGAGTGGGCGCTCCCGATTTGCGGTGGCGTGGTCTTGTTGCTCGGGTGGATTCTCATCCCCCTCGTCGATCGGGAGCTGTTGATCATGGCGATCATCGGCGAAAGCCCGTTCCTCGCCGCCATCATGGGCGTCTTTGCGCGAGCGGGGATCGGCTGGCGCTCCTCGATTTTGGTGCAGGTCGGACCGGTGCTCGCCGCGGGCTGCTAGAGCTCACCTTGTTCTGGGGGGTCGGCAGCGTGATTTCGTGGTTGATCGTCGGCGTGTTGCTGGGCGAGGCGCTCTTGGGGCGGACTAAAGCCCCGTGACCACGCGGATGAGCTCGTCATCCGCGTGGGCTATGCCCGACGGCGCTCGGGCGCTCGCGTCGATCAGCCGCCTATGCTCGTCGAGCGGTTGACGATCCGCGGCGTCAAGAAGATCAACATCTCCGAGCGATCATCCCGCTCGGTCTTGCTCTTGAAGAACCAGCCGATGATTGGGATATCCGCGAGCCACGGGATCTTCGAGCGGTTGACGGCCTGGTTGCGCGTGTAGATCCCACCGATTACGGCGGTGTCGCCGTCGGTGATCAGCAGCTGGCTTTGGGCCGACTTGGTCAAGATCGTTGGATCGCCGCGGGCGCCGGTGTTGACGAAGTCGGCCTCGTTCTTTTGGACCTGGACCTCGAGCAGGACGGCGCCCTCGTTGGTCACGTGCGGGGTCACGCGTAGGCCGAGGGTGGCGTTGACGTAGCGGGTGTTGACGCCCTGGGCGGAGACCTGGCTGATCGGGATCTGCACGCCCTGCTCGATCTGGGCCTCGGTGTTGTCGAGGGTGACGATCTTGGGGGCGGAGATGATCCGGACCTCGCCTTCGTCCTCGGCGGCGGATAGCCGCAAGTTGGTGTTGAGGTTGCCCGAGAGGCTGCCGAACGAGAAACCGAAAGCGCCACCGGCGCCGGTCGAGACCGCGGCCGGGAGGTCGACGGCGTAATTGGGGTTGGCGGCGGCGCCCGGGAGGATCAGGCCGCGGACCGGGGATTGGTTGCTGCCCGAGCCGCCGGCGAGGCCCATGGAGTTGGGGAACAGCAAGCCGGTCGGGTTGCCGGTGCCGGGGCTGGCGATGAAGTCATAGCCCCATTGGATGCCGAGCTGGCGCAGCCAGTTGGTCCGAGCCTCGACGATCCGGGCCTCGATCAGGACCTGCGGGGTCTGGCTGTCGAGCTGGCGGACCAGCGATTCGGCCAAGGCGATGTTCTCGGCCACGTCCATCACGATCAGCGTGTTGGTCCGCGAGTCGGGGGTCACCGATCCGCGCGAGCTGAGCACGCTTTGGACCTTGGGCAGCATGTCCTGGACGGTCGCGTAGGACAGCGGGATCAGCCGGGTGTCGAGGGCCTTGAGCTGGACCTGGGCGTTGGCCTCTTCGATGGCCTTGCGCCGCTCCTCCTCGAGGCCGGCTTGGGTCGCAACCCGGATCACGTTGCCCTCTTGAATCATGCCGAGCTTGAGCGAGCGCAAGATGATGTCGAGGGCCTGATCCCAAGGCACGGCCGAGAGCTTCATGGTCACGCTGCCTTGGACCTCGGTGCCGGCGATGATGTTGACCCGGCCGATGTCCGAGAACAGCAGCAGCACGTCCTTGATCGGGGCGTCTTGCAGCTCGATGTCGATCCGCTCGCCTCGCCAGCGGCTGCGCTCGCCGACCTTGGTCCCGGGCCGGGCCGCGAACACCGGCGGGGTCGAGAACCCCGAGACCTTGTTGCCACCGAGGCTGACGACCTCGCTGCGCACGGGCGGGCCCTCGGGCGTGGACCCGGACGCAGGCGGGCGCTCGCTGAGCTGGGTGCGATCGTCGCGAGCGAGCTTGGGGAACCGCCAGATCAACCGGTTGGCGTCGCGGTCGAGCTCGACGGCCGCGCCCTCACCGGTCAGCGAGGCGACGACGATCTTGACGTCGCTGCCCTCGCGGAAGCTGGTGATCCGATCGATGGGTCCGTTGAAGCTGGTCGTGTCGAGGCTGCGCTCGAGGCCCGCTGGGATCTTCGCGTCGCGCAGCTCGAGCATGGTCATGTTCGGGGTCAAGCTGCTGGCGTCGTAGACCACTGGGCCGTCGAGCTCGACGACCACGCGGGCGCCGTCGGGCCCGTCCTCGAACCGCACGTCGCGGACCGTGGTCAACCCGGCCGCCTTGCGATCGCTGTCCCACTGCTGCTTGAGCGAGCGGTGGTCTTGGTTGGCGGCGAGGGTCTCGGACAGCTGCTCGCCAGCGGCGGCGACCTGCACGCGCAGGTCCTCGAGCTTGCCGCGCTCGTCCTCGGCCTCGGCGTGGAGCTTGACCAGATCGGTCTGCGCCTTGGCGAGGGCCGTCTTGGCCTTGCGGTGCGCTCGCTTTTCACCCTCGCTCGGGCCGGTGTCGCCGCCGAGCGCCTCGTATTGGGTCTTGGCCTTGCGGACCGACTCGTCGGCGTCAGCGAGGGCGCCGCGGGTGGTGCTGAGCTCGGTCTCGAGCTGCTTGGCCTCGAGCTGCTTGGCCTCGAGGGCCTTGGCGAGCGTCTCGTGATCGCGCTCGAGCTTGGCGAGCCGGCCGGTGGCCTGGTCCTCGCGCTGCTTGGCGGCGGCGGCGGCGGCCTCGGCTTGCTTGACGGCGAGCTCGAGCAGCTTGCGGTCGTCGCCGTCGCGCTTGCCGAGCTTGCGCGCGGCCTTGCGAGCGTCGCTCAAGGCCAGCTTGGCTTGCTCGTGGGCCTGCTTGGCCTGGGTGGTCTCGTCCTCGGCCGTGGTCATGGCGGCCTCGGCCTTGGCGAGCAGCAGCTCGGCCTGCTTGGCCTTGGCCTCGGCGCTGGCGCGGACCCGGGCGGCGTAGGTCTCGGCGGCCGTGGCTTCGGACTTGGCCTCGGCCGCGCGCTGCTCGGCGTGCTTGGCCTTGCGCTCGGCCTCGGCCACGCGCTGCTCGGCGCTGTCGAGCTTGGCTTGGTGTTGCTCGGCGATCTTGCTGGCCTCGGACAGCTTGTCCTGAGCGGCGCGCTCGAGCTTCTTGGCGTTGGCCTGGGCCGACTCGGACAGCTTGCTGGCCTCGGACAGCTTGTCCTGAGCGGCGCGCTCGAGCTGCTTGGCGTTGGCCTGGGCCGACTCCGAGAGCTTGGTCGCCTTGGCCTCGGCGGACTGCTCGAGCTGCTTGGCCTTGGCCGCGGCGGACTGCTCGACGGTCTTGGCCTTGGTCGCGGCGGCGAGCGCGAGGGTCTTGGCCTCGGCCTCGGCCTTGGCCTTGATCAGGTCGGCCTGCTTGCGGACCTCGGCGGCCTTGCGCTCGGCCTCGCGGGCCTTGGCGGCCGCGTCGAGGGCCCGCTTCTCGGCGGCGCTGGCCCGCTGTTCGGCGGTCGTCGCCCGATCCTCGGCGGTGTTGGCCTTGCGCTCCGAGCTCTCGGCTTTGGCCGCGGCGGCGGCCTGGTAATCGGCGGCGGCGGCCTCGCGCTTGGCCGCTTGGTCCTCGGCCTCGGCCTTCAAGGTCTCGATCTCGGCCTTGCGCGTGCCGGCGCTCTTGCGCGCAAAGTAGGCCTCGGGCGCGACCTCCTTGGGCGTGATCGTGACGACGAGGTCGCGGCCCTGGGGCACGACGATGTAGCTCGATTCACGCTTGAGGTTGACGACCACGCGCGCGAGCTGGCTGTCGTGCTCCGTGACCGAGCTGATGCTCACGCGCCCGACCGCCCACGAATCCACGGGCACGTGCGGGACCGCCTTGCCGCGCTCGCTCTTGCTGATGTCGACGACGAGCCGGTCGGGGTCCGACAGCCGATAGACGTTGAAGGTGGGCTCGACCTGGCCGAGCAGGTGCAAGATCGTGGTCCCGTCGTGGAGCTCCTCGACGGTCAGCCCGTCGATTTGATTGACGGTCTTGCGCAGCTCGAGCTTGGGCTCGCTCGGCTTGGGCGGCCCGGCTGTGGCCGGGCTGGGATCGAGGACGAGCAAGAGCAGCGCCGGGAGGGTGACGACGATCAGCGGCGATCGGCGTCGCGGGCGGGGGGACTTGGCGTGGGGCTGCGGGTTCATGACAGGGGGTTCCAGTCGCCGAGAGCGTCGGCGTCGAGGCGCACGGGGGCCGACTCTCCGGCGAGCCCGGGGAGCTGGGGATCGGTTCAGGCGAACCGGCGGGGACATTGCTCGCGCTACTTATTCTTCAAGTAGATGACCTTGCGTTCGCCCCGCTCGAGGTTCCATCCCGGGGTCAACTCGGGATCGACGACCTCAATCTCGATGTAATCGCGATTGACCGAGGCGAGCAAAACTTCGGCGTTGCTGAAGTACTCGCCTTGCCTGACGCTCGTGGACGTGTTGTCGCCGGTCAAGAACAGGGCCCGGGGCGCGACGCTGCGTCCGGCGTTGACGATTGCGATGAGCCGCAGCTCGTCGAAGCCGTATTCGGGGAGCTTGACCGCGCGCTGCTTGCTGACGATCTCGGCCGGCGGGGGCGAATCGACGAGCAGCTCGGTGACGAGGTAATTGTGGAAGGGATCGCGGGCGCGGCCCGAGAAGTCGTTGCGGGTCAGGATCGGGCGCGGGCGCTCGGGTCGCTCGTCGCTCGCCGGCTCGGCGGTGGCGGTCCCGGTGGTCCCGGTGGTCCCGGTCGATCGCCGGCTGCTGTCGCCGCCGCTGGCCGCTGGCTGGGGCTTGTTGGTGATCGGCGCTTGGTCCGGCACCCCGCGCTGATTGGTGACCGGAGCGCCAGCGTCGTCACCGCAGCCCGCGAGGCTCGCGGCCGCGAGCACCATCAGCGCCGCTTGCCAGGGGCCGATCATCGCTTCGCTCCCTTGGCGCCCCGGCGTGAGCCGTCCTCGCCGCCGCCGGCCCGCTCGGTCTCGGTCAACAGCCGAAAGGTGCTCGCCGTGAAGTCGACCTTGAGCTGGGGGAAGCCGTTATCGGCGAAGTCCTTGCCGAGCTTCATCTTGACCTGCTCGATGTTGACGATCTGCTTCATCTCGGAGACCCGCCGGAAGAATTCGGCGACCTCGTGCCAGGATCCAGTCGCGCTGACCTCGACGGGGATCTTCGCGTAAAAGTCGTGGCGCTGCTCGGGCTTGGGCGACCAGCGCTCGATCCCCAGGCCCACGCCCCGGGCCTCGCGTTGGAAGGTGCTCATCAAGTGATCGATGGTCGACGAGTCGACGGGCACGACCTCGAGCTGCCGCTTGAGCTCCTTGTCGCGCGCGGCCTGCTCTTTGACGCGCTGCTCGTAATTGCTGAGGTTGTCCTTAGCCGCCTCGAGCTCGGCCTCGGCCCGGCCGACGTTCGCGGCGGCCTGAACCTGGGCTTTTTGAATGTCGGCGAAATACAGGAAGTACCAGCCGCCGACGACTACGGCGGCGCCGAGCAGCCAGCCCAACATCAGCTGCCAGGCCGGGTATTTATCGAGTTGATCGAGGGGTGAATTCGCCATGGCCAGCGCGCCTCAATCCCAGTATTTGACCTGAGCGGTGAGTTGAAAGCTGTAGTGATTGCGGTTCGACTCGCCGGGCTTGGGCTCTTTCGGGGTCGAGGCCGAGGTCGTCTGCTTGACCTCCTCGAACGCGAACCGCGGGTGGGTGATGCGGTCGAAGCGATCCGAGGCCCGCAGGCGCTTGACGAACTCGCTGAGGTCGTCGGGATCACGGACGCCGCCGGTGATCTCGAGGACGTTGTTGTCCTCCTCGACCATCGACTTGAGCCAGACCGCGTTGGCGTCCCAATCGGGGTCGAGCCGCGCTTGCGGATCGAGGAACGCGCGCTTGCGTTGCTCGGCTTCGTCGACGTCTGGACCCTTGCCCGGCGTGAGGATGTTGCCGAGCTCGTGATAGACGTAGACCGGCGTCCGCCGCTTGGTCTCGAGCGCCTCGATCGCCGCGGTCAGCTCGTCGACCCGTTGGGCTTGGGCGTCGAGGTCTTGGTTGTTGATCTTATCGTTGATGGTCTTGGCGTCAGCCGACAAGGCGTCGGCCTTGGCCTTGAGCCGGGCCATGTCGTCTTCGACCCCGCGCTGAAGCAGCAGGGCGACGACCCCGACCCCGACCCAGCCGACGAGCATCACCACGGCATAGATGCCGCCGCGCGAGAGCTTGGTCGTGGGCACGACCATGTGAACCGCGGTGATCGCCCGGGTGTGCTGCTGGGCTTTGCGCTTGACGCTCGGCGAGAGGTTGATGCGGATCATCAGTTGGCCCTACTTATCCCCAAGCCGGCGAAGGGCGAGGCCAAACGCGACGGTTGCGACGGGCGCGTTCGCGCGGAGGTAGTCGACGTCGAAGCGCCGTGGATCGACGGTGATCCCGTCAAATGGGTCGAAGATCGCAACGGGCACCCGAGTGCGATCTTGGATCGCCTTGGGCAGCTGCGGTACCAGGGCGCTGCCACCCATGAGGTAGACCCGGCTCAGGCTCACGCCCGAGGCGTTGCCCATGTAGAAGTCGATGGTGCGCTGAAATTCGCTGGAGACCTGGTCGGAGACCTGCGCGAGGACCCGGTGGACCTCCTGCGGGACAACCTCGGCGGCGCCCGCGGAGTTGGCGCCGCCTACCTTGTAGGCTTCGGCGCCCTCGATGCCGACGGCGAGCCGGTGGCGGATCGCGTCGGTGAAGGTGTCGCCGCCGGCGGCGAGGTTGCGGTGAAACACCGGCATCCCCGCATGGACGATCGCGATGGTCGAGAAGTGGGCGCCGACGTTGATCACCGCGACGGTCTCGTCGGGCGCGAAGCCGACGGTCTCGTCGACGGCGTTTTGCATCGCGAAGGCGTCGGTGTCGACGACGGTCGGGTTGAGCTTCGCGGCCTTCACCGCCTCGACGTACTGCTCGACGATCTCGCGCTTGGCCGCGACCAGCACGATCTCCATCTGTCCGTCGACGGTCCGGGGGATCAAGACCTCCCAGTCGACGATGACCTCGTCGCGCGCGAACGGGATGTTTTGCTTGACCTCCCACTCCATCTGATCGACGAGGCCCGCGCCTTCCATGGCCGGGATCTGCAGGCGCCGGATGATCACCGCGTTGCCCGAGGCCGCGATCGCCACGTCCTTGCCGCGCAGGTGAATCCGGTCGGCCAAGTTGTGGATCGCCCGCGACACCGCTTCGGGATCGGCGATCGCCCCGTCGACGATCGCACCCGGCGGCAGCGGCTCGATGCCGAAGTTTTGCAAGCTCTTGGACTTGCGGCCGATCTTGATCTGGACGAGCTTGATCGAGCTCGAGCCGATGTCGAGGCCGATGCACTGGCGGGCCATCAGATCGTCGCTCCTCGCTCGAACGAGCGCGTGGGTGATAGGCGAAACCCGCTAAATTCCGTAGAATTCGGCGGGTAAACGGCAGGTTGGCGAGCGCTCAGCTCTGCGCGTCGATGTCCGGCCAGACCTCGGTCCGCGCCGAGGGCTTGAGCCCGAGCGCCTCGAGGATCTTGCGCTTCGTGTCCATGCGGCACGGACAGCCGGCCTCGACTCGGTCGATGGTGAGCGGCGACACGCCGGCTCGACGGGCGAGCTCGGCCTTGCTCATCATCGCTTCCTGGCGAAGCTTGCGGACGTTGTTGGGCTCGATGCCCGAGCGCGAGCGAGCGCGCGGCTTTTTGCTCGCGCGCTTCGAGGTCTCGTAGCGCGAGTCGTCCGGCGCGGCCGGCTGCGGTGGGTCGACCTGTCGCGGTGGTGGGTCGACCTGTCGCGGTGGGTCGACCGGTCGCGGTGGGTCGGCCTGTCGCGGTGGGTCGACCGGTCGCGGCGGGTTGGTCGGCTCGTCGAGCGCAGCGCTCTGGTCCCGCGCAGCGCTCTCGCTCTCGTAGTTGTCCTGCTCGCTCGCGCGCTCGTTGTCGTCGTGAACCGCCTGCATCTCGGCACCCTCCGCGTTGCTGGCCTCCGAGTTGCCCATCAGTGCACGAGCCTCGAGCTCGGATTTTGCTGGCGACGTCATGGGCTCGAGCGGGCTTGCAGCCTGTCTTTGCGGCTGCTGGGACCCCCAGGCAGCCGTCTGAACACATTGTCGGGCGCGGCGAGAGAGGAGTCAACGGGCACGTGCTGCCCAAATGATGCGTAATTGAGTGCAAGTGATAGGGATTTGATGGGTATTTTAAGTAGTGAGCCACACCACAAACCCGAGGATCGTGCGCCTGCCGCTGGGGCTTGGCAGATGAGTTTTCTGACGTGATCACGTTAGGGCTCGTACGGGGGCTCTCCCGTGCCGGTAGCTTCCCACGGCGCGCCAGCCGGCCACAAAAAAACCGACGTTCGCCGCGATGGCGAACTTAGCGCACTACGTGAATCGCGCGCCCATGTGCGGCGGTGCCGGGTGGTGCCGCGCAGTATGGTGGGCGCGTGGGCGAGATCGCAGTCAAGGAGATGCCGGCGGGGTTTTCGCGGATCTTGGTCGTCGACGACGAGGAGCCGATGCGCCACATGCTCGAGCTGCTCTTGCGCCGGGCCGGCTTCGAGGTCCGCAGCGCCGCGAGCGGAGCGGACGCCCTCGCGATCGTCGACGCCGAGCCGATCGACGTCGTGCTCTCGGACGTGCGCATGCCCGGGCTCGACGGCCTCGGCCTCGCCGACCGGCTCAGCGCCGAGCACCCCGAGGTGACCTTGGTGATGATGAGCGCGTTTGGGACCGTCGACCTCGCGCTCGAGGCCATGCGCCGGGGCGCCTACGACTACATCTCCAAGCCGTTCAAGCAAGACGAGGTGATCTTGACCCTGCGCAAGGCCGAAGAGCGCCTGCGCCTGCGCCGAGACAACACCCGCTTGCGGGCGCGCCTCGCTGAGCTCGAAGGCGAGGGCAAGCTCGAGCTGCTCGGCCGGCTCTTGATCCACAGCGCTGGAATGCGTCAGCTGGCCAAGACCCTGCGCAAGGTCGCGAAGTTCGAGACGACGGTGCTGGTGCTCGGCGAATCGGGCGTGGGCAAGGAGCTCGTCAGCCGGGCGCTGCATGATCTGGGCGCCCGGGCGGGCAAGCCCTTTATCGCGGTCAACTGCGGGGCGATCCCCGAGGGGCTGCTCGAGTCCGAGCTGTTTGGCCACGTCAAGGGGGCGTTCACCGACGCGAGCAGCGACAAGCTCGGGTTGTTCGAGGCGGCCGCGGGCGGGACGATCTTTTTGGACGAGATCGGCGAGTTGCCGATCAACGTGCAGGTCAAGCTGTTGCGGGCCTTGCAAGAGCGGGAGATTCGGCGGGTCGGGGACACCCGGGCGCGGGCGATCGACGTGCGGGTCGTGGCCGCGACCTCGCGGGCGCTCGAGCAGATGGTCGAGGATGGGGAATTCCGGGAGGACCTATTTTATCGGTTGGCGGTGATGCCCTTGCGGATCCCGGCCTTGCGTGAGCGACGGGAGGACATCTTCGTGCTCGCCGAGCACTTCTTGGTCGCGATCAACGAGCGGCTCGGGACCAAGGTCGGCGGGCTCGATGGCGACGCGCAGCGGGTGTTGTTGGCCTATGATTGGCCTGGGAACGTGCGCGAGCTGGAAAATACGCTGGAGCACGCGGCGGTCTTGGCTGAGGGGGAATTGATCGGGGTGGAGGATCTGCCGGAGCGGCTGCGTCGGCGGCGGGTGGCGGCGGACGGGCCGGCGGAGGGTGGGTTTGCGATGCGGTTTTTGGATGAGGACCTCTCGGTCAAGCGGGCGGCGCAGCGGGTCGAGCGGGAGTTTATCTTGCGGGCGTTGGAGCAGACTGGGGGGAATCGGACGCATGCGGCTAAGTTGTTGGATCTCAGCCATCGGGCTTTGATTTATAAGATTCGGGATTATGGGGTGGATTGAGGTGGCGTTTATTGGTTGTTGGAGACGGGTGTCCGGCCGTCGGTACTTCCGCTCGCGGGGCTGCCCAAGGGGCCATCCGGGTTAGTCTTCTCAGACCGACCGTCTGCCGCCTCGTAGGCTTAGGCGTTGGCGGAGGGGAGCGCTTCGATGCGGCGTCTCACTGCACATTAACCCGGATGGCCCCTTGGGCGGCCCGTCGCGCGCTACTCGTTTGGGGGAGGCTGACTCCGATCTGGAGACGCGGAGGGTGGACTGGTGCTCTTCAGCCCGGTTGCTCGGCCCCGGATTTCTTGACGAAGGGAATGACGACCTGCCTTCGCAGGAAGTCCCGCGGGTGTCTGACGGGGATCTGAACGTGCTGTGCGAGGACCCCATGGTCCCCGTCGAGCGCGACGATGCATTCAGCAGCCCAGCGTTTTGCGCACGCGACGATCATGGCATCGTACTTGAGGTATGTGCGCGAGTGCCCCGTTTTCTGGGATTCGGATCGCAGCACATCTACCGGGATCTCGATTCCAAGAATCTCTGGGGCGCGCGAATCGAATGCAACGGGAATTATGCTCGGTGTCCGAGGGATGGGCGCAGGCTGACCGCGAAGCACCTCGGCAATGACCGGTGTGGCCAGGAGTATTTGCTTCTTGCACTCGATCATCGCATCAAAGAAGTCCTGACACGTCGCGGCATGTTCGTCTTCGAACTGCCCAAGCGCGCGAATCAGTACACCGGTGTCAATCAGGCACCTCGCCGGGAGCAGGTCTCGATCGATGTCGCTCATCGATTTATGGTTTCGCCTTCGAGTTCAGCTTCGATGTTGTCGATGTCGTCCCAGTGCGACCCCGCAACGGAGAACCACTGCCTCCACACTGCCGCCTCGTCCCTTGTCTCTTCCAACGGATGGAAGTGGCGGACCGTGGCGTCGGCGATCCTGCCATCATCGGTCCGTTCGACGATGACGAGCAAGTCGACGTCTTTGTAGAGGTGGTTTGCAATCTCTTCTGCGAGCTCATGACTTAGACTAGCCGTGAAGGCGCCATCTGTCTCGGAAATTACCGCGAGCCTCGCAGGGTCACCGCCTACGCGGTATACTCGCACCCTGAGTTCCGCCTCCTCTACGGCTCGCGTTTGGTTATCAAACCGTGGTGGTGCGATCACTGTCTCGTGCCGTCCAACCTTGACGACGGTCGTCACTCCGGGGGCGAGTTTAGACAGCGAATCGACGACCCTCGCCACACGAGTTCGGAGTCCATGTGGGGGCAGGACTCGGCCGCCAACCATCTCCCCTGCTTCGCTAGCGAGGCGCCGTGCGGTCGTGGGTTGGTCAACGTCGATCTTGAAGGCTACGCTTCCCGGCTCGATCGACAGTCCCTGGAACGAGAGCGGCTCCTTGTGCTTCTCCGCCAGCGCAGCGCTCAAGTCGAGGAACGCGCTGACGTAGTTCATGGCGCCGACCACGTCGAAGTTCTTCGGCGATAGCGCTTCGCCGCCGAGCTCGCCTTGCAGCTCGACGGACAACGGCGTCGCGTTCGGACGAGGTTTCGGCACGCGGGAGATCCGGGCGCTGTTGGGGAGGGTGCGTGATCGGGGCTGGGTGATGTGCCGGCGAGACGGTGTTGCAACGGCCTGGGGAGGCCCGTGGCCGGCTGGCCCTCAAAGGCCGTCGGCGCTCTCATCATCGACGCGCCGGCCGACCAACAACGCCGTCCCATCCCCAGTCCGGCGGATCTCCAGCAGCTCGAACCCATAGCGTTCAAACCGCTCGCCCAAGCGCTCGGGCTCGACCACGCGAAAGCCTCGCTCGGCGAACCCAGCCGCCAGCACGTGGGCGGGCTCCGGGACGCCGAGGACCAGCCGGCCGTCGACGGCGAGGACCCGCGCGAGCTCGCGCATCGCTTGCTCGAGGTCGGTCCAAAACGGGATGGTGTTGAGGCTCAAGGCGGCGTCGTAGGCCGCGTCGCCGAGGGGCAGCGCCTCGATCACGGCCTGCTCGACGCGCAGGCGGCCCTGCAGGCGCTGGACGATGAAGCGTCGGCGTGCGCGGGCGAGCATCTCCTTGGAGGTCTCGGTGGCGAAGACCTGGCCGCGATCGCCGATGGCGCGGAGCAAGAAGGGCAGGGACAGGCCGCCGCCGAAGCCGATCTCGACCACGCGCTGGCCCCGGCGCAGCTCGAGGGCCGAGACGCCGGCGAGGATCGTGCGGGCGTTGATGCCGTTGAGCAGCAGCGCGGTCAGTCCCGCAAGCTTGCCGCTCGGGCGGCTGAGCTGATCGAGCATGAAGTTCGGCAGCGGCACCCGTGGATGGTAGCGCTCGCGCTGGCCGACGACGATGCGTCGCGCACGCGAGCGGCCCGGTGTTGCGCACGCGGTCGAACACGTACACTCGCCACCGTTCGCGCCGGTCGATCCTCGCCCGGCGATGAGCTCGACGCTCGCCCCCAATCTGGACGCCCGCTGCCCGTGCCCACGCTCGCCGAGCTCCCTGAGGATCACCCGTTCAAGGACGACAAGGCCAAGCGGCGGGCGCTGGCGACCGTCGCGTTCACGCTGTTCTTGGACCTCGCGGGGTTCGGCATCATCTTGCCGATCCTGCCGTATTACGCCGAGTCGATGCACGCGTCGGCGACGATGGTCGCGCTGCTGTCGACGGCGTTCTCGGCGGCGCAGTTCTTGATGGCGCCGGTGCTCGGCAAGATCAGCGATCGCTACGGGCGGCGGCCGGTGATGCTGGTCTCGATCGCGGGCTCGATCGCGGCGGCGCTGGTGCTGGGCTTCGCTCACGCGCTGTGGCTGGTGTTCGTGGCCCGGATCGTCGCGGGCTCGTCGAAGGCCAACGTCTCGACGGCCCACGCCTATGTCGCCGATCTGATCGAGCCCAATCAGCGCGCCAAGTACATGGGCATCATGGGCGCGGCGATGGGCATGGGCTTCGTGTTTGGCCCGGCGATCGGCGGGCTGCTCGCGATGGACGACTTTCAGGAGCTGCCGTTCTTCGTGTCGGCGGCGCTGTCTCTGGTCAACCTGATCATGGCGGCGATCTGGCTGCCCGAGACCCACTTCCCGCAGGCCGCCCCGAGCCCGAGCGCGAGCGTGAGCGCGGCCGCCGTGCGGGTCTCGGTGTTCAACTTTGACGGCCTGCGCCGGATGGCCGCGAGCGTCCGCGGCACGCACATGGCCTGGCTGGTGGTCATCGCGTTTGGCTTTTATCTGTCGTTTTCGGGCATGGAGTCGACAATGGCCCTGCTTTCGGGCCGATTGTTCGGCTGGGGCGGGCGCGAGACCGGGCTGTTCATGACCTTCATCGGCGTGAACATGGTCGTGTTTCAAGGGGTGTTCGTCGGCCGCGCGGTCGCCCGGTTCGGGGAGAACCTGACCTTGGCCAGCGGCTTGCTCATGCTCGGCTTTGGCCTGGGCTTGATCGGCGGCGTCGCGCACCTGCTCGAGTGGGCTGGGTTGCCGCTCAATCAGGCCGACGGCAGCGCGAGCATGGAGGCGCTCGCGGTGTATGGCGTCGGCGGCGTGCTGATGTCCGGGGGCAACGGCCTGACCAACGCGACCTTGAGCGCCCTGGTGTCGCGGGTGTCGAGCGCCGAGAAGCAGGGCTGGAACATGGGCATCAAGGAGTCGGCGTCCTCGCTCGCGCGGGTCGCCGGCCCGACACTTGCTGGGCCCTTGTTTCAGCACGTCGATCCGGGCGCGCCGATGATCGTCGGCGGGCTGATCGCGTTGATCAATTTCAGGGTCGCGCTCGCGCTCTGGGCCCGGATGAAGCACAGCAAACAAGGTGCCTGAGACCCCACCCGCCCCGGCCAAGCGGCTCCGTGAGCGCTTGTGGACCCGCGCCTTCGTGCTGGCCTGGGTCGCGAATTTCTTGCACAGCACGGGCTTCCACGCCTACCTCCACCTGCCCGGCTGGCTCGACGCTCGCGGCGCCGGAGAGGTGCTGATCGGCGTGCTGGTTGCGACCATGTCGGTCGCCGCGATCGCGTCGCGGCCGTTCGTCGGCCGGATGATGGACACGCGCGGGCGCAGGCTCGTGATGATCGTCGGCGGCCTCGCCCACGTGCTCGCGCCGCTGCTCTACCTGCTCGTCAACGCCTTGCCCGGCCCGGCTTGGGGGGCCGTCGCGGGCGTGCGCCTGGTCCATGGCGTGGCCCAGGCGGCGATGTTCTCGGTGCTGTTCACGGTCGCGGCCGACATGATCCCGGCCAGCCGCCGGGCCGAGGGCATCGCGTTGTTTGGGATCTCCGGCATGATCCCGCTGGCCGTCGGCGGCTTGCTGGGCGACTGGGTGATCGTCAACGGCGACTACCGCGGCTTGTTCATCATCACCTCGGGCTGCGCTGCGCTCGGCTTGCTGTGCTCGCTGGCGTTGCCTGAGACCCGCCGCGGCGGCCCCTCGCGCAGCTTCTTCGCGGCGGCCCTCGCCCCCGAGCTGCGCCCGCTGTGGTTCATCGGCGCCGGGTTTGCGATGGGCCTGGCCGCGTACTTCGTGTTCCTCAAGACCTACCTGCTGCAGTCCCCGGAGATCGGGACCATGGGCCTGTTCTTCACGACCTACGCGGCCTCGGCCGTGCTCTTGCGCGTGCTGTTTGGCTGGGTGCCCGAGCGGTTGGGGCTGGTCCGGGTGCTGATCCCCTCGCTGCTGCTCGGCGGGGCCGGGCTCATGATCCTGGCCGTCGCGACCGGGCCCATCCACCTGATCACGGCGGCGATCTCGTGCGGCGTGGGCCACGGGTTCGCGTTCCCGATCATCTCGGCCTTGGTCGTGACCCGGGCGCGCCCCGAGGAGCGTGGCAGCGCCGTCGCCGTGTTCACGGCGCTGTTCGACCTCGGCTTGCTGCTCGGCGGCCCGAGCTTCGGCCTCGCGGTCAAGTTCGCAGGCTACCCCTGGACCTTCACCTTCGCCGGCATCCTGGTCACCTGCGCGACCGTGGTGTTCGTGATCTGGGAGCGGATGAGCGGCGCGGGTGACCCTGAGGGTGTTAGCAGCCCGTGGTGAAAGTCCTCGCGCCGCCTCGCTTGGCCTTTTCGCCGAGGCGCCACGAGGACTTCCACCACGGGCTGTTAGGCCCGGGTGACCTGGATTGACTCGATCCGAACGTCTTGGATCGGCCGGTCGCCGGGCCCGCTTTGGGTCGAGCCGATGCGGTCGATGACCGCCATGCCCTCGATCACCTCGCCGAAGACCGTGTGCTTGCCGTCGAGGTGCGGGGTCGGGCCGAGGGTCACGAAGAACTGGCTGCCGTTGGTCCCGCGGGTGCCTCGGATGCCGGCGTTGGCCATGGACAAGATGCCCTTGTGGGTGTGCTTGGCCTCCGGCGAGGTCTCGTCGTCGAAGGTGTAGCCGGGGCCGCCGCGGCCGGTGCCGGTTCGGTCGCCGCCTTGGATCACAAAGCCCGGGATCACCCGGTGAAAAATGACACCGTCGTAGTACCCACCTTCACCGGGCTTGCCCGAGCTGGGGTCGGTCCACTCTCCGCGGCCGGTCGCGAGGCCGACGAAGCTCGACACGGTGTTGGGCGCGATGTCCTCGAACAGGCGGACCGTGAAGTCACCCATGTTCGTGTGGAAGCCGGCCCGGAGCTCACCTTCGCCGGGGACGAGTTCGCTGGCGGGGGGGAAGCTGGTGCGGTGCGACACGGCGGACGAAGCTACCACCACGAGCGAGCCGGATCTAGGGATCGAGCCGGGATCTGCGGTGGGCTCGACGTGCGTGACCCCGTCGCCAGCACCCTCTGGCACCGGCCGCGCCGGTGGTACCTTGCGGCCATGGCAGCGCCCCGGATCTACAACTTCTCCGCTGGACCGGCGATCCTTCCGCCCGAGGTGCTCGAGCGCGCGGCGTCAGCCGTGCTCGAGCTCAAGACCAACGGCCACGCCGTCGACGGGGAGGGCATCGGCCTGTCGTTGCTCGAGATCTCGCACCGCAGCAGTTGGTTCGACGCCATCCACACCGGCGCGATCGAGCTGGTCCACGAGGTCCTCGGCGTCCCTCGCAGCAGCGAGGTGCTGCTCTTGCAAGGCGGCGCCTCGCTGCAGTTTGCGATGATCCCCTTGAACTTCGCTCGCAAGGGCGCCGCCGCCTGCTACGTGGACACCGGCTCGTGGTCGAGCAACGCGATCAAAGAGAGCAAGGTCATCGCCGAGCTCCGCGGACACGAGACCGCCGTGATCGCCAGCTCCAAGCCCAGCAATTACGACCACATCCCGGCGCTGCCGGACGCGCTCCCCGACAACCCCAGCTACGTCCACGTGACCAGCAACAACACGATCTTCGGGACCGAGTACGAGCAGCTCCCGCGATTCGCGGCGGGCGTCCCGATGATCGTCGACGCGAGCAGCAACATCGGCAGCCGCCCGATGGGCCTCGAGCGCGCGACCATGGGCTACGCCGGCGCGCAAAAGAACCTCGGGCCCTCGGGGGTCACCTTGGTGTGGTTCGACCGCGAGTGGGCCAAGCAAGACACGCCCGCGGGGGTCCCGGTGTTCCTGCGCTACAAGACCCATGTCGACAAGGACGGGCTCTACAACACCCCCAACACCTTCGGCGCCCTGGTCTTGAAGCTGACCCTCGAGTGGGTCCGCGATCACGACGGCGTCGCCGGCATGGCCACGCGCAACCAGCAAAAGGCCGACGCGCTCTACGCCCTGCTCGACGGCTCCTCGCTGTTCAAGGCCCACGCCAAGCCCGGCTCGCGCTCGCGCATGAACGTGACGTGGACGCTCGGCGGCGCGGCCGACGATCAGCGCGAGGCGCTGACTGAGCGGTTCCTCGGCGAGGCGGATGCCGCCGGGTTCTCGGGGCTCACGGGGCACCGCAGCGTTGGCGGTTGTCGGGCCTCGATCTATAACGCTTTCCCGCTCGAAGGCGTGACCGCGCTGTGCGAGTTCATGCGGGAGTTCGAGCGCACCGCCTGAGCGGCGATCCCCCTGAGCACCCTCATGAGTGACGACGACAAGCACGACAAGGCCGACGGGCCCGAGCACGACGAGCACGGCGAGGTTGACGCGCCCGGCTGGGACGCGATCGATCGTTGGGTCGGCGGTCATTTTAGCGGTGAGCTCGGGGGCGCTCAGGTCCCCCATCAATTCACCAGCCATACGGCCTACGAGATCGACAGCGCCAGCCCGCTCCCGGCGATCACCGTGTGGAGCACCAAGGCGCCGCCGGGCTGGTTGTACGTGACCTACGGCCTGTCGGAGCTATTCGACAAGACCACGCCCGACCCAAACATCTCGGGCTTCGGTTTCGAGCTCAGCTTGCGGATCCCCAAGCCCCCCGGCCAAAACGGCGGCTCCAAGCCCCCGCTTTGGCCCTTGCGCCTGCTCCAGAGCCTCGGTCGCCACGTGCTCTCGACCCGGGGCGGCTTTGATTCGGGCCACGCCCTGGACCTGGGCGCCTCACTGGTGCCCGGCGGCAGCGACGGCCCCGAAGATTCGGCGCTGACCGGGATGATCTGCCTGCCCGATCCGCTGCTCGGTAAGATCGACACCGTACATGGGTCGCTGTTGTTTCTGCGCCTGTTTGGGGTGACCGCCGAGGAGCTGGCGATCCTGAGCGAGCTCGAGCTGGGCAGCTTGGTCGCGTGCGTGGCCGAGCTGTCGCCACAGGCGATCACGGACGCGGGGCGGGGGTCGTTTACCGATGATCCGGAGCGGGGGAAGATCTTGAATCGCTACCGGCTCGGCATCGAGCTTTGACTCGACTTTCGCCCTTTTTCGCGGCCGAGAACGCTGTCAGCGTCGTTCCTGGCAAGGCGCGAGGCCGAAGGCGTGTCGGGCACACGTCGAGTGCCGAGCAACACGGCCAGGGGCGACGGG
>Ga0114946_10000629_pt1 | contig 23735 bp, 20 predicted proteins | sample WalLakDeSediment_FD_88676 | JGI IMG/M metagenome (GOLD analysis project Ga0114946, IMG submission 88676) | Lake sediment microbial communities from Walker lake, Nevada to study Microbial Dark Matter (Phase II) - Walker Lake 11/02/13 Deep Sediment | ecosystem: Environmental > Aquatic >... | reverse complement strand
GAATTTGGTTTTCACATGAGTTATGATGTCCCTATTCCGGGAAGAGAAGAGGCCCTGGCTTTAATTGCAAAATTCGGCTATTCATTCAGCCCATTTGAAGATTCCTGGAAATTAAATGGAGTTAGCTTTAACACCATCCAATCAGGTGCTTTTTTTAAGATTGGAGCAGGATTGACACTACCGGATTATACCTATTTTTATAAAGATGCGGGATTGGGGGCACATATTTTTTACGGAATGCACTTCACAAAACCTGATGCACTTAACAGACATTTGGTGGATAATGGATTGCAACCGTTTTCAGGAAGTCCAAGTAATTGGGGATTGAAGTTATTGGGTTATAGTAAAAACCTGATGTATGGAATGGACTTCTTCAACCTTGGCTTGGGTGGAAAAGCGAGCGAAACCCAAACCCACACTTTGAGCAGTATCCGGGTTTATGTCAATGGGGGGATTAAATTTCTGGATTTGAGAAACCTTGAAATGGGAGGATTGGCCGGCATCGGGTTTGGAAACCTGAGGTACACGATTACCTATGACGCAAAGCCTGATTTCCCAAGGTTGTTTGAAGAACCTGACTACGATGGCTATCTGAGAAGTTATGGGGCCATGGCCAAGCCTGAGATTTTCATCACTTATGGCATACCTTTGACATCAAGTAAATCTTTTGATCTGGTTTTAGGTACCCATGCCGGTTATGAGATTGCTCTGAGTCCCTACAACCTGGCGGGTTTGTCCATGTTCAAATATATGGCCAACCCTTATCTTCAGTTCAGCGTTGGGGTAAGGCTCTGATTTTTATTCCTCGATTTCAACAATCAATTCAATTTCTACTGCTATATCCATAGGCAGAGCATTCATCCCAACAGCAGACCTCGCATGTTTACCTTTTTCTCCGAATACTTCAACCATTAAATCAGAAAATCCATTGATTACCTGAGGTTGTTGGGTAAATTCAGATCCGCAGTTGACCATTCCTAAGACCTTGACAATTCTTTTTACTTTATTGAGGTCACCCAATTCGGATTTTAATACCGCCAATTGGGCAATTCCGACAAGCCTCGCAGCTTCCCTACCTTGCTCAATACTTAATTCTTCCCCCACTTTTCCTGTTATGAAGGAACCGTCCGGAAGTCCCGGACCTTTTCCGGATAAAAATAGAAGGTTTCCCACCTTGACTGCATTTACATAATTGGCTACCGGAGAGCTGGCCTGTGGTAAGGAAATACCCAATTCCTCCAGTTTTTTTTCGGCGTCCCAAGCAAGGGGAGAAGCACTTTGGATTGTGCTTGTATTTTCATTGGAACAACTGAAAATTAATGGTAAAATCAAAATAAGAAATAGTCTTTTCATTTTAGGGGATTTTTATTTACCCAAATTAACAGAGAGGAATCGTAATTCAAACCCTTAAGCAAAACAATAAGGAATTTGCAAATAATTCAGGTTTAAATCGATGTATTGATATTAATGGAGAAGATTTTTTGAAAATTGTGATTATTTTAAATAATAGACATTAACTTTGGGCTTGCTTATCGAGAAAGACTGAGGGATGGGCCCTGTGACGTCTTAGCAACCTGAAAATACAAGGTGCTAATTCCCATTTCGGAAAAGCCGGAAAAAGATGAGCGGAAGAATGTCTTTTTCATCCGGTTTGACTCGCATAAGCTTTTACATCATAAATAAACATGAACAGAAGCGAGTTGTTACTTTCCTTAGCCAAGAAAAAAATTCTGATACTGGATGGTGCCATGGGCACTATGATTCAGCGTTATAAGCTGTCTGAAGAAGATTTCAGAACGCCGGAATTGGCCAAGCATCCCAAGCCACTCAAAGGCAATAATGATTTACTGTCACTTTCAAGGCCTGAAATCATAAAATCCATCCATGCGGCTTATTTGGAAGCAGGAGCAGATATTATAGAGACCAACACATTCAGTGGGACCTCTATTGCCCAGGAGGACTATGGCCTGCAGTATTTAGCCTATGATATCAATTTTTATTCAGCAAAAATAGCAAGAGAAATAGCAGAAGAATTTACTGCCAAAGATCCTGATAAACCCAGATTTGTCGCAGGTGCTTTGGGCCCGACCAATAAAACTGCCTCCATATCGCCGGATGTGAATGACCCGGGATACAGGGCCATTACATTTGATCAGTTGGTTGAAGCTTATAAAGAGCAGACCAGAGGACTTTTGGACGGGGGTGCAGATATTTTGTTGGTTGAAACCATATTTGATACCTTGAATGCAAAAGCTGCATTATTTGCCATTCAGGAAGTATTTGAAGAAAGGAATTTTCCTTTAAGTCCGGAAGAAGGTGGGATACCTGTCATGGTTTCCGGTACAATAACTGATGCTTCCGGGAGAACACTCTCAGGGCAGACTACGGAAGCTTTTCTGATTTCGATATCCCATGTACCCCTTTTCAGTGTGGGCCTGAACTGTGCCTTAGGGGCGAAGGAATTGAGGCCCTATTTGAAAGTTTTGGCAGATAATGCGCCGTTTTATGTTTCTGCTTATCCAAATGCGGGTCTACCCAATGAATTTGGACAATACGACCAAGGAGCAGAGGAAATGGCTTTTCAGATTGAAGAATTTCTCAAAGAGGGTTATATCAATATTTTGGGAGGATGTTGTGGTACCACCCCGGAGCACATTGCAGCGATAGCGAAGGTGGCGGAAAAATATCAACCAAGAAAATTAGAATTTGAGCAGAAAGAAGATGAGTAAAATCCAAAAACCTAATCTTTTGAAGCTTTCAGGCTTAGAACCTTTGGTTTTTACCCCTGAAATCAATTTTGTGAATATAGGCGAGCGGACCAACGTCACCGGGTCCAAGAAATTTGCCCGACTCATATTGAACGGGCAATATGATGAGGCTCTTGAAATAGCTATGGACCAAGTGAGAGGCGGTGCTCAGATTTTAGATGTCTGTATGGATGAAGGCATGTTGGATGGGGTTGCGGCCATGCAGAAATTTTTGAGCCTGATTGCTTCTGAACCTGAAATCAGCAGGATCCCCATCATGATAGACTCCTCCCGATGGGAGATTATTCTGGCAGGTTTGAAATGCATTCAAGGTAAGGGAATTGTCAACTCTATCAGCTTGAAAAATGGAGAGGAGGAATTTATCCAACAGGCAAAAACCATTAAAAAATTCGGGGCAGCTGTAGTGGTGATGGCCTTCGATGAAGCTGGCCAGGCGGATACTTACCAAAGGAGGATTGATATTTGCAAAAGAAGTTATGATATTCTGGTGAACCAGGTCAGGTTTAATCCTCAGGATATCATTTTTGACCCGAATATTTTTCCTGTAGCAACAGGAATGGAAGAACACAGGAAGAATGCTTTGGATTTTTTTCATGCTACCCAATGGATCAAACAAAATCTTCACGGGGCCAAAGTGAGTGGGGGAGTAAGCAATGTGAGTTTTTCTTTTAGGGGAAATGACCCCGTGAGGGAGGCCATGCATGCGTCGTTCCTTTACCACGCCATCCAACATGGTATGGATATGGGTATAGTCAACCCTACCATGTTAGAGGTGTATGACGATATACCAAAAGAGCTGCTGAATAGGGTGGAGGATGTGCTATTTGACCGGTCTGATGATGCTACAGAAGCTTTGTTGGCTTATGCTGAAACTGTAAAATCAGAAGGAAAAAAAGAAGTTATATCTGAGGTATGGAGATCAGAAAGTGTTGAAAAAAGAATTGAACATGCACTGGTCAAGGGAATTATTGATTATGTCATTGAGGATACAGAAGAGGCGAGGCTAAAATATAAAAATCCCCTTAAGGTAATAGAAGGGCCTTTAATGGACGGAATGAATGTAGTGGGAGACCTGTTTGGAGAAGGTAAAATGTTCCTTCCCCAAGTAGTAAAATCAGCCCGGGTCATGAAGAAAGCAGTGGCCTATTTGGAACCATTTATGCCCCAGGTAGGTGATGTTGGTTATAATGCAGAACAAAGCAGTGTCAAAAAAATTTTACTGGCTACTGTTAAAGGTGATGTTCACGATATTGGAAAAAATATTGTTGGGGTGGTATTGGCCTGCAATAGTTATAGAATTATTGACCTGGGAGTAATGGTTGATGCACAGAAAATAATTGATGAAGCAATAAAGCATAAAGTAGATATTATTGGATTAAGTGGCCTAATTACCCCATCCCTAGATGAAATGGTTTATGTAGCTTCTGAAATGGAAAGATTGGATTTAAAAATACCACTTTTAATAGGTGGTGCAACCACATCAAGGATTCATACCGCAGTCAAGATTGATCCGGTATACAGTGGCACTGTGGTTCATGTAACGGATGCATCCAAGTCTGTCCCGATTGCCGGAGAAGCTATTTCCGAAGAGACCAAAGAAGTATATCATAAAGCTATTAAAGAAACCTACAGACAGTTAAGGCTTGACCATGAGGCAAAACAGCAAGTAAAACAGATGGCGACCTATGAAGAGGCCAAGGCAAACCCTGTTTTTATTGACTGGGAACATTATGAACCATTTCCACCTGACCAAACTGGAATAACAAGCTTCCAAAACCTTGATTTATCAGTTCTAAGAAAATATATCGATTGGACTCCCTTCTTCAGTACCTGGATGTTGAGCGGTAAATTCCCAAAAATTCTTGAAGATCCCATTGTGGGCCAGGAAGCAAAAAAACTGTTTGAAGAGGCCAATCAGATGCTGGATCAGATTATTGGAGAAAAATGGCTTAAGGCAAGGGCTGTGGTAGGTATTTTTCCTGTCAAAAGAGAAGGTGAGGATCTGGTAATATTGGGAGGGCATGGAGAAAGCAGATTCAAATTCCATTTTTTAAGGCAACAGGGTAAAAAAGGTAAAGGGGTACCTAACCGTTCATTGGTAGATTATATCCACCCAGGAAAAACGGATTATCTTGGTGGCTTTGCCGTAACAGCAGGTGAGGGCATAGAAGCCAAAATAAAAGAATTCCAGGAAAAACATGATGATTACCATGACATCATGCTCAAATCATTGGCAGACAGACTTGCAGAAGCAGGTGCTGAATATTTGCATGAGGTGGTAAGAAGAAATATCTGGGGCTATGCCAGGCAGGAAGAACTGGATAATGCGGCCTTAATAAGGGAGGAATATTTAGGAATAAGGCCTGCGCCTGGATATCCGGCCTGTCCTGAACATTCTGAGAAAAAAGTTTTATTTGAACTTTTGGAAGCCGAAAAAAATACTGGGATCACACTTACAGACAGCTTTGCCATGTATCCTACTTCATCTGTCAGTGGGTTTTATTTCGCTCACCCGGAAAGCAAATATTTCGGATTGGGTAAAATCGGGGAAGATCAGGTGATCGACTATGCCAAGAGAAAAGCAGTCAGCAAGGCCCAGGCAGAAAAGTGGCTCTCACCTAATCTGGCATATTCTCCCTCTTTACAAATACAAGAAAATTGACTATGAAAATTTCAGAATATATTGAACAGGCTGACAAGCCACTGTTTTCATTTGAAATACTTCCTCCATTGAAGGGGCAAAGTCTAAAAGAATTATGTGAAGGAATCGAACCACTAATGGAATTTAATCCCCCTTTTGTGGATGTGACTTATCATAGGGAAGAATTCATTTACAAAAAGCATCCCAATGGCCTTTTGGAAAAAGTAAGTACCAAAAAGAGGCCTGGTACAGTAGGGATTTGTGCGGCTATCATGAACAGATTCAAGATAGATGCAGTACCTCATCTATTATGTGGAGGCTTTTCCAAAGAAGAAACTGAGAATGCTCTTATAGACCTCAATTTCATTGGAGTACAAAACATTCTGGCACTCAGAGGGGATGCACCAAAGAGTGAAAACAAGTTTGTTCCTGAACCCAATGGACATGCTTACACCAAAGATTTGGTCTTGCAGATTGTAGGTATGAATCATGGAAGATATTTGCATGAAGAAACTGAAACAGGATTTCATACCGACTTTTGTGTGGGTGTCGCTGGATATCCGGAAAAGCATTTTGAGGCTCCCAGTATGAAATTTGACCTAAAACATCTGAAAGAGAAAGTAGATGCAGGAGCAGAATACATTGTAACACAGATGTTTTTTGATAACCAAAAGTTTTTTGACTTTGTCAAAAAGGTGAGAGAAATAGGAATAACGGTACCCATTATTCCTGGAATAAAACCTATCACTACCTTAGGACAAATTACGATGTTGCCACGGACTTTCTATCTGGATTTACCGGATGCCCTATTGGATGAACTCGAGAAATGCAAAACAAATGCAGAGGTAAGGGATGTGGGTGTGGAATGGGCAATCCAACAAAGTAAGGAGCTGATAGCCAATGGCGTTCCTGTATTGCATTATTATACAATGAGTAAAGCCGAGGCCACGTATAGAATTGCGAAAGAGGTGTTTTGATGTTGGTTTTGTTGTCCTGTACTTGAAAGTGCGGGACAACATGATCATTGATCACAAATCCTGTCCAGAATACCTGCCAGTTGGCCTGTGAGATTTGTTCGGGAATATTTTTGGATGTCAGGGGAAGAAAGAAATTCTTTTTGTGGAGAAAAATTATCCAGGTAATCTTGAATTCCTTTAATATCGGTATGTGCAAAGACTTTTCCTGCCCCTGAGGAATATAAAATGTTTGCTGCATCACCTTCCGGATCACCTAGTGCCAGAACAGGCCTGCCTGTTGCCATGTATTCAAATAATTTCCCGGGAATATTCCCTTTGGCATTTTTCGTGTCTGTAAGGATTAGAAGTAGTAAATGGGCATTGGCATAAAAATCAAAGACATTTTCATGGGAGACATAACCATCCATCTGAATATGTTCGGCCAACCAATTATCCTCATTTACCATTTTTTTTACCCCTTCGGAAACTTTTCCGACAAAACGCATATTGACTTTTTTCCCGGGTTTGTTCTGAAAAACCATTTTGAATGCGGTCAGAAAAGGAATGGGATTCCTTATGGCATCAATAACGCCTGTGTATACAATTTCCAGTCCATCCTCCGAAGGAAACCTTTTTTTCCAGTTTTCCGGTAAGTCTTCTTCATCAAAACCATTGGTAAGCAGATCGGTTTTCCTGTTGGCCAGTTTTTCAAAATCCTGCTTAAAACCCGGGCTGATAGTTGTCACAGCATTGGCTTCAAGAAGTACTCTTTGTTCCAGTTTCTCATGCCTTTTTCTTACCAATGGAAGCATGGGAAGTGTATCCAAAAACTCCCATTTTGACCAAGGATCTCTAAAATCAGCCAACCAGGGGATGTTTGTTTTCTGATGAAGTTTTAATCCAATAAGATGCAGACTATGGGGGGGACCAGTAGTAATTACCGCTTGAAACTGTCCACTATTGACCAAATCTAACAGGAATGTGACTGAAGGCTTGACCCAATACACCCGAGGGTCCGGAATGATTGCATTAGCGCGCAGCCAGATTCCCAATTTGTCTACCCACCCTTTTTTCTTTTTTTCAAGTACCTTGGCAGTATCCTCTGATTTTTCCTTTCTCAGTTTACGGAATAAGTTATATGGTTCCCAAATAGGAAATTTGACTACTTCCAATTGTGGGCTGATTTCTTTCATCAGACTTTCGTCTTTCAGATCGAAATCAGGGTTCTCAGGAGTGAAAATCACCGGTTCCCAACCGAATTCCGGAAGGTATTTCGCAAACTTCAACCAACGCTGAACCCCCGATCCCCCTGAAGGGGGCCAATAATAAGTAATAATCAGTACGCGTTTATTTTCCAATCCAGGTTATGGTTATTTATGAATTCAATATTAGTGAAGAAGATGCTTTATTGTTCAATTTATATAAAGCCTAATTTCCAGTTGATTTTGATGGCAAATACCTATTCGTCTTTACCAAAGATGGTGGATGTCTTCTTTGAAATACTTGTTGTAAATTTTCTCAACTTCAGACATTTTTTCTGCACTTATTAGTGGCAAGCCCAAGGCATTAAGATTGGAAGTGACCTGTTCCGCCTTTGATGCTCCTGGGATGACCGTACTGACCTGAGGGAACATTAGCACCCAGCGGATCGCCCAGGCAGCCAAAGTTTCATTCCCTTTGAAAATTTCCTTAAGTTCTCCCACAGCCTGAAGTCCTTTTCGGTAATCAATACCTGAAAAGGTTTCTCCTTTATCAAAAGCCTCACCATTCCTGTTAAAAGTTCTGTGATCCTGAGGATCAAAAACAGAATCTTCTTTCAGTTTTCCTGTCAATAAGCCACTTGCTAAAGGAACCCTGGCAATGATTCCGAATTGATCAATATTAGTTTGGGTAAACAATTGTTCAGCAGGCTTCAGCCTGAACATATTGAATATGATCTGAACTGTAGATACAATTTCATATTTCATGGCAGCCAAAGCTTCATCCACCAATTCAACACTGACTCCCATGGCCTGTATCTTCCCTTCTTCTTTTAGCCTTTCAAAAAGTCCGAAAATTTCATCTCTTTGATAAACAGGAGTTGGCGGGCAATGTAACTGGATCAGGTCTAAGGATTCCAATCCTGTGTTTTTCAGGGAGGCCTCAACATATTTACGCAAAACATCCGGTTTGTATCCCTCATTTACATGAGGATTGATCTGCCTTCCGCATTTCGTGGCTACATATATTTTTTCAGATCTTTCTCTCACTACTTTTCCCACCGCTTTTTCGCTTTGGCCAGCGTCATATACATCTGCGGTATCAATAAAGTTAATCCCATTATCAATGGCTGTATGTATAATTTTATAGGCAATGTTTTCATTGAAAATTCCTCCCCATCCACCACCGACCTGCCAAGTGCCCAGAGATACCTCCGATACATTCCATTCAGTTTTTCCCAGTTTTCTGTATTTCATAATAATGGTTTTATTTCAAATGATTGTTTCAAGAGGCAATTTAAATTTTTATATTTAAAGCCTTTAAAATATTCACTATGAAATCCCGAAGGAAATTTCTTAAAACATTAACTGTGGCAGGAGCCGCAGCAACTTTACCTATTCACCTAATGGCAGAACAGATGGAAAAACAAAAAATGATTCACCAGGTCTTTTTCTGGTTGAAAGACGGTGTGGATGTTTCAGAATTTATGAAAGAAGCAGCTCTCTTGGGAAAATGTAAAACAGTAGATAAATTTTACATAGGAACTCCGGCTCCAACGGAGGCCAGGGATGTGGTTGATCATAGTTATCAAGTGGCCTGTACTTTATTTTTCAAGAGTATTGAGGATCAGAATGTCTATCAGACAGACCCCGATCACCTAAAATTTATTGAGAGAAATTCAAACAAATGGTCAGCTGTGAAAGTATATGATTTTGTAATTTGAATCTTTTTTCAATAAATCACGTAAACCAGTCAAATTCAAAAGTTTATCAATGAGTAATTTGAGATTTAGTTTATGGAGTATCCTGTTGGCTTTCGCCCTCATTTTCTCCGCCTGCAATCCCGAATCAGATGATGTGGATCCGGGTAAAGTCCAAAATGCAGTACAAAAGGCTATTTATGATAGCATGAAAGAATGGTATTACTGGACAAGCGAGATTCCCGACAATGTGGATTTATCAGGAACTTTATCCAATCAAGAATTATTGGAAAAATTAAGATACCAGCCTTTGGACAGACAAGGCTGGACCTATCTTACTACCAGAGCCCAATTTGATGCAGCTTTTACAGGTCAGGTTGCAGGTGTACATGGTATTAGAATCGCATTAGATGAGAATGACAGGTTGTTTTTGGCTTCCGTTTTGCTCAACGGGCCTGCCGGAAAAGATGGTTGGAAAAGGGGTTGGGAAATTCTTGAAATAAACGGGAAATCAATTCCATCCTTCCGCAATTCAAATGGGTCTTACTCCTTTGATTTTGGTCCGAATACAGTAGGTGTGCAAAATACTTTTAAGATTCGGTTACCGGATGGTGAAGAAATTACCCGAACTATTGAAAAATCCTCTTTTCAGGCCAATTCGGTTATTCATCAGGAAGTTTTGGAAGCTCAAAATAAAAGGGTTGGATACTGGGTTTATGAAAGTTTCAGGGCAACCAGTGGTTTAACTCCTGTAAGAAGTCAAGAGGTTGAAAACTCCTTTAATTTCTTTTTAAAAGAAGGTATTGATGAGTTGATCATAGATTTGAGATATAATGGGGGAGGCTCTGTTGCTGTTGCCGCTCAGGTCATGAATTATCTGGTCCCCTCCAGTGCAAGCGGTTCTCCTTCTTTTATCTACCGATATAATGTTAAAAAATCTGAGAACAATAGTACAACCAATTTTTCTAAAATTGGATCATTGAGACTGAATAGAGTCATCTTTATCACTTCAAGGAGTTCTGCTTCCTCCTCTGAATTGATCATTAACTCCCTTTCGCCTTATATGGAAGTGGTGTTGATAGGGGCAAATACTTATGGTAAGCCGGTAGGTCAGTTTCCCCTTTCTCAATTCAACAGGACTTTACGGGAGAATGATGTTGAGGTAGTCCCTGTGACCTTTTCCATTGCCAATGCGGATGGAAAGGCTGACTATTTTGATGGACTTCCGGCAAATTTCCTTGTTGGTGATGATTTTTCAAAAAATTGGGGAGATCCCCAGGAAGGAAGACTGGCAGCAGCTTTGGGTTATATAAGCAATGGCGCTGTTTCATCCCGACTTGCATCTACTTATTATGAACCTGTTTGGGAAATGATAGATGCCTTTGAAGGATTGGAAAAGGAATTTCCGATGTATTAATTTTGAAGAAAGGTATAGAAGAAAGAAGAATATCAAGACCCTGAACTAATCTGACTTCCCAAAGTACTTATTTGAAAAAATCATATAGATTGAACATTAAAAAGAGGTTGTCTAATAATTCCAATTGCTGAATCTATCCCAAAATTAAGTTTCGGGAATCTAAGTAAATTCTTAGTGCCTTTGTGGCCAAAATCATAAAATTTGCCACGAAGCCACTAAGGTGAACAAAGTCTCAAGAGCAATATTTTGTGGTGCTTTGCGTCTTTGTGGGATATATTATTTATCCCACAAAGTAACCAATAATGAAATTTCGAAATAATTTTTGGTATTTGTTTATTGAAAATGACTTTTGATGCAGCCTCTTTTTAATTGATTAAGGCATAACAATTTGTAATCAAATCATTCTTCTTCTGTTTCCCAATCCCCTCGGCTTTTGATGATGTCATAGGCTTGGAGAATCGCAGCTCTCATGGAACCCTCATCTGCCATTTTTTTACCTGCAATGTTATATGCGGTACCATGGTCAGGTGAAGTTCTTACAATGGGTAATCCTGCTGTAAAATTCACTCCTGTCTCAAAAGCAAGAGATTTGAAAGGAATTAGTCCCTGATCGTGGTACATGGCCAAAACCCCATCAAATTTTTTCTGGTGCATCATACCAAAAAAGCCATCTGACGGATAGGGCCCGAACACCAATTGGCCTTTTTCTTTATATTCTCTGATGACCGGTTTGATAATGTTTTCCTCCTCCTCACCCAAAAGTCCGTCTTCTCCGGCATGAGGGTTAAGTCCTAAAACAGCTACACGGGGTTTGTTAATACCGAAGTCTTCTTGGAGTGATTTCAACATAATGTCCAATTTTTTCCTTATGTTTTCTCCGGTTACATTCTCTGCCACTTTTTTCAAAGGAACATGTCCGGTAACCAATCCTACACGGATATCTTCAGCTACCAAAAACATGAGACTTTCCTGGACTCCAAATGCTTCGGTGAGATACTCTGTATGGCCTATAAATTTCCTTTCAGGGCTATTGATATTGTTTTTGTTCAGTGGTGCAGTTACAAGACCGTCTAACTTTCCATCCTTAAGATCTTTTATGGCCTGATCCAAAGCAGCAATTGCCAATTTACCTGCTTCATGAGTTTCTACTCCTGGAATGACTTCAGGACTCTCCTCCAAAACATTGATGGCATTTACTTTTTTATGATGTACCTCATCTATATTTTTAATCTGCATGAAATTGAAATCTTCCAGTTCCAATTGCTTGCGGTAAAAAGTCAACACTTTACCATGGCCATATATTACCGGGGTTACCAATTTCTGAATTCTGTTATCAGAAAGGGCTTTTAGAGTAATTTCTACACTTATCCCATTTATGTCGCCTATACTTATTCCTATGACGGGTTTATTTTTTCTTGGATTCATCAATTCAAGCGATTCCTTAATTAAAATTTATTTATTTAATTTTTCAATTCCCTGAAAATAATTTCTAAAGTCCGAATGGATTTATTAACCGGGTTTGAATACAAGAGAATGAGATCTCAAATTAATAGTAGGCCTTTGTGATAATTCTCTTATTTTTGATCTGCAATTTATATAAAATAATCATAGTATAGCCAATGGATAAGGTCAAACCAAAAAAACACCTTGGACAGCATTTTTTGGTTGATCTTAGTATCGCTGAAAAAATTGCCAAGGCGCTAACTGGACATCTAGGAGTAAAAAAAATACTAGAGATTGGTCCAGGCATGGGGGTATTGACTGATTTCCTGATAAAGGAAAACTGGGATCTTTATTTGGTGGATATAGATGCAGAATCCATCCAATACCTACATCAAAAATATCCTGAACTTGAAGAGAAAATTATTGAAGCGGATTATTTGAAGACTGATTTTGGACCTATCATGGATGGGCCATATGCGGTTATTGGGAATTTCCCTTATAATATTTCTTCGCAGATATTCTTTAAAGTACTGGAAGAGAGAAACAAGGTTACAGAGGTGGTTTGCATGTTACAAAAAGAGGTTGCGCAAAGAATTGCATCACCAAAAGGAAATAAAGATTATGGAATTCTGTCTGTATTGCTTCAAGCTTATTACGATATTGAGTATCTCTTTTCAGTTCCACCAGGTGTTTTCAATCCTCCTCCAAAAGTTAATTCAGGAGTGATTAGACTTAAAAGGAATGGTATAATGAATTTGGAATGCGACGAAAAACTCTTCTTTAGGGTGGTCAAACAGGGGTTCGGGACCCGAAGGAAAACACTTAGAAACTGTATGAAATCTCTGGGTCTGTCAGAAGAAATGAAGGGAGATCCGATTTTGGACAAAAGAGCCGAACAGTTGGATGTTCAGGAATTTGTTATGCTAACAAAAAAACTACAAAAGTCTTGGAACCAATAAAAACATTTGAATTATCCAAGGAATACCTGGAGAGCCTCCGTGAGGGCATTGAACTTCTTGATAATGAATTTATCAAACAGTCATTGGAAGGAGTCAATGTGGCCGATATTGCAGCTATTTTGGACGAGCTCAATATGGATGAGGCCATCTATGTGCTACGCCTTCTTGATCATCCGATTGCAGCGGATATTTTGATCGAATTAGATGAAGATTCATTGGTAAAAGTAATCAGGGAGATGGATCCCATTGAGTTGGCCGCTTTGATTGATGAGATGGAGTCAGATGATGCAGCTGATATCCTGATCTTAATGCCCACCAAGGAAAGGGAGGATGTCATCAGTCATTTGCAGGCAAAAGAAAAGTCAGCAAATATCCTTGACCTCCTTCGCTATGATGAACATTCCGCAGGTGGATTGATGGCCAAGGAATTTATCAAAGCCAATAAAAACTGGAATGTCATACAGACCATTGAAGAGATCAGAAGGCAGGCAGAGAATGTTGAAAAAATATACTCTATTTATGTAGTTGATAACAGACAACATTTGCTAGGTAGGGTTTCACTGAAGAAAATTATTCTGGCATCTTCCGAAACCAAAATATCCGATATTTATGAACCTGAATTGATTTCCGTACCGACTCACATGGACGGTGAAGAAGTTGCTGAAATTATGCGGAAATATGACCTTGAATCACTTCCTGTGGTCAATGCAAAAAACAGATTGGTTGGAAGGATCACTGTGGATGATATCTTGGATCTGATCCGTGAGCAATCAGAAGAAGATATGCAGGCTATGACAGGTATTTCTGCGGATGTGGAAGAGTCAGATTCGGTGTTTAGGATATCCAAAGCAAGATTGCCATGGTTGCTAATTGGTGTTATAGGAGGATTAATGGGTGCAAAGATCATCGGATTCTTTGAGGATGGATTGAGTAAGTATATAGCTTTGGCTTCTTTTATCCCTTTGGTAGCAGCGACTGGTGGAAATGTAGGAATTCAATCCTCCTCTTTGGTAGTGCAGACATTGGCTTCAAAGTCCGTGTTTAACGACACCCCTTGGCAAAGATTTATCAAAGGACTGATGATAGCCTTGTTGAACGGTGTGGTGCTTGGTACCTTTGTTTTCGGTGTAGTGGTGTTTATTTATGGTTTTGAGAGTATATTTGGTTTGACAATTGGACTGGCAATGTTCTGTGTAGTATTGATGGCTTCATTTATGGGAACGGTCACTCCATTGGTATTGGATAAATTTGGTATTAATCCGGCCATTGCTTCAGGGCCATTTATTACAACAGCCAATGACCTTTTGGGTTTGGCAGTGTATTTTGGTGTGGCTATGGCCCTTCTAAAATTATGATGTTAATATGCCAAAAAAGCTGAGCAAAAAAAAATATTGGTTCCAAGTATCCGATTATGGAATACAGTTTCTTTCACCAAGATCAAGTTATATTGGCTGGGAAAATATTGATAGGATTCAGATTTTGAATGATGTAACCGTCAATCATCCAAAGTCAACTTTTGGATTTGGCTTGTTTTTGATTACCTCAGTCCTGATTTTAATTCCCATTCAAAAATTCAGTTTACCTTTTTTAGGGCAAGAAGCTAGCCTTCATGGTGCCGTTATGGTTCTCTTTGTTTATCTAATGATGATGGGCTTTGGCATTTGGTCTATAAGAAATGCACTCATTAAGAAACCTGTCTTAAAAATCCACTTCAAATCAGGCGGTTATGAAATCATTGTGATGGAAACTGGACAGGAGGAGGATTCAGATCATGATATCATTTCCTCACTTACCAAGTATCTAGGGCCCAATAAGGTAATTTTTTGTAAGGAAGCAGCCTGATATATATTATTTCGATTTAACTATGACCCAATTCAAGGTAATTCCCAAAAAGGTACTGATCATTGATGAAATGCACCTTTCTATTGTCCCGTTATTGGAGGCAGAGGAATTTGAAGTAGACTATAAACCTGAGATAAAAAGGCTTGAAATTTTAGAAATTATCTCCGGTTATGAGGGTTTGATTATCCGCTCAAAAACACCAATGGATAGGGAATTATTGGAAAAAGCAGTGAAGTTGAAATTCATAGGAAGAGCCGGAGCCGGATTGGACAAAATAGATTTGGAATATTTGGAAGAACACAAAATAAAATTGTTTCATGCAGCTGAAGGAAATAAAGATGCGGTTGGTGAACATGCGATTGGAAGTCTCTTGTCATTATTCAATCATATTGGCCGGGCAGACCGAGAGGTGCGCAAAGGAATTTGGAGAAGAGAAGAGAACAGAGGCGTTGAGTTACAGGGAAAGACAGTGGGTGTTTGGGGTTATGGTAATATGGGTTCTTCCTTTGCCGCCAAACTGGCAGGGTTTGATGTAACTGTTTTGGCTTATGATAAATATAAACAAGGCTTTGGAAATCAACTTGTGAAGGAAGTTGGGCTGGAAAAATTGAAGGAAGAGGCAGATATTTTGAGTATACATGTACCATTGACCCAGGAAACCAGGGGTTTTTTGACTTTAGAGGTATTGAAGGATTTTAAAAAACCGTTTTATTTTATCAATACTGCCAGAGGCGAAATCATCTCTTTTGACACTTTGAACCAAGCACTTGACATAGGCATTATCAAGGGTGCTGTTCTGGATGTTTTGGAAAATGAAAAATTCAACACTTTTACACTTGAGCAAAAAGTTTCCTTTGAAAAATTGGTAGAGAGGGAAAATGTGATTTTCAGTCCCCATATCGCAGGATGGACCCATGAATCCTATGAGAAAATCAATAAGGTTTTGGTGAAGAAAATTAAATCAACAGGATTCTGATTTATTCAGACTGTTTAGAATTGGAGCTGGGAATAACAAAAATTGACTTTTAGGTACCTTAGTTTTCAAAAATTGGCTTCAATTATAAAAACTTAAGTCATTTTTCTTAAATTCCTTCTTCAAAACCATAAATACATGAAACCCAATCTCTCAGATCAGGAAAAATCTCCTCTAGATAACTTAGAACAATGGGAAGAAGATCTTTTGGTCAGGTATCCTGAACCAAAGGAAAAGCAGGCCAAAGCAAAAGAAGATTACCGTAATTATCATGATTCGGAAAGAGTGGATACAGTCCGTGAGTTCTATAGACTCAATCATACCTATCAGACCTATAACTTTGTACTTGAAAAGGAGGAAGAATTTCTGAAATTTGGGAAGAGAGAAATGCCTTTTTGGACTGCTGTGGATTATCTCAATACCCTTGTGGATGATTCTGATCCTGATAAAAATTTAGACCAGTTGCAGCACCTGCTTCAGACATCTGAAGCCATTAGACAAGATGGACATCCGGACTGGTTTGTGTTGACCGGTTTTATCCATGATTTGGGGAAAGTCCTTTGTTTGTTTGGAGAACCTCAATGGGCAGTTGTAGGGGATACTTTTCCCGTAGGTTGCAAGCATTCTGATCGGATTGTTTACCCTGAATTTTTTGAGCACAACCCTGATTTTGACAATGAACACTACAATACCAAATATGGGATTTATGAGCCCAACTGTGGTTTGAATAATGTAAAGATGTCTTGGGGTCACGATGAATACCTGTACCAAATGGTAAAAGATTATCTTCCTGAACCGGCCCTTTATATGATCCGTTACCATTCTTTTTACGCACAGCACAGAGAAAATGCCTATGACCATTTAATGAGTGATCATGACAGAGAGATGTTCAAATGGGTGGATAAATTCAATCCCTATGACCTTTATTCCAAGGTACCGGTGCCACCGGATGCAAAAGCTTTAAGACCCTATTATGAGGACCTGGTGGCCAAATATTTACCCTCGGTTTTAAGGTTTTAGAGGAAATAGGGAGGGTAAAAAGAGGCTTACTTAAAAATCCTTCTTATTTAGGATGAGTAAAATCAAATTTTCTATTAATCTCTGGAATATTTCAATCTGATCAATTCATGAATAATAAAATGTATGATAATTAATGCTCACTGTCCTTTCTTTCATAGGATTCACGTTATTTGTAGCCATTTTTTCATGGTATTCATTAAGAAAGGATGATTTAAGTTCGAAAGAAGGTTATTTTTTGGGAGGGCGATCATTGACAGGAGGTGTAATTGCAGGATCCATGATCCTGACAAATATTTCTACTGAGCATTTGATAGGAATGAACGGCTCTGCCTATAAAAATGGTATGATCATTATCGCCTGGGAGGTGACATCAGCCATAGCTTTAGTGATTGCGGCAATTTATTTTCTTCCCATTTATTTAAAAATGGGACTCAGCACCATTCCACAATATCTGGAAAACCGCTTTGATGGGACAACAAAAACGATTGTGGCTTTTTTATTAATGCTATCATTCATAGTAACCCTTTTGCCTATTGTTCTATATACAGGTGCCATCAACCTGGAGAGCATTTTTAATGTATCCGAAGTCTTAGAGCTGAACAAATCAGAAGGGATCTGGTTGACTGTCATCGCTATCGGATGTATCGGATCGGTATATGCTATTTTTGGCGGATTAAAAGCTGTTGCTTTTTCGGATACTATTAATGCTGTTGGCCTTATGCTGGGAGGTCTATTGGTGCCTGTTTTTGCACTTTGGGAAATTGGTGATGGCAGTTTGATGACCGGGATGAGTAAAGTTTATCAAACTGTTCCCGAAAAGTTTAATGTAATAGGGGCAAAGGATTCTGTACTGCCTTTTAGTACATTATTTACGGGTTTAATGATTAACCAACTCTATTTTTGGGGAATGAACCAAACTATTATTCAGCGGGCTTTAGGAGCAAAGAATATGGCAGAGGCCCAAAAGGGATTGTTGTTTACAGGGATATTTAAAATTCTTATTCCATTGATAATTGTATTACCAGGAGTCATAGCCTTTTATTATTTTGGAGAAACATACTTCGATGACCAGGATATAATATACCCTATATTAATTAAAAAAGTATTGCCTGTAAGTTTGATAGGATTTTTTGCAGCTGTGGTTTTGGGGGCTGTTTTAAGCACTTTCAATTCCGTGTTGAATTCCGCTGCAACCATTTTCAGCTTGGATATTTATAAAAAGATAATTCGACCCCAAAGCAGTAATAAGGACTTGGTACGGGTAGGGAGATGGAGCTCATTTACTTTGGCGGTCTTGGCTATTTTGGTGGCTCCTATGGTGGGTAAAGCCCCGGAAGGACTTTACCAATTGATGCAACAATTGAATGGTATTTTTTTCATCCCAATTGCTTCGGTCTTGTTGGCAGGGTTTTTCATTCCTTCTATTTCCGCTACAGGAGCAAAAGTCGGTTTACTGACAGGATTTGGTTTTTATATTCTCACCTCCTTTTTATTGGATATACGGCTACACTTCATCCATATTTGGGGAATAGAATTTATTCTGAATATAGGGGTCATGTATTGGGTGAGCAGTAAATATCCCAGGATAGCATTGATGGATGTCAGAACATTGGACAAAATGGATCTTCAGCATTGGAAGTACACCAAACCACTTTCATTTTTCCTATGCTTTGTCACGCTTTTGATATATATCTTGTTGGGAAAGTTTTCATGAAAGATATTTTTAGCATCAATTTTAGGCCTTCTCTTTTTGTTTTCTCTTAATGATTTGTTTACCTTTGTTTTATACATATAAAAAATGATGGAAGAGACGGTTTCAGCAATGAGACCGTTCTTTTATTTTTGATAGCCTAAGTAAAATTTTAATACCATGGGAAAAATACAATATTACACTGAGGAGGGCCTAAAGAGGTTGAAGGATGAGCTTCAGGAGTTGAAAACCAAGGGCCGGATTGATATCGCCAGGCAAATAGCTGAAGCCAGGGATAAAGGGGACCTTAGTGAAAATGCGGAGTACGATGCAGCCAAGGATGCACAGGGACTGTTGGAATTGAAAATTTCCAAACTGGAGGAAGTTGTAGGTAATGCCCGTGTGATGGATAATTCCAAACTGGATACTTCCAAGGTAGGTATATTGAGTACGGTGAAAATCAAGAATGTCAAAAACGGAATGACGGTAACATATACATTGGTCTCAGAAGAGGAAGCTGATTTGAAAGCAGGAAAAATATCCCTCGCTTCACCTTTCGGAAAAGGTCTTTTGGGCAAAACTAAAGGTGAGATTGCCCAGATAAATGCCCCTGCTGGAATGCTGGAATTTGAGGTGCTGGACATCTCCTATTAATTTTATTCTCTCCCGATGGTTTCTACCTCGGGATTTTTTATTTTTAACCCATGGCAACCTTATTTACTAAAATCATCAATAGAGAAATCCCTGCGTATATTGTTGCAGAGGATACAGGTTATATTGCTTTTCTGGATATTATGCCTTTGGCAAAAGGGCATGTGCTTGTGGTACCCAAAGTAGAAGTAGACTATATTTTTGACCTGGAAGATGAGATCTTGGCAGGTTTACATGTTTTTGCCAAAAAAGTGGCAAAAGCCATCGATAAAACCATCCCCTGCAGTCGTGTTGGTGTTGCTGTTATCGGTTTGGAAGTTCCGCATGTGCATGTGCATCTGATTCCTTTGCGCTCCATGGATGATATAAACTTCTCCAGACCAAAATTGAAATTGTCCTCAGAAGAAATGAGTCTGATAGCAGAGACTATCAGACAAGCCTTTTCTTAAGGTGGGAGAAATGAGAGAGTTGAAAAAAAGTAAGATACCTCAGGGAATAGAATAAAGGAAGCATAAAGCGGAATCAAAATTGTATTTTTTTCTATATCCTGGAAAGGAAAGAAAATCTTTTTGCTAAGCATTAACAAAACGGCTCTTATTTATTAATATTTCTTTTGTTTTATTTTGTTGAATAAACCTAATGCCAAGGTATATTCATAAATTAGTGAAGTATTTTAACCATTTATAAAACTTATTGAGGTGGGGAAATGCCAAGGTTTTCCATATTCGGAAAAATTGAATAATTTCATCCAAAATATATTATTTCAAACCTGTTTTAACCCAAAATTATGTCTAAAACCTATTTCCCAGGAATTGACAAGATCAAGTTTGAAGGAAAGGGATCCAAGAACCCGTTTGCCTTCAAATACTATGATGCAGATAAAATTGTGGCTGGAAAGCCAATGAAAGAGCATTTCAAATTTGCCATAGCCTATTGGCATACCTTCTGTGCCACAGGTGCAGATCCATTCGGCCCAGGCACGATGCTGCGTCCTTGGGATGCCAGTTCGGATGCGGTTCAAAGAGCCAAAGATAAAATGGATGCAGCATTTGAGTTTTTTACTAAAATCGGAGCGGAATACTATTGTTTCCACGATATAGATCTTATTGACGAAGGTATCAACATTGTAGATTATGAGGAAAGGGTGAAAATCATCACGGATTATGCCCTTCAAAAACAAAAGGAAACCGGAGTTAAATTACTTTGGGGCACGGCCAATGTGTTCAGTAACCCGCGTTACATGAACGGGGCATCCACTAATCCTGATTTTAATGTGGTGGCATGGGCAGGAACCCAGGTAAAAAACTCCATTGATGCCACCATCAAATTGGGTGGAGAGAATTATGTGTTCTGGGGAGGCCGTGAGGGGTATATGTCCTTATTGAATACAGATATGAAAAGGGAGACTGAGCATTTGGCACGTTTCCTGACCATGGCAAGAGATTATGCAAGATCCAAGGGTTTCAAGGGAACCTTCCTGATCGAACCGAAGCCCATGGAGCCAACCAAACACCAATATGATTATGATTCTGCTACAGTTGTAGGTTTTTTAAGACATTATGGGCTGGACAAAGATTTCAAGATCAATGTTGAGGTCAATCATGCCACTTTGGCCGGACATACTTTTCAACATGAGTTACAGGTAGCAGCTGATGCAGGAATGTTGGGTTCCATCGATGCCAACAGAGGAGATTACCAAAACGGTTGGGATACAGATCAGTTTGCCATCAATCTCCAGGAATTGACAGAAGCCATGTTGGTGATTCTTCAAAGTGGAGGAATCCAGGGTGGAGGAGTTAACTTTGATGCCAAAGTAAGAAGAAATTCCACCGATCTGGAGGATTTGTTTTTAGCGCACATTGGCTCCATGGATGCTTTTTCCAGAGCCTTGTTGATTGCCAATGAAATTTTGGAGAAATCAGCCTATACAGAATTGAGGAAGAAGCGTTACGCCTCCTTTGATGCTGGAAAAGGTAAAGAATTCGAGGAAGGTAAACTTACACTGGAGGATTTAAGAGCGCATGCTATCGCTTATGGTGAACCTAAGCAAATCAGTGGTAAGCAGGAATTATATGAGAATATTCTGAATGAATTTATTTGATATCGGATATAGAAGATAGGATTTGGCCAGCAGAAGAGATTCTGCTGGTTTTTTTTTGGACTATTATTTATGGGTTTTATTGGGAACATCTACTGAAGATTATTTATTTAATAATTTGATGTCATATATATTGACACTAAATTATTTAATGTCTATATTAGTGATATGAATTTGGACATGGAGAAAAGAAAGTACCGGATGACTTTTAGGGCTGAGAAAGTAACTCAGAACGATCAAAGGATTATGAGTGCCATTGTAGCGCTTTGGGAACAATTTCCGATCAATGAGATCACTCTTGATAAAGTGGCCAGCAGATCAGGGGTAACTGTACGTACAATCCTTCGGAAATTCGGTTCCAAAGAAGGTTTGATAGAAGCTTGTATTGAAAACGATACTGCCGGTAGGAGAAAGGTGAGGGATATGGCATTGCCCGGTGATTACAGAAATGCATTGAAGATTTTATTGGATGATTATGAAAAATTAGGAGATGCTTCGATCAGAACCCTTGCCGTGGAGGAAGAATTGCCGATTGCCCATGCAATTCTTGAAAAAGGACGGGCAAGCCATCGGGAATGGTGTATAAAAGTGTTTGCTCCTGATTTGCCGGAAAGTGACGCATTGAATTTTGAACATTGTCTTTTGACTTTTATCACAGCAACTGAATTTTATCTATGGAAGCTTTTGAGGAGAGATTTGAAAAAAAGCTATGAGGAAACATTTGAAGTGTTCAAAACGCTAATTGAAGGATTAATTCAACGGAAAATCCCATAAACCACAAAAAAAACAGAAAGTATGAAAAGCTATTTATTTGTTACCATTGATGGGGGAGGAAATATCCCGCCTGTACTCGGATTGGCTAAGAGACTATTGGAAAAAGGCCATAAAGTATATGTACTGACAGAACCCTGTTTAGAAGCACCGGTAAAGACCATGGGCTTGGGTTATTTTTCATTTAAAAAGCATTATACCAGAACCAATCGAAAAGAAGACATTTGCAAGGATTGGAATGCCAAACCTTTTGAGAAACCTGTTTTTGAAAATATTATTTTCGGACCCGCTCAAATCGCAATAGAAGAAACCATTCAGGTTTTAAAAGCAACCCCAGCTGATGTGTTGGTAGTTGATTGTTTGTTACCTCCGGTTCTAATAGCTGGGGAAGTTATGGATATACCAAGGGTATTGTTGTTTCACATGCCGGAATATCTCCCAGGACCAAATAGGCCGCCTGGGGTGATGGGTTTATTACCAGGTATAGGTGTATTGGGAAAAATGAGGGACAGGTTATTATTGAAAGTATTTAATAAAGCCCTCAACAAATATCTCCCCAAAATAAATGATATCAGAAAATCTTATGGTTTGGCACCACTCAAAAATCTTATTGACTTACTCCACCAAGCAGATAGGAGGTTTATCCAGACTTCTGAAGCCTTTGATTTTCCAATTGAACCTGCACCGCAGAATGTCCGGTATGTAGGACCTATTCTTGATGACCCGGATTGGGTGGGCAAGTGGGAACATCCTTGGCCAACTGGTGATATACGGCCTTTGGTGATAGTCAGTCTTTCTACTACCTTCCAAAACCAGTCCAAAGTTATTCAAGCCTGTATTGATGCTTTATCAGGATTAGAAGTCAAAGGATTGGTTACTTTGGGAATGGCCATGGAAGATGAATCTTTTTTACTTCCTGAAAATGTGAAAATAATCAAATCTGCTCCTCATTCCAAGGTCTTTCCGCATGCTGATCTAGTGATTACACATGGTGGACATGGCACCATCATGCGTGCTTTATCCCATGGACTTCCATTAATTTGTCTTCCAATGGGCCGGGATCAAAATGACAATGCCGCAAAGGTTGCCTATTATGGATGTGGAATAAAATTATCTAAAAAATCCAGTCCGAAGAAGATTGGGAGAGCAGTAGAAGGAATTCTTGGAAATCTGAGTTTCACAGCCAAAGCCCAAAAATTGGGAAACGCAATTCTTGAAGATTTTCATTCCGAAAGAGCTGTGGCGGAATTGGAAAATTTGGCTTTGAATATGAAAAAGAAAAAGAAATCAACTCCTGTCGGAGTTTCCTAAGCAGGGGCCGATTTCATTTACCTCATAGGATTAATGGTCTGAATAGTACCATCCGGAAGATGTGTCAATTCAGTCATTTTGATATTTCTCAAGGGGGTTTTCCCTGAAAGTTCTGTGTCATGGTAGAAGAGATACCATTTCCCCTCAAAATTCACAATAGAGTGGTGATTGGTCCAACCTTGAACAGGCTCCAGGATATTGCCCTGGTAAGTAAATGGACCATATGGGCTGTCTCCTATACCATAGGCAATAAAATGGGTATCTCCGGTAGAGTAGGAAAAGTAATACTTTCCATT
>Ga0114946_10000628_pt1 | contig 23764 bp, 28 predicted proteins | sample WalLakDeSediment_FD_88676 | JGI IMG/M metagenome (GOLD analysis project Ga0114946, IMG submission 88676) | Lake sediment microbial communities from Walker lake, Nevada to study Microbial Dark Matter (Phase II) - Walker Lake 11/02/13 Deep Sediment | ecosystem: Environmental > Aquatic >... | reverse complement strand
TCGCTCTTAATGTCCAGTTACCATAACTTAATCCAAATAAATTAAATGTTGCATTGTGTGTTCCTGAAGGTAAGGAAGAATTATATTGGTGTTGTGTTCCACCTAATTCGTGTGTTAGATTTATGAATAACGTGTCTGGGTTTGCTTCTGTGTATTGAACTCTTATTGTTGGATTTCTTGTATTTATTTCTTCATTATCTGGTGTTGGTTCTACAAATTCTAATACTGGGTCTGTTGCATCATAAGTCCAAAATCTTGTTTCTGTTGAACCATCATTTCCTGCTAAATCATATCCAGTTACATAATAGTAATATTTTCCTTCTGATAAAGAACTCCAAGTAATCAAAGAACCTGTTTGATTTGTTTGATTTAATAATGTTCCATTAGCATAATATAAATTAAATGAATATTTATCAAAATAAACTTCTAATGGGTCTAATGTTACATTTACTGAAAATGAATCTGTTGATGAAATTGTATCATTGTCTGGGGTTGGGGAAGTGAAATCCACAAATGGTTCTATTGTATCAATATGAATTCTGTAATCTCCAGTGATTACATAATTTCCTGCTTCATCTTCTGCAAAGATTTGATAAGTGTAATAATTTGAAGAATTTGTTTCTTGTAAATTAGTCATATTAATTGAACAAGAACCACCAGGGCAACCGACAGTGTAATTTGATTTTGTTAATAATAATCTTCCAAAACCAACTAATTTAGATGGTGGTGAAGCAGGATAAGTTTCTGTTAAAGTATATGAAACAGCAAACCAATCTCTATTAAAATAAGTATTATTTGTTGGTAAAATACTTGATAACTGTGGGTCATTTGAATCTACTTTTATTAATCTTGTTTGTGAAACTCCCCATAATCCATTTAATGTTTCATTACAATAAACTCTATAAGTATAATGATTATCTGGTAAAGAAGTTCTATTTGAATAAGCATTGTAATTTCCTTGTTTTGTCATAGTATAATTTGTTCCAGCCCAATCAATCAAACAAGCATCAACTGCTAAATTTGAAGAAACATTCACTGTAACCCAATCAATTATTCTCCAAGTATTGTTTGTTGGTGTTGGGGAAACAAAAGTTATTGTTGGGTAAGGTATAGCAATTTCAACTGTTCTTGATGAAGTTTGGTTTGAATTTCCTGCTGAATCATTTGCCCAAACATACCAAGTATAAACACCATTACTTAAATCATCTTTTAGTTTTGAACAAACATATGGATTTGAACCTGTACAATCAGTTAATAAATTAATTGTTTCATTTGTTCCATTCCAGTTTAATCTTACTAAAGAAGGATTTAATTCAGTTAATGTGAAATTAATATGTACATAATTTCTATCAGTGTATTTTGTTCCGCTTGTTGGAGATAACGCACTAAAAGAAGGTTTAACAGTATCTACTTTTATTAATCTTGTTTCTGTTGTATTTGAATTTGTTGCTAAATCATAAGCAGTTACATTATACCAATGATTTCCTTGTGATAATCCTGTTCTTGTTGCAGTACAATTAACTGTTGTTCCAGCAGGGCAAGTCATATTATAATTTGTCCCACCAAAAGTTAATCTTACAAAATCCCTATTTTCTTCTGTTACAGTTACATTAATAGTATAAGAAGTTGAATCGTGCCATGAATCATTTGCTTTTGTTGGACTTGAAAAAACAACCAATGGTTCTGTTGTATCTACATGAACAACCCTTGTTTCTGAAACTCCCCATAAGCCAGATTCACTTGAATTACAATATACTTTATATAAATAAAAATCATCAGATAAAGAAGAAACATTATAATACCAATTCTTTAAAGAACCACTCATTGTTTCATTTGCTCCATCCCAATCTAATTCACAAGCATCTGCATCTAAATTAGTTGTTACATTTATATAAACCCAATCATTTTTTGTCCAGTCATTGTTGTCTGGGGTTGGTGAAACAAAAGTTATTGATGGTGATAAAGATAGGGTTAAAAATACTTTATTTTCATCTACATAATTTGTTGTTAGATTTATTTGTTTGGAATCTGGATGATATGTTTCTTTCGTGCCATTAATAGTATAATTAGTATCATAATATCTTTCTGTTGCGTTTTCATAAAATTCTCTAAGAATTTGCCGATTTATAAACCCTGAAGAATTAGTTAAAGAATACCCTTTTAAAATACTTTCATTATTTATCCATGAAACATTAACACCATCAACAGCATTTCCAGAAGAATCATTTACATAAACATCTAAAAAATAATAATTGCTTATGTTTCCATCACTAACAGTGGTATTTTTATTAAAAGTACAATTTGTACATATAATCTCCCCACCATAAGCATTTATTGAACCATGGGTGTAACTCTCTAAAATAGTGTTATTTATGGTTATCTTACCCATACCCACCCCAAGAGAATACCCATTATAATTATAAATAGATGTATTAAACATACTTGAATTAAACATCCTCCCAACAACACCCGAAGATGTTGTTCCATTAATATACATTAGATTATTATCAATCCTCATATTTTGGCAAGTATTACCAAAATCGATTATATAACTAAGGGGACCAGTTACATTAATAAAATTGTTTTCAATAACCAACCCATTGACATAATTAAAAGATAATGCTCTCACAGGGTATTGGGGGTCATTTATTACCCCTTTAACATAAAAAGAATTATTTGCAATTTCTAAATTATCTCCATTAAAAGAATAAATACCATAAGTAGCATGGTCTACCTGGGTTATATTCAAATTACAATTTCTGACTTTTAAATAGTTATGTCCTTCAGAATTAGATATTATTGAAGTAGCTTCTCCGACTTTATCTATAATATTTATCCAAAAATTATCACAATTTAGAGTTACATTATTATTCTTAATCACCATACATCTTCCTGTAGAGGAGATATTTTGTGTTAAAACATAAGGGTGTGTATTATTGGTTAAATTTCCACAAGCACTTATATCTGGGTCTAATTTAACTATTGAATCTGTTAAATCTTGATGAAAAGTAAAATTATAATGCCCACCAGTATACTTATCAATTTCAAAATCTAATTGAATAGCAATTGTACTTCCAGGAGCAATTTCTTCAGAACAACTTCCTTCACCTTCCCCACCTAAACATCCTAAAAATATTCCTGAATCCCAATCAATTCTTGTTATATTAACTAAACAATCTTCTTCATATTTTCCTTCTTCATAATCTACACAAGTCCAATTTACAACAGAAACATTAATTAAATCAGTATCAACATCATTAGTAAACATAGAAACATCAGCAGTTTCAATTCCAAAATCTGTTTCAATTCCAAAATCAGAAACAGTTACTGGCACAGTACCATAATTATGAATTTCAACAATAGGGGAACAAGATTTATTTGCATCTTCTGGATTGCCCCAATCACAAGAATAATAATTCAAGGCATTAATTAATAATTCTGAATCTGAATGATTATGATATTTCCAAATATAAAAATCAAATTCTCCTTCGCCTTCTGGTTCTTCTGAAAGAGTAAATGGGGATGTTAAAATGATTGTTAAAAGCAGTAAAATAGACACAATTGTTATCGTAGAAAAAAAGGTTTTTCCTATTTTATTTAAATTTATCATTTTTTCTTGTTTTTTAAAGTTTTTTATATATATAAATTGTATTAACTACTTTCTAATAATGAATAAAAATATTAAAACAGCAACAATCAACATCCACCACTGCACACTAAAACCACCCAGATTAAATACTTCTTTTGTCAAAAAGTTTTCTGATGGTTCTTTTGGTTCTGGTTCTCCTGGTTGTGGGTATGGTGGCATGGGTGGTGCTGGTTCTCCGACATAACCACAATATGTTGAGTTGCTTTCAATTAAATTCCATTTATTATTTGAACATGAATATTTATCATAACCTTCACATTTAACATCTCCGTGATTACAAACAAAAGTTGGAACACAAATATTATTTTGGCAGGTTTCTCCAACTGGGCAAGTTCCACAATTTAATGTACCTCCACAACCATCGTCTGCTGTTCCACAATTAAATCCTAATTGAGAACATGTTTTTGGAGTACATTGAACAATACATTTCCAATCTTTCCAATTTCCAGATTTATCACAAACATATCCAGAACTACAATGATTATCTTGATAACAATCAACTACTCTCCCCTCAATACAGTTGTTTCCAATTTTATACCAAATTTGGTACCATGTAAAAGCATAAGCCCAACAATTATTTGGTATTTCTTCATAATCCCAAGCAGCAAATGTTGAACATAAAATATAGCTCTGTCCTTTCTTCGCCAAACTTATTTTTCCTTTTGAAATTAATCTTCCATCACAACCATATTCATCACAATAGGGTTTTGTTAATTTATCAAATCTATACAATTCATCCCCAGAATAACCGACATTAACATAAATTTCATCTTTAAAATAATAAACAGTTTTAGTCCCTTCAGTTACAGGTAGATATTCTTTTGGTAAAAAATGAGTCAAATAAATTTTAGCATTTACACTGCAATCTCCATGCCGATAATTTTCTTCATAACAATAATCAAAATTTTTTGGTGGAGTACATTCTCCAGCGTAAGAAAAAGTTATACTAAACAGAAAGAGTAAAAAAAACAAAAATATTAAAAAAGTTTTTTTCATGTAAATCCACCCCCTATGCTACTGCTCCCACCTGAACCTGAACTTGATGCAATACTAAATAATTCTGGGAGAGTTATAATACCTAAAAAATTAAGGATTAACAAAATAATAAAAATTGCCACAATTATCAAGATTATATTTTTTGTTTTCATCTTTTAATAATAATTAATACTACCAAAACAGCAACCAATAGCATCCACCACTGCACACTAAAACCATTAATATTAAAAACTTCTACTGTTAAAAAGTTTTCTTTAGGTGGGGAGGGTGGTAGTGGTTGACCTCCAGGTTCTCCTGGTGGTGCTGTATAACCACAATCTAATGAATTAAATTCTATAAAAATCCATTCATTATTTTGACATTGATATTTAGTATAACCATCACATAATTTTTCTCCGTGAGTACAAACTGGTTGTTCTTCTAAAACACAAATATTGCTTTGACATATTTGACCTGTTGGGCAATTCCCACAATTTAATGTTCCACCACAACCATTATTAGTACTACCACAAGTAAAACCTAATTTAGCACAAGTATGTGGAGTACAACAACTTCCATCTTGTAAACATGTTTGTCCTACTAAACAACCACAAGTAGAACATTTATTTATTAAATTACCATTATCACAATATTTTGGTTTTACAGATGCACATGAATTATAAGGTGTTCCATCAGAACATTGTTGTTGTGGTGGCGAACTTACACAATCTCCATTAGAACAAGTTGTTCCTGAAGGACATGATGCTGAATGCCATTGTCCTAAATAACAATATTCTCTTACTGTTGAACTTTTACATCTTTTATTTCCATCAACACAAGCATTTGATTCACATTGTGATTTGGTTGGGTATAATCTCCAATCCATATAAGAATAAGGACATGTTGTTCTGCCAGTATATACTCTTGATTGACATACTCCACTTCCATCATTAAACCAACATGTTACAGAAATATCATCAGTACAATAACTCCATCTATTAAAATTAAATTTAATTCTTGGGTCTTTTTCAGTAGATATTTTACATTCAGAGCCTTGACCAATTACTTGTCTACAATATGAATCTTTACCAAGATATTCACACCAACCATAGGGGCAACAATAAACTTCAAGATTACATGGTGCATGTTCTGGTTTACAAATATAACCAATATCACCACCAAATTCTGTTCCAGGATTCCAACCATTAACATAACTATCAATTAAACCATATCCTGAACGGCAATGGTCTGCGATTCTAACAATAGTATAACTTCCCCCTTGTAAATTAGTAAATCTTTTATCTGCTGTTGAACTACATCCTCTCGCATCACCTACAATTGAAAAATCTAAGAAATATATTTTTAAAACATTTTTTAACCATGAAAATAAATTAAATGGGGCATCTTCTGATTCAACTACTTGTAAATCTAATTGAGCAGATACATTTGAAACTAAGAACAATACCATTATTATTGAAATTATTAATATTTTATTCATCTTCGATTAAATGCTAGTCTTTTAATATATATAATTGTTATGGTTATAATTAATCCAGCAATTGCAGACACAAAACCAAAACCTAAGTATGAAACATATTCAAGTAAAAAACCTGTTAAAAATGAAAACATTGTTCTGAAAAAAGAAATAACATACATATGGAATTTTACAATAAGAAAACCCCAAATAGCTGTCCCGACAAAAAAATCAATTAATCCTTCTACAGTTTTGAATCTAGTAAGAGTATACTCTACTTTTGATTGTACTATATCATCTCCGTTTTTCCAATTTATTTTCATATTTTCCTCACAAAGTTTCTTAATAATTTAGCTGATAAAAATAATAAAAGTATTGGTACTAAAACATAAGTAAAAGCAAATAAAAGAAATCCAGGTATTCCAATTAATTGACCTAAGTAACCAACAAAATAATCTGCAGCACTTTGACTAACTAATGGTCCAGTTAATAATTCGCCTTTAAATGACAACATATAAGGGGGGAGCCACAAATCCACTGCGACAATCAAAACTAATAAACCAATTGCTTCTCTTACTGGAATTCCTTGACCTAATGCAAAAGATTTTAATACAAATAATAACAAAATAGTTAAACCAATATTAAATAATAAAAATTGTAAAAACACACTGCCATTAAGATTTTCAATTAAGAAAGGTAAAATTAAGAAAAACCATAATACTGCAAAACCACCTGCAAATAAAATATATTTTATTTCTTCTTTTTGTAAAAAGCTCATTCTTCACCTATGATTATATGGGCTAGTCTGTCTGAAATATAAACTGCAACAAACCAAAAGACAAACATCCATATTATATTTAATTCACTTAAATTAAAAAATGATTCACCAATATAAAAAAATAAAAATAATCCAATTACAATTAAGATAATATGTATTAAATACTTCCCACCTAAATTAAAAAACTTAACTTTCATTTCCCCAAGAACATAGCTAATGCAAAAAGAACTCCAAGAACAATAATTAACATTAATAAAGTTATGCTAACTTCCCCAACTTTAAATAATTCTTGATTTAAGACACTTGGTTCTGGTTCTGGGATTTCTTCTAAAACTATGTCCACACATTTATTATTTATACATACTGCATCATAACCACACCAACAATCAATTGTGTTCCCACAATGTTCACCATATTCTGGCTCACACATTCCGTTTCCCTTTGAACAATCTTCTGGGCAGTTTTCATATGTTTCTGATGGGAATTTATTATATTCACAAATTCCGTTTCCACAGAATGCACAATCTATGTGGCAGTTTAAATAGGTTTCTCCTCTTTGTGGTTCACAAATTCCGTTTCCGCAAGAAATTGGGGGGATATTTTGTGCTGAAAACAAACCCATTGGATTTGTGGAAATAATTATTAGAATCACTACTATTACTAATATTCCTATTCCAATTAATTTTTTATTTACCATTTTTCGATATAACATCAAATATTAATAGCCCCATTAAAGCTATTAAAGATATTTTTAATAATGACCATTCTGGAAGTGAAAGAAACCAAAATAACAATACAAAAAAACCTACTATTTCAATTCCTTTTGATAATTTATTTTTCATTTCCCCACCATGAAATAAATAAAAATTAATATAATGATTCCACTTATTACTGCTCCTATTTCAGGGTTGCTACCCCAAATAAATCCACCAACATTTTCAACCCACCAAGATATTATTGTATTGAAATCCATTTTATTTAATTCCTAATTTCCCCCGATGTTTATATAATATGAATATCCCAAAACCAATTGCAGCTATAATCAAAAATGTTATGAGTAAATTGAAAATGCTTGGCTTAGGTTTTGGTTCTGGTATTTCTTCTAAGCAGACATTATTTATACAATGATGTCCTGAAGGACAATCTAAATCATTATTACAACAACCTTCATATCTTATTCCTGATAACATACAATTTCCTGCAGAACAAATCCAATTAGCACAGAAATTTGCTGAGATATCAAAACAATCGTTTGCTGAATGACATTGGAACCCACCCAACTCACAATCAGGTATTCCTGGTTGACACACTAAACATTTTCTTGTTGTAGTATCACAATAATAACCTTTTAAACCACAATCTGCAGTTGATACACAAAATTCAGGTAAATTAGGAACACAAATATTGTTTGAACATTTAAAGTTTTCTTTACATAAATAATCACTTACACAATAACAAGGTTTTCCTGCTGGTTCAACTGGTTTCCATTGTAAATTTAAACATTGGGCTTTAGCCCATAATCTTTCTCTGAATCCTTCTGAACATTGAATATAATCTATTTCTCCTTCTAAAATACAATCACAAGGGCCACAATCAATTGGGCAATTAGTACATGTTTCTCCTTCTTCACAAATTCCGTTTCCACAAGAATGAGATGTTTGAACACACACATTATCCATACATAAATATCCTGCTAAACAACCACAATCAATACAACAATTTCTCCAATCTTCTCCAGGACCACATACTCCATCTCCACATGTTGGTGGCATTGGTGGTTGTGGTGGTGTTGGTGGTAATCCAATTAATTCACAAGCATTATTTATACATTCATATCCTGAAGGACAACCAGCATCTTTACAACAATTATCTTGTGTTTCCCCTATTTCTAAAATACCATTTCCACAGAATCTGGGAGGGGAAGGTGGTGCATTATTACATGCAGTATATTCATAGTAAGTTCCTTGATTATTGGACTTACACTCCCACCCCCCCATACACTGTCCAACGATACAAAGGGATGCAAAGGCTTTCGATTGGCTTAAAGGATTTGGAAGAATATTATCTGAAAAAACTCTTGTTTTCACAGCACCTTGAATTGATTGAGCAGAATCACATTTATAACATCTAACTAAAATTCCTTCCCCACTTTTTATTCCCCCCCAAACTAACTGGTCTCCCGATAAAATATTAATGTAATCGCCAGTCTTTCCACCATAACCAATTTGGATTGTAGGGTATCTCCAAGAATGGGGGAAACACACTTGATTTACTTCAGAAGATAAAAGTAATTTTTCTGTAACTAATTCTCCAGGAACACATGTTGTTGGGTCGATGGTTATTGGTGTCAAAGCAAACAAACCAAAAAAACCAAAATAATTTAATACAAAGAAACCTGCGACTAGTAAAATTATAATTAATATTGTTTTATTTTTTTTAGCCATTTTACACAAATTTTAGGAATAAAAGTATCAATATCCAATAAATAAGGAATCTCCCCCAACTATACTTTCTCCAAGATTTAATTATGAATGCAATAACTCCAGCAAGTATCAAGAGTATTAAAAACACTAAATCAACAAAACCAAATAATTTTATATTAGGTAAGATATTCCCGAATACACTAATTCCGTTCGACAATCCATTTAGGATTGTTGTTAGGGTCTGAGTTATAAATCCCATGTTTGTTTACATCCACTCCTTTAGTCCAATTATCAAAGCAATAGCCCCCATGGCTATAGCATATACAAAGTTACTTACTGGTAAACTAAATAATCCAAATGAAGTTAAGGCAATCGTAATTAACGCCAGAAACACAATCCAAAATATTGGTTTTGTTTTTGCAATTGGTTGGTAGTGCCATACTTGTAAAAGTGAAATTGCTATTGCTACTCCAATTATTGTTAAGATGGTTCCTGTTGGTTGTAAAAATGGCAAAAATCCTGTAAAGATTATTGCTATTATTACATACAATGCTACAATAAAGTTTCTCTTTGAATCATTAGGTATATTTTTAAACATTTATCCTCCTATTTATTTTTCTTTTTAATTATTATGAATATTATAACAGCCCCTATTAATAAAACTATCCATAAATTGTCTGTTATAAATGATGAAATATCTGAATCACTTGATGGTGGGGAGGATGGTAATGTTTCTGCTCCAGGTAATCCTTCGCACATCGAATGTTCTGTTTCTGTTCCACCCAACATAAAACATTGTGAAGATACCATTACCCCATATGAGCAATCACCAAGTAAACATGAATATTCGCAACAAACAATTGGTTCTGGGTCTGATTCTGAAGGAGTTCCACCACCCCCACCACCGCCAGTTCTATTAACTGTGAAGGTTCTATTATCTGACCAGACCCCTTGTTCAAAATCATCTTCGCAATAACCACCCCATAAATAATCTCCATTTGAAACACTATATACTGAATGATTCCACCAAGTGTCATTTGGTGGTATGCCTGAATAAGTTGCAGTTAAACTCCAATTTCCTGAAATATTTGACCATATTTGTAATGTGCTTAATTCAACATCATCACTACATTTTAATCCAAATCTTACTGTGCTTGTAGTTAGAACAGCTAAATCTTCTGGAAGACCTAAAGTTATTTCTGGTTCTTCATCCCAAAATTCCATTAAACCAATAATGCTAAATGAGTCTATTGTTCCAGTATAAACATAATCTTCGGTTGTATTCACATAAGAATCTATAAGTAATTCCCAATTTGGAGCGTCATATTTCCAAGCTAATAAAGTATGTTCATCATCTGGCACCGCATCATCATAATAAATATATAAACCTAATTCAGAACTAGCAGATGTTGATTCTGCTAAATAGAATATTCCAATATCTTTAGTTCTTACTGGGTTGTCAACTGTTTTTTCTACATCTTTAAAATTAACATCTTCAAAATAACCTTCAAGATAAGCTGAATCTGTTGTTAAATTATTGGTTGCAAAAAAAGTGTTGAATAATTCTAAATCCCACTCACTAGATTTAGTAATTGAATTATCTTCAAATAAAGGTATTGAAGAGCCATATAAGTACATTCCTGTTTCTGTATTATTTATTAAATTAGATATTATTGAAAGAAGAACAGAATAAATTGATGTTATCCCAGAACCATCTTCAATATCAAATAAGTTATTTTCTAATAATGTTGCTCCTTCTGTAAAAGAAAGATGAATTCCTGTGATTGCTGTTGGTAAGTTATTTTGTACTGTGTTATATTGGATTGTTGGGTTCATAACACTTGCAAACATATTACCATTAACCATTATTCCCCTATAAATTCTTTCAATTGTGTTATTATTAATTAAGTGTAGGTCCCCACCACCTAATCTGATTCCATGTGGAAAACTAACTTCATCAGCTAAACTTCCATTGATTTGATTTTCAGCAACTATAACACTTTCTGCATTTATTCCTTCTATTGCAATATAATTATTTGTAAAGATATTATTCTCTAACAAAGGACCACCACAGTCAGTAAGATAAATTCCTCTATCATGAACAAATGGCTCATAAATTATTGAAAAATTATAAATTTGATTATAAACCATCTGATTGACATCAGAATCATTAGAAATCCATATACCATTTTGTGTGTTGTTTTCATGATATGGTCTTGTTTTAGTTATATGATTTCCTGCTATAAAGTTTCCAGGAGCATCAAATAAATAAATCCCAGAATGGCCACAATCAGTAATAATGTTATCTATAATAACATTTGAAATAGGTCTAGTTTCATATCCTTCTTCAGTATATAAATAAATTCCTGCAATAGCAAATTCTCCAAGAACATTTGTTATATTGCTATGTTCAATTAGATTTTCTTCACAATCATTAACCATTATAATTCCTGCTTCAGAAGCATTTGATACACTTGAATAAGAAATATTTGATTCCCATGTTTCATTCATTGATATTCCTACCAACCCATTTAAATCAATAAATAATTCAGTTACATTTGCCCAAAATACATTATATAATCTTAGGCCAATTGCATCTGAATTTGTAATTGTGTTTTGATAGATTGTATGGGAATCTCCGACAATATCTATACCAAAAGAACAATTTAAAATATTATTTCCTTCTATGTAGTTATTTGTTGGTATACGAAAAGTTCCTAATTCAAAAGAAATTCCAATTGGTTCTACAGCAAGTTCATAACAAACAATATCATTTTCCAAAATAAAGGAATCACCTACACTTTCAAAGTAAATACCAATTAAAACATCTGTTATATTATTATCTGTTATATTTACATTAGAACTTACAAATTCAGCATCATTTGAAGCGACCCCAATAAACCATTCTTTAATATTACAATCTTGAACGACTAAATCATTTCCTAAAAGAGATATCCCAACACCAACCATGTCTCCGATTAAATCAAAACCATTACAAGCAATAGTTATATCTGTTCCAGAATCTATTTCTAATCCAAAAGGGAAACCTGTTCCAGAACAATCCATTGAAGCATTAAAAACACAAGATTCAGTTACTGTGTCCCCACAAGTAAAATTAGTTGTTGCACCAATACAATAACCATCTGCCCCATTTGCTGAAACTAAAGCAAATGACATAGTTAAAACTAGAATAATTCCGAAAAATATAAGTATTTTGTTTTTCATTTTTTTAATTTTTGTTGATTATGCGACCAAGGGGATGTGCCTTGGTCGTTGATGTAAGGGAACATTCGTCTTCACAGTAAGTACCTTCATCCTATTAAGTCAGGTAGGTCTTTTTACTTTCTTTTATAGTACTTATAAAGCAACCATACAATCACTATACCAATTACTCCAGACATCAACGGACTTAATCCAAATAACACGGGAGTTGCTGTTTCTGGTACTGCTGAAAACATTGTTGGAATCCATTCAGGCAACATATACACCACTAAAAAACCAGCCCCTAAAAGTAGGACATATATCAAAAAAAGCCATTTTTGGGAAGGTTGAGACCATTTCAAAGTCAATGCCAATAATACTATTAAAGTAATAACTATTGACAAAACCCTCAAAATTGGCCCTGGAGTTATACCTGCCCAGTCTGTAAACTGGGAGATTCCCCAGCTAACTAAAGGTATCAAAACTAAGGCTGCTGCTATTGCAATCACAATACCAAGCACTATATCGAGGAATTTTTCACTTGCGATTTTCATTCTCTCCTAAATTTAATTGTTGAAATTTTAATATAATATTTCCATCTTCATATTGGTAACCATAAAATTTTGAAAGTTTATCTTGGAAGAACTTAGGCCAATAATCCCTGTTAGTCCCAGTTAAAATATGACATTTTTTACAGAGAGAAATGCAATTCTCTGGACAAGTTAATTGTTTATCATAATTAATATGGTGAACTGATAAAGTATAATTCAATTTCTCTTTGTGAATCCCACACAACATACAAATAGCATTATCTCTTTTTCTAATTGCTCTTTTGAATCTATTATCCCAATTTTGACTATATGGTTCTCGGCTAACAAACTTTTCCCATTTTTCTAAAGGAATACCTTGTTTTGCAGCACTTTGTTTTCTACGCCATTCTTCATCAAATTCCCTTTTTTTAATTATTTTTACATTATTTCTTTTTAAAATTCTTTTGATAGTGGTCTTTCCAAGATTAAACCTTTTTGCTAATCTCAAACTACCATATTTACCTTGATTATAAATTTTTACTATCTCATTTTCCATTTCTTTATTAGAACGATTTACAGGAATTTTTCCTAATTGAAATTTATGCTGGCACTTTCTAGAACAAAAATGATTTTTTCTATCTTTTAATTTATAATTTTGTACATAAATTTCTTTTCTACATAAATCACAAAGCACCATTTTTCCAGTTTTTATTATAATCTTTTCTTTTCTAATTTTAGGGGCATGCATTATTTTTTTTATTGGCTTCTGAATATTATTTTTCTTTAATATCCTTCTAATTGGATGGTCCCCACAAGAAAATAGTTTTCCAATTTCTATTGGATTTTTATATTCTTTTGTGTAAAGTTCAATTACCCTTTTTTCATCTAACTTAAATGATTTAGATTTACTAATATTTCTTTTGTGTTCTTCTGAAAATACATATTCATTTTTAATAGCAATATTCATTTTTCTTAATCTATTTATGATTGTTTGATAATTAACCCCTAATTCTCTAGAAATTCTTGAAGCATTATGGTCTTTGGAATATTCTTCTTTGATAAAATTTTCATCTAAATCTAATTTATTCCATGCTTTTACTAATCCTTTTATTCCCTTATTCCAAGGGATATGCCCTTTTTTGAATTGATTTGCCATTTTATTTATTTTTTATTTTATTTAATTGATTATTTATTTTTTATTAAATATCCATAATATGAATATAAATATTATAATTATTATTAAAATAGGTGTAAATCCACCACCTAATGAAAAACCTAATGCTGCCCCACTTCCTAAAAATAAATAAAAAAGAAATGCTATTGCACCTAAACCTAAAATACCCTTAATAAAACCCATAGCCATTTTATTTTTTACCTCCAAATCTTAATAATATGATTATCAAAAATATCAACAATCCCCAGCCCCACCAAGGTATTTCTTTAATTAAACTACCTACAATTACCATTGTTATCCCACCACTAATGAATAAAAAGAGTAAAATAGCAGCTACAAAAATCAAAAATACAAAAAATTGGGCAATCCCTTTCTTATTCTTCATCATTTTTTAACCTTCACTCCAGGAAGTATTCTTCCCCCAACAACTACATCTGCTTCTCTTGGATATTTAATTCTTTTAGTTTTAGTATCAACTTCAAAAGCTTTAGCCCTACCAACAATTCTCCCTGTCTCATGACTTCTAATTACAAAAGTTGTATCTTTTTTTGGGGAATACTCTGGTTCATATCTACCCCTAAGTTCTCCACCTGATTGAATTGGTTGTGTTCGTTCATCATTTGCATCTACATAATATTCTTTTGCATATTCACGAACACCTTTTGTTCCTTTTCTTGCATGACTCCTTACCCTAATTCTTTTTTTTATTCTCATCTTCTACCTCCCAAAATAGATGCTAAAAGCATTAAAATAACAATTGCTGCCACTATCCCTATTATCGTGTTTGTTTGGCAACTGTCATCATTGGTTATTGGTTGAATTAAGTCATGGATAAAATCAACACAAAATTGTCCTTTTGCTTCTTCTTCTGAAACACATTTATAAATATTATATTCATACTCAATTGTAAACTTATTAGGTAATATAAGATAACAAGGTAAAAGAGTCCACCCACCAGTTGCTGTTTTGGATGCTTTGTTTTTTTCTATATATATTGGGGCTAGTCCAGAGCAACAAGCAGTATCTTTATTAGAAAAATAATTTTCATGAATTAAAGGTAATTCTTTTTTTACTAATTCTATATTGTCTTCAAAACTACCCACTGTAGATGTTTTATCTGCCCAACACAAAACCTTTGTTTCTGATGATAATTTACCTTTACTATAAAAAGTATCTTCTTTTGTAATACAATCTCCTGGTTGACCTGGTTGTGTAGTATATCCACAAAATCCTTCAACAAAACCTCTGTCTTGCCATTTTCCATCAATAGCACAATAGAAATATCTTTGGCCTTCACATTTAGTATTTCCTGGAACACATTCAGATACTTTACAAGAAGCAGATTGTCCTGGTGGTTGAATACAAACTGTGCCACTTGGACATGTTTCACATCTATCTACCCAAATACCATTATTACAATAAGAATAACATATTTTTCCTGCCCTACAAACAAATTGTTCTTTTTGACCATGAGTACATTGCGGGGCTTTACAATCTGGGTCCTCAGGAGTGTAACAAGTACAACAATAAACTTCTATTGCTGCACCATTAGGTAAGGTATAAGAATTACGATTAGTCATATCAACTTCTAAAAAATATCCATCATAAAAATAAAGATTTAAAAATGCTCCTTTGTTTCTGTCTGTAGGACAATTTTGCATGGCTTCTGTTTTTGTTATGATATATCCTTTTGGCCTTTCAAAAATATCGTCTGGTTGCCCACACCATATCGGATTCCCAGAACATTTTGCTGGTTCATTATAACCACATCTTCTTAAATTGCCCTGGGTGGTAAAAAAGAAAAATCCTCTTGATGAATAATAATTAATCTTCCCTATAAAGTTTAAAGAATTGAAAAGTTCTTCATGTGTTGGTGTACTTTCTGCACGAATCAAAGGAAACATTCCGATACATATAAATATAATTAATATCGTTCCTACTATTATTTTGTTTTTCATTTTCTGTTTTTGTTTTTCTTATATTAAAAAAAATAAAAAAATTAAAAATTAAAAAAATTGTTTATACTTTTAGTTTGTCTACCCATGGATATAACAATGCAGTGAACAAAGCTATTATTGCAGCATATATTAATGCACCAATAATTGTTGCCATGCTTGGAGCAACTATTCCTATGAAAATCAAGTAACCTAGACCTGTACCCAACATTACGATTGCAAAGTATCTTCCAAAGTCATCTTTTGCCTTTATTCCAATTACATTAGCTAACCACATACCAACTGCTACAAAAACAATTGAACTAATAGCTAATGCGATAAAAGAAACAAAGTCAAAACCAAATCCTTGGAATATACCTACTATACTTTCATAAATTGTAGGGCTTATACCTGATTGTAGGGTGTATGACGAATAAAGTTGTTGTAAATTCAACCATCCTGAAAGGAATTTTGAAATTAACAACGAAACTAATGACGCCACTATTGCTACAGTTATACCAAGTTTCCAAATATTTTCTTTTGCCATGTTTTGTTTTTCATTTAATTGATTTAATTAAGGATTTCTCCTTGAATTTGATTTGTAAAGGGATTAAACTCATTATCAAAAAAGATGGTAATGCTTCAAACCTACTTAATATTGCTAATGTGTTTGCAATTACATGGAAAAATAATGCTGCCCTCATATCTTTTGTTATGAGTACTAACACTAAACTCCAAACCATCATTAATCCGACAATAATCAAAGCATAATAGTTTGTTAATCCTTTACTTGCAAGATGAAATATTGCAAATAAAAATGAAGTTAATATTATAGCAAACCAAGTTGATGCACTTGAAAATTTAAAGTCGCTTTTTGCTGTGTCACCTATTACTTCAAATAATCTTGGAAATGCTATGCTTTCTACAATTGGAATAAACACTCCGAAAGATAACCATGTAAATATTGCAAGATGTGCTAGTGGTGGTATTGATGAATTTATTACATCCATGAATCCACCTTGAATATGCAGCACTCCTTGTAAAAATAAAGTTATCAATAAAGTGAATATTACATAACCCCCGATACCCCATAAAATGGATTTTAACCAACCATCTTTTCGGTAAACTGGGAATTGTATGTTTTTGTCGAATATTGCTGATAATGCTATCCCTAGGATAAAGACCGCGTAAATCAAACCCAAATTTAGTGAGAAGTTAATCGCAAAGAATGCCGCTGCAATTGACAGGACATAAGCTCCTTGAATAACTTGGTCTTTTGTCATTTTTTATTTGGGTTCTCATATTTTGTTTTTGTTGTTTTTTTTGAAATAAAAAATAAAAAAAATAAAAAAAATTAAATTATGTTTGTTTATACAAAACTAATTGCTTGGTCGTAGTCTGATATTCCTTGTAAGTCGCCTTGGCTGTCTTCAACATCATACATGTGTTTTCCTGTGAAGTCATCTATGAAATGGTCTTTTGTGTAACAAGTTATTCCTACATCTGTTCCTGCCAAAGTTTCTCCTGCTCTACCAGTTATTCGAATACTACCCATAACTGAATTAGCACCTTCAATTGGATTTATATCATAAACCCAGAAACCTGAATCAACACCCATAGCTACATGCCATGATGGTTTAAAGGTTCCTTTGAAAACTGCTCCGAATCCAGTTAACTTCAATTCTCTTAGTAGTGTTCCGTCTTCTGCTTCTAATATACATCTCATATGTTGTGTTGATGCTAAGTCTTCTCCTCTGAATCTTACTGGTAAGTCATATGATGCACCGACAGAAGCTGTTTGGTCAGCGATTTGGTTTTCTTCGTTGTAAATTACTATTTCTGCTGCTGTTGCGTCAAGGTAGAATGGAATACTTATAATCATTGTTGCTCTGTTTTCTGGGACTTTCATAGGAGCTATATAAGCTGAATGATACAATGCTTCTTCAGCAAGTATCTCTATTCTATCTCCACCAGAAACTTGAGTAATTGTGTCGTCAAAAGAAGAACCTTCTACACTAACAGAAACTGTTGTTGGTGTGAAAGTAGTACCTGGTTGTAGTTTGTTGTAACCTGAGAAAGTTAACTCTACTGGGTTTGTTATGATTATTGTCCCACCATCGTCTCCAGTTGGTGTTTTATCAAAAGCACCGAACATATAAAGAACAGCTAGAGCAATTATTGCAATCACTAGAATTGTTCCAAAATTAGTTTTTTGTCCTTTTATATTTTTCATTATTTAACAAATTTGTCTGAAATTTATTTATCTACATTACAGTTAATCTTGGTCCCCCGTCATCTTGATATAGAATTAAAGTTTTAGTTAAGTTTTATTATCAGGAGGTGTTACCTGTATATTAGCTTTAATTACAACATGTATATAAATGTTTTTGTTTTTTAATCATTATTGAAAGATAGTGAATAACATTTATAAAGGATATTTTCTTACTTATTTTAACTTTAAATACAACTGTAAATTAACATGTCGTACACAGCACAATTCACTAAACAAAAAGGATTAAAGATTCTTGACGAGAACGAAGAAATAAATTCTTCTTTTTCATCTATCAGAAATGAAACAAATTTTTTTTCTATAAAAATAAAACAACCAACTTTATTTATTGACAAGTTCCAAAATAAAAAAACGCTTTCAATTGATTTAAAAGAAACAGACACAATTGCAAAATATTCTGACTTACAAAGAATGGGTTATCTTATTATCACCCAAAAAATAAATCCAAAAAGTGCTTGGTTCAAAGGACAACGAGTTTTTTTTAAATTATTCCCAACCCATAAAAGATATGCTTTAAATAATAAAGATTGTGCTGTGTACAATTCTATTCCAAGACATTTATTTGTAAGATATGATTATATACATAAATTAATTAGATTAGAAGATAAAGATAAAGGAAAAAGAAGGTATCGGCACTTTACAACAAGCCCACTAGGTTATGGGGATTGGTATGAGGTAAAAGAATGTTAAAACTACAACAATTAAAAGAACCAATGGCAAAGGCACATGGTATGCAATATCTTAAAATCGGAGATAGAATGTTAAAAATAACTATTGGTGATATTCCTGTTTTACAATCTGATGATAAAAAAATAGTTTGTTTTCCTAAAGAAAAAATGGAAGCAATCAAAATAGGGATATTCGGGTTGACTGGTTCTGGTAAAACCATGGCAGGGAATGCAATTCTTGGTCGTTTGTATCATTATTGGAATATTTCTTGTAATGTTTTTAATGATTATTTAGATGAAACAAAAAGTTGGGCTTTACGAAATACTGATTTTGAAAGGGAATTAAGAGTATTAAATGAAACCCCATTTCCTTTACCTATAGCACATGTTTACCCGCAAAATAGGGATACAGAAGTTACTTGTGGTTTAAAAGTTCCACACATAAGGGAAACAGTTAGTTTTTCAAAGATAGTTGAATGTTTAGAAAGATATATTGAATTAAAACCAAATACTTTAAAATATTTATTAACTATAAGAGAAGATTTAAAAAAATGCGAGAATTTTGAAGAACTTGAAGAACAAATAAGTCAAATTGGTTCTGGGAAAAAAGGTGTTAATGTTGAAGGTTCAAAATTTGCTATGTTATCTGCTTTAGATGATTTAAAAAAAGAAGGGTATGTTGATATTGTTGCAAATAATATGAAGTTTGAATATTCTGGAACACCAAGCTCAATGATTAAAATAAAGAGTAGAGAAGGAACAGAAGAAGGAACAATCTTTTCTATGTTAATGAAATATGGTTATATTCCTTCACTACAAACAAGCAACTTATTACATTTAAGATATGCTGAACCTTATTTAGTTGATAAATTAAGAGATATTTTTGAGTATCCTCGAATGTATAAAAAAAATTGTGTGACTTATATTCCTGAAATGAAACTATTAATGAAATACCCACAAGTTGTAAAAGAAATTGAAAATATAACTGCAAGAGGTAGATTAAGGGGAGTTGGATTAATATATGATACACAACATTACACAAGTATAAAAAAAGAAATAATAACAAATACATTATATGCTTTGGCTTTTAATCAAAAAGAAGCAACAGCTAATCAAATTAAGAAAGATTTTGATTTAAATGAAAGAGATAAAACACAAATAATTAATTTAAAAAAACACCAATGCCTTGCTATTTGTTCTTCTGGTGAATCTTGGAGTGTATATGATTTAAAAACAGGAGAGAAAAGTATGGTTAGTGGTTGTTTTAGGGGTTACCCAATTTATCCATTATCATCACATAAAAAAGGAAAGAGCAATGTACTATGAGAAAAAAATTAAGTAAAGCGGAAAAGTTGCGGAGGCACAAAAAAACAAAAGGATATTTGAAGAAAATGGAAAAAAAGAATATAAAAAAACTTAATAAAGCTCTTTGGAGAGTAACAAGAATTAAAATACTTGATAGAGATAATTGGACTTGCCAACTTTGTGGTAAAGATTTAAGAAAAGCAAAAAATAATGGGATTAATATTCACCATATAATCCCCAGGCAATACACAGAACTATTCTTTGATGAAAATAATTTAATTGCTTTGTGTAATTATTGTCACCATTACTCCAAAGATTCGCCACACCAAAATGCCTTGTTTTTTGCAGCGTGGCTTAAAAATAATAAATTTTCACAATATGATTATTTGTCTGGATACATGGGATATTCACATATCAGAAATGGGAGAGAAGTAAAAAAAGAAAAAATGGAGGGATTATATTAAAAAATGAAAAATAAATTTTTAGTTTTGTTTGTAGGAATCCTTTTAGTTTTAGTGACAACAAATAGTGTTATGGCTTATGACATTAATGTACCTATATTAGTTAAGATAGAAGGGGATATGCTAACAATCCAATCAGATAATTTGGATTGGTCATATAACCTGTCAAAGACATATAACTTAACAGCAAACCAGACAGCAAATGTTAGCTACAATACTATTTTAATATCAAAACTAACTGAAGAAACAGCAGCAAGTATTGAAACTTTGTTAAGAGACATGACTGTACAATGTAGTTATTTCTATGAATATGCAGAGGAATATCTTAATTGTAGTCTTGCAGTAAGTGAATTAAATAAAACACAAGATGCTTTATTTATTTGTCAATCAGAAAACATTGCTTGTAAAACCAACCTTGAAAGTTGGAGAACAAATGCAGCTGCACATGCAATCGCAAATCCACATGAGATTAGAGTAAGATTTGATGAAGCAAAAAATAGTAGAATGTGGTTAGTGATTGTTGCTCTTTTAGTTGGTATTGGTGGGACATATTGGTTTATTAACAAAAAAGGAAAAGGTAAACGACCAAAAGATATAGAGACAGCAGATTACGATTAAATAAAACATTAAAAAATGGCAGAATATGAAAGTTTAAGACACTTTATACTCTATGGAGATGGAAGTGTTGCACAAGTTGTGGGAATACCAAGAGAAACAATAGATGAAGATGGAATTAGGGAAATTGTTTTTGAACTAAGACCAAGACCATCTGTAATCAGATTGCATAAGTTGAGATACCCAGAAGATTATGATGATTTGAAAAACCAAACAATTAAAAGAAAATATTATGTTGCTGATACTTTGTTCCTTGGGACAGCACCTGTAAATAAAAGATTTGTGAGGTTATTGAAAATGTTAAATGAACTTGATTATCTTTTTAAACCAATGATGGGTGGGGGAAAGTTTGAAGAGTTAAAAGAATCAATAGAATCAATCGTAAAACAAAATAAGAATTTATTATCTGTTGTTAAAATAACTGAAAATCCAAGAACAGAATTTCAATATTTTGCTTTTTGTGATTTTAATGGAAATGCAGTAAGGTGTTCTAGTCTAATTGCAGATTTTAGTAATACAATTAAGAATTATGAAAAAGAAATATTTACAGCAGAAGGAAAAGTTGCTAGGTCAATGGAAAAAGTTAAAATATCAAGAACAGAATTTTTAGAACATATTAAACAAAATAAACAAGAGTCAGATGCTTTGGGTGAAAGGAGAGTGTATGATATGAAACCCACCCCAGAAGATATGGCTGCTCAAGACCAAAGTTATTAAAATGGAACCAGAACATACTGATTCAAAAGAAGATTTTGTTTTGCCTGATGTTGGTGAAGTTTTAGGAAAACCAATAGTTCTGGCTACAATGACTTTTGAAAAAGTAAATAATGAAAGATTACAAGAAGTTCAAGCTTTATTAACAGAATTATCTATGTATTCTGAAGAATGGCAAAAATATTTAGATTCGCCAGAGTGGGCAAGTACAAGAGCAGTTTCTTTTGCTAAATTATATATTGAAACATTACAAAAACAAATTAGGTTACAAATGAGAATAATCTCTCATTGTAATGAAACTATCAGTAAGATGAATGAAGTGGTTGAAAAGTATTATGATGTGAAAGAACAATTAATGAATTTAGATGAAGATACTATAAAGAAAAAAAAAGTAATTAATGAAATAGAGGATTATGAAAAACAAAAAATAACTAAACTTATCAAACTAATGGAAGAAATCGCACCAGGAGAAAGTTTCCATGAAATTTTTATTAAACAAAAAATTCTAAAAAGTATAAAAGATAGATTAATAGACAACACTTTAAGTAGAGCAAGTGTGAAAAATACTTATGTATCTGTTTTTGGACAGATGAAAAGAATAAATTTAGATAAAGAAAATTTAAAAAAGATAATTGAACTTTATGGCCAATTTTACAAAGCATATCATGAATGTTTTAATGAATATCCTTTTATACCAGGAAATGCTGAAATTCAAGGAATTTCTTTCATCTAACCCTTAAATCACCCTTTTTTAATCCAATATACCCAAAAAACAAAAAAATTTAAAAATTTTATATTAAAAAATAAATGAATGCACAAAAACCCCGCTTAAAAGTTATGCCTATTACATTAAAGATTAGGTATATTGTTTAAAACTTTTAAGCAATACTTATAACTTTTAAGCGATAACAATCAAAAATGTCACAAGAAAAATTGAAACTGAAAAAAAATGGTAAAGAAGAAAAACAAGAACAAGAGGAGGTTAAACCAAAAATCGGAAATAAATTAATTGTTGGAAGTGAAGGAAAATTTGATAAATATTTGAAAAGTATTTGGTTAATGTTAGGTGATGACTATGATGAAAGAGAAGGATTTTTTATATACTATCCTTTATCTTTAGAGTCAACAGGGAAACAAGTTGTTGAAGCAACTAAAAGATTTGCTTGTAAAATCATCGACACAAAAGTTGAAGAAATACCAACAATTGTAAATGGTAAAATGAGAACCTACAAAAATGTTGTTGTTCAAATAAAACAAGTTGCAGCTGCTCGTTAAAATGTTTGAACGAGAAGTAGCAAGAAAAGTTTTAGAAGACGAAGGAAAGTTTGAATTTATTTGCCCAGAAACAAATTGCAAGTGTGGTGCTGATTTTTGTGAATCTTCTTGTTATGGGAAGGGTTGCAAATTCAAAAATAAATGCAAGGTATATAACTCATGGAAGAACAGGACTTAGCTAAAGTAAGGGAATATTATGATGCTAGAGATAGTCCTGCTAATAAAATACTTCATAGGATAAAATGGTATCACTATGTTCTTTTTGCTTTGTTTATTTTTGCTTGTATTTGGTTTTCTT
>Ga0114946_10000627_pt1 | contig 23773 bp, 24 predicted proteins | sample WalLakDeSediment_FD_88676 | JGI IMG/M metagenome (GOLD analysis project Ga0114946, IMG submission 88676) | Lake sediment microbial communities from Walker lake, Nevada to study Microbial Dark Matter (Phase II) - Walker Lake 11/02/13 Deep Sediment | ecosystem: Environmental > Aquatic >... | reverse complement strand
TTCGCTCTTGCGGATTCATGGATTCTATCTCAATAAAATACTTCAGGTCCTGTAGCCTAATCATCTGCGGGCCGGGTTTGGAACTTGTTTTGAAATGTTCATGTCTGGACAAGCCATGGCTTGCTGATTCAATATTAAACCAGGCCATTACACAAAATTTAAACAGTGCTGCTTTGAATCAATACAATACTGTGTTTGAGTTTTTTGAACAACCAAACTGACAGTAACCTTCAATAGTCTGACAGACAATAACTCTTAACGGCAGTTTGTTTTTTGAATGTGTTTGAACATTTTAACCAAAGGGAGCTAGCCAAATGGAACTTAAAAGAATTTTGCTGGACAGAAGAATCTGCAGGTTTGTTTTGCTGTTCTATTTTTTTGTGGCCCTGTTGCCTTCCACTGGTGAAGCGTCACTCATTGAAAGCCGTCTTTCCACCGGAGAGCAGATGTCTGAACGCGCCGAAAAAATTGAGTCAGTCAGAAAGGCCCTTGAGCATAAGGTTGTCGCTCAGAGGCTGGCTGATCACGGCCTGACTCAGGAAGAAGTTATGGCCAGGATGAATGCCCTGGATGACCAACAGCTCCACCATCTGGCATCTCTGTCCGATGAAATCGGCGGAGGAAGCACAGGCCTGGTCATAGGAGTCCTGGTGGTTGTCCTTCTGGTTATTTTAATTCTGATGGTCAGTGACAAGAGAATTGTTATACAATAAACACCTTGATCAGTCTTAACACCGGATGTTCCCAAGGCTTAAGAGTAACTTGCGGCTAAATGAAAAAAAAAATATTTATATTCTGCTTGCTTTATGCGTGACCCTCTCAGCCTGTTCAATTCCCAGAATCGTTGTGCTTTCCGATCCATTGACTGCTCAGGAACACAACGATCTGGGAGTCTCCTACGAACTCATGGACGAAAAAAACTCGCCCTTAAAGAATACGAACTGGCTTTTAAACAGGACAGGAACTGGGATCAACCCTTGATCAATCATGGCAATGTCCACGCCGGGCTGGAAAACTGGAATCTGGCGGAACAAAGCTACCAAAACGCTCTTAAAAGAAATCCGGACAATCCTGAAGCTATGAACAATCTGGCCTATGTGCTTATTAAGCAAGAAAAATACCAGGAAGCGCTCAACTGGTCCATGAAAGCTGTTGAAATTGAGCCTGATAATCCCGTCTTTTTAAACACTCATGGCTGGGCGCTTCTGAACACAGATCATTGGGATATGGCTCAAAAAACATTTCTCTCCGCCCTTGAGTTCAGTCAAGAAGGAAGCCCATTGCGCGATAAAATCATTGATGGGCTCAACCAGCTTGAAATGAAATAGGACTGCTGGACTTTTTGATCGGGAGGATGAATCCCAGGAGATAAGTGCGCCCAAAAACCGGCAAGGACGGGATAAATGATGGTCATGATTTGTCCTGGGGTCTCTTTTTGTCCCTAATTGGCCATCTGCGGCTTCAAGACAGGCACTGCTTAACTTGTTATTGGTAGCTGAATACCGAGTTTTGCATGTAGATCTATGTCGTCAACTTTAAATCGCTCAATTTAGGATATAATCAATATAAAGCGCGAAATTAATCTGCTTCTGATTGTTTTTTTATAATTTTATCAGTACTACCTAAACGAGTAGGGGAGCAAGATGAAACTATTGCTTAGATTTTTCTACATTATTTTCTTAATAGCAACTATATCTGCTTGTGCATTTGGAAACAGACACACTTATCATGACACGGTTGCAGAAGTAGATGCTACTGGAACGATTGCAATTGCTGTGACCTCACATGACCAACGAGATTATGTAATTTCAGGAAACAAGAAGCCAATTTTTGTTGGTTTGCAACGTGGTGGATATGGAAACCCTTTTGATGTGTTAACTGATAGTGGAGATCCACTAGCACAAGATATGACAATTTCTGTCGTGATTTCTTTATCAAAAAAAGGTTTTCAAGCTATACCTGTATCATCTTCTCATTTGGAAGACCAACAGTCACTTATAAGTAGGATGAAAGGAACGAAAGCAGAGCGTTTTCTCATATTTACAATTTATGAATGGAAGAGCGACACATATCAGAATACAGCTCTTATCTATGATGTTAATGCAACAATAATGAATGCAAATGAGGTCATATTGGGTCAAAGTAAAATAAAAGGTCGTGATAATTTAGGAGGTAGTTTTATGAATCCTCCAGCTTATGCTAAAAAAGCAATTCCTAACGTATTTCGTGAAAAGATTGAAATTCTTTTAAACAAAGAAGAAATATTAAACGCACTTCAATGAAGAATTTATTAGGTACCCCTTCAAATATATTTTGCAAAATTGGGTTAAATATATTACGGAAATGAATCTGAATATTTGTTTTTATCAGGCTGCGAATCTTTCAGTTGCTACATTGCTAAAAAGTTCAGACTGTTACGTATGATTAACCATGCTAATATCTTAATCTTTTTTGTTTCTTGCACTCAGAATTTTTGAACAACCCCTCAATAGGGATTTTTTCAGTCTGATAAGAATATACTGCAATCAAAATTATGTATTATGTAGCCATCACCGGTGTCGGCATCATATCCTGTCTGGGTAATGACGCGGGATCAGTGACCGATGCCCTTTATCAGGGCAGGTCGGGCATAGAGATTGATCCAAAACGTATTGAACTAGGCTTTAGAAGTCCTTTGACAGGAGTAATCCGGGGTTTTGACTCTACCAAATATCTGGGTAGGAAGCAGCGTAAGACAATGCCTGACTTTGCTATTCAGGCCCATGCCGCGGTCATGGACGCCCTGACCATGGCTGACATTGATCCTGAAAGCCTGCGCAATGAACAGACTGGCTTGATATTTGGTTGCGATTCCAGTTGTCTGGATGGGGTTGACCAAGTGGACCGACTGCGCAGATTCCAGGATACTCAGTCCATTGGAAGCGGGCACATTTTCAGGTCTATGACATCAACCATCACCATGAACCTGAACACCCTGCTGGGCGCCAAGGGGGCCTGCTGGTCAATCAGCTCTGCCTGTTCTAGCGGTGGTCACGCAATAGGCCAGTCAGCCGACCTAATTGCTTTGGGACGCCAAAAGACAATGATCTGCGGAGGCGCCCAGGAAATCAACTGGCAGTCCATTTGCAGCTTTGACGGATTAGGGGCGTTTTCCACCAGAACTGACAGTCCTGAAAGGGCAAGTCGTCCTTTTGAAGCCGAGCGTGACGGTTTAGTGCCCAGCGGAGGCGCCGCAGCCTTAGTTCTTGAACGATACGATTTAGCAAAAAAACGAGGTGCAAAAATCCTTGCTAGGGTGAAGGGCTATGGGTTTTCCTCAGATGGGAGTCATATTTCTGTGCCCAGTTTTGACGGTCTTGAGCGGGCCATGCATAGCGCCCTGAAGCAGGCAGGGCTGACTCCTTCAGATATTGATTACGTTTGCGCCCATGCCACTTCCACCCCGGCAGGAGATTCGGTTGAGGCTCAGAGTATATCCAATGTGTTTGGAGAAAAGACTCCAGCTGTTTCCTCCCTTAAATCCATGACAGGACATGAACTCTGGATGTCGGGCGCCGCCCAAGTCGTATATTCAATTCTGATGGCTCGGAATGAATTCATTGCTCCAAATATCAATTTTGATCGGCCTGACCAGGAGTCAGCCAGGCTGGACATAGTAAAGGAAACCAGACAGACTTGGCTTCGCCATATTCTTTGCAACTCGGCAGGTTTTGGAGGGACCAACGCTTGCATCGCACTTGAGTCTTATAAATGAAATACGATTTTGTTGTCATTGGTTCAGGCGTCTCCGGACTTTCCACGGCCATCGTACTCGCCATCAAGGGCTGCCGGGTCGCAGTAGTGGAAAAGGCCAGTCAACTCGCTCCTGTACTTAAAGGATTTCTACGCAGAGGCATCCATTTTGACACCGGGTTTCACTATACCGGATCTTTTGCCCGTGGAGAGGTTCTTGACACCTACTTTCGATACTTGGGCATCGCAGACAGCCTTGAAAAAGTTCCCTATGATCAGGACTGTTTTGATACTTTTCATTTTCCTTCTGATGACTTTACCCTAGGCTTCCCCTCGGGGTACGAACGTATTCGCAGCCGCCTCCACAGCATGTTTCCCGGAGAAAAATCAGGCATAGACCATTACCTTCGGGTTGTTGAACAGGAATTCAACAATTCACCGCATCTGAACCTGGGAATGACTTCAGATGAAGCTTTGTCCTTCAGCAGATACAGCAAAATGGATCTCAAGTCTTTTCTTCAGGGTCTGATTACCGATCCAAGGCTTGCCGCTGTTCTTTCCATGCATTTTCTTTTGTACGGAACTGAGCCGGGCCTGTCTTCGGTATCCATTCATGCCCAGGTTTCAGGCTCGCTTTATCAGTCTGTCCACGGTATCAAGGGTGGAGGAAGGGTGCTAGCAGAAGCCCTGCTCAGACGCCTTAAAGAGCTTGGCGCGGATATTTTTCCGGGAAGAGGAATCTCCAGGATTGTTTCTTCACAGGACACGTTTACCGGGGTGATGTTTGAGGACGGGGAAATGCTTGAAGCATCAGGCTGTGTTTCCAGCATCCATCCCGAAATGCTTATGTCCATGGTTGATGAGAGAGCTTTCCGGCCAGCCACCAGGCGACGATTTAATGCCTTTGAGAATACTACATCAGCCTTCATGTTTTCCGCAGCCATAGACCAACTGCCCCCTACTCTGGAACGAAAGAATTTTTTCTTATGCCCTGACATGGATATGGACAATTACTGCCGGACTGATCGTCCCATTGAAAACAGGCCGTTTTTTATTGCCTCATGCGGTTTGGACAATCCAGCATCAAAGAAGGGCCTGGTCATGCTCTGTCCCGGTTCCATTAGCGAAGTCCTTCCGTGGAAAGACAGAGACCCTCGCAATCGACCCGGAGAGTACATGTCATTTAAGCAAATGCTCATGCAAAGGGTCCGAGAGCATATTATTGCCCATGTTCCGGGAATATCGACATCCCTTGACATGCTGGACTGCGCCACACCTCTTACTTTCAGGGATTATTCCAATGCTCCATCTGGTTGCCTTTACGGAATCAAGCAAAAACCCGGTCAGATCAATCCCTCACCCCTGACCAAAATCAGGGGACTGTTCCTTACCGGCCAATCCCTTACAGGTCCGGGAGTTCTGGGGGCTACTGTTTCAGCCTTTTTGACCTGCGGCCTCATCTTTGGAAGCAAAAATCTTCGGCAGGAGGTCAGGCAATGTCTCTAAAACGGGTAGCCATAACGGGCATGGGCGCGGTTTCCCCTTATGGAATAGGAGTTGAAGCGCTTTACCAGTCCATGAAGCTGGGCAGAAGCGCTGTGACCAGGTATCCGGCCCTGGAAGCAGTCAAGGGATTGAGATGTCATATAGCAGGTGCAGTTCCGGAACTGGATGCAAAGCAGATCCCCAGAAAACATCGGCGATCCATGTCCCGCATGTCAATTTTTTCCATGCTGGCCAGCATGGAAGCCCTGGATATGGCCGGGATTACACCGGAAATGCGTCAGAACACACAGACCGGGGTTATTATCGGGACTACCGTGGGTAGCCCGCAGACCCAGCAGGATTTTTTCGCTGAATTCCTGCAGGAATATTCCATTGAGCAGGTTAAATCTTCCCTGTTTTTCAAGATCATGGGCCATACCTGCGCGGCCAACGTGGCCCTAGCCCTAGGCATTTCCGGCCGGGTCATGGCCCCGTCAGCAGCCTGCGCCACAGGGGTTCAGGCCGTGGGGCTGGGCTATGAAGCCATTGCCCTAGGACAGCAGAGGATAGTGCTTTGCGGCGGATCAGAAGAGCTACATCCATTGACAGTGGCCATCTTCGATATTGTCAACGCGGCTTCAACCGGGTATAATTTTGATCCGGCCCGCTCTCCCCGACCATTTGACAAGGACCGGGACGGGACGGTATGTTCCGAGGGGTGCGGCATTATCATCCTGGAATCGCTGGAGTCGGCTCTGGATCGCGGGGCCAGCATTTTTGGCGAGATCATTGGATTTGCGTCAACATTAGATACGACAAATATTTCCAAGCCGGATCCGGCCAGCATAGAGCGGTGCATGAGCTTAGCCCTGGATAACGCTGGGATCAGGCCGGACCAGGTTGAATATGTCAATGCGCACGCCACGGCCACCCTGCTGGGAGATTCGGCTGAATGTCTGGCCATTGAAAGGATCTTCGGAAATCGGGTACCTGTCAGCAGTTTCAAGGGACATTTTGGTCATTCCCTGGCCGGCAGCGGAGCCCTGGAAACCATCGTCCTGTTGAGGATGATGGAAGAAAATCTTTGCCTGCCTACCCTTAACCTTGAGCAGCCTGGTGCAGATTGCGACATGGTCGGCCATGTCATGCAACCGCAATCCCGTTCCATAAATACCGCAATCAAAAACAATTTTGCTTTGGGAGGCATAAACGTCTCACTGGTTTTAAGGAAATACGCGTGACTCAGCAAGAAATCATTGAAATAGTAAACAACTCCCTGGCCGAAGAGTTTGAACTGGAACCAGAAGACATGAAGCCCGAGGCCCATCTGTACAAGGACCTGGGTCTGGACAGCCTGGATGCCGTGGACTTGGTCATTGTCCTGGAGCAGGCCTTCAGCCGTAAGCTTCGCGATGAGAAAGCCATTCAGAAGATTCAGACTCTTGGCGATCTGTATGCCTTTATAGAGGAAAAACAGAAGGAAATGGGATGAACCGGAACAGATGTTCATGCCTGTCAGGCACCGGGGCTAACCGGACAGACCGAAAAAACAAGTTCTGCGGTCTGACTGTTCTGGTCATGAACGTGCTGGTCTATCCACTGATTATTCTGCAGACCTTGTTCTTTACAGTACTTGCCCCTGTAGTTCTGCCTCTTTCTGTAATCATTGTCCGCCGTCCACTGCCTGAAATGGTCAGGTTTTTTATCTGGGTTTACGGAAGGGTGTGGATTCGGATAATGTCTTCTTTTGTCCGCTTTGAAAGGCGCGGGCTGACAGCGGACAGTTTTCCAAGGCCCTGCATTATTGTGCTCAACCATCTGTCTTTTTTTGATATATTCTGTATGGGGGCTCTGCCTTTCAGCAATATCGTATTTACGGTCCGGGCCTGGCCGTTCCGCATGTTCTGGTACGCTCCGTTCATGCGTCTGGCGGGTTATGTGGATATGGAAACTCTGGGCATGGAAAAGGCCCTGGAACGCTGCCAGCATCAGCTCGCCCGCAATGTCTCCCTGGTTTTCTTCCCGGAAGGTCACCGTAGCAGAGACGGAAACTTGGCCAGGTTCTATTCCGGCGCGTTCAAACTTTCAGTGCGCTCTGGAGTGCCTGTGGTTCCGGTGTGCATCACCGGCACTGACCGTCTTCTGCCCCGGGGCAGGTTTGTAATGCGCCCGGCTGTTGTCCGGATTCAGGCCCTGGAAGCGATATATCCCGGGGGTTATACCGGAGAATCGGCCCATGCAGACATGCGCAAACAAGTCAAGGATTCCATGGCCGGGGTTATTCAGAGTATGCGGGGATAGCCGGCAGCAGGTATTAGCTGGCCGCCATCGAGGTTGTGCATAGACCCTGAATTCCATGCAGGTTCATCAGGCAGAACTTAAAATAGTCGCAGGCAAATATAGTTCAATGAATAATAGCGATTTCAACCATGAACTGGAATTTGCAGATCCTGAAAGGATAAGTATGCGCCAGTCAGAACTACTGGCGCAGCACATCAGGTATCTGGCCGAGAATTCCGGGTATTACCGGGAAAAGTTCAGACAGACGGGCCTGGGCACTGACTCCTTTGCAGGGCTGGAAGACCTGGGGCGGTTTCCCCTGACTTCCAAGGCCGATCTGGAGCAGCACTCAAAGGATTTTTTGTGCGTGTCCCAGGAAGAAATTGTGGATATCTGTCTGACTTCCGGCACCACTGGCCGGCCAACAGCCCTGATGCAGACAAAAAGTGATTTGGAAAGGCTGGGATATAACGAGGAATTATCTTTTTTATCCACAGGTATCACCCCGAGAGACAAGGTAATGATAGCCGCAGCCATTGACCGTTGTTTCATGGCCGGAATGGCATATTTTTTGGGTCTGCTGCGTATCGGAGCAACTATTATCAGGGCCGGTTCCAGCAGTATGCCTGTCCTGACGGATCTTGTGCTTGAACAAAAGCCTACCGCGATAGTCGGCGTACCAACACTGATGCTGGCCATTGGTCAGCGCCTGCTCGATGTAGGGTCCGATCCCGGAGGTTTGGGCGTAACGCGCTTGGTTTGTATCGGAGAGCCAGTCCGGGAGCAGGACTTTTCCCTTTCTTCCCTGGGGCGAAATTTGGAAAAACTCTGGGGTGCACAAGTATTCGGTACTTATGCCAGTACTGAGATGGCCACGACTTTTTGTGAGTGTTCTGAGCATACTGGCGGGCATGTTCATCCGGATCTTATTCTGGTTGAGATTCTTGATGACAATGGTCAGCCGCTGCAACCCGGGACTCCAGGAGATGTGGTGGCCACCCCCCTCGGAGTTCAGGGCATGCCACTGCTTCGTTTCAGGACGGGAGACGTGGCTGTATTGCATGATCAGCCCTGCAAGTGCGGCCGAAATTCTCCCCGGCTGGGGTCCATCATGGGAAGAAAGTCTCAGCTTTTAAAAATCAGGGGGACTACGGTTTTCCCTGCGGCCATTTTTTCCGCACTTCAGGAAATCCCTGGAGTGGTTAATTTTTATATTGAGGTCAGGGGGCAGTATGCCCTGTCCGATGAGGTCAGGGTGGTGGCCGGAGTACGGGACCCAGGCCTTACTCCCTTTATGCTTTCTGAACAAATTTCCGCAAAAACCCGGATCAAGCCGGAGGTTGTCCTGGCTGATCCGGATACTGTTCAGGCCAGAACATTGGTCCAGGGCAAAAGAAAGCCTGTGCAATTTTTTGATTACCGGGATAAATTAGATGAATAAATGCAAACCGTCATGGGGGACTCACTTTTCATTTGATGATATTGAGCAGGCAAGGCTTTCTGGCCGTCTTCTTTCGATGGAGCTGGAATTGTCCAGGGCGTGCAATCTTCGTTGTATCTATTGCTACGCAGAGTCAGGAACAGCCATGGAAAACGAGCTGAAAATTAGTGAAATAACCGGGGTTGTTGACCAGGCGCTGGAACTGGGTGCCAGGCGGATTATTGTCCTTGGAGGAGGTGAGCCCCTGGCCTATCCGCAAATTATGTCCATCTTGCGATATATTCATAAGAAAGGAGCAGCCATTGATTTGTTTACCAATGGAACGATGCTTACTCCGGAGATTGCCGATGAATTTATGGCTCTTGGTGTAAATCCTGTCATAAAAATGAACAGCATGCGTCCTGATGTCCAGGATTTTCTTGCAGACAAACAAGGGACTTTTGACAAAATCAGGCAGGGCCTGGGACATCTGCTTCATGCAGGTTACCCGTCAGAGCGCTTACCATTGGGGGTTCAAACCATAATCTGTCGCCAGAATATTGACGAACTACCCGATATGTGGACCTGGATACGTCAGGAGAATATGGTTCCCTATTTTGAGACAATTACGCTTCAGGGACGCGCCTTAAAGAACCCTGGGCTTCAGGTGACTCCCAACGAACTTCACGTTCTTTTTCAGACCCTGTCCGGTATTGACCGAAAGAACTTCGGCATTAAATGGGAGCCTCACCCTCCTGTGGCCGGGCTGACCTGTACCCGCCATCTGTATACCTGTACCATAACCGTACAGGGAGACGTCTATCCCTGCCCGGGAGTGGATATTGCTGTAGGCAATATCCGCAGGCAGAAGCTGGCCCAGATTCTGCGTGAAAGTCCTGTGATTCAGGAACTGCGAAATATCCGTCAAAACATCAAAGGTGCCTGCCGGAATTGTGAACTGCATAAATCCTGTTATGGTTGTAGGGGCATGGCCTACCAGCATACAGGAGATTATCTGGCTGCCGACCCCCTGTGCTGGAAAAATCCTGACCGGATAATTATATGAGTATGGAATATCCAATTTCTGCCAGAGGCATCATACCCCACCGGCGTCCCATGCGTCTGGTGGACAGGGTTGTGAAGGCAGGAAAGGATTTGTCTGGAACTGCTGAAGCACTTATCAGCAGGGATAATATTTTTGTGGATGAAACCGGATTTCTAGCTCCCGAAGCTATGATAGAGCTCATGGCCCAGGCCTTTGCCGCGGTCAGCGGAAGCATTGGCATACAAAAGGGTACCCATTCAGTCACGGGCTACCTGGTGGGAGTAAAGCGGTTTGAGATGTCTGCCAGGGCCAGAGAGGACGACAACCTGGTCATAGAGGTGCGCCCTACAGGAGAATTTGCAGGCTTTGTAATCATTGACGCCCTGGTGCGTCGGCAGGGCCAGGTACTGGCCACCGGGGAGCTTAAGATCTGGCAGGCTCCAGGCAATGATCCGGAATATGACACATGATAATTTTAAAATCAGCCATAATGAGCATTGTTTTACTTGGCATACTTGCTGGACAGGGAGCCTCCGGAGAACTGTCCGGCGAAATGCTGGAGCGGTTGCAGGTCATTCACCTGCAAACCCGGACAGTATCAGGATCTTTTGTGCAGGAAAAGAATCTGGCCATGTTTGAGCATACCCTTATTTCGCGAGGTTCATTTGCTGTTTGCGTACCAGGAAAAATACATTGGGCCTATGAATATCCGGCTGTTTTTGGATTTGCTTCTGATGGCGAAAACGTGTGGAGATGGAATGAGGAGTCAGGCGCATCAGATTCCATGCCCCTGAGCCGCGATCCTGTCCTGTCTGTTATAGTGGAGCAGATGCTGGCCTGGTCCACCATGGATATCAGGACCCTGGAGCGTTATTTTTCCATTACCCTGGTTGAATCCCGGCCCATATCCCTGCTTCTGTATCCCAAAGTAAGTCAGCTTGAGGAGATTATCGCAAGCGTAGAAATTATGTTTGACTCAACAGACAGGCACATAAGTAAAATCATGATCCTGGAACATGATTCTGATGAAACAGTGATCCGTTTTGAAAATGTCGGCTTGAACCTGAAATTATCTCCTGAGCTCTTTTAGCGTATGTCCTCCATGCACCCAACCAGGCGATTGATTACTTTTCTGCCCGGAAAATGGACAATGGGGCTGATTCTGATGGGTTTTCTGCTCATCTGCCTAGTGTTGTTGCGCAATATCAGCATAGTTGAAAACATTGACTCCATGCTTCCTGATGACAATTCAGGTACTGCTGAAAACTTTCGTCTGCTGAGTCTGTCTCCTTTTCTTTCCAAAGTTCTCATCATCCTTGAAAGAGGAGAGCATAAAACACCCAAAGACATGGCAAATGCTGCAAAAAATATTGCCCAGGCAGTCGGGCCTCCATGGTTCAAGCCAATGTCCACGGATTTTCAGCAGCCTGCTCCCGGCGAAGCGATAAAACATTTACTGAATATACTGCCTGCTGTTTCAAGCAAGCAGGATCTGGACCGACTGGGGGGAATGACTTCCCCGGAGGAGGTCCGCCCCGCTCTGGAAGAAGCGCGCCGGGAGCTTGCAGGATTAACCGGACTGGGCATGAAAGAGATCATCAGAACTGATCCGTTTCGTTTTCGAATACTGGCTCTGGAAAAGTTGTCTCATCTCGATCTTTTCGGCATTGAAACAGCACAGGCATCCTTAGCTGAAGGGATTTTTTTAAGCCCTGATGAGAAAAGCGTTCTGATAGTTTTGAATCCAAAGGTGACCATGACTGATTCAGGGGGTTCTCAGGTTATGCTGGATCATCTGGCACAGATCATTGATGGCTCTGTTCCGGATGATCTGAACTCATCCATATTAAGTGGACACGTTTATTCTGCGGCCAATGCTGCCGCCATCCGTAAGGACCTGACTGTAGTACTGACAGTTTCATTAACTGGCATTCTGCTTGTTTTTTTGATATTTTTGCGATCATGGCATGGTGCTCTGGTATATGCCATTCCCTTATGGGCCGTCCTTGCCGGACTTGTCGCGGTTATGGTCGCAGGGCCGGAGGTTTCAGGCATAACCATTGGGTTTGGTGCCGTGCTCATGGGGTTGTCGGTTGATTACGGGCTGCATGTTTTTTATGCTTTGAAAAAAAGCACTGACCCGGGCAGAGCTCTTCGACGGATTATCAGGCCCATCCTTTTTTGCTGGCTGACTACTGCCGGGGTATTCAGCCTGTTGCTTTTTTCCAGTCTGCCTGGACAGCGCCAGTTGGCCCTATTTACCGTTGCCGGTCTTAGTGCAGCCATGGTTCTGGCTCTGGCTTTTTTGCCTGTGTTTATTTCTCCAGACAAAGTTGTGTCGAGAAATATTCTCAGCTCTGGGCTGAAAATACCGGCTACTGGAGGCAGGGTGCCGGTCATGGTTGTTTTTGTGGGTTTGATGCTGGGAGCTGTACTGTGCTGGCCCGGGGTGAGATTTGACGGACGCCTTCAAGCCCTGAGCATTGTGCCCGATGATCTGGCCAAGGCTGAGCAGCTTGTCGCGGATTCATGGGGAGATGTACACGACATGGCCATGGTGTTTTCTAGGGGATCAGACCTGGATAATGCCTTGAGCAAGGCCGGGGATGTTTTTGAGTATATATCTAAAAACCTTCCCGGACAAAGGATAATCAGCCTTACACCCTTGCTTGCGCCCGGGTCTCAACAGCAGGCCGCCATTGACCGATGGGAGGAATTCTGGTCTGTCCGGGGACCGGGACTTAAACAGACCATGATCAAGCAAAGCCTGGATCTGGATTTTTCTGCGACTGCCTTTGAGCCGTTTTTTGAATACCTTGCTGCAAAGCCGGAACAGGTAAGCATGGATGACTTAAGGTCGTTGGGCCTGGGGGATCTGGCGGACATGCTCATCTTCCGTCAGGGTGATTCAACTGTTGTCATGACCCTTGTCCCGGACAGCCCTGAAATACTGAATCTGTTCAGCCCTGATCGTGGAGTCCTGCCGCTGGAAATCCGGGATTCAAACTTGGTCTCTCAAAAGCTTTTGGGACAGGAAATCGCCACTGCCCTGCGCGCCGACATGTCGCGTTTTCTGGTTGCAGCCGGGTTGCTGGTGGTAGTTTTAACTTTTATGCTGTTCAGAAATTTCCGACAGGCTGTCCAGGCACTAGTTCCGGCAGTTGCCGGGCTCTGCGCCCTGGTTCTGGCCACGGTCATCCTGAGTATTGAGTTTAACCTGTATTCAATGGCTGCAACTTTTCTGGTCCTGGGTCTGGGGGTTGATTACGGTATTTTTATGGCCTCACGGGATCAGGAACCTGAAGACCTAGGCACCAGAAAGGCAGTGCTGGTTTCCGGGTTGACCACTCTGGCGGGATTTGGAGCCCTGATCCTGGCCGGGCACCCCGCTCTCCATTCCATAGGCCAGACCGTTATAATCGGCATTGCCGCAGCCATTCCAGCTGCTCTTTTCGTGGTTCCGGCCCTGGGGAAAAATTATGCGTAGTCTGCTTCTGCTTCTTGTTCTGCTGACCGGATGCGCAGGCACATACACTCCTCCGCCAGAATATTCATTGATACCTACTGAAAAAAATCTGACCTGTGAGCCTCCAGCATGGTCTGTGGCGGGTGAACCCATGGGCCTGCACCAGACTGTCTTTCTGGAGGCTGGGGGGCAGACCCGTATGGTCCAGGGATTGATGCTCATTGATCAGATCCGTCAAAAAGTGCAAGTCATGGGCATGTCGGAAATGGGGATGAAGATCTTTGATGTCTCAGTTACCCGGCAAGGCCATGAAAATCATTTCCTCTCTCCGGTCATGAACAGCAGAAAAGAAGACCTGGCCGGACAGATCGCCCTGAGCGCGCGCAGGATTTTTCTGTCCTTTGAAGCAACAGGTGATTTTAACAGTTATGCTGGACCTGAATCCATATTAATGGTCAATTCCCAAGACAACAAGCAGATAGTCCATGGATGCCTCAGGGACGGCAGGGTCCTGACAGAGTCTTTTTGTGCGGACGGGCGATGGAATGTAAAGTATGCTGACTATCAGTTGATTAATGGTTTTTATCTTCCTGTCCGCATTACCTATCATGACCGGCGGACCGGATATAATCTGATTCTTGTGTTGCATGAGGTGTTTAAGAAATGAGTGCTGTCCGACAGGGTATTCTGGACGCAAGAAGCAAGCCCCAAGAGATTACTTGCAATGAGTCCATTGCGCAGGCTTTTATTTTTCCGCCTGATTTTATCGGCTTTTCCGGGCATTTTCCAGATGAGCCAATTCTGCCGGCAGTGGTTCAGATCGGGATTGGCACTGCGCTGGCAGAAATGCTTCTGCCTGCTGATGCAACTCATTCACTGATTCTTAAGTCTGTGCGCCGCGCCAAATTTATTCGCAAGCTGGTTCCGGATGAAATGATTATGGGGCAATGCAGAGTCCTTGATTATAATGGGTTGCAGGTTGACGTTTCCCTGAGCGTGAACCAGGAACCAGCATCCTCATTTGTTCTTAAGTTCTGTCTGCAGCAAAAAAGGAAGCCTGATGCATAAACCTTATTTTTCCAAACCAGAAGGTTGCCCGGATCCTCTTCAGGCAACATGCTCCCGGAGGGTGCGCTTTGAAGAGGTGGATCCCCTGGGCATAGTCTGGCATGGCCGATATCCGGGTTATTTTGAGGACGCGCGCATGGCTCTTGGAGAAAAATACGGCATTGGATACATGGTTTTTTATAAACAAAACGTAATTACCCCCATCAGGCAATTTCATGTGGATTATCTGGCTCCCCTGAGCTTTGGTCAGGAATTTACTATTGAAGGAATTCAGCATTATTCCGAGTCCGCCCGCATCAATACCGAATATATTATCCGCGATCTGGACGGACAGATGACAACCAGGGGTTATACAGTGCAGATGCTCCTTGACCTGGACAGGAATATCCTCATTGCCCAGCCGGATTTTTTTGAGAAATTTTGTGTACGCTGGAAAAAGGGTGAACTGTGAGCAGGGTTTTTGTCAAGGACATGCGTATTTTCACTGCCCTGGGGGATTTACAGAACACCTTCAGCGCATTGATTGCGGGACAGACCGGCATCTCCCGGGTTAATCGAGGCTTCACAGGGATTGGCGCAACCATTCACATTCTTAATGCTTTTCAAAACAGTTCGCGCATAAATCCCCTCATTGACCTTGTGCTCAGCAATCTGCCGGTGCTGCCTGCGGATACTCTGACCATTACAGCCTCAACCAAGGCCGGAATTGATGATCTTGAGAGATACTTTCGACAAAAAAAGACAAGTGCCTGCAAGACATTGCCTCAATGGCTGACCTCCCATGTCCGCAACTGCCTGGGGCTGAATCAGCCCGGATTTGCCGTAAGCGCGGCCTGCGCCTCGTCCACCATTGCTCTGGCCCAGGGGGCAAAAGCCATTTCCTCTGGCCGGGCCCAATCAGTTCTGGTGGTTTGCGCGGATATTGTCAGTGAGTTTGTTTTGCGCGGGTTTGATGCACTCAAGGCCCTGGACAGACGGGCCTGTCGTCCTTTTGACCAGAACCGGGCAGGACTCAGTCTGGGTGAAGGAGCAGCAGCAGTTCATATGGTCAGCGAAAAAATTGCAGGCAAGGCGCAATCACCAATGGCAGGGGAAGTCATGGGCTGGGGTGTGGCCTGCGACGCAGTGCATATTACCGCTCCGGCCAGGGATGCCCGTGGCCTGATTAAAGCCATCAATTGCGCCCTGGACAGGGCAGGTCTTCCCAGCCGGGATGTGGGTGCAGTAAACGCTCACGGCACTGGAACGGTCTATAACGATGCCATGGAGCTTACTGCGTTTAAAGCTGTTTTTGGTGACAGGCCTTTGCCGGTTTATTCAATAAAGGGAGCAGTGGGGCATACCATGGCTGCAGCCGGAGCCGTGGAAGCAGCTCTGGGCCTCATGTCCCTGCATACAGGACTCATCCCGCCCACTGTGGGCCTGGAGCATCCGGATAACGGGGCTCTGGGATATGTTTCCAGTGAATTGCAGGTTTTGCCGCGAAAAGTTATGGTAACCACCAATTCAGGGTTTGGCGGGATTAACGCGGCCCTGGTTCTGGGCCTGGCAGGGAGTGAACAATGAATGCCTTTATCACTGGAATGGGCTGGTTGACAGCCGCAGGCTCGGGCCGGGGCCGGGGAATGGGTCGTTTTTTTTCTGCGTCTGAAGGCAATGTCATGGTTCCGTCCAGAAAAGATGTTTTCAGGAACCGGGATGAGCGCTTTGGCCGAATGGACCCCTTCTCCAAGGTCGGGCTGGCTGCAATCGCTATGGCCCTGGAAGATGCTGGAATTGCCGGTGATCCGTGGAGAAACCAAACCGTGGGCATTACAGCTTCCACCCAGAGGGGCTGCCTTGATACGGACGTGAATTTTTTTCAAACAGTTCTGGCGGATGATGGTCAATGGCCCAGCCCGCATCTTTTCACCTATACCCTGGCCAGCTGTTTCCTGGGTGAGGCGGCCCTGCGCTTTGGTCTGACCGGGCCTTCTTACATTCTGCATGAGGAAAAAACCTTTTCTCTGGCAGGGGTCAGAGCAGCTCTTCTGGAACTGACTGACAAAGATGCGCATGTAATGATAGCCGGAGCCTGCGATCTGCCTTTGCCCCGGGAGCTTTTATCTGATCTTGATGAGTATTGCCCCGGTCCTGCGGGTGCTGCATTTATTGTCGTTGAATCAACTCCCGGGCCTGAGTCGGCGGTCTATGCCCCAATTCACGAAAAATCCGGTGCAATTTTTGTTAATGAGGCGCAAGTAAGGTCTCTGGATGAGTTGATTATCAGAAGTCAGCTGTCAGACAACCGATTATTAATCACAGATAAACTGGAATGACTCCATGAAAATGCATCTCATTTATCCAACATGGCCCAAGTTGAAAAGGCAGACAGAGTTTCATCTGCCTCCGCATGGTCCGGTAGTATTTGCCGCAGAAGTCCCAGAGGAAGTGGATATTTTGTTCACTGACGAAAATCTCGAACCAGTTGAATTCCACTCGTCTATGGATTTGGTTGCCCTGTCCGTAATGCTTACCTCGCAACTGCCCAGGGCCTTTGAATTAGCTGATGCCTACAGGGAAATGGGAATCCCGGTGATCATGGGCGGGATTGCAACCATGCTTCATGCCTCTGAAGCCTCGGATCACTCGGATTCTATTTTCCTTGGAGAAGTGGAAGGACGTTTTTCCCAGGTCATAGAAGACCTGAAAAACGGGACTCTTTGTAAAACATATAATTTTTTTGGCAGCCCTCCGAATATTTCCCTTGTGGGAACAGCCAGACGAAGCATTCTGCAAAGGGATATGTACAATTACCGTGGTGTACAGATGGTGGATCTTGTTCACGCCTCGCGCGGCTGCAGATTTAATTGTATGCCTTGCTGTGTTGGATATCTTGGCGGCAAATCCTTCAGACCACGACCATTATCCAAAGTCATTGAGGAAATTGAATCAATCCCCAACAACCGTCTTTTTCTGGTGGATAACTCCCTGTCCCAAGATCGCGACTGGCTGAAAGAACTTTTTACGGCCATGATTCCCCTGAAGCGTAAATGGGTATCTCATCCCGTTCTCTATGATCCGGAAATACTTGACCTGGCTGCAAAGGCCGGCTGCTGGTATGTATACCAAGCAATAATAGACGACTCCAAAACCATTCGGGAACGAATTAGGATGCTAAAGGACCATGACATCGGCATTGAAGGGACTATTCTGCTTGGACTCGATGACCATGATGAAAATTACATCAAAAGACTGGTTGATGTTCTCCTGGAAGAGGAGCTGGACATGGCCGAATTTACCATCCTGACCCCATTTCCGCACACTCCCATCCGCAGAAAACTGGAAAAGGAAAACCGTATCCTGAGCAGCAACTGGCTGGATTATACCTGTGACAAGGTGGTTTTCCAGCCTAAACAGATGAGCCCTGACAAATTACTGGAACTTTTTCACTATGCCTGGGATACGTTTTACGAAGGTGCAGGTCATCAGCTGCGCATGGGCAATTTATTTAAAAAAGTGATCCGCAAGGAAATGGATGACGGCACATACCGTCGTTATGATCCCAGACGCAAAAGGGCCTTTGAGACAAAAGCCCCTAAAACTGACTAAACCGCGGCTCAGGCCTCACAGGCCAGGATATAACGCATTGAAAGTATTTCTACTCTCGGTCAACACTGAACAGGAACCATATCCGGTTTATCCTCTGGGCATGGCAGTGATTGCTTCGGCTCTTGCAGGGGCAGGGCATGAGGTGAGGCAGTACGATTACCTGGTTATGGGTGAATCAAACCATTTACTTTGTCGAGCTTTGCAGGATTTCAAACCGGATATTGTTGGTCTGTCCCTGCGAAATATTGATAACGTGGATTCATTTGCCGGGATGGAGCACTGGTCTCTGGGGCGGACAAAAATAATTGTTGATTTGTTGCGATCAGTTGTGGACATTCCCATTATTATAGGTGGACCGGCTTTTTCCATCATGCCCCAAGATATCCTGGATTTTCTGGGCGCGGATTTTGGAGTAATCGGTGAAGGAGAACAAGTCCTGCTTGACTTGCTGAAACGTATTCAGGAGCAAATTCAAGGTCCCAGTATTGTCATGGGCAAAAAAGCTTTGAATTCTTCAGAAATGCTTCCTCCTTTAATGGATAAGGAGATTGTTGACTTTTACAATAGAGAAAGTGGCCTGCCCGGACTTCAATCAAAACGTGGATGTCCATACAACTGTGTTTATTGCAGTTATCCTGTCCTGGAAGGCCATACTCTGCGCGAGCGTGATCCTGAAGCAGTGGTTGATGACATGGCCAAACTCTCTCATGATTATGGGGTGAATCATATTTTTTTTACTGATTCAGTGTTTAATGACTGTCAGGGTTTATATCTCAAACTGGCTGAAGCTATGGCCAGGCGCAACCTGCCAGTGCGCTGGAGTGCTTTTTTCCGACCGGCTCCTGTTAGTAACGAAGTATTGGATTTACTGCAGCGTTCCGGACTATTGGGCATGGAGGTAGGCTCAGATGCCGGATCTGAAGAGACTCTGGACGCACTTGGCAAGGGTTTCGGATTCTCTGACATACTGATTTTTAATGAGGCTTGCGTGTCCAAGGGAATACCAGTGGCCCACTATTTCATTATCGGTGGACCAGGTGAGACCGAAGCAACTATCAATGAAACACTGGAAAATCTGGAGAAACTAAAATCTTGTGTAGCTTTTATTTATTCAGGGATCCGTATTCTGCCTGGTACAAGATTACGGGAAAGAGCAGTACATGAAGGAATCATCAGTGAGTCAACATCGCTTTTAAAGCCGGTTTATTATCACAGCCCATTGCTTGACAATATAAGTATGAACTACAAAGTGGCAAAAGTCCTTAGCGGACACAGGGACCGGTTTTTTCCACCTGACCAGGCACAGGACCGTATGAAAGTGATGCGTCGGTTCGGATACCGTGGACTGGTCTGGGATCAACTGATCGCCACGGAAGCAAAGCGGTGTCGCAACAAGGAAAATAGCCCTGGCACCGGTCATTCTTACGCTTCATAACCCGTATATCCAAAATGACTGTATGAAAAAACTCGATTATAAAAAGATTCTTCTTGTACACCCCCTGGGTTACGGTGAGAAAGAGGCAGGACAAGATATTTCAAGGACAGCCAATATCATGCCCCCTCTGGGACTTTGCAGCATATCAGCATATCTTGCTAAGCAGGATTTTGAGTCAGAGATTGTGGATTTTAATGCCTGGCCTGACTCAATAGAGCGTATGCGTTCTATCCTGGCTCATGATCTGCCTGCTTATGTCGGATTTTCATGCACCACATCCTCTTTTCTCGATGGAATCAGGCTGGCACAATTTGCCAAGTCTGTTTTGCCTGAAGTGAACGTAATTTTCGGTGGGGTCCATGTGTCTTTTCTGGGCAGGGAAATGATGCAGAAACATGCTGTCATTGATTATGTTGTGGTTGGCGAGGGTGAGGAAACCCTGGCCATGTTGATGAAACATAAGGGTGATCCAAAAAATATAATCGGGCTCATTTACAGGGATCAGGCCATTGACAAGATGGTTGCCACGGGTCGGCGTCCCCAGACTCTGAATTTGGACCAGTTGCCATATCCGGCCTATGAAAAACTAAAGGGATATCCCGAACGCTACTCGCTGCCCATTTTCAATTATCCCAGGGCTCCCAGTACCAGTGCCATTTCCAGCAGAGGGTGTCCATATTCATGCAGCTATTGTGACCGGTCGGTTTTTCAGAAGAGTTACCGTTTTAATTCCGCCGGATATGTTTATAATCACATGCGTCATCTGAACCAGCGCTTCGGGATCCGGCACATAAATTTTTACGATGACCAGTTCACCTTTAATCAGAAGCGCATCCAGGAGCTGACTGATATGTTGTCTGAGAATCCTCTTGGCATGACCTTCAATTGCGCGGTCAGGGCGGAGCATGTGAACCCCGATTTGCTGAAAAGGCTTAAAATTGCTGGATGTTGGATGATCAGCCTAGGCATTGAAACCGGAGACCAAAATCTGTTGCACTTACTAAACCGCAAGGTAAATCTGAATATGCTTGCTCAGCGGGTCAGACTGATCAAAGATGCCGGGATCAGGGTAAAAGGTCTCCTGATGATGGGTCTTCCCGGCGAGACTGAGGAAAGCATACAAAGAACCAGGGAATTTTTGTTTTCCCTTCCTGTTGATGATTTCAACCTGACCAAGTTCACCCCATTTCCAGGGGCGCCTGTATATGAAAATATTCGTAACTATGGAGAGTTCAACGAGGACTGGAGTCGCATGGATTGTATGCATTTTTTGTTTATTCCCTTGGGATTTACCCGTAAGCGCCTGGAAGAACTGCATGTCTCTTTCTATCGTCAGCATTTTAAGCGTCCCAGAGTGCTCCTGGATTATGCTGCCATGCTCTGGCGTTCTCCGGACAGCTGGCGCAGATTTATTATTAATTTCGGATCATTTATCCGTTTTGCCCGGAGTGGCAAACGATTTTCCGGCAATTAACCGGTAACAGGCAAAAAGTGTTGATTCCTGAGCAGATCAAGATTTTCATTGTTGTCCCTGTGTATAATCACGGCTCCACTCTTGGGGAAGTTGTCCGCAAGGTCCTGGCAGTACACCCTGATGTGCTCGTGGTGGACGATGGCAGCACAGACCAGGGGCTGAATATGATAGATAATTTTCCGGTTCAGGTCCGGGTGCATCAGCATAACCAGGGCAAGGGAGCGGCAGTCAAAACTGGTGCAGATGAAGCTCGCCGTCTTGGCGCCACCCATATAATTACCATTGACGCTGACGGACAGCATGATCCTGGAGACCTCCACAAGTTTTTTGCCGCAATCAAAGATAAACCCTTGGCTGTGCATGTGGGATGCCGGAACTTTGAAACAGAAAATGTGCCCCGGGCATCCCGTTTCGGGCGGTCATTTTCCAATTTTTGGCTGCGAGTACAGACCGGAAGGAAGCTTCAGGACACCCAGAGCGGTTTCAGGGCCTATCCAGTGGCTATTTTTGAGCATCTGAAATTTACCGAGGTCCGGTATTCCTTTGAGGTTGAGGTCCTGGTCCGGTCAGCCTGGGCTGGACTTGACCTGTGTGATGTGCCCATTTCGGTTTATTATCCACCCAGAGAGAAGCGGGTTTCCCATTTCCGGTCCTTTGTGGACAATGTACGCATTTCCTGGCTCAATACAAGGTTGACCCTGCGCAGCATGCTGCCATGGCCGCACCGCAGAATTATCGAAACTGGATCAGGCGCGGCATCCATAAGCGTAGTCAGGCCCCTTCGATCTCTAAGAGTTCTGCTTCGGGAAGAAGCCACTCCAAGGGGCCTGGCTGGAGCAGCCTTTGTGGGCGTGTTTCTTGGTGCTCTTCCTCTCATAGGCATTCATACGATAGCGATCCTTCTAGTGGCTGGATATCTAGCTCAAAACAGGGTTGCGGCTGTCGCGGCCAGCCAGTTGTGCATGCCTCCCTTTGTTCCTGCCCTGTGCATTGAGGCAGGGCATTACATGAGGTATGGGTATTTTTTAACGGAATTCTCACTGCAGACTCTGGGTTATGAAGCCCTGCAAAGGATCTGGGAGTGGGCTCTGGGTTCGTTGGTGGTAGCTCCGGTCCTGGCAGCTCTGGTCGCTTGTCTTACTTATTGCGCGGCCTGGACTGTTCGTAAACGAATGTCCGTTTTTCAAGGTACTCATGACACGCAGAAATAGTCAGAGCTGGTCCAGCCAGAGTATTGCTTCCAGGTGGCAGCATCAGTTTTTCTACCTGGCTATCCGCTTGGGGGGCCGGAGGCTTGCTTATGCTTTTACCTATCCGGTTGTTTGCTATTATATGCTTTTTCGTCCCGGAATTCGCAAGAGAACAAGGCATTATCTCAGACGCAGATTTCCGGATCACAAAGGCCTGGCTGCCTTTAGGGACAGCTTCCGCCTGAGCCTTTCTTTTGCAAAAGTTCTGGTTGACAGGGCTATAGTGGGAATTGCCGGTCCCGAAAGCATGGATGTACGCTTTGATTCCATGGAGGAAATCCAAGACCTCATTGATCAGGGGAGCGGGCTTATTCTGATGAATGCCCACGTAGGCTGCTGGCAGGTGGCCATGTCCAGCATTCATATGCTTGATACTCCGGTTAACCTGCTTATGAAGCGTGAACACGGCGACGTGGACAGGCATTACCATGAGCACAGGGGCATGCCTTGTCCTTATAAAATCATTGATCCGGATGGTTTCTTGGGGGGAGCGGTGGAAATTGTTCAGGCGTTGCAGCGAGGCGAAATTATCAGCGTCATGGGCGACAGGGTCTTTGGTAACGATAAAAATAAATTAAAAATCCCTTTTATAGGTGAAACCGCAGAGTTTCCGGTAGGGGCCTATAAAATTGCAGCAATTACAGGAGCTCCCGTTGCGGTTTTATTTTCCAGAAAAACAGGGGTCAATTCTTACGCACTGGAACTGGCCGGAATTATCCGGGTCAACCCGGTACAGGATCGTGGACTGGAAAATCTCAGACCTTATGTTCTCGAGTTTGCGGGTTTACTGGAAGGATATCTCCAGCTTCATGCTTATCAGTTTTATAATTTCCATGATATGTGGGAAAATCAGAGAGCAGAGGCAGGAAAACACTGAACCGTCCGGAAGGGACGGACAGACAAAGTGTATAGTTATTACATAACCTGCTTACATTAAAGACAAAGCAGATAACAACAATACAGGAAAAACAAGCATTATGACATTCAAGGAGAAAGTTAAGCACACATTGGTTAATGAGTTGAACCTGGAGGATGTTCAGCCACAAGATATTCTGGATGATGCTCCTCTTTTCGGTGAGGGGCTGGGGCTGGATTCCCTGGACGCTGTCGAACTGGTGGTTATTGTGCAAAAGCATTTCGGGGTGGAGATTGCCAATATGGAAGAGGGCAAAACTGCTTTTCAATCCATTAACTCTCTGTGCACCTTCATTCAGGAGCGAAATCCTCAGTGAGCCAGTGCAAACATACCGTGGAAGTCACGGGCATGGGTTGTATGAGCGCGGCTGGGCCGGATTTGGCTGGGTGTCTGGACGGCATTTTTGCCGGACACCGCAACCACTCATTACCTGCAAGGTTTAAGACTTGCCATAATGCTCCTCATCCTGTTTTTGAAATACCAGCTTCTTTTGTAGCTGCGACGGCATCAAAAGAAAAATATGGTTATACACTTACTGTTGTTTACGCTCTACAGACCGTTGCCGAAGCCCTTAATCAGTCCGGCTGGAACGGAGAGCATCTTAGAAGGTT
>Ga0114946_10000626_pt1 | contig 23820 bp, 19 predicted proteins | sample WalLakDeSediment_FD_88676 | JGI IMG/M metagenome (GOLD analysis project Ga0114946, IMG submission 88676) | Lake sediment microbial communities from Walker lake, Nevada to study Microbial Dark Matter (Phase II) - Walker Lake 11/02/13 Deep Sediment | ecosystem: Environmental > Aquatic >... | reverse complement strand
TGACCAACTTCAAGACCATCCGCACGCGCGTCGACCGGCTGCGCGAGCTCGAGTCGATGTTCGAGGACGAGTCGATCCTGCGCTACACGAAGAAGGAACAGATCGACATGGGCAAGGAGCTGCAGCGTCTGCAGCGCTACCTGGGCGGCATCCGCGACATGACCCGTCTGCCCGACGCCCTGTTCATCATCGACCCGACCAAGGAGGCGATCGCGGTCAAGGAGGCCAACAAGCTCGGCGTCCCCGCCGTCGCTCTGGCCGACACCGACAGCGACCCCGACGTTCTCGACTTCATCATCCCCGGCAACGACGACGCCATCCGCTCGATCCAACTCGTCACCGCCACGCTGGCCGACGTCATCATCGAGGTCCGCGGCGGCGCCGACGAGCCGGCCGAGCGCCCGGTCGAGGCCCCGGTGCCCGGCCGCGTGACCCGCCCCTTGCCGACCACGGCGTCCGAGCAGGCGATCCAGGCGGCGGTCGACGACGCCAGCGACCATGCCCCTGCGGAGGAAGCATGACCGTCACGACCGAACGCATCAAGAAGCTCCGTGCCATGACCGGCGCGGGCATGCTCGACGTGAAGAAGGCGCTCGAGGAGACCGCCGGCGACGTGGAGCGGGCCGCCGCGTTGCTGCGCGAGCGCGGCATCGCCAAGGCCAGCAAGAAGGCGGACCGTGCGGCCAAGGAGGGCATGGTCGGCTCCTACGTCCATCACAACGGCAGGGTCGCTGTGCTGGTCGAGGTCAACTGCGAGACCGACTTCGTCGCCCGCAACGTGGGCTTCCAGGAGCTCGCCAAGAACCTGGCGATCCACATCGCCATGGCCAACCCGCAGTACCTGCGGCGCGAGGACGTGCCCGAAGACGCGATCGAGGCGGAGCGCGCGGCGTTGCGCGCCCAGGCGCGCGAGGAGGGCAAGCCCGAGGCCATCATCGAGAAGATGGTCGAGGGCCGCCTCGGCAAGTTCTTCGCCGACGTCTGCCTCCTCGATCAGCCCTACATCCGCGACGACAAGAAGACCATCGACCAACTGGTCAAGGAGTCGATCGCCACCATCGGCGAGAACATCCAGGTCGGCCGCTTCACGCGCATCGCCGTCGGGGAGTGAGGGCGTGCGGCGCGTCCTGCTGAAGCTCTCCGGCGAGTTCCTCGCCGGCGAATCCGGCTTCGGTGTCTCGCCGGACGCGACCCGCTCGCTGGCACGTGAGATCGCCGCGGCCCTTGGCCGCGGCGTTCGACTGGCGCTCGTGGTCGGCGGCGGCAACTTCTGGCGCGGCGCCCGCAATGGCGGCGACATGGACCCGGCGACCGCCGACTACGTCGGCATGCTCGGCACCGTGATGAACGCCATGGCGCTGCAGGACGCGCTCGAGAAGCAGGGCATCGACACCCGGGTGCAGACCGCGATCGCCATGCAGGCGATCGCCGAGCCCTACATCCGGCGCCGCGCGTTGCGCCACCTCGAGAAGGGGCGGGTCGTCATCTTCGGCGGCGGCACCGGCAACCCGTTCTTCACCACGGACACCACGGCCGCCCTGCGCGCGCTCGAGATCGACGCCGACATGGTCGTCATGGCCAAGAACCGGGTCGACGGCGTCTACGAGGCCGACCCACGGCGGCACCCCGAAGCCCGGCGCTACGCCACGCTGTCGTACATGGACGTGCTTCAGCAGGAACTCAGGGTCATGGACGCCACCGCCATCAGCCTGTGCATGGGCCGGAACCTGCCGATCGTGGTGTTCGACATCTTCACCGACGGCAACCTGAAGCGGTTGCTCGCCGGCGAGGCGATCGGCACGCGCATCGCCAACGACGTCGTGACGCGCTTCGCCGAAGCGTTCGAGGACGGCGGGTCTGGGTCGGCGGCGCCCCCGTAGGCCCCGCCGCGGTAGACTGCGCGCCACAAGCTGCCAGGAGGAGCGCCATGAAGACCGTCATCAAGGAGACGCGCGAGCGCATGAAGAGGTCGCTCGACGTGTACGAGGGCAACATCGGCGTCGTGCGCACCGGCCGCGCCAACCCCGCCATGCTGAACCGCGTCCTGGTGGAGTACTACGGCGCCACGACCCCCCTGAACCAGCTCGCGAACGTGAGCTCCCCGGACCCGCGCACGCTGCTGATCGTGCCCTTCGACAAGAGCGCGGTCAAGAACGTCGAGAAGGCCATCCTGGAGAGCGACCTCGGGTTCAACCCCAACAACCAGGGCGACACCATCTTCATCACGGTGCCGCCCCTGAACGACGAGCGTCGGCGCGACCTGGTCAAGACCGTCAAGCACATGGCGGAGGAGGCCAAGGTGGCGGTGCGCAACATCCGCCGCGACGCCAACGAGGAGCTGCGCGAGATGCTCAAGGAGCACCTCCTCTCCGAGGACGAGGCCCACGGCGGCGAGGCCGAGGTCCAGAAGCTGACGGACGAGTTCATCGCCCTGATCGACCAGCGCACCAAGGCCAAGGAGGACGACATCCTGGCCGTGTGAGGCCGGGCGTCGGCCGCCTTGCACCTCGCCCGCATCGCCTCGGCCTTCCTGGCCTTCCTCGTCACCCTGTTGGTGCTGTGGGTGGGCCTGCCCCTCTTGGGGCCGGTCTACCTGATCCTCACGACGATCGCGATCCAGGAGTATGCCGCCATGATGTCGCTGCGGGGCGTCCCCGTGCGACGCCGCAGCCTGTGGATCGTGAGCGCGCTGACGCTGCCGGCCTCGCTGCCGATGGGCCACCCGTGGATGGCGGTCCTGGGCGGCGTTCCGTGGCGCGAGCTGCTGCTGATCGGCTTCGTCCTGTACCTTCTGGTGGCCGAGGTGTTCACGTCCAACCGCAGCTCGCTGCAGTCGCTGGTGTTCACGCTGTTCGGCTACGTGTGGATCTCGTGGGGCTTCGGGCTGATCGTCACACTGCGCTACACGCCCGACGTGGTCACGGGGATGTGGTACCTGGCCTTCCCCATGCTGGCGATCATCGCCACCGACGTCGGCGGCTACGTGTTCGGCTCCCTCTGGGGCCGCCGCCTGCTGGTGCCCCGCATCAGCCCCAAGAAGACGCTGGAGGGCCTGCTGGGCGGCCTGGCGCTGGCGCTGGTCGTGGTCGGCGCCACCATGGCGCTGCTGCCACTGTGGACCGACTTCCGGCTCGACCTGCCGCACCTGCTGGTGTTCGGGCTGGCGGTGCCGCTGGCCGCCCTCGCGGGCGACCTGTTCGAGTCGCTGGTCAAGCGCTGGGCGGGTGTGAAGGACACCGGCGTGTTCCTGCCGGGCCATGGCGGCGTGCTCGACCGCATCGACAGCACCCTGATCGCCGTGCCCGCCACCTACCTGCTCGTCAACCTCCTGCTGGTCTGACGGAGGGCGCCGCGCCGCGCCGCGTGCACACCGTCCCGGGCGAGGGATGCTAGCCTCGTCGTCCCGAGGAGCCCCCACGTGAACGACGCCCCACGTCCCCAACCCCACCGCACCGCGCGCATCCCTGCCGACGCCGAGCGCAGCGTCTCCCCCAACTTCGTCACCGAGGTCATCGACCGCGACGTGCGCAGCGGTCGCGTGCGGGAGGTCGTGACCCGCTTCCCGCCCGAGCCGAACGGCTACCTCCACATCGGGCACGCCAAGGCCATCTGCCTCGACTTCGGCATCGCGCGCGACTACGGCGGACGCGTGAACCTGCGCATGGACGACACCAACCCCACCACCGAGGATCCCGCCTACGTCGACGCCATCGAGCGCGACGTGCGCTGGCTCGGCTTCGCGTGGGACGAGCTGCGCTACGCGTCCGACTACTTCGAGGCGCTGTACGCCCTCGCCGAGCGGTTGATCGAGCGCGGCGACGCCTACGTCGACGCCCGCGACGAGGCCGCCATCCGGGCGACCCGCGGCACGGTGATCGAACCGGGGGTCGCCAGCCCGGACCGCGACCGCACCCCCGCCGAGAGCCTCGACCTCTTCCGCCGCATGCGGGCCGGCGAGTTCGCCGACGGCTCCCACGTCCTGCGCGCCAAGATCGACCTGGCCTCGCCCAACATGATCCTGCGCGACCCGGTGCTGTACCGCATCAAGCACGCGCACCACTACCGCACCGGCGACGCCTGGTGCGTCTACCCGCTGTACGACTTCGCGCACGGCCCGTCGGACGCGATCGAGGGCGTCACCCACTCGCTCTGCACGCTCGAGTTCGACAACAACCGGGCGATCTACGACTGGCTGGTCGAGCGCCTGTTCGACGCGCCGCGGCCGCGTCAGTTCGAGTTCGCCAGGCTGCAGCTCGAGCGGACCGTGCTCCACAAGCGCAAGCTGATCGCGCTGGTGCGCGAGGGCTTGGTCGAGGGCTGGGACGACCCGCGGATGCCGACGCTGGCGGGCATCCGTCGTCGCGGCGTGCCGCCCGAGGCCGTGCGCGCGTTCGTCGACCGCGTGGGCGTGACCAAGACCAACAGCCGCACCGAGCCGGCGCTGCTCGATCACGCGGTGCGCGACGTCCTGAACGCGGCCGCCCCCCGCGTGATGGCCGTGCTCGACCCCGTCGAGCTGTGGCTCGACGACCCCGACGGCGAGCTCGCCGGCCTCGACGGGGTCGACGCGCCGTCGTTCCCCGACGACGTCGTGGCGCAGGTCCCGGCGGCGGCGCACGCCTCACGCGTCCTTCCGCTCGGCCGGCGGCTGTGGATCGAGCGCGACGACGTGGCGGTCGACCCGCCGGCGGGCTTCAAGCGCCTCGCGCCGGGACGGGCCATCCGCCTGCGGCACGCGGTGGTCGTCACCTGCGAGGCGATCGACAGCGATGCCGACGGCCGCGTCACGCGGGTCCACGCGCGCGTCCTGCCCGGCAGCCTCGGCCGCAACCCGGCGGGGGTCAGGGTGTGGGCCGCGATCCACTGGGTCGACGCGGACACGGCGCTGCCCGCGGCCTTCCGCCTCTACGACGACCTGTTCGCCGCCGCCGATCCCGACGCCGAGGGCGACTTCCGCCGCCACCTCGCCCCCGACTCGCTGCGCGTCCTGCGCGGCTACGTCGAGCCGTCGGTCGGCGGCGACCCGCCCGACACCCGCTACCAGTTCGAGCGCCAGGGCTACTTCTGGCGCGACCCCGGCCCGGAGCTCGCCGCAGGCGCGGCCGCGGCGGACGGCGCGGCTGCGGCGGACGGCGCGGCCGCGGCGGACGGAACCGCCGGCGACACGACGCTCGTGTGGAACCGCATCGTGGCCCTCAAGGACGCCCGACCCGCAGCGGCCCGCCGCGAGCGGCGCCTCGCCAACGGCGATGCGCCGCGGCCCGGCGGCGCCGCGCCGCCGCCCGGCCTCGCCGGCGGCGCCGGTCCCGACGCGGCGCCCGCCGTCGAGCCCCACGCCACCGATCCGCTGGCCGACCTCGACCCGCCCGAGCGCGAGCGGGCCGCCGGCTGGATCGCCGCCGGCGTCAGCGCGGCCGACGCGGCGCTGATCGCGGCCGACGCCACCCTGAGCGAGCTCCTCGGCGGCGCGCAGGCCGCCGGCGCGGACCCCGCGGTGGCCGCCCCCTGGGTGGCGCAGGAGACGCGTGGCGAGCTGCGCCGCCGTGGGTCGCTGCCCGCGAGCCTCGATGGCGCCGCGCTCGCCGAGTTGTTGACGCTCCTGGGCGACGGCACGCTGCACGCCGGCACCGCCCGCGAGGCGTGGTCCGCGGTGGCCGGCGGCGAGGGCCGCCCGCGCGCCGTGGTGGAACGCCGCGGCCTGGCTCGCGTCGACGACGCCGATGCCCTGCTCGCCGCCGCCCGCGCCGCCGTGACCGCCCACCCGGCCGAGGCCGCCGCCTACCGCGGCGGCAAGCAGGCGCTGGTCGGCTTCTTCGTGGGCCAGGTCATGCGCGCCACGGGGGGACGCGCCGACCCCAGGGCCGTGCAGGCGGCGGTGCGTTCCGCGCTCGACGCCGGCTGAGGCCCGCTCGACCGGGGGCGGGGCCGCTCAGACGGGGCTCGGGCGGCCGGGCTCGGCCGCCGACCGCACGAAGCGGGCCAGGTCGTCCTTCAACTGCTGCAGGACGGCGATGTCGACGTACATCATGTGGCCGGCGGGGTAGCGCACCTCCTCGAGGTTGGCGCGCAGTTCGGGCGGCAGCCCGAGGTGGTCGAGGGTGTAGCGGGTCGCGAAGTGGGGCGTCGCCAGGTCGTACACGCCGCTGGCGACGAACACGCGCAGGAACGGGTGGGTGGCGATCGCGCGGCGGAGCGTCTCGGCGACGTTCACGAAGCGGTTCTGGAAGCGTCCGTAGTCCCAGTGGGCGTACAGCCCCTGGATCACGTCGTACGGCAGGTCGCTCTCGAAGCCGAGCTCGCGCCGCAGGTAGTCGTTGACCGCGGCGCCGTAGGCGCCGGTCGTCGCCCCCATCGACGGGTCGAACTCGGGCGTCGCGCCGGCGTCGTCGCGATCGACGCCGGTGTAGCGGGCGTCGATGCGTCCCACGGTGCGCCCCCGGTGTCGCAGCAGCTGCTTGGTGAAGCGGTGGATGTCGATCCGCAGCCTCGATCGCCGGACGTAGTCCGCGTCGAGCCCGGTGTAGCGGGCGAGCTCCAGCGCCAGGCGCTCGGCCTCGTCCGGCGGCAATGCGTCGCCGCGTAGCAGCGCCGGGCCGTAGCGCTCCAGGGTCCAGCGCTCGACCTCCGCCAGCAGCTCGTCGAGCGTTCGCGCCTGCAGCTCGGCGTCGAGCGCCCCGTGGTAGTGGGCGGCGGCGGCGTAGGTGGGCAGGAACAGCAGCGGGGGGAGGTCGTTGCCGACCTCGAATCGCACCGTGGAGAAGTCGAGCACCGAGGAGACCAGCATCAGCCCGTTGAGGTAGAGCGCGTGCCGCTCCATGAGGTAGCCGGCGAGCGCCGCCGCGCGGGTGGTGCCGTAGCTCTCGCCGATGAGGTACTTGGGCGAGGACCACCGGCCGTAGCGCGAGATCCACAGGCGGATGAAGTCACCGACGCTCTCGACGTCGCCGTCGAAACCGTAGAAGTCCTTCGGCTTCTCGCCGGTGACGGCCCGGCTGAAGCCGGTGCCGACCGGGTCGATGAACACCAGGTCGCTGGCATCCAGCAGGCTGGCGTGGTTCTCGACCAGCGCGTACGGCGGTGCCACAGCCATGCCGTCGTCCTGCAGCCGGACGCGCCTGGGGCCGAGTAGGCCCAGGTGCAACCAGACCGACGAGGAGCCGGGGCCGCCGTTGAACGAGAACGTCACCGGACGCCCGGCCGGTTCGCCGGCCCCCTCGCGGGTGTAGGCCACGAAGAAGACCTCGGCCCGCGGGCGGGCGCCCTCCCAGGTGGCCTGGGCGTCGGCCGGATCGCGCTTCTCCTGGCGCAGCACCATGCGCCCCGTGGTCGAGCTGTAGCGCACGGTGACGCCGCCGATCGTCGCCTGGTGGTGGCGGGTGACGAGCTGGTCGACGACCGCGGGGGCGGCCGGGCGCTTCTCGGGTTCGTTCGCGGGCGGTTGGGGCATGCGGCCTCCTCGGGTCGTCCGAGCGTACCGCAGGCCGCTCAGGCGATCGGCTCCGGCATGCCGGCCAGCTCCACGATCACGGTGCCGTGGCCGGCGTCGTACCAGCAACCGGTCGCCCGGGCACGGTGCGGGCGACCGTCGAGCTCGCACGGCACCATCCCGTGGACGAGCGCCGTGCGCATCAGCGTCGCCAGCCCGGGCCCGTCGAGCGCGCCCTCCCAGATCCAGCGCGGCTCGAGGTCGACGCCGGTGGGGCCGTTGCCGGCCCCACCCGCCGCCGCGGCGACCGAGCCCGGGACGGGGGGTACGGGCTCGCCCGTGACGCGGCGCAGCTGGCCCGGCCGACCGTGGAGCCTGACCGTGGGCAAGGGGCCGATGACCATGGCCCCAGCATGCCGCCGCGGCGCACCCCGGGACCGGCCGCGCTGGGCAGACGCCCAGTCGGGCTGGGCAACCGTCCCGGACTCGGCGGGCCCCTGGTAGGCTCGCCGCGTGCCCGGCATCGGCGCGCTGAACGAGACGCCGCTGCACCTCGCGCTCAAGCGGGCGATCGCCCCGCCCGGCGCCGCGTTCGAGGTGCCGGTCGACGGCTACGTCATCGACGCCGTTCACGACGGCGTCCTCATCGAGGTGCAGACGCGCGGGGTGGGCCAGCTGCGCGGCAAGCTCGAGCGCCTGCTGGCCGCTCACCGCGTTCGCCTGGTGCTGCCGGTGACCCGCGAGAAGTGGATCGTCAAGATCGGCGCCACGCCGGGCCGCCGGCGCTCGCCCAAGCGTGGCCACCCGGCCGACGTCGCCCGCGAGCTCGTGGGCATCCCCCACCTGCTCGACCACCCGCGCCTCGAGCTGGAGCTGGTGCTCATCCAGGAGGAGGAGGTGCGGGCGCACCGGCCGGGCCTGGCGTGGCGCCGGCGCGGTTGGGTGACGGTCGAGCGCCGGCTGTTGGCGGTGCTCGAGCGCCGCCGCTGGAGCGGCGCCGCCGGCCTGCTCGAGCTGCTGCCGGCCGGGCTCGATGAGCCGTTCGACACCGCCGACCTGGCGGTCGCCGGCGGGATGACCCGCGCCACGGCCCAGAAGCTGACCTACTGCCTGCGGCGCTGCGGCTCGCTGGCGGCCGTGGGCAAGGCCGGCAACGCCGTGCGCTACGCGCGCGCCGCGCCCGGCCCGGCCCCGGCCTGAGGCGACGCCGGCGCGTGGCGCGCGCGCCGGCGCCCCGTCAGTCCCCGACGCGCTCGCGCCACGCCGCCCGCAGGGCGTCGTCCGGCACCACCAGCACCCGGCGGCGCCGCAGGTCGACCAGCCGCGCCGTGGGGCGCACGCCCCGCACGAGCTCCACCGCCCGCACGTAGGTCGCCAACGGGAAGTGGTAGCGCTCCGCCACCAGGCGGCGGTCGCTCTTGTAGTCGTCGACGTGCCAGCGTGCACCGACCCGCAGCAGGCGGTCGATCACCCCCTGCCAGGTGCTGCCGCCCGCCTCGAAGGCGAAGGGGAGCTCGGCGTGGTCCTCGTCGGCGGCGCCCGGCGCGGGCAGCGCGCCGCTGCCGACCAACGCCCAGAAGCCCTCGACCAGGGTGCCGACCTCGGCGAGGATCGTCGCCCGCGCCGCCGGCGGGAAGGCGAACAGCACCTCCTGGCCGGCGAGGCCCTCGAGCGACGACGGCCGGTCGCCCGCCGTCTCCGCCCGCAGCCCCCGGGCCAGCGCGTCGTGGACGAGCGTCCCGACCGCGGCGCCGTGCCCGGCGAAGCGCTCGCCGTCCTCCGGGTCGAGCGGGCGACGTTCGCCGTCGCCCTCGTCCGCGGGCGCGTCCGGCGCCGCCAGCGGGGCCGGCCAGGGCGCCCGTACGCGCGGCTCCGCGGCGCGGCCCACCCCCTCCAGCGCCACCCACGAGGGGCTCACCACCGGCGGGAAGGGCGCCGGCCGCGGCACGCGCCCGGCCCACGCGGCGGCCGGCGCCGCGGACCGTGGCGCCGCCGGCGGGCGCAGCGGCCCGACCGGCTCGACGCGCTCCCGCGCCAGCTCGACGCCCAGGGCCCGCGCGACCGCATCGGCCTGCGCGGCGCCGGCGCCCGCCGCCGGCCCCAGCCCGGCGAGGTGGAACGCCCGCAGCCACGGTCCGGGGCCTCCGCCCCCCTGGCTGCCGCTGACGATCAGGTGGTCGCGCGCCCGGCTCAGGGCCACGTACAGGGCGCGGAACGTCTCCCCCTCCGCGCGCCGCCGCGCCTCGGCCTCGAGCGCCGCGTGGGCGGGCGTGCCCCGCCGCGCCAGGCCCCCGTCGCGCGCGTCGAGCAGAACCGGCGGCGATCGCTCGCGGCGGCCGCCGCCGGCGTCCACGACCGCAACCACCGGCCATTCGAGGCCCTTCGCGGCGTGCACGGTGAGCAGCGTCACGCCGTCGCCCGCCTGCGGCACGTCGCCGGCGTCGGTCTCCCGCGCGAGCCGCTCGAAGCGGTCGACGAGCCGCTCCAGGTCGGCGGCGGGCCGCTCGGCGAGCTCGACCACCAGCGCGTCGACGTTGTCGCGCGCGCGCTGCGGCAGCCGCGCCACGAAGGGCACGCCGTCGATCCAGGGCTCGTAGGCGAGCGCGGCCACGGCGTTCGACGGGTCCGACCGCAGGGACCTCGCCAACGCGCGCAGGCGCTCGGCCACGGCGGGCGCGCGCCGGCCGAGCGCGCGCTCCGGGTCGGCGGCGCGCGCGACGGCCGCGGCGGCCGCGGCGTCGAGGCCGCCGAACGGCCCATGCAGGACGGCGGCCAGCGACAGGCCGCGCGGGTCGAGCGCGAACCGCAGCGCGTGCCACAGGTCACGCAGCTCGGGGCGGGTGAAGAACCCGCGCCCCTGACGCAGCACCGCCGGGACCCCGGCCCCGCGCAACGCCGTCTCGACCGCCGCCAGGGCCGCGTGCGACCGCGCCACGACGGCGGCGTCGACCCACGGCCGGCCCTCGTCCTGGTGCAGGCGCCGCAGGCGGCCCGCGAGCCAGGCGAACTCCGCCGGCCGAACCTCGCTCAACGGGCGCTCGTCGTCGCGCCACCAGTGCAGCTCGACGCGCCCGACGCGGGTCGCCTGCGGGCCCGCGGGCCGGACGTCGGGCGCCTCGCCGGGACCGAACCCCCAACCCTCCAGGGCCAGCCTTCCCGTCAGGTGGTTGAGCAGGGCCGCCACCTCGGGGGCGTGGCGGCGCGTCTCGACGAGTGGCGGGTCGAGCGTCCCCTCGCCGGCGGCCCGCTCGGCGGCGCGCCGGAAGACCTCCACGTCGGCGGCCCGGAAGCCGTAGATCGACTGCTTGGGGTCACCGACGACCTCGAGCTGCGCGCCCGCGCGTGCCAGCGCCTCGAACAGGCGCCCCTGCAGCGGGTTGACGTCCTGGTACTCGTCGACCAGGATCAGCGGCGCCCGCGCCACCACGCGCGCCGCCAGCACCGGCGACTCCGCGCAACGCAGCGCGTGGCGCTCCACCTCGGCGGGCGACAGGCGCTCGGGGAGGTGGCGGGCCGACCAGCGATCGTAAGCGGCCTGGTACCACGCCCACAGGTCGGCGGCCTCCGCGTCCAGCGGACGCGGGTCGGCCGCCAGGGAGCGCTGGGCGAAGAGCGCCAGCGCCTCCTCCACGGCCACCTCACCCAGGCGCCCGAACACGGGCGCGAGCGGATGGGCGGGGTCCTGGGCCACGTACGCCAGGCCGCGCAGCTCCTCCTCGAAGGTCGCGAGCGCCTCACCCTCGCCGAACAGCGCGAACGCCGGGTCGAGACCGAGCGCCGGGGCCACCGAGCGCAGCGCCTCGATCAGGAAGCCGTGGATGGTGGCCATGGTGGCGCCGCCGAGCTCGAGCGCCGCCTCGTCGAAGCGCGCCTGGTGGGCGGGATCCACGCGCACGAGCCCGTCGAGGTAGGCGCCGTCGGCGCGCACCGCCGCGATCCCCTCGCCGACCCGCGCGCGCAGCTCGGCGGCGGCCGTGCGCGTGTAGGTGACCGCCGCGATCCGCCGGAGCGGCACGCCCTCGTCGATCGCCCGCAGCACGCGCACGACCAGCGAGGTCGTCTTGCCCGTACCGGCCGACGCGACCCGCACCCTCATGCGCCCGCCTCGCCCGCGCGGCAGAGGTCGGCGACGGGGCAGTCGCGGCAGCGGAACCCCGGACTCGGGCGGGGCGGCCCCGCGGACCAGCGCGCCGCGGCCGCCGCGAGCTCGTCGCGCAGGCGTCGGCGACGGGCGGCGAGCGCCGGGGCGTCGATGCCGTCGGGCGTCAGTAGCCGCGGCTCGCCGCCGAGCGGCCAGGCGACCAGGTCGACGCGCGCGCACTCGGCCGCGTGCCGCCGGCGCAACAGGTCGGCGGCCCACAGCTCGCTCCAGCGGCGGTCCGGGAGCAGCGGCGCCTGCGCGTCCTCACCCGGCAGCGCGAAACGCACGATCGTCACCCGGCCCCCGTCGCGCTCGACGGCGTCGAGGCGCGCCTCGTGGCCCTCGCCGCGCAGCCGCACCCCGAAGCGCAGGCGCGCCAGCGCCTCGCGGTGCCGCTCGAGCCACGCCGCGAGCAGCGGGAACGACGCTGCCATGGCCGCCGCCCGGTCGTCGCTCCAGCCCTCCTCGGCCGTCAGCGCGCGGCGCGCCCGCGCCGGCCAGGGCGCGCGCGCGTCCACCTCGGCGAGCGGCGCGGCCCAAGCCTGGAACGCACACGCCTGCGCGCGCCGCAGCGTCTCCACCGTGGCCGGGCCGCCGGCCTCGGTCGCCGGCGACAGCTGGAAGGCGGGCGCCACCCGCGCCTCGAGCAGGCTGGCGCTGGGCAGCTCCGGGGGCGTCGCGCCGCGCGCGCCGCCCACCAGCCCCGGGTCGGCGCGCAGCGGACCGCCGCGGTCCGCCTCGGCGTGGGTGACGACCACGTGGTCGGCTCGCGCCCGCAGCTCGACCCGCCAGGCAGGGTCGAGCCCCCGGTGGCGGCGCGGCAACGCGCCCGCCGGCGCCGTGGCCGGCTCGCCCCAGGGCGCGCGCGCCTCCTCCGGGACGAAGTAGTCCTCGCGCTCGCCGAGGTCGTAGGCGCCGGCCACCGCGCCGAGGAGGTAGGCGCGCCGGAAGCGCCGCCCGCTCGCCCGCCGCGGCGCGATGACGGCGACCCCGGGGCGCGGGCGTTCGCGCAGGCTCGAGGCCCGCAGGAGCGCCAGCCACCAGGCGCGGAAGCCCTCGCCCGTGGATAGCCTGGCGGCCTCCTGCGCCCGCCGCAGCGCCGCCTCCTGCGCCCGCGCGACGGCCGGCTCGTGGGCGTCGGGCAGCAGGTCGGCCGCCAGCGCCACCACCCGGCGCGCCCAACCCAACGCGTCGCCGGGCGGCGTCAGGCCCGCGCGCCAGTCGCGCCACGCTTCGCCGGCGCCCGTCGCCGCGGCCAGCGCATCGACCGCCTCGCGGCCGGCGAGCCCCTCGGCCAGCGCGCGCCTTCCGAGGTCGGCCAGCGCGGGGACGGCCAGCAGCCGCCCGGCGGTGGGGTGCTCGGGGAGCTCCAGCAGGTCGACGAGCACGCGCCCCAAGGGCAGGTCGACGAGCGCCCGCGGGGCCTCGTCGACCAGCGCCACGCCGAACTCGGCGGCCAGCGCCAGCAGGGCCCGCGCGGGGCCGGGCGGCGCCACGACCGCCAGGTCGCGGGGGTCGACGCCCTCGGCCAGATCGCGCGCCACGGCCCGCAGCACCCAACGCACCTCGGCCACCGGGTTGGCGAAGCGCCACGCGTCCACCCGCTGCGGGCGCGGCGCCAACCGCACGATCTCGTCGTCGACCGGCCCGGCGGCGGGCGGATCGGTCACCGACGTCGCGACGATGTCCACGGCGCCGGCCAGTGCCCGCAGCCAGGCCAGGTCGTCGGGCGGCAGCTCGCGCCAGCCGTCGACCACCAGCAGGTCGGCGCCCGACCAGGCGCGCCGCTCGGCGGCCGACGCGCCGGCGGCCGCCGCCCAGGCCGCGGCTCGCGCGTCGTCGTCGTCCCAGGCGTCACCCTTCAGCCGCTGGTAGCCGGCGAAGACCTCGGCCAAGCGGGCCACCTCGCCGGCGCCGGGGTCGCCGTCGCTCGCCCGCGTCGCGGCCAGCCGCTCGAGGTCCGTGGCCGTGAGGCCGTGGCGCTTCGCCTCGGCGATCGCGCGCGTGAAGAGCCCTGCCTCGCCCGGGGTCGGCAACGCCCCGGCGCGCTCGGCCAGCGCCTGCGCCACCAGCGCCAGCCGGCCGGTCCCGAGCAGCTGCGGCTGCAGCCTGCCGGCGCGCCCCAGCGACAGCAGCGCCAGCTGCTGGAAGGTCAGGAACTCGACCCCGAGCAGGGGGCCGTCGGCCACGAGTCGGCGCAGCGCCTGGTCGCGCTGGGCCGGCAGGCCGATCCAGGCCACCCTACGGCCCGCCAGCGCGGCGGCCCGGGCGGCGGCCACGGCGTGGTAGGTCTTACCCGCCCCGGGCGGCCCGACGATCCAGCGCCAACCCACCCGCGGACCCTCAGGCGGCGCCCGGGTGGGGGCCGATGCGTCCGTCGAGCTCGGCCAGCTCGCCGGCCAGCGCCTCGGCGGCCTGGGCCGGAAGCCGGCACACGCCCGCGGCGCAGGCGTAGGCGGTCGGCCTGCCGCCCACCACGACGCGACCGGCCAGCCAGGGCAGCCGCGCCGCCCAGGGATCGTCCGGGCCATCGATGCGGATGACGATCGGGGCGCCCGGATGCGCGAGCGCGACGGCCGCGAGCGCCACGGTCCGCGGGTCGTCGGCGGGGCCGACCAGCGCGACCTGGTGGGGCGGCCGGCGCAGCGCGCGGGCCGCCAACAGCGCCGTCACCGCGGCGGTCGGCGCCACCCGGGCGACGTCGGCGACGTTGTCCAGCGCGGCCTCGGCGGCCGCGCGCCAGTCGTCGCGCCCGCTCCAGGCCGCCGCCTCGGCGAGGAACAGCGCGGCGCTGGGCTCGGCGGCCGGCGTCGCCCCGTCGAGGGCGTCGCGCGCGCGCACCAGTGGCGCCGCCGCGTCGAGCGGGACGGTGGCGAAGCCGCCGCCCGGCAGCGCGAAGTCCTCGGCGACCGTGGCGGCGAGGTCGAGCGCGCGGGCCAGATGGCGGCGATCGCCGTTGGCCCGGTGGAGGGCGAAGGCCGCCAGCCCGGCGTGGACCTGGTCGTCGAGCAGGGCGACGGTGTGGTCGGCGTCGTCCGGCGGCGCGTCCACCAGCCGCCGCAGCCGGCGGCCGTCCCATGCGCGCGCCCACAGCGCGGCGGCTGCTCGCTCGGCGAGCGCGCGGGCGCGCGCCGAGGCCTCGGCCGGCAGGTGGTCCGCCGCCTCGAGCAGCCCCCGGAGCATGAGGCCGACGTAGGCGGCGATGGCCGGCTCGTCGCGCCGCGGCGCCGGGCGGTCGGCGCGCGCCCGCCGCAGCGCCTCGCGCAGTCGCTCGACGCGCGCGGGGTCGTCGCCGTCCCCGTGCCACGCCAGCACCGACCGGCCGTCGAGCTGACCCGCCTGGCCGACGCCGAACGCGCGCGCCGCGTGGCCGGCGTCGTCGCCGTCGGGCAGCGCCTCGGCGACCTCGGCCGGGGTCCAGGTGTGGAACGCGCCCTCGATGCCGCCCGCCTCCGCGTCGAGGCCGGTGGCGAAGAGGCCGTCGGAGCGCGTCAGGTCGCGCGCGAGCGCGTCGAGCATGGCGGTCGCAGCCCAGGCGAGGCGGGCGTCGCCGGTCTCGGCCGCCGCCCGCGCCAGCCTGGGCAGCATCTGCGCCTGGTCCACCAGCATCACCTCGAAGTGCGGCACGGCCCAGGCGGCGTCCACCGCGTAGCGGTGCAGCGCCCCGCCGAGCTGGTCGGTGATGCCTCCGTCGACGATGGCCCGCAGCGTGCGGTGGCGCATCGCGTCCGCGGACGCGTACGCGGCGGCGTCCGCGGCGGTGGTTGCGGCCTCGGCCGCGTCGGGCGCCGCCTCGCACCAGCGGAGCGCGGCGTGCGGCGGGAACTTCGGCGCGCCGCCGAAGCCGCCGTTGGCGGCGTCGAACGTCGCCTGCAGGGCTTGGGCGACCAGCGGCTCGACGGCCGCCAGTCCCGCGCTGGGCGGAGCGTCTCGCGCCGGCGTCACCTGGACGCCGGGTGAGGGGCGCGTACGCGGCGGCACGCCCCCTTCTAGGCGCGCCAGGGCGGCCGCGATCTCGGTGGCGGCGCGCCGCACCTCGCCGCGGCGGTCGCGCCAGGCCGCCTGGAGGGCGCCGAGCAGGCGTCGGAACGAGGGGCGGCCGAGCCGGTCCTCGGGGGGGTAGTAGGTGCCGGCGTACCAGGGTGCCCCATCGGGCGTCAGCGCCAGCGTCATGGGCCAGCCACCGCCGCCGGTCAGCGCCTGCAACGCCGCCATGTACACGGCGTCGACGTCCGGGCGGGCCTCGCGGTCGACCTTGACGCTCACGAAGCCCTGGTTCATCAGCGCCGCGACCTCGGGATCGTCGAACGATTCGCGCGCCATGACGTGGCACCAGTGACAGGTGGCGTAACCCACCGACAGCAGCACCGGGACGTCGCGGGCACGCGCCTCGGCAAAGGCTTCGGTGCCCCACGGCCACCAGGCGACCGGCTGGTGGGCGTGCAGCCGCAGGTAGACGCTGGTGCTCCGGGCGAGCCGATGGGCTGCGGGACGGTGCTCGGCGACCATGCGCCACGGTACCCCCAGGGCGTAGCCTGCGACATGCGCCTGGCCGACCTCCGCACCTCCTACCGCGACGGCGTGCTCGACCTCGCCGACCTCGACCCCGATCCCGTGCGCCAGTTCGGCGCGTGGCTGGCCGACGCGGTCGCCGCCGGCATGCGCGAGCCGAACGCGATGGCGCTGGCGACGGTCGACGAGGACGGCGCCCCGTCGCTGCGGATGGTGCTGCTCAAGGGCCTGGAGGATGGGCGCTTCGTGTTCTTCACCAACCTCGAGAGCCGCAAGGCGCGCGCGCTGGCGGTGGAGCCGCGCTGCGCCCTCACGTTCTGGTGGGACGCGCTCGAGCGCCAAGTGCGCGTCGAGGGCTGGGCCGAGCGGGTGCCCGACGCCGCGGCCGACGCCTACTTCGCCTCGCGGCCCCGGAGCAGCCGGCTGGGCGCGTGGGCCTCGCCGCAGAGCCGCCCGCTACCCGACCGCGCGGCGCTCACGGAGGCCGTGGCCGCGGCCGAGGCGCGCTTCCCGGACGTCGTGCCGCGGCCGCCGTCGTGGGGCGGTTACGCGGTCGAGCCGCGGGCGATGGAGTTCTGGCAGGGACGGGCATCGCGCCTGCACGACCGCTTCCGCTACGAGCGCGGGGCCACCGACTGGCATCGGGCACGCCTGGCCCCCTGAGGCGCCGGCTCAGTCGGCGCTGCCGAACGCCTCCGCGAACGACGGGATGCGCTCGGGGTAGGTGCGCACGCCGGAGACCTGGATGATCGCCTGGACCGTCACGTCGACGCGCTCGCTGCGCAGCTGCTGCTCGAGCGGCTGCCGCACCTCGTCGAGCGTCGGCGTCCGCGGCTCGACGCGCCGCTCGACCAGGATGACGTGGAAGCCGAAGGCGGTGCGCACGGGATCGGTGGCGACGCCCACCTCGGCGCCGAACGCGGCAGCCTCGAACTCGGCGACCATGACGCCCGCGGCGAAGCAGCCGAGGTCGCCGCCTTGGACGGCCGAGCCGCGATCGATGGAGGCGGTGGCGGCCATCGCCGCGAAGTTCGCCCCGCCGCGGGCGGCGCGCGCGAGCGCGGCCGCCCCGGCCTCGTCGTCCACCAGGATGTGGCGGGCGCAGACCTGGCCGGGCTGGAGCAGTTGCGGCTTCAGCGCCTCGTAGGCCACCCGCACCTCGAGCTCACTGAGCACCACCTCGGCCCCGATCGCGGCCACCAGGGCCTGCACGGTCTCGTCTTCACGCACGACCTGGCGCAGCTGGTCGACGTCGCGGAAACCGGCGCCCTCGAGCACCTGCTGGAACGTGGCCTCGTCCGGGAACTGCGCGCGCGCCTGCTCGATGATGGCGTCGATGGCCGCGTCGTCGATCACGACGCCGCGCATCCGGGCGGCCTCGAGCAGGGCGAGCTCGGCGCCGCGCTGCTCCAGGAACTGCGGGAAGAACCCGTACACCTGCTCGAGCAGCTCGAGCGAGTAGGTGGCGCCCTGGCCCATGACCAGGCCTCGCACGGCGATGTCGAACCGATCGAGGATGGCGCTGACGCGCTCCTTGACGGCGCCGAGCTCGACCAGGACGGGGTCGTCCGCCAGGACGGCGCCTTGGGCGACGGCGGTGCTGGGGGCGATGACGGATAGGGCGATCAGCGCGACGACGAACGGGCGGAGGAAGCGGGGTCGGAGCATGCGGCAGGGTACCAGAGGCCGCGTTCAGCCACCGTCGGTCGCCGCGACGTCGCGCAGCCGTTCGTAGGCGGCCCGTTGGGCCTCGGTCGGCGAGGGTGGGACGACGATCCGGACCTCGGCGACCGCGTCGCCACGCGACGAGGCCGCTTCGCCACGCGACGAGGCCGCTTCGCCACGCGACGAGGCCGCGTCGCCGCGCGCCGCGGCGGCCTCACCCAGCGGCCAGCCGCGACCGCGCAGCCGCAGCTTGCGGCCCCCGGCCGTCCCGGCTGGGACCGACAGGTCGACGTCGCCGTCGAGGGTCGGAACCCGCACCTGCCCCCCGAGGACGGCGACGTGGTCGGGGACCTCGGCGACGAGGTGCAGCGTGCTGCCATCGAGCCGCCAACGCGGGTGGGGCGCGTGGCGAACGACGAGCAGCAGGTCGCCGCCGCCAGGCGCCTGACCACGCAGCCGGAGCTTGGCGCCGTCGCGCACCCCGGCGGGGATGGTGACCTCGAGCGCGCGGCCGTCGATCCGCACGCTCATGGGGCCGCCGTGGAAGGCGCGCTCGAGCTCCACCTGCAGCGCCGCCTCCATCGCCCGCGGGCGCGCCGGCGTGTGCGACGCGCCCGCGAACGGGTCGTCCCCGAAGTGGCTGCCGCCGGGGCCGCCGCCGAACAGCGAGCGGAAGAAGTCGCTGAAGCCGGCCGCATCCTCGGGCCGCACGTTCCCGTAGAAGGTGGTGCCGCCACGCGTGGTGCCGCCGGGCGCGAACCCACCGGGCGGGAACCCGCCGGCGAATCCGCCCGCCCCGGGACCGGCCGATCCGTAGCGGTCGTAGACCTGGCGCTTCTCGGGGTCGGAGAGCACCGTATACGCCTCGTTGATCTCCTTGAAGCGCTCCTCGGCACCGGGATCGTCGCGGTTGCGATCGGGGTGGTGCTTGGCCGCCAGGCTACGGAACGCCCGTCGAACGTCCTTCTCGGAGGCGTCGCGGGCGATCCCCAGCACCTGGTAGTAGTCCCTGTAGGCAGCCATGTCGCGCTCCTGGACGGGGGCCGCGGGCGCGGCCCGGGCGGCGTCTACGCCTCCTGGAAGACGACCACGCGCGCCGGTCGAACCAGCCGGTCGCCCTGCACGAAGCCGACCTCGAACACCGACTGGATGGTGCCCGCCCGGCCCGTCTCGGCCGCCGGCACGGCGAGGATGGCCTCGTGACGGTGGGCGTCGAAGGGCTCGCCCACCAGGCCGGTGCGTTCGAGGCCCAGCGCCTCGAGCTGCCGCAGCAGACCCACCAGGACCGCCTCGACGCCCGGCACGATCGATGCGGGGTCGCCGCTCTGGGCGGCAGCGTTCAGGGCGCGCTCGAGGTCATCATGGACCGCCAGGATCGGCGACAGCGCGGCGTCGAGCCCCTGTTGGCGGGCGCGCTCGAGCTCGCCCTGGTGGCGGCGACGGAGGTTGTCGAGCTCGGCCCGCGCCCGCAGGGCGCGGTCCTCCGCCGCCGCCAACTCGGCGCGCGCCAGCTCGAGGGACTCCTGGGCGCGGACGAACTCGCCGCGCAGGATCTCGGCGTCGTCCAACTCGACCTCCGCCGGCGGGCGATCCTCGTCGACGGCCTCGGTCGCCGTGGGCCGCTCGCGGCGCTCGTTCATGGCGCTCACGAGGCCGGCTTGAAGTCGGCGTCGATGACGTCGTCGTCGGTCGGCGCCGCGGGCCCGTCATCGGTCGACTCCGCCGACGCGGCGGACGCCGCGGCGACGGCCTGCTGGAACGTCTGCAGGGCGCTGGCCAGCGACTGGGTCTTGGCGTCGGCCTCCGACTTCGACACCTGCGCCTCGACGGCCGTCTGCGCCTCGGCGACCGCGGCCTCGAGCGGCCGCTTCTGCTCGTCCGGCGCCCCGGTCGCGTCGTCCAGCGCCTTCTGGGCCTGCAGACGCAGCCCGTCGAGCTGGTTCAGCGCCTCGGCCTTCTCCTTGCGGGCCTTGTCCTCCTCGGCGTGCTTGGCGGCGTCCTGCACCATCCGGTCGACCTCGGTGTCGGCCAGCGTGGTGGTGTTCTGGATGGTGATGGAGGCGGCCTTGCCGGTCGACTTCTCCTTGGCGGAGACGTTGAGGACGCCGTTGGCGTCGATGTCGTAGGTGATCTCGATCTGCGGCATGCCGGCCGGCATGGCCGGGATCCCGTCGAGCTTGAACCGGCCCAGCGACTTGTTGTCGCCCGCCATCGCCCGCTCACCCTGCAGCACGTGCACCTCGACCCCGGTCTGGTTGTGGTCGGCGGTCGAGAAGACCTCGCTCTTGCGCACGGGCACGGTCGTGTTGCGGTCGATCAGGCGGGTGAACACCCCGCCCTTGGTCTCGACACCCAGGCTGAGCGGGGTGACGTCGAGCAGCACGATGTCCTCGACCTCGCCGGTGAGGACGCCCGCCTGGATGGCGGCCCCGAGCGCGACGACCTCGTCCGGGTTGACGGTCTGGTTCGGGTCCTTGCCCAGCAGCTCCTTGACCAGCTTCTTGACGGCCGGCACGCGGGTGGCGCCGCCCACCAGGATGATCTCGTCGACCTGCTCCTTGGTCAGCTTGGCGTCCTTGAGGGCCTGCTCCACCGGCCCGCGCACACGCGCCATCAGCGGCGCGACGAGTTCCTCGAACTTGGCGCGGGTGAGCTTCGTCTCGAGGTACAGCGGCGCGTTCGACGCGGGATCCATGGCGATGAACGGCAGGCTGATGGTGGTCTCGGGCAGCCCGGAGAGCTCGATCTTCGCCTTCTCGGAGGCCTCGAGCAGCCGCTGCAGCGCCTGCTTGTCCTTGCGCAGGTCGACGTTGTACTCCTTCTGGAAGCCGTCGGCCAACCAGTTGACGACCGCGTAGTCCATGTCGGAGCCGCCGAGGTGGGTGTCGCCCGAGGTCGAGCGCACCTCGAACACACCGTCGCCCACCTCGAGGATGGAGACGTCGAAGGTGCCGCCGCCGAGGTCGAACACCAGCACCGTCTCGTTCCCCTTCTTGTCGAGGCCGTAGGCCAGCGCCGCGGCGGTGGGCTCGTTGACGATGCGCAGCACCTCGAGGCCGGCGATCTTGCCGGCGTTCTGGGTGGCCTCGCGTTGGGCGTTGTTGAAGTAGGCCGGGACGGTGATCACCGCCTTGGTGATCTTCTGGCCCAGCTGCTCGCTGGCATCGGCCACCATCTTGCGCAGGATCATGGCCGACACCTCCTCGGGCGTGTACTTCTGGCCGGCCACGACGAAGCGGACACCGCCGTCGTCGCCGCGCACCACCTCGTAGGGCGCGCGCTCGACCTCGGTGTGCACCTCGTCCCAGGTGCGGCCGATGTAGCGCTTGATCTCGAACAGCGTGCCGCGCGGGTTGAGGACGGCCTGGCGCTTGGCGACCTGGCCGACCAGGCGGACGTCGTCCTTGAAGCCCACGACGGAGGGCGTCGTGCGGTTGCCTTCGCTGTTGACGAGGACGACGGCTTCGCCGCCCTCCATGATGGAGATCACGCTGTTGGTGGTCCCCAGGTCGATCCCGACTGCTTTGGCCATGGTGGACGCTCCTTCGAGGGGGCGCGCGTAGCGCCCGGAGGGACGTGATGAACCGACGCAACGGACCTGATACGATCCGACGCAGGTCGTCCGCTGCCGCCGAGCATAGCAGTGCGGGCGTATCGTGTCAACGTATTTGAGTCTCTCACGCTCAACTTTGGCCGAGGGCGCGCCGCGTCGCCGCCTGCGCCGATGCCGCGGCGCCCCCACCGCGGCAAACGGAGGTCCCCATGCTCTTCCTCGTGATCGCCAAGGACGGCACCGACGCGGACGCCCCCGCCCGTCGCCAGCGGGTGCGCGAGTCGCACCTCGAGGGCGCCCGGGCGCTCGCCGCCAGCGGCGTGCTGCAGGTGGGCGGCGCCCTGCTCCGCGACGACGGCACCATGATCGGCTCGGCCCTGGTCATCGAGGCCGAGGACGATGCCGACCTGCGCCGCAGGCTCGAGGCGGACGTGTACCACCGCGAGGGCGTGTGGCGCAGCTACGAGGTGTACCCCTTTCGACGGGCGGTCTGACCCCCGTTGGCGGCGGTTTGGGCCGCCGTTCCGCTGCCTATCGGGCGATCGACGCCGACCCGGGCGCAAGGCCTTGACGGATGCCGCATACCGGGGTATGTTGACAATATCAGCCGCTCCGGAAGGGGCGGCGGTTTTCGTCGTGGCCCCCCGGCGTGCCCCGCGGCCCGGTGTAGGCTGGCGACGTGCCCGACGCCCAGGCCGTGATCTGGCGCGGCGAACCGGTCGCCGCCGTCGTGCTCGCCGGCGGCATCGGCCGCCGCTACGGCGACGACAAGGCCCGCGCCCGCATCGCCGGGGTCCGCCTGCTCGACCGCGCGCTGGCGGCGACGCGCCCCTTCGCCCCCGTCTGGGTGGTGGCGGGGACGCCGGAGCGCGCCGCGACCCTCGAACCCCTCGTCGCCGAACCCGTGCGCGTCGTGCCCGACGACCGACCTGGTGCGGGTCCCATCGGCGGGATCGCCACCGCCCTGCGGCTCGCGGGGCGGGGTTGGGTGGCCGTGCTGGCGGTGGACCTGCCGCTCGTCGACGAAGTTTGGTGGCCCGCGCTGATGGCGGCCGCCGACCGTGCCGCGGGCCTAGGCCGCGCCGCGGCCGCGGACCGTGCCGCGGGCCTAGGCCGCGCCGCGGCCGCCGACCGCGCCGCCGGCGCCGCGGGCCCCATCCGCGCGGTGGCGGCCCGCGCCCCGAACGGGCGCTGGGAACCCCTGGCGGCCCTGTACCACGCCGATCTGGCGCCGCTGGCCGCCGGGCGCGCCGCGCCCGGCGGCGACGCGTCGCTCCAGCGCTTCCTCGCGGCCGCCGCGGCGTGGCCCGTCGCGGTCGCCGAACTGCCCGGCGGCGCGCTCCACAACGTCAACACCCCGGCCGACGCGCGGGCGGTCGAGGCGCGCTGGCGGGGCGACCCGTGAGGCGCCACCCCGCGATCTCGCGCACCGTGGTGCGCGATCGCCACGCGCCGACCGCGCCCGGCGGCCGGCCCGGGCGCGAGGAGGCACGATGAGCACGACACCGGCCGCCGGCGGCACCTACCGCGACGAGACGTTCCGCGAGCTGCGCATCGCGGGCGAGCTGCGCGGCGCCATCTTCCACGACTGCGTGTTCGAGGCCTGCGACCTGCGCGAGGCACGCCTGCTAGGCTGCCGCTTCGTCGACTCCGACTTCCTGGCCTGCGACCTGGGCCTGGCCTCGGTCGAGGACAGCGGCTTCCAGGGCGTCACGATCGAGGCGGGGCACGCGGTCGGCATCAACTGGTCGGTGGCCCGCGTCGACCCGAACCGGCCCCTCGAGGTCGACTTCAAGGACTCGGTGCTCAGCTTCGCCACCTTCGAGCGCCTGCGGCTGCGCCGCCGGCGCTTCGAGGGGTGCACCATCCACGAGGCGGTGTTCGCCGGCTGCGACCTCACCGACGCCAGCTTCCGCGGCAGCGACCTCGGCGGCACCGAGTTCCGCGACTGCGACCTGAGCGGCGCCGACCTGCGCAAGGCGCACCACTACGCCGTCGACGTGCGCCGCAACGTGGTGCGCGGGCTGCTCGTGCGCCTGCCGGAGGCCACCGGGCTGCTGCACGGGCTCGGGGTGCGGATCGAGGAGCCTACCTGAGCGCGCGTCCCGGTCCGGCTCGGGCGTCCCACACGGGCTCGCCCGCCACCCAGGTCGCCTCGACGGCCTCCTCGCGCGCCACCGTGAACGCCGCGGCGAGGCGCGCCTCGACCACCGGCGCGTGCGCCCACACGGCGGCCAGCGTCGAGCCCGGCGGCGGCCGCAGGACCAGCAGGTCGGCCGCCCGCCCCGGCCGCAGGTCGCCCACCTCGTGCCCGAGTCCCAACGCGGCGGCGCCGGCGGCGGTGGCAAGGTGCAGCAGGTGCGCCGGCCCGAGGGGCAGGCCGGCGCCCCCCAGCAGCATCTGGCCGACGTAGGCCGCCGAGGCCTCGTGCAGCATCGACGGGTGGGTCCCCGCGCCCACGTCGGTGCCCAGCGCGACCCGGACGCCGTGGGCCAGGTGACGCCGCAGCGGGAACAGCCCCGA
>Ga0114946_10000625_pt1 | contig 23831 bp, 23 predicted proteins | sample WalLakDeSediment_FD_88676 | JGI IMG/M metagenome (GOLD analysis project Ga0114946, IMG submission 88676) | Lake sediment microbial communities from Walker lake, Nevada to study Microbial Dark Matter (Phase II) - Walker Lake 11/02/13 Deep Sediment | ecosystem: Environmental > Aquatic >... | reverse complement strand
GTCAGTGGGCTCTTGGTCGGTGGGTTCTGTTAATTCATACACGGAGAGTGGAGCCCATTCATGTAAGGTAGAATCAAACCATGGACGTTGAAAAGTTACTCCGAGCTTTGGATGGTTTACATTTAGGACCCGTGAGGTATTTCCCCTGCATTGGCTCAACCAACGAGGAGGCTGCCCGTTGGGCAGAAGCTGGTGCTCCAGATCTCTCCCTGGTGGTGGCTGATGAACAAACTTCAGGAAGAGGAAGGATGGGTCGACGATGGTATACACTCGCAGGAGCCGGACTGGCATTTAGCCTGGTTATGCACCCAGAACGTACACACCTACAAGACTCCAAAAATTACCTAACTATACTCTCAAATGACTCGAGTCTGATGCGCCTGACAGCCCTGGGTGCGGTGGCAACCAGTGAAGCACTAAAGCAAGCCTATGGACTATCAGCAGATATCAAGTGGCCAAATGATTTGTTAGTCCAAAGGCGAAAAATTGCTGGTGTGCTGGCTGAAGCAAGCTGGCAGGGAGACACGTTAAAGGCCGTTATCCTGGGGATTGGCGTCAATATCACCCATAAATCAATCCCACCAGGTACACGACTGAACTTCCCAGCGACCTGTTTAGAAGATTTCTTAGGCAAACCAGTCGAACAAGTTGAATTGATCTCCTCGATCCTGAGTAGCTTGCTGGGTTGGCGAAAGCGTCTGAATACGCCCGACTTCATCCTCAACTGGCAGGATAAATTAGCCTTTAAGGGAGAATGGGTGAAGGTAATCTACCCAGATAACACTGCTCAAGTGGGAATCGTTCAAGGCCTATCACCTGAAGGGTTTCTCAGACTTCAACTCAACCATGAGGAAACAATTAACATAAAAGGTGGAGATCTCCACCTGAGGCAGTTAAAACAGGAACAACCTTAATTGCTCAGCTAATTTGCTCTGCTCCAAGGCTGTGTAGATCGGCATCAGAAACACACGCCAGGGAGGCGACTGTGTCACCCGGCTGTAACCCCATCAAACGGACACCGCGGGTTGCCCGGCCTTGTTGACGGATATCAGCAACCCTTGTACGCAAAGTAACCCCATTTGCAGAAATAATGATCAGATCATCTTCTTCCTGAACTATCCGAGCTCCAGCGATGTTGCCAATCTTATGGATAGCTTTTTTGTCGATCGTCAATATACCCTTAGTGGCGCGCCCCCGAAGAGGATATTCTTTCAACGTTGTTCTCTTCCCGTAGCCCAAAGTGGTCACCAACATTAGAAAACCATGAGGGACAACGATCTCCACTCCAGCCAGGCGATCGTCTTTCGCCAGTCGAATACCGGTTACACCAGCCGCCTGGCGACCCGTAGTTCGTATTACGCTCTCCGAAATTCGCAGCGCCCGCCCTTTTTCTGTTATTAGGATGATCTCATCATCGCCATGAGTTAAACGAACCCAACCCAATTCGTCATCATCATCTAAGGAGATCGCAATCAATCCCGAAGGCCGTACATGGGCAAATTCAGAGAGTGAAACACGTTTGATCCGCCCTTTAAGGGTTACCATGGTGAAGTACTGGCCATCGCTAAACTTGGGGATTACCACAGTGGCAGTAACAGTTTCTTTTGGATTGAGGGAGAGCACGTTAACCATCGGGACTCCCCGGCCAGTGCGGTCTGCATCAGGGATCTGGTATGCTTTCTCAGAATAGACTTTGCCTCTGTTCGTGAAGAACAGGACCGTATCCAGGGTGCGGGCAGGGAATAGCATCGCAACCTCGTCTTCATCCCTGGTTGCGTGACCAGTAACCCCCCGTCCACCACGACCCTGAGCACGAAATGTTTTTTCAACAACGCGCTTAATATAGCCACGCTGGGTAATACTGATCAAAACCGCTTCGTCGACCACCAAATCTTCATCACTGAAATCTTCTTTTGCCTCAGCTGCGATGCGCGTGCGCCGGTCATCTCCATATTTCTCAGAAACTTCCTGCAGATCCGATTTTATCAATTCCAGGATCTTCTTTGGATGAGCCAGGAGGTCTTCCAGGAAAGCGATTCGTTCCAGGGTCTGACGCTGTTCGTCTTCGATTTTTTGACGCTCTAGAGCCGCTAAACGCCGCAATTGCAGATCCAAAATCGCTTGAGCTTGCTTCTCTGATAGAGAAAAACGCGACATCAACCGCTCTTTGGCAACATCAGCATCAGGTGAACGTCGAATAGTCTCAATAACATCATCAAGATGAGCCAGGGCAATCAATAAGCCTTCCAGGATATGCGCGCGTGCACGCGCCTTGTCAAGTTGAAATTGAGAACGTCGGATGACAACCTGTTGGCGGTGTTCAACATAGATATGCAGAGCACGCTTAATCGATAATAAGCGAGGCTCACCGTCAACCAAAGCTAACAGCTGAGCGCCAAAGGTTGATTGGAGGGGAGTAAATTTATATAGCTGGTTGAGCACCTTACGTGGTTGGGCATTCCGTTTGAGTTCCAAAACAATACTCATCCCGCGCCTATCGGATTCGTCCCGCAGGTCAGAGATATCACCCAATTTGCCACTTCGCGCCAGGTCAGCAATACGTTCAATCAAAGTGGTTTTATTGAGCTGATAAGGGATTTCTGTTATAACGATACGAAAGCGACCTGGGCTCATCTCTTCTATTTGAGCCAGTCCACGCACAACGATTCTCCCACGTCCGGTGCTATAAGCCTGACGAATACCCTCATCGCTGACAATTACACCACCAGTTGGAAAATCTGGCCCAGGAAGTATTTGTAGTAAGTCTTCAACAGATACTTCGTCAACACGGTCGTAATTATCGATCAGGTAAACCAAAGCCTCACAGACTTCTTTTAGGTTATGAGGGGGTATATTGGTTGCCATACCAACCGCAATACCAGAAGAGCCATTGAGTAAAAGGTTGGGTAAACGGGCGGGTAAGACCGATGGTTCTTGTAATGAGCCATCGAAATTGTCCAAGAAATCGACGGTATTTTGATCTAAATCAACCAACATTTCTTCTGCCATGGAAGCCAGCCTGGCTTCTGTATACCGCATGGCAGCGGGAGCATCACCATCGATAGACCCAAAGTTACCCTGCCCATCCACAAGAGTGTAGCGCATTGAGAAATCCTGCGCCATGCGGGCCATACTTTCATAAACGGCAGCATCGCCGTGAGGGTGATACTTACCAAGCACTTCACCAACAATACGAGCAGATTTTCGATACGGCGAGTTTGCGCGCACACCCATGTCATACATGGCATATAAAATGCGTCTGTGTACAGGTTTAAGCCCATCACGAGCGTCAGGTAAGGCACGCGCAACAATCACGCTCATGGCATAATCCAGGTAAGCAGCCCGCATCTGCTGATCGATATCAACGTTTTGAACAGAACCTAATTCCATGAAATACAACCTTGGATGAGATAAAAACGCGTGCGGAACTTATCGAGTCACACACATATTAATTATACCGCAGGCAGGGAAACTAAAAGCTGGCGGGAGAAGTATCCCACCAAACTTGAATATTCCTTTGGAGTATTATTTACTTAATAGAGATAGGCGTCTATGGTTTGAGCAGCCTTACGACCAGCCAGCATGGCAGTCACCACCGTTGCAGGTCCCGTGGCAATATCACCACCAACGAAAACACCCATTCGGCTGGTCGAGCCTGTTTCAATATCGGTAATTACCAACCCCCATTTATGCGTTCTTAACCCAGGAGTGGTAGCCCCAATAATGGGGTCAGGCCGATAGCCAAGGGCTAAAATGGCTGTGTCAGCCTCCACAAAGAAATTTGATTTGGGAATCGCGACTGGGCGCCGGCGCCCTTTTTCGTCAGGCTCTCCCAATTCCATACGAATGCACTCGATCTGATCAAGATGTCCATTCTGATCTGGAATAAATCTGATCGGCTGAGTCAAAAACTGAAACTTTGCTCCCTCCTGCCAAGCTAACTGGCGGTCATAGCTATTTCCGGGCATCTCCCTTTCAGTTCTGCGATAGAGACATACAACCTCTTCAGCACCCAGACGCAAGGCAGTGCGCAAACAGTCAGAAGCCGTGTCTCCACCTCCAATAACAGCCACTTTCTTGCCTGGATGTGGGCGGTCACTTATCTCTGGCGGCAGAAGTTCAATATCAACATTACCACGAATGAGATATTCGGTTGCCTTGTAAACGCCTGGTAAATCCTCGCCAGGTGCCCCCATAGGTAAATCAACTCCTGCACCTACACCAACAAAGATAGCCTCGAATCCTTCGGTAAACAGGTCGTCAATCGTTTTCGTTCTACCAATTATCGTGTTGCCAACAAATTCTGCACCTGCCTGATTCAGTTTATTCCAAAAGTGGAATACCAGCTCTTTGGATAGTTTAAAGTTCGGTATACCGTAGGTAAGCAGACCACCTGGCGCGGGTCTGGCATCGAAAATCGTTACCCAATGACCATATCCAATCAGTCTCTCAGCGCAGGCTAAACCAGCAGGGCCTGCTCCGATGACGGCAACCTTCCGACCGGTTGAAGCTCCTGGAATTAAGGCAAAGTCAGCATTTTTCCGTTCGTAGTCTGCCACAAAAGATTCTAATGCTCCGGTCAATACTGGCTCACCGCGCTTACTACGTACACAGGCTCCCTCACAGAAATGTTCGTGAGGGCAAACTCGACTACAAATGTCAGGCATAGAACTGGACTGGCGATACACCTGGGCAGCATCTAAGAACCTGCCTTTTTCTATCAACCAAATTGCAAAAGATATATCGTTGTGAGCCGGACAGGCTTTCTGGCAAGGAGGGGGATCAGGGCAATGCAAACAACGAGTGGCTTCTTCCACTGCTCGCTTTTCATCAAAGGGGATAATTACTTCATCAAAATCATTGATGCGCTCATTAACAGGGCGAAGCTGCCTCCCTTTAAAAGGCAGCTTCATACGAGCTTTGCGGTCAACTTTAGGAATGTCGCGGGCCAGTTCATGCATAATGGGACTTGCCTTCAACTCTATTTATAGAAAGTTATGGGCGACCCAGCATTAAGCAGGATCGCCCACAACAACGAAAGGAGGAAAGGATGAAGAGCTGACCACAAGAACCAATTGGTTCATGCTACTTATGAGATGGTTATTTCTCTTCCATTAAATAATCATGGATAGCCGCAGCTGCCTTCCGACCGGCAATCATCGCAGTTACTACCAAATCAGGACCGGTAACGGCATCACCACCAGCAAACACACCAGGGCGAGTAGTAGCTCCCGTCTGCGGATCAGCAACAACTAACCCCCATTTATGCGTTTCCAAGTCCGGAGTAGATTCACCAATGATTTGATCTGGCCAGTAACCCAAGGCTAGAATAGCGGTATCTGCCTCGACAATAAAATTAGTTCCCTCGATAGGTATAGGACGACGCCTGCCTGACGAATCTGGTTCTCCTAATTGCATAAGGACACATTCAATTTCCTTGAGATGGCCATCTTCACCAGCGATAAAGCGCACCGGTTGTGTCAAGAATTCATAACGAGCACCTTCTTCTATTGCCAGGTGACGATCATGACAATTTCCAGGCATTTCTCTTTCAGTACGGCGGTAAAGGCAAGTTACTTCTTCAGCTCCCAAACGTAAGGCACTTCGCAGACAATCAGAAGCGGTATCGCCACCGCCAATCACTACCAGTTTCTTTCCAATGTCAGGTCGTCCACGGTATTCTTCAGGCAACAAGCTGACATCAGAAAGACTGCACCGGATCAAAAATTCTGTTGCCTTTATAACACCTGGCAAATCTTCACCAGGAACATCCATACTTGCGTCGACACCAACACCAACTCCAACGAAAACAGCATCAAAGCCGTCTTTAAATAAGTCGTCAATGGTTTTGTCTTTACCAATGACCGTTTCAGGTACAAATTCAACTCCAGCTTTTTCATAATCTTCCCAAATCGTAGAGACCACCTGCTTGGGCAGTTTAAAGTTGGGAATACCGTAAGTGAGCAAACCACCCGCGGCTGGTTTGGCGTCGAAAATTGTGACTGAATGCCCACGCTGCACCAGTTGCTCAGCACAACCTAAACCCGCTGGCCCCGCGCCTACAATAGCCACCTTTTTTCCAGTTGGCTCACCTTTTGGTATTGACACCTCAACCATTTTTCGTTCATAGTCGGTGACAAAAGCCTCCAACTGTCCAGTTAAAACAGGTTCGTACATTTTTCGGTGAGAACAGGAGCCCTGGCAAAGTTGTTCATAAGGGCAGACCCGTCCGCATATCTCAGGCAAAGAGCTGGTCTGTCGATAAATTCGGGCCGCTTCTAAAAATTCTCCGTTTTCAATTAACCACATCGCTGAAGGAATGTCATTATGCGCTGGGCAAGCAAGAACACATGGAGCCGGGTCAGGGCAGTGAATGCAGCGGGCTGCCTCAATCATTGCCTGCTCAGCATCCATGGGAATAGAAACATCATCAAAATCCGAAATACGCTCAGTAACTGGTCTGGTAGAAATATCTAAAGACGGCACACGCGCACGCGCTTTTCGGTCAATGGATAAAAACTCGCCTTCAATTCGGGGCATGGAAAAAACCTCCTGATCAAGTAACAAACCGATCAAAAAAGACAAAATGCATATATGATGATAACGAGTAAGGAGAGCGCAATTCAGTCGCAAATGTCACCAATTTTTGTGATGAATGTCACAAATCAAAAGTGGTTCAATTTCATAACATAATTGCTGTTTTGAGCCTATAAACCTGGCAATAAATGCAATCGAAGTGTAAACTAAGAGATGACTGTCAGCTCAGAGCTATGAGAAAAAAGAGGATGACTGATCCGAATGCAATCAATTCAAGATGTAGTCTCACCTTTAATCCAATCCAAATAATCATTGGATCCCATCATGATCGGTAAACCTATAATCTCAGGTACATCATAAGGGTGTACAGATCGTACAGCCGGAACGAATTTGTCTTCGAAGATATCTGACCTGGTCTTAATAATCAGTAACCTCTCTTGATCTTGAATCACATGACCCTGCCATATATAGAGAGATTGGATTGAATCAGTGATGTTCACGCAAGCTGCCAACCTATTTTCAAGAAGCACATTGGCTATCTGCTTACCAACCTCCTCTGACGGGACGGTAATCAGAACCACGATAAAGGAGTTTTCCATAATTTACCTCCATGGTTATATTTAGATCTTGAAGATTCCATTATTGTAACCAGGATTTCCATGAAAAAAAATTCCATTCGAGTCCCACCAAAATTTCGCCAGTCATCTAGATGTCGAAGATGATCTAGTCGAATACCGGCAAGCTGGTGAAATCTCTGATCCAAAGCTGATCTACCTGGACAGAAATTCACTTGGTCGTTTACCCATCTGCTCAATTAATCCTATTCAACAGGCGGTTGAGCTAGAATGGGGCAAGCATCTTATCCGGAGCTGGAATACAAACTGGTATCAAGCACCAATGCGGACCGGTGAAAATAATTTCCACACCTTTAGGAGCAGGACCGTGGCAGGTGATAGTTAGCGATTCGACCTCTGTTGATCTGTTCAAATAGGTGTTGGCAACATTGGAGATGCGTTCTGACCAGCACCGCATCATCAGCGATTCATTAAACTGTCCAACTGAACGTTTAACTGTCACCTGACTGGCAAAGTACTGAGAATTTGAAGGTCTTGGAAAGAACATAAGGTACAATCATACAAACCTCTTATCCAAAGCAAATTCGAACAATTACACTAATGAATGGAATAACCATAGCCTATGCCTATGAGCCACTCTGACCTCCTATATTTATCACGGGCTGATGTTGAAGCTGTCAACCTGGATATGCTCACAATCATCCAACTCCTGGAGAAAGCCTTCATAGAAAAAGGACAAAACAAGGCCGAAATACCCCCAAAACCAGGAATCCATACCCAACCAGACGCTTTTATCCACGCCATGCCGGCGTACATTCCTGCCCTCCGGTCAGCTGGAATTAAGTGGGTCAGTGGTTATCCACAGAACCAAAAATTGGGACTGCCCTATATCTCTGGATTGCTGATTTTAAACGATGTGGACACTGGACTACCGTACGCTGTCGTGGATTGTACCTGGATCACTGCTTACCGAACCGGGGCAGCAACAGGACTGGCTGCAAAATATCTGGCTCGACCCGATAGTCAGGTCGCTGGTATAGTGGCCTGCGGCGTTCAGGGACGAACCAACCTTGAAGCGCTGTCAATCATTTTTCCTATCCAACGTGTTTACGCTTTTGACACATCCCTGAAAGCTCAACAGCAGTTCATCGAAGAGATGACATCCAAATTAAATCTGGAAATCATCGGAGTAGAAGAACCCCAAAAGGCAATAGAAAAAAGTGATCTGGTTGTCACTTCAGGGCCAATAATAAAGCATCCCAAACCTACGATTGAGCGTGATTGGTTACAACCAGGAGCTTTTGCAAGTGCGGTGGATTTCGACAGTTATTGGAAACCAGAAGCCTTGAGTCAAATCGACAAATTAAGTACCGATGATCATGCCCAATTTCGCTATTATCAATCAACAGGTTATTTTCGAAATACCCCAGAGCCATATGCTGACCTGGGCGAAATCGTAACTGGGAAAAAACCCGGTCGCCAACAAGAGGAAGAACGTACGCTGGCGATGAACCTTGGCCTGGCTTTAGAAGATATGGCTGTCGGTCCGGAGATCTACCAGCGGGCATTAGATCTGGATATTGGAACCTGGTTACCTTTATAATAAAATCAGACAAGGAGGAAAGATGCCAGTATGGAAAATTCTTATCACAGACGGCCTTGACGAAACGGGGAAGGCTATATTGAGAGCCAGCGCCGAGGTGGAGGATTTCAGTGGCATAAGCATCGAGCATCTTCTGCAGGTAATCGGCAATTTTGATGCTCTGATTGTGAGAGGACGTACTCGAGTAAATTCCAATGTATTTGAGGCCGCTAAAAGGTTAAAGGTAGTAGGTCGAGCAGGGGTTGGTATTGATAATATTGATATTGCCGCAGCCAACCGCCACAATGTTACTGTGGTCAACGCACCTCTTGCAACCACAAGAGCGGTTGCTGAATATACACTGGCCTTGATGCTTGCGTTAGCAAGAACAATTCCCAAAGCAGATACAGCCATGAAATCTGGTCAATGGCTGAAAAAAGACCTTAAAGGCGTAGAACTTAATGGAAAAGTAATGGGGGTGATAGGCATGGGTAATATCGGTGCAGCCGTAGCCGGTTTAGCCTCTGCCCTGGGAATGACTCCCATAGGAAACGACCCCTGGCTTCCTGCTGGTGAAATCATCAAGCGTGGAGCCGAACCAGTGTCAATTAACGAACTTTTCTCCCGCTCAGACTTCATCAGCTTACACGTTCCGTTATCACCTGAAACGAAAATGATGATCGATGGTCAAGCATTTGGGATGATGAAGCGCGGTGTCCGCCTGATCTGCGACGCCCGGGGAGGCGTAGTCGATGAAACTGCCTTGTTAGGCGCACTGGAATCAGGTCAAGTAGCTGGAGCTGCCCTGGATGTCTTCTCCAATGAACCACCTGGCATGACAGCTTTAGTGACACATCCTAATGTGATCGCCACGCCCCATATCGCAGCGCAGACAATCGAATCTCAAACTCGTGCTGCTAAAGACATTGCCAGCGAAGTCTTAGCCGCCTTGCGAGGCGAACCCTTACGCTGGAAAATAGTATAGACTGTTGGTTTACAGGAGGCCTAATGGAAATCGAAGGAAAACTTGCACAATTAAAAACAAAGCTCAACGAAATCGAAGATCTGAAATATGCCATCAGTGTATTGTCTTGGGATCAGCAAACACAAATGCCCCCAGGCGGTGCCAATGGACGTGGCCATCAGGTATCAACATTAGCTCGATTGGCTCACACAAAATTTGTCTCACCTGAGATAGGTCAGCTACTACAGGATTTAAAACCATACGCTGCTGAGTCCGAACCTGATTCTGATGACGCTTGTTTGATCAAGGTTGCTTCACGCGAATATGAAAAGCTAAGCCGGGTTCCATCTGACCTGGTTGCCGAATTTGCCAGGATCACAACCGAATCATATGGGGTGTGGGAAGAAGCCAGAAATGAAGCGAATTTCAGCAAGTTTCAGCCTTACCTGACCAGGATCGTTGAGCTGCGCCGCCAATATGCGGATTGCCATCCGTATGACCACATCTACGATCCATTGTTGGAGGATTATGAACCCGGTTTAAAGACAACTGATGTCAAAGAAATCTTTGAAGCGTTACGTCCAAAACAAGTTGAACTCATCCAGGCTATTGGTGCCCGCCCGCAAGTTGACGACTCATTCCTCTATAAATCTTATGACGAAACAAAACAATTGGAATTTAGTGTGAATGTAATCACCCAGTTCGGATATGACTGGAAACGAGGTCGACTGGACAAATCTGCTCACCCATTTACCACCCGGCTCGGGCAAAGCGATGTACGGATAACAACTCGAGTGTACCCGGATAATTTTGCATCTGCCTTTTTTGGGACAACCCACGAATGTGGACACGCGCTCTACGAAATGGGGGTTGATCCATCGCTTGATCGTACCACGTTAGGTGAAGGGGCTTCATACGCGATGCATGAGTCTCAATCTCGACTCTACGAAAACCTGATCGGTCGTTCGCGTGATTTTTGGATTCATTTTTACCCAAGACTTCAGGAGATCTTCCCGGCTCAGCTCGGCAATGTCGAGCTTGATCAATTTTATAAGGGCATCAACCGAGTCCAGCCATCATTTGTGCGGGTTGAAGCAGACGAAGCCACATATAATCTACACATAATGTTGCGCCTGGAGCTAGAAATTGCTTTAATGGAAGGTTCTCTGGAGGTTGCTGATTTACCAGAGGCCTGGAATGCGCGCATGCAGGATTACCTGGGTGTTATCCCGCCCGATGACAGGCAGGGTGTTTTGCAGGACGTTCACTGGTCATCTGGGTATTTTGGATACTTCTCTACCTATGCACTGGGAAATTTGATTGCCTCTCAGATATGGGAGAGTCTAAAATCAGAGATACCCGACCTTGCAACCCAGATTCGGGGGGGTCAGTTCAGTGCCTTGAGAGAATGGTTGCGCCAGAAGATCCACTGCCATGGTAAGAAATTCGAGCCCCAAGATCTGGTTGAACGCGTTACAGGTTCGAAAATTGATCCAGCGCCATATATGCGTTATTTACAGGAAAAATACAGAGAGATTTACAAGCTGTGAACTAAGAATTTTATAGCACCAACCCATATCTTTAGTCTTTAATAAATACCTGGAAGACCCCACGAAGCTCGTTTTTATCTGGTGTTCGTGAGGTCTTTTATCTAACAGATTTGTAAGTTGGAAAGGGCGGACATTACGAATCCGTATATACGTCTACTGTTATTGACATGATAAAATGCAGACAACAACATTTCTGCAATTAAAGGTAAGCTTCATGGCTAGAATTCTCTTCGTAGACGATGATCCCTTTACGCTTGAGACCCTCAACAAGTCCGTCCAAATCTTCGGTCATCAAGCCATCCTGGCATCTACCGGTAAACAGGGCTTGGATATGGCAAGATCTCATATCCCTGATTTGATCATGTTGGATATGAGGCTGCCAGATATGGATGGTCTAACGATTTTAAAGAATCTACGCCTTACTCCTTCAACTGCCCCAATACCCGTTGTAGTGCTTTCAGCCAGTCCAGAGGTTGACTTTGCTGAGGTTTCCCAGGCGGCTGGGGCAGACAATATTTTGAATAAGCCCATTCGCTTGCAAACTTTACAGGACGTCATTCAACGCTACACTGCAAAATCTTAATTGACCCTTTCCAATTTTTCTTTTACAATATCTATATGAATTTAACTAAACTGAAGAAATTTTCTGCGGGATTCTTCCGCAGCGACCATGATCCACCGCGCCTGGGGGAAAGCCATCATTTAACAAGAGTTTCTCTCAACAATCGTTGATTCATTACGAAAAATAGTGACAATTTTGGTTTTGTGGTAGTAACAAAAGGAGAAAAAATTAATGGCAAACAAATTTTTTTCATCCAAACGTGCGACCTACTACGCTGATGTTCCTGATGAGAAATGGAACAACTGGCGCTGGCAGCTCAGCCACCGGATAAACACTCCAGAGGAGTTTGACAAGATTATCAAATTAACAGACAGCGAACGCAAAGCTTTGTCTGCTTCGCACCTGTTCCGCGTTGATATAACCCCCTACTTCATATCCCTGATCAACCCTGATGACCCCGATGATCCTATTCGGAAACAGGTAATTCCGACCGAGACGGAAATGACACCTTTCACCGCCATGATGGAGGATTCGCTTTCTGAGGATCGACATTCGCCAGTTCCTGGATTGGTACATCGATATCCTGATCGGGTGCTAATGCTGGTGACCACCCAATGTGCCACGTATTGCCGTTACTGCACCCGTTCGCGCATGGTGGGTGACCCATCAGCAACTTTCCGCCGCAACGAATTTGAATTACAGATAGAATATCTTAAGCGGACTCCTCAGGTTCGAGATGTGTTGCTTTCGGGTGGCGACCCGCTTGTGTTAGCCCCAAAAATACTGGAAGAGATAATAAAAAAGTTACACGAGATCCCTCACATAGAAATTATCCGGATTGGATCCAGAGTTCCGGTATTCCTTCCTATGCGTGTAACCGATGAATTAACAGATATGCTGCAGAAGTACCACCCATTCTGGCTCAACATACATGTTAACCATCCAAACGAAATCACTGCTGAACTTGAGGAAGCCTGCGACCGCCTGACACGCGCTGGCATCCCTCTAGGCAACCAGGCTGTTTTACTGGCAGGGGTAAACGACAATGTGCATATCCAACGACAATTGGTGCACGATTTAGTTAAAATGCGTGTGCGACCATACTACCTCTACCAATGCGACCTGGTACAGGGTGCTGGTCACTTCCGAACACCGGTTGCAAAGGGTATTGAGATTATGGAAGGATTACGCGGTCATACTTCTGGGTATGCCGTCCATACGTATGTGATTGATGCACCTGGTGGTGGTGGAAAAATACCCGTCACGCCCAATTATCTTATCAGCATGTCAGACCATAAAGTTGTTCTAAGGAACTTCGAAGGTTTTATCACCACTTATGAAGAACCCATCGATTACGTACCCAGCCAGGCGGCAAAACCGAAATTCAAACGCCCTGAACCTGGTCAGAGTGGCATACTCGGGTTGCTTGAGGGCGAAGACCTGACCATTAAACCTGAGGGATTTGAGGAAATTCACGAGCGCCTTGGAATACAACACCGTTTGAAGGATGAGCGGAAGTGGATCCCTTTAGGTATCGGCCCGGGTAAAAAAGATGAGTGAAAAAGTACCAGCATTCAGGACGGGAAAAAGCCGCTGATTACATGGGTTAACACACTATCGGATAGGCGCGAAGGAAACAAACTGTCAATTGCACAGCAATTGGCTGCGTGGTAGAATGATATCAAGGAGAATTCTCGCGAGTAGGAGGTTTTGATCGATATGGAACAACAAATTGCCACTTTTACTGTCAAAAAGGGTTTAGCCCAGATGCTAAAAGGTGGAGTAATCATGGATGTAGTTACCCCTGAGCATGCGCGGATTGCCGAGGAAGCTGGGGCAGTAGCTGTGATGGCTTTGGAACGCGTTCCAGCTGACATCCGGGTTCAGGGCGGGGTGGCGCGCATGAGCGACCCAGAACTTATCTTACAAATTATTGACACTGTAACAATTCCGGTAATGGCAAAGGTGCGAATCGGACATTTTGTAGAAGCTCAAATCCTGGAAGCAATTGGGGTAGATTTTATCGATGAGTCTGAGGTACTTACCCCCGCTGATGAAGCCCACCACATTAATAAACATCCTTTCAAGGTGCCATTTGTGTGCGGCTGCCGTAACCTCGGTGAGGCTTTGCGCCGCATTGGAGAAGGGGCTGCCATGATTCGAACCAAGGGAGAGGCGGGAACAGGAGACGTGATCGAGGCTGTCCGTCATGCTCGATCTGTCCTGGGTGAAATTAAACACCTGCAAACCAAGCCTGAAGAAGAATTGATGACTTATGCAAAAGAGATTAATGCGCCTTACGATCAGTTGTTTGAAACACGCAACGCAGGACGTCTTCCAGTGGTCAATTTTGCCGCAGGTGGAATTGCCACACCCGCAGATGCCGCTATGATGATGCAACTTGGTATGGATGGTGTGTTTGTTGGCTCGGGTATATTCAAATCTGGTGATCCAGCAAAACGTGCTGCAGCCATAGTTAAAGCCGTTACTCACTACAATGATCCCTACATTTTAGCTGAAGTAAGCCGAAATCTTGGCGAAGCCATGGTTGGCCGGCAAGTATCTGAGATACCTGAAACTGAGCTGCTTGCGGAAAGAGGCTGGTGACCTTTCTTTATGAAAATTGGAGTGCTCACCCTTCAAGGGGATTTCCAAGAACACATTGCCATACTAAAAGGTATAGGTGTTGAATCAATCAACGTCCGGTTACCAGATCACCTGCAAGGATTGGATGGTTTAATTATCCCCGGTGGTGAATCAACAACTATTGGGAAACTAGCCGAAGAATACGGCTTGATGAATCCAATACGCCAGTTTGGCCAGCAGAAAGCGATTTGGGGCACCTGCGCTGGGGCAATTCTTCTTTCCAAAGATGCCAGCAGGCCTCAACCATTATTAGAATTAATGGATATCACCGTGGAGCGTAATGCTTTTGGTCGCCAGGCTGCCAGTTTTGAGACTTATCTATCTATTCCAGCTTTGAAGGAAATCGACAACGGGAATCACCCATTCCATGCAATTTTCATTAGAGCGCCACTAATAAAATCAATTGAAGGAAATGTCCGGCAACTGGCATCCCTCCCTGACGGCAGCATTGTAGCTGCCCAACAGGGACGATTACTGGCGAGTGCGTTCCACCCAGAACTGACTGGTGATGATCGATTTCACCGCTATTTCCTGAAGTTAGCAGAAACATAAGGTGAAACTGTTCTGGCATTTCCTGGCAAACTCAACATCTGTAGCACCAAAAGATCCACAGCATGAGTATTCGACCCTTTGATTGGCGTGATTTGCCAAAACTACACAGCTATCGCAAACGGGGCTTGTTTCTTGATAAAACCCTGGTCTTAACTCGTGGTCCTATGCTGGTACCCGCTGGCGCTCTACTCTCCTACTTTGCTCCGGCAACGGGGATTTTCACCTATCTATGCTGGAAAAATGGAGCTCCAAAATATCCATTGATTGGTCAGTTAATTCATGAACACAAATCACCGCATGCTAGACTAACATACCTGGCGCCTATCACTGCTCTAGATTCACCATCTTTTGCCAACTTAATTGAGTACATGATCGTCAAAGTTGGGGAAAGAGGTGCTTTTCATCTACTGGCTGAAGTAGACGAACATAGCACTACTTTTGATATCCTGCGGGAGTCAAGTTTCGCCATCTATGCCAGGCAACGTATCTGGAAGGTAACTGGAGAACTTGCTAGTAAAGGATACTCTACACCCTGGAGATGGAGTACTGATCGAGATTCTATTGCCATAAGATCATTGTATAACAACCTGGTTCCGGGATTGGTTCAACAAATAGAGCCACTCCCAACCAACTCACCAACAGGATTGGTTTTCTCAACAGGAAATGGTTTGTTTGCTTACATTGAAATTAAAACTGGTCCGCACGGCATCTGGATTCAACCCTTCGTTCATCCTGACGCTGATCAGCTACCTGCTCGCCTGATTGACCTGCTCAACAACTTACCCTTCCGTGGATCACGCCCAGTGTATATTTGTGTCCGCTCTTACCAATCCTGGTTAGAAGCCTCTCTGGAAGAACTGGGGGCACAAGCTGAACCACTCCAGGCAGTAATGGTCAAACATCTTGCCATTGCCACGCGAATTACCCAATCATTACGTTTAAAGACCCTTGAGGTTAGACATCCTGAAGCCACAGCTCCAATGGCAAGATCGGAGTGCAAGAAATAAACCTATGACACAACGTCGAATCACAGACGATTTACACGCATTATTATCGGTACTGCCTCCCGCCATCGCTCAGTCAGTGACAGAAGCCAATGACAGCGACAATTTATTGGAAGTAATCCTTGACCTGGGAAGAGTTCCCACTGCCCGTTTCTTGGACAGAGAGGTTGTGCTGAGCAGGGTTGAGGTGTCACACACGGATATAGACTATGTGGTTGACCGGATTGGGGAATTTGATGCCGATAATCGGGCTGGGCTAGAACGCACATTACATCGAATTGCGGCTATCCGCAACCGACGCAGCCACATCGTAGGACTGACCTGCCGTGTAGGTCGAGCAGTTTATGGCACAACTGACATTCTTAAAGATTTGATCGAGAGTGGCAAAAGCCTGTTGATCCTGGGCCGCCCTGGCGTGGGAAAGACAACCATGCTTCGAGAAGCCGCCCGAATTTTGGCAGATAGCAAACGGGTGGTTATCGTAGATACTTCAAATGAAATTGGGGGAGATGGTGATGTGCCTCATCCAGCCGTTGGACGGGCGCGCCGCATGCAGGTGTCGATGCCTTCGCTACAACATGAGGTGATGATTGAAGCGGTTGAGAATCACAATCCAGAAGTGATCGTCATCGATGAAATCGGGCGCGAATTAGAGGCTGCTGCAGCCCGCACTATCGCTGAACGTGGCGTGCAGTTGATTGGAACTGCGCACGGCAATACCTTGGAGAACCTCCTGCTCAACCCCACCCTATCTGATCTGGTTGGTGGCATTGAATCTGTCACCCTTTCCGACGAAGAGGCGCGTCGCCGTGGTACCCAAAAAACGGTCCTGGAACGAAGGTCGGCGCCAACTTTCGATGTGTTAATCGAGATCCAGACCCGCGATCGCCTGGCTGTGCATCCGGATGTGGCTGAAGCTGTAGACTCCTTACTGCGTGGTTATCCATCACCGCCAGAGATCCGCACCCGGCAAGACGACGGTAAAATCATCACAGAGCGAGCAGCAGCCCCAACGCCGAAACGTCAAACAGCTCAAACACAAGGATTCCGACGCAGACGTGACGGTGACGCCCAAGATGAACGTCCAGGTGAAATAAAATCCAAATTTTTAACTGAGACATTGGGAACCTCTGCCCAAGATGCCCCTTTGCAGGCAGTAAAAATTTACCCGTACGGCGTGGCGCGGAACCGGTTACACCAGGCCGCCAAACGACTTGGCGTGCCAATTTTGGTCATGAACGATATCGGTGAAGCCGATGTACTGGTTACCCTGCGCTCGTATTATCGTAAACGACAGCGGCCTGTAGTTGATGCAGAACATCGAGGTATGCCCATCTATGTGTTACGTTCCAATACAGTAAACCAGATGCAACAATTTCTCAGCGATTTGTTCAATCTAACCAGCGAACCAGGCGATGAACACTCTAAAGAACGTATGTTAGAGGAAACCAAAGGGGCCATTAATGCGATTCTGAATGGAGAACGGTGGGTTGAACTACCACCTGCAGACGCGTACATCCGACGACTCCAGCATGAAATGGCGCGCCGTTACCACCTGACCTCCCATTCATATGGAAAAGAACCATACCGGCGGGTAAGAATTTACCGGGAATAAATATATTTAGATTGCTGTAGTCCCTATGTTCATTACTTTTGAAGGCCCAGACGGCAGTGGAAAGACCTCTCAAATGGCAGAGCTGGCAAATTATCTGCACCAGTCGAAATTTGATATCCTGGCCACGCGAGAACCAGGCGGCACACCCATTGGTGACCAGATTCGGAAAATCTTGTTAACTATGGAAAATCAGGATATGCACCCCCGAACGGAGACTTTGCTTTTCCAGGCTTCTCGCGCCCAACTGGTTGAAGAGCGCATACGCCCTCATCTAAGCAAAGGAGGGGTTGTGCTGTGTGACCGCTACGCCGACTCAACCATCGCTTATCAGGGATATGGTTATAAAGTCGACATAAACCAGGTGAAAGCCATCGTCGATTTTGCCACAGGTTGTTTGATCCCTGACTTAACCCTGTTATTAGACATCGATGTTGAAGAGGGTTTACGCAGACGCGCTGGTGAAGGAAGCTTTAATCGCCTGGATGCATATGAACTGGCCTTCCACCAAAGGGTTCGAGAAGGTTATTTACAAATGGCTAAAGCCGATTCCCACCGCTGGGTGGTAATCGACGCCAGTGGCTCATTTAATCAGGTCCAGATCGAATTGCGTCAGATTGTGTTGCAAAGGTTAGGGCAAACTACACCTTTATAAATCATCAAAATCACCACCGCCCATGCCACCTGGCATTCCGCTCATACCACCTGGCATTCCGCCCATACCGCTTGGCATTCCACCCATATCCGGGATAGCCTCTTCGATTTCCTCTGGGCTTTGACCAGCTTCTAAGCGGTTTATGACCTCATCAAATTCAGGCCCTAAATCCTCTCCCATCTCTGAACCCATCTGCCGCATCATGCGTGCCATAGCTTTGGGATCATCTTCTAACCCAGCGAGCTGAGATGGATCAACCATATCTTCAAGGCGGCTTTCTTCTGAGCGGGCAACACGTACGCGACCAATCAGCTTTTGAATATGTTCGCTATTACAATTAGGGCAGTTTAATTCATGCTTGCCATATTCGCTATACGACAGGTATACTTCAAACCGGCGCTTACAATCTAAACAGCGATATTCATAATTGGGCATTTGAAAAACCTCCAATGTAAGTGTTGACCATCAAGATTATAACGCATGGAGCGTGTCTATAGATACTTTCAGCTTAAGAAAGCATAATATATCAAGAAAAAAAGAACTAAAATATGATAAAACATATTACAAATCCATTTAACCCTCACCAATCCGAACCTCTTTTGATTGTCATTTCCGGTCCATCAGGCGTGGGAAAGGATACTGTCATTCGAAAGATGAAAGCTAGAGACTTGCCTTTATATTTTGTGATCACCGCTACTACTCGTCCAGCGCGACCTGGTGAAGTACACGGGAAAGATTATTTCTTCGTTTCCTCGGATGAATTTGCCGATATGATCGAGAAAGACGAATTGCTGGAATACGCTTTTGTATACAACGATCACAAGGGAATCCCCAAAGAACAGGTCAGGCAAGCTTTGGTTTCTGGAAAAGACGTAATAATGCGCATTGACGTCCAGGGAGCCGACACCATTAAAGAAATTATCCCAGATGCTCTATTGATATTTCTGACAACCCAAGACGAAGAAGAGATGGTGAACCGGCTGAAAGCCCGTAAAACCGAAACACCTGGGGGCTTGAAATTGCGCATCGCCACAGCCAGACAGGAGCTGAAACGCCTTGATCTATTTGATTACGTGGTTGTCAACCGAGAAAACCAACTCGATGAGACAGTAGATATCATCATGGCAATCATCAAAGCTGAACACCACAGAGTAAAACATCGAAAGGTAAGATTGTGAACCAGGATTATCAACAACCAGACTATCCAGATAACGATTGGAGGCAACCAGACCAGGTGGCTGGAAAACCTCAACTAGCTTCGATAAAGATCCCAACCATTCGTCCAATTGTTACCTACACCATTCTAGCCATCACGATTTTGGTATTTTTACTACAATTAGCCAGCGAACAGTTGTGGGGGTTTGACCTGCCTGCGCTCATGGGTATGAAAATCAATGAATACATTATTGCTGGCGAATTTTGGCGGTTATTTACCCCCATGTTACTCCATGGTAATCTTATGCATATTGGTTTTAATATGTATGCGTTACATCTTTTTGGGCCAGGCTTGGAACGCCACTATGGTCCCCTGCGCTTTCTAACGCTATACATCATAGCCGGTTTTGCTGGAAATGTCGCTTCGTTTATTTTTTCACAATCCCCATCTCTGGGGTCATCCACGGCAATCTTCGGACTACTTGGAGCACAAGGAGTGTTCTTATATCAGAACCGAGAAGTATTAGGTGGATTTGCACAACGGGCATTAACCAGCATAATGATGATCGCTGGAATTAACCTCCTGATTGGTATGTCACCTGGAATAGACAATTGGGGGCATATGGGTGGGCTGGTAGGTGGATCACTCTTCGCCTGGTTTGCTGGACCCCTGTTACGTCTGGAAGGCATGTTCCCTAACCTGAATCTGGTCGACCAGCGTGAAGAGCGAGAGGCAATCCTGACTGGTTTGCTGGTCATGTCACTCTTCCTCTTTATCGCTGCCTGGAGAATCATCACCTATAACGGATAATCTCTCCAATTTCTTGTAGTTCATTTATAACGGGAAGTTTGTCAAAAGACCATCCAGAATTTGTGAACAGGTTTTTTACCAGTCAATATCTGGATATCGAGGTACGCGTTTTTCAAGGAAAGCACGCAAACCCTCCTGGTGCTCAGGAGCTTTCCCAGCAGTTTCTTGATTATAGGCTTCATAATCTAAAACCTGTTTCAGATTGCCCAGAACGGCTTTGTTAAAATTGCGTTTGGCTAACCCCATAGCGTACACCGGCCCGTGGGCTATCTCAACAGCCCACTGAATTGCCTGCTCAGATAATTGTCTGGCAGGCGTCAACCGGTTCACTAATCCCCACTGCAGCGCTTGCTCAGCATTTACAGGTTTATTTGTAAACACATATTCAGAAGCACGTCCTAAGCCGATCAGAGCAGGTAGCAACAGAGAAACAGCCGAGTCCAGGCTTAAGCCAATCCCTAGAAAGCCGACTACAAAACGACTGTCATCTGCTGCAATACGAAGATCGCATGCCAATGCAATTCCTAAACCTGCACCAGCAACCGACCCATTAATGGCTGCCAGCACAGGTTTCTCCATCTGGCGGATCTGTAAAATTATTGGATTATATGTTCTCCTCAGGTGTTGGCGGTAGGAGTAATCATTAGCATCAAGAACAACCGTGACATCCTGCCCAGCACTGAACACTGAACCAGTACCCATAATCAATATACAACGTACATGATGATCATTCGTTGCGTGTTTTAAGGCAGCCTGGAGTTGTAAAACCATCTCGTCATTGAAGGCGTTGGCTTTAGGCCGGTCAAATTTAATGATCAAAACGCCTTGGTGAAATTCAGTGAGCACAAATTCATCATTTGACATAAGACCTCTCATCAAGAAAAATTTTTTACACGTTTACACGAAAATCTGGGAGAGAGATGTTAATTAAAAGACCCCGGAGATTTTCCGGGGTCAATCAGGGACTTATAACCAGCTTGGATAATCAATATCATCGTCATCGCTATCCCCCAGATCATCCTCATAACCAAGTTCAAATTCAATCTCCTCGTCCTTCAGTCGGATCCATAAAATCAGCAGGTGGCCTTCATCGGTTTCTACGTAACGAGCAGCAACAATCGGGGCTTGCTGCTCAAACCCATCCTCAGTTCGAAATTCCAGATGTATTTGTTGTTTGTTTCGCCAGGCACGGTGACACCTCTCAACCAGTGCCGGACCATTAAAAGTTCTCAATCGGGTTACTGCAACTTCACCCAAGGTTCGGCTTTCGTTTAAACCCAATACCCATCCATCATTAACAGCTTCAAATGTAGGGGGTGGGCCTTCGATAATGGTGATTTTTTCTTCCATAGTCCCTCAAAAATTGGTGAAATAATTTCAACCACTACAATAATACCACAAATGCCCTGTTCTAAATGGGGGTCATGAAAGTGAGCTTTAATATCGAGGCATCATGTGGTTCAAGTGAGGAGAGGTATAATCTAGATTGGAAGGGAGACCAATGTATAAACTGGTGATATTGATCGAGTATGACGAAGGACAAAAACAACTGGATGATTTCTGGTCGCAATTCTTGTATCATGCTGAGCAAATGCCCGGTTTGTTAAAAGAAACAACCAGTCGAGTAGACAGGATACTCTATGGAGAACACCATTATTCACTTGTTCATGAACTATACTTCAATACAGTGGAGACCCTGCAAGCAGCAATGAGTTCTCCTGCGGGACAGGCAGCTGGTGAAGTCCTTCAAAAGATAACGGGGGGAAAGATGACCTTACTTCTCACTGATCACCGAGAGCAAAGCCTGGCAAACATTCGAAAATCCAAAATCAAGGGCGCTGCTGATGACAGATGAAACCTTCAGCCCCTTTGAACTAGATAAATTCATGCAAAAACAGGGCATATCTGGGGAGATCTTGCACCAGGCATCAAAGACCCAGACAGTTGAAGCAGCGGCTCAAGCTGTCGGCACCATACCTGAACGAATCGTAAAATCGATATTATTTATGATTGAAGAAAGACCAGTGCTAGCAATCACATGTGGGCCGGCTCATGTTAACCGTAAGGCAATTGCCAATTTTTATGGAGTTGGCAAGAAAAAGGTGAGATTAGCCCAACCAGACATTGTGCTACGTGAAACTGGCTTTTCGGTTGGGGCTATGCCTCCTTTCGGGCACAAATTCAAGTTGACTACCTTGTTAGACCGGCGAGTCCTGGAACAACCTGAGATTTTTGCAGGTGGTGGTGCAGAAAATGTCCTGGTTAAGTTAAATCCATATGATATCCTGAACGTTACAAACGCCCACGTTATGGACTTAATTACTCCAAACGTAACAGATACCTAATAAACTATTCACTTTTCAAAAGTCAGGAGTCTCTTATGTCATCATACGAAAATATCATAACCGAAGAATCCAATGGCGTTGGGATGATCAAACTGAACCGGCCCAAAGCCCTGAATGCACTCAATAGTGCTCTCATCAAAGAGTTGATGGATGCGCTGGATGAATTTGAAAGAAAAGAAGGAATTGGTGCAATAATCATCACTGGTGATGACCGCGCGTTTGCTGCTGGTGCCGATATCAAAGAAATGTCAGAAGCCTCTGCTGTTGAGATGCTGAAGCAAGACAACATCAGCCTCTTTGACCGAATCCTGAATATTAAGAAGCCAATTATTGCAGCTGTATCGGGATGGTGTTTGGGGGGCGGTAATGAGCTGGCCATGTCATGCGATATGATTGTGGCATCCGAGACAGCGCGCTTTGGCCAACCAGAGATCAACATTGGTGTAATTCCTGGTGCAGGTGGGACTCAACGGCTAACGCGCGCCGTTGGCAAGGTTGTTGCCATGGAAATGGTCCTCAACAACCGTACCTTAACTGCTGAAGAAGCGCTCAACTATGGGTTGATTAACCGGGTTGTCCCAGTAGAACATTTCCTGGAAGAAGCCAAACAACTGGCTACTGAAATCGCTGCTCGAGCACCATTAGCCATCAAGTTAGGCAAAGAAGCAGTCAATCACGCTTTCGAATCATTCTTAATGGATGGGCTGGCTGATGAGCGGCGCGCATTCTACTTCCTGTTTGCCAGCCAGGATCAGAAAGAAGGTATGCAGGCTTTCATAGAAAAACGTAAGGCGAAGTGGGAGGGAATATAAGAATAGATTTTGATTATAGAGCTTGGAGGGTTATCTCTGGAAACTGGCAGACCGTTGGTGATAATTTTTACCATTTATTTAAGCATTCAAGAATTATTCCTCATCTGTCGATGATGTCTTCGTTTCAGGCTCGGGAGATATTCCAAGATCTATCTTCTCTTCCATACGGATCTGGCCCCTTAGAAAACCTCCTTCTTCTGTGGCAAAGGCAGTGGTTACCACATTACCCCATACCCTGCCTGTCTTACGGATTTCAACTTTTTCAGCAGTGATATCACCTTTAACTGCACCAGCTACAATCACCATATTTGCACGTAATTCTCCGCAGGTTACCCGACCACTTTCACCAACAACCAACAATCCACGGAGGATAATATCCCCTTCAAAAGCGCCTTCGATGCGTACACCACCACTTCCGTTCATCGAACCTTTCCAGGCAATCCCCGATCCCAGAACTGAGGTGACACGT
>Ga0114946_10000624_pt1 | contig 23847 bp, 24 predicted proteins | sample WalLakDeSediment_FD_88676 | JGI IMG/M metagenome (GOLD analysis project Ga0114946, IMG submission 88676) | Lake sediment microbial communities from Walker lake, Nevada to study Microbial Dark Matter (Phase II) - Walker Lake 11/02/13 Deep Sediment | ecosystem: Environmental > Aquatic >... | reverse complement strand
ATTCTAAAGCTTTTGCTGCTGCAACGCACCAGGACAACTGGTGTATTTGACCGCTCCAGTTTAGAAAATTGGTTTAAATTTGAAACCAAATGGCAGACTCAATCGGGGTTTTGAGACGGACTGACGTTGCCACCAAGTTTAAAAAAAAGCCAGCTCGAAAATTGTTTCCTTATCAAGAAACATTATCTTTGTAAAAACTTTTGATTGTGGAGCCAAAATTTAAAGTTGAATTTCTTGATGAAGCGATTAGATTTCTTGACAGTCTTGATAATAAATCGAGAGAAAAAATCCTATACAACATTTACAAAGCAAGGGTAGTGACAGATAAAGAGCTGTTTAAGAAATTATCCGGTGAGACATGGGAATTCAGAACACTCACAACAAAAAGTATTTTCGGCTATTTGCCTTCTGGGAAAAGACTGACAAGACAGAAACAGTAGTGGTATCTACTCACGGAATTGTCAAGAAAACTGATAAAGTCCCTAAATCGGAGATAGAAAAAGCCGAACGAATAATGAAACAATACCTTGCCAGCCGGCAGGCAGGTTTCGAACTTAAAAACTCATAAGCAATGATAAAGAAGCCTTTAAAAACCGTGGGCCTTGATGAGTTGACCGATAAATACATTGGGAAACGTGGCACCCCCGAGCGGGAAAAATTTGAATATGAATTGCGGCTTGACTTGCTTGGAGAAGCTATCAAACAGGCACGTAAAGATAGGAACCTGACACAAGAAGAATTGGGAAAACTGGTTGGAGTTCAAAAAGCCCAGATTTCAAAATTGGAGAATAGTTTGACTGACGCACGTTTTGAAACCATAATAAAAGTATTCAAAGCATTGAATGCCCGGATAAATTTTCACGTGGAATTACTTGACCAAAGACTTGATATTGCCTGACAGAATAAAAACCTGGTGGTAACACGGGTTTTGCGTCAGGCTGGCTGACGTGCAAATTTGCAGCTTTGTACTTCGATTCAATTTCAGTGCTGGTTGACAATTTTGTGCTCTGAAACCCGCCCGAACGCAAAGCCCGAAACCGTTACAGCCAATTGTAGGGCGACACAACAATTAACCAAAAAAATAAAAATTATGGCATTTAGATTTTCACCTAAATACATTCAAGACTACCAACTTGACAACTTTGACAAGAAACATTTTATAATCTTAGCAATTGAAGCAGCTTTTAAACTTGACTAGAATGTAAGTTTTGTAAGTGAGACTGGCTTTATTGCTTATACAAAATGCTCTTGGAGTTCCTGGAGCGAAGAAGTTACGGTCAAAATTGGAAACGATGTAGCAAACATTAAATGTGAATGCACAGGAAATCAATTAATGGATTGGGAAAAAACATTAAGAATGTTGAATCACTTTCAATATAAAATTCTTCTAATTTTCGAAAAATGTGCAACAACTTCTTACAAGTAAATAGGCCCGAACCTATCAAACCGGAAATTGAAATAGGATCTTTTACACGAGAATCCGATATTCAAGAAACGATTCAGGCATTGCTGGCAGGCAAGCAAATTTTAGTTGAAGAATTTTACAGCAATGGTTTGTATCTCCTTCGAGAGCTGACTACTTATCTCAAAAATACCCTGCCGAATGAGTCTTTTCTCGAACAACGAGCCTTTCGTGCGGAATTCAGAAAATTATCCAATCTCATTTTAATCCATGTTAAAGAACATCAACTCATGGTGAGAAAAGCACCAGTGATTGGGTGGTTAGAAAAATTATATCCTGAATTGAACGATTTTTTCTTGCCGCTTCCTCAAATTCAAGGGTTAAACAGTGCATGGCAATGGTATAAAAATGGAATTCATATCTCAGTTTTACGCAATAAAATCCACCCTTATTATGGCGTTTATTTCCCTACTCGATTTGAGCATTTAATTCTATTTGACAATTGGTTGAAACGGTACGAAGGAGCAAAAAAAACAGCCATTGATATTGGGATTGGAAGTGGCGTACTTTCCTTACTGATGGTGCAACACGGCTTTCAAAAATTGTTTGGAACAGATATCAATCCTAATGCTATTATTGGCTTATCAGAATCCATGGAAGGAACTAAATTAGCCAGAAAGATAGAAATTGATTTTGGGCATTTATTTGGCAAATGGGAGAAACCAACCGAGTTGATTGTTTTTAATCCACCGTGGTTACCTGCGATGCAAGAATTGAACAAATTGGATGAAGCAATCTATTACAACGAACAACTCTTCCCCGAATTTTTTGAAGCAGCACACAAACGCTTACTTCCAGATGGTAAAATTGTAATACTTTTTTCCAATATAGCCAAAATCACACAGGTAACAACAGAACATCCAATCGAAAAAGAACTCCTTTCTGGCAAACGTTTTGTATTGGAAAAATGCTATAAAAAATCAGTTAAAGAAGCATCCAAAAAAACTAATAGAAACCAACATTGGCGAGGTGAAGAGGAAGTGGAATTGTGGGTACTGAAATCCTCAATTAACAATTGATTTAAAAAGTTGAAAAAAGCAAGACCTATTCTCGTTAAATATAGGTTTCATATCTATTGTTATTGACGAGCAGATATACTATTTACAACCTTTACAAAGCAGGAATACAAATTGGAACGAAAACATAAAACTTAGAAACAGCTTCAAGGACTTGGATTTATCTATTGAAATAAGAAAAAAAATAGACTTTTAAAGGAATATTGTAATAACTTTGTAATTACATAAAAATGACAGCTATGGATGTTTCAGTTATTCAAATTGGTAATTCAAAAGGAATTCGTTTAAGCAAAACCCTTTTAGAAAGATATAATATCAAAGACACTGTCGAAATGATATTAGAGAAGGGACATATTATAATTAAACCAAAAGCAAAACCTCGTAAAGGTTGGGAAACCGCATTTAAGAAAATGCATGAATCAGGTGACAACAAGGCACTTATAACTGATGTTTTTGAAGATGAAAACTTTGAAGAATGGATTTAAAACAATACCAAATAGTATTGGTGAATCTTGACCCAACAGTTGGGAGCGAGATTAAAAAGACCAGGCCCTGTATTGTTATTTCTCCGGACGAAATGAATAAATATCTTAATACAATTGTGATCGCTCCCATAACAACAACATCAAAACAATACCCTACAAGAGTGGAGATTAAACACGATAACAAGATTGGATGGATTGTATTGGATCTGATAAGAACTATCGATAAGCAAAGAATTATAAAAGATCTTGGGATACTTTCTAAACCGGAGATCAAAGAAGTAAAATACATTCTGAAAGAAACATTTGTAGACTAACATCACTAAGGCTAACACGGCCGGTAAATCTCATAGGTTTGTCATAGTTTTTGTAAATCTACCAGCGTAACGAGCACTTGCTTTCGCTCGTACTCATAGGGCAAAACAGAAAGCTGAAAGCTAATAGCCGAAACACAGAACACAGAAAGGGGAACGATGAACGAAGAACGGGGAACGGATATACGCGAAATAGGCTGGTATTAAACTAACATTCAAGGAGGCAACCACGCTATGAAAAAAACTGCATTTATCATTTTTTGTTTGATTCTGCCCGGCATTTTTGCCTGTAAAGAGGAACAAACAGCTGACCTGAAGATTATGTCTTATAATATCCGTCACGGAATGGGAATGGATATGGTTCTGGATTTATCGCGCTCAGCAGCGATAATAGAATCAGAATCGCCAGATATCTGCGGATTGCAGGAAGTAGATAGTTGCTGCTCACGTTCTGGTAGTATTGACCAGACAGAATATCTGGCTCAAAAAACATCGATGAAAGGAACTTTTGGGAAGTTCATGAATTATCAGGGTGGTAAATATGGCATGGCAACACTGACATCAAAATCGGTAATCTCCACAAAGATCCTGCAATTGCCTGATGGGAAGCATGAACCACGAACCTCAATTGTTCATGAGATAGAGGTAGCAAAAGGCTGTACCATTGTATTTGCAAATGTTCACTTTGACTGGATTGCCGGATCTGAGGGAATTGAGAATCGTTTAAATCAGGCAAAGGCATTGGTGAGATATATAGATGCATTAGACCGGGCCACGATTATTATAGGAGATTTCAACTGCCGCCCAGATTCTCCAACTATGCAATATTTTGCTGAGCAAGGCTTTGTTTTTATAGAGAAAGGTGATGACAACTTAAGCTTTCACGGGAATAATATGGCTGAAATTGACCATGTCATTTATAGGAATTCAGATGATGTGAAATTTCAGAATAAGAGCATCAGGCTATTGGATGAGCCGGTTGTATCAGACCATCGCCCGCTGGTGGTGGAGTTAAAAGTGATTTTTTAATCAGAACCTATATGGTAAGCTTCCCTAAAAATAGTACAGTTTAAAAGTAGACAAAAACCCTTAAACTTGTACTTATGAAAACAGCAAAAAGTAGCATTATGACACTTGAGCAGTTTAAAGACAAGCACTACGGAAAACGTGGAACTGCCAAGAGAGACGAACTTGAGGGTGGATACGAAAGCTTCAAAATCGGAGCATTAATTCATGAAGCACGACTTGAAAAAGGATTGACAAAGCAAGAGCTTGCAGAGAAAGTTGGAACTACAAAATCCTACATTTCGAGACTTGAAAACAATGTAAAAGAAGTTCGTCTTTCGACCCTTCAGAAGATAGTTGAATTGGGATTGGGCGGACAACTTGAACTCTCAATAAAGCTTTGAAAAACCAGACGTATAAAGAAAAACCGCATACAACATGGTATAGCCAATCTCGCCTAAGGCGAGACGGGGAAAAGTGGTAGTTTTGTTCCGCACGTGCGGGACTGCCCCGCTTTGGCTTTTATCACGGCGGATCCCGTACGAACGGGAAGGCCCGCAACGGCGAAGCCCTCATGCAGCAAAGCGGAATAGATCCCTGCCTGCCGGTTTACCCGCCGGAAGGAGGGCAGGCAGGCGCTACTGATGAAACTTACGAAATTAACCGCCCGACCGTTTAATTAAATCTACTTTGATGGATATTTGAAAAATCAAATAAAACATGTATTTTTCGAAAAATTTATAATAACATATTCCGCATCTTTTCCATATGAAATTTACTCTATATAATCTTTTCTTTGTTTTATTAACCCTTATGGCAATTTCTTGCACAAAAGAGGTTGATGCCCAGTTAGAGCTCACAAACGTCGATAAAAATGCAACTATCACCATAGAACGTTTCCCTCCTGAACCTTGGGCTTCAACTCATCCATGGCGAAGAGAAATTTTCGTATATGGCACTCATGAGGATTTTTTATTAAAACTAAACCCGATTTTTCATGATTTTACTCCAGGAATGAGTAAACCTAGTATTGTAAAAATTAATGATATTAGAAAAGATGTTTTGTATCTAAGGGTAACATTATGGATGCAATTCTCTAGTAGTATTATTCTCAATAAAGGCTCTTATTATTATAATGACAGCATTCCCATTCCAGAATATAATTGCAATATTCAAGTAGCAACATCTACTGAAAAATGGAAACAAGAATAATTAAAACAATTACGCAGACTGTGTTACTGTATTTATTTGCATGTACAAACTTCTTGTACGGTCAAATAAAAAACAAATACGACTTTCATGTAAAATATCAAATTAACAATATTAAATCCAATTTAGACCAAACCTATATTGACAACAGATATGGAACCGAACTCCCAACTGTTCTGGGTAATCTGAAAAACAACTACAGTTATGAAGTTGGATTCTTAAATTCGAATTACTCGTATTTTATTCAACCCGGGGTAATCTATTCCCAGATGAGATATTCAGGCAGCGGGCGTTTGCAAAATCCATTTAATGATTACCATATAGCATCCTATGCCCTTGGGCTACAATGCAAGTTTAATTTTTTTGCGTACGGCAAAAAAATAATCAACCCTTACCTGCAAGTACATGCAAGTTATATGTATTCAAGATTTGAAAGTGCCAGAAATAATTTTCCCATGAATATTCCTTCAGATAATCCAGATGTTATCTATAGTATTATTTTGGATTATAAAACTGACAATAAAACTTTTTTTAATCCATTATTTGGTGTTTCAATTGGTTCAGAATTTTTAATAATGAATAGGATGTTTATAATAAGTGAATTTGGTGCCATGCTGAAAAACTATCCGGATTTTGATATTTCTTCTCCAGATTTTCTTGCGGAGTTGACTTTTTCAATAGGAATACGATATAAAATATTGAGAGACAAGCGTTTTTTATATAAAAATTAACATGAGACAATCAATACTTTTTTCGCTGATTATTTTAATGCTTTACCCTCTCCCTGGGTATGCTCAAAGGGTAAAAGGTTTTCCAGTTTTCAATACAGAAAGTGCCAATATTAATGATATTTGCTTTACAAGCAATGGCGAATTAATTGGAATAACTGACTTAAACTCAATTAAGGTCTTTACAACAACTTCCAGAGAATTAATAGCGGAATTTAAAGATGGGCACAGGAGCGATGTCCAAGCGATTGATATTTCACAAGATGGCTTACTGCTCGTTAGTGGAGGAAGAGATAGTACAATAGTAATTTGGGATTTTATTAATAAAAAGAAATTAAAAACGCTGGCGTTTCATGGCAGCATCATCACATCGGTCAAGATTTCACCTAGCAGTAAATACCTGGCTTCAGGAGGCATTGATAAGTTATTTATATATGATATTGAACAAGAAAGAGTAATTCAAGCGCTTGACTGTTGCGATGTTATTACCAGTGTTGCATTTTCGCCAGATGAAAAAATAGTGGCTTCTGCTTGTGCTGATAAAACTATATATATCTATGAAACTAAAAGCGGGAATTTAATTACAAAATTGAAAGCCCACAAAAACTGGGTTAGAGGCTTGGCTTTTAGTAAAGATGGTTCGAAACTTATTTCAGGTGGAGATGATTCAAGAATCATAATATGGGATATCTCAGATTTAAATAATATTAAAATCCGTTCCAGTTCAAAACACAGCTTTTCCTGGATATTAAGTGTTGATTTTAATCAAGATAATACGACATATGCTTTTGGAGATTTCAATGGCAATACAGAAATAATAGGACGGTTTGGGATTTATAAAATGAATGTTAAGTCACCCATTAACAAAATATTATTCAAACCCAATCAAGGAAGTTATTTAATCATTGCTTTTGCTACCAGGGGTAAGGGGGCATTAATAATAGATGCCAAAAACATGGAAAGCAAGTCCTGGTGACAACAAATCTATCCCGGCATTATAAATAAGACACTGTGCGCATAAGTGGTTCTGCAATGCAATAGCCCCTGATCAGCATTTGAACCCTTATACCGTTTCGAAGTTTGCACCCCCCTAAACTTCATACCCATAAACGCTATGCATTTCAAGGCCTATCTTAACAAACTGCTGGGGCTGAATAACGATTTTAGAACTATCACTGGTTTTCTCCTTGTAAAAAATCGAAACCTTGCTATCTTTGATTAATCAGGGATACAATGAAAAACTTCTGTATCTTTTTGAAAATAGTGCCCGGGAAACCGGGTGTTAAACCAGTTGAAAACTGATTTCTATTTATTAAATTGATCAACCTTATGCACAAGATCTTTACTACGCTGCTATTTCTTCTTTCATTTCTCACAGGTTTCGCACAAACATTGCAAGACGATTTTGAAGGCAACTCCACAATAAACTCCTGGTATGCTGATGATTGTTTAATTGACATCTCCTTTGCGAATCCCTTTATCAATGCCAACAACCCTTCGTCTACTGTTCTGAAATATGAAGATACGGGAGGGCTTTATGCCAATATTGGATTTAATTCTCTATCAATAATCAATATTTCGGATGATACGCCCTTTAGTTTAAAAATTTATGTGCCATCAAGCGGAATTACCGGAAACCAGCCCAATCAAATTTCACTCAAGCTTCAAAATGCAAACCTGGGTCAGCCCTGGACTACGCAAAGTGAAATAATTAAGGCCATAAGTTTGGATGAATGGCAGGAGGTTACTTTCGACTTTGTAAATGACACGTATGTTAACTTAGACCCAAATTCGCCACCACCAAGCCAAAGAATGGATTTTAACAGGGTTGTGCTTCAGGTGAATGGCGAAAATAATAATGATCTTGTCGTTGCATATATTGATGATTTTTATTTTGAAGGAGAAGAACAGGAGGAAACGAATGATCCTGTTTATGATGAATTGGTATGGTACGATGAATTTGCTGAAGATGGCGCCCTGGATGCTTCAAAATGGTTTCACCAAACCTTGTTGCCCAATGGCAGCAGCTGGTTTAATGGAGAAATACAGCATTATACAGATAGAATTGAAAATACCTATGTTGAGGAAGGCATAATGTACCTGGTTGCAAAGAAAGAGAACTTTTCGGATCAGGGCGTTACCAAACAATATACCTCAGCCCGTTTGAACTCAAAATTTGCATTTACCTACGGGCGTGTAGAGGTAAAAGCAAAACTCCCAACAGGTGTTGGAACCTGGCCGGCCATTTGGATGCTAGGGAAAAACATAAATGAAATCGGAGCCTATTGGTATATTGAAGGTTATGGCACCACCGATTGGCCGGCTTGCGGGGAGATCGACATCATGGAGCATTGGGGAAGCAATCAGAATTTTGTCCAAAGTGCCATGCATACCCCATCAAGTTATGGCGGAACCGTTAATCACGGCGGACAAATTATTCCTACTGCTTCCACCGCATTTCATGTATATGCCTTAGACTGGTATCCCGACAGAATGGTTTTCAGTGTGGATGGCGTGGTGCATTATACTTACAACCCCGGTATTCAAAATCCAGCCACATGGCCGTTTGATGAAGACCAGTACTTGCTTTTAAACATCGCTATAATACCAAACATAGGCCCCAATTTCACTGAAAGCGCCATGGAAATTGATTATGTAAGGATTTATCAGCAAAGCACAGTAAGTGCACCTGAAATTACTTTAGCATCAAAACTGATCATTTCACCAAACCCCGTAAACTCCAGCGCTTTTATTAAGAGTCCGCAAGAGGCATTAGGCAGTAATGTTTTCATTTATGATTTGCAGGGCAGATTATTAAAATCTATGATGATCCAATCTGAAGAAACATCTATTGATATGTCGGGCTGGTCGCCGGGAATTTATCTGTTTCAGCACAGGGGAAATAACATCAACCAAACTTTTAAGGTCATAAAAAATTAATGCGAAATCATTAACACGTCAGCCGCATGAACTTTTTCGGACAGGAAACCCCACTGATCATAATTGGCATTCTACTTTTCCTGGTTTATCTTCTTTTTAGAATCTTCTTTTCATTCTTTTTGGAGACCCAGGCCGGGAAAAAATTTGCTCTCAGGTTTTTCCTCAAGGATATTGATAAGGTTTACATACCCTATTTGCGGCATTTCTTTCCGTTTTACAATGCCCTTTCTGATCAAAACAAGGTAAATTTTGAGCGCCGGGTGCAGGAGTTTATCAGGTTGAAGGAGTTTATACCCCGTGGAGGCATAAGCGATGTTACGCCCGAAATGAAAACCCTGATTGCCGGCAGCGCCATTCAGCTTACTTTTGGTTACCCAGCCATTTATTTCAAGCATTTTAAGCGCATACTGATTTACCCCGATGATTATTATTCTACCATTACCCGAAAATACCACAAGGGCGAAGTAAACCGCCGTGGATTGATTGTAGTTTCGTGGCGCAGCTTGAAGGAGGGATTTGTGGATCCGGCAGATGGGCACCACCTTGGTCTGCACGAAATGGCCCATGCGCTCAGGCTGATCAACATAATCAATAACGACGAATATGACTTTTATGACCGGGATACCATGAAGGCCTTTGATCAGCAAGCATACCTTGAAATGGCAAAAATGGCCCGGGGCGGGAAGAAAGCCTCCTTTTTCAGGGATTACAGCTCTACAAACCTTGAAGAGTTCTTTGCTGTTGCCATTGAAGCCTTTTTCGAGTGCTCAGGAGAGTTCAGGGAATACAGCCCCGAATTGTACCAGCTTCTTTCAAAAATATTGAAGATCGATCCTATTGTCGTTTATCAAACCGGAGAGGTTCGCTTAAAAAGGAATGAACGCATGTGAGTTTTTCAAACCTTCGGCTGGTACAATCAGGGTAACCCAGTTAGCCCAAGCGGACGCGTCAGAAAAATAATGTCTAATTTTAGCAAAAATTCCTTTTGTGAAAAAATTCATACCCCTTGCCCTCATGCTAATGGCAGGTTGCCAAAGCCCGCCACCACTTGCTGAGGGCGACCTAACCGAAATGACCATAGCCGAAATCCACCATGCCTTTAAAAAAAGGCAACTGAGCAGTGAGCAACTTATTATGTTTTACCTGGACAGGATCGCTACCCTTGACGGGCAGATCAATGCCATTACCGTGGTCAATCAGGATGCCATAACCCTTGCAAGGGAACTCGACCGCGAGTTCAGAAGGACAAAGGTTCTGCGCCCCTTGCATGGCATTCCCATCATTGTAAAGGAAAACATCAACACCAAAGGCCTGCCCACCACTGCTGGCGCGTTGGCATTGGCCGATTTTGTTCCTGAAGAGGATGCTTTCATTATTCAGCGACTCAAGGAAGCGGGTGCCATAGTGCTGGCCAAATCGAATATGGCCGAATGGGCCTTCAGCCCCATGCATACTGAAAGCTCTACGGCCGGCACTACCCGTAATCCTTATAACACTGAATATGTCCCGGCGGGTTCGAGCGGAGGCACAGGCGCCAGCATTGCGGCCAATTTCGGCGTGATCGGGCTGGGCACCGACACGGGCAACTCCATCCGCGGGCCTTCGTCGCACTGCGCCCTGGTGGGGTTCCGCACCACCATGGGCCTGATCAGCCGCAGCGCCATAGTGCCCCTTTACCTGCGCAACGACATCGTGGGCCCAATGGTACGTTCAGTTGAAGACGCCACCAGGGTGCTTGAGGTAATGGCAGGGTTCGACAAGGAAGATCCCATAACAAAATACGGCCAGGGAAAAGTGTTAGACAATTACAGGCAATTTCTCGACCGCAATGGGCTCAAAGGCACAAGGATAGGCGTATTGACCGCCCTGAGCAGCAACGATCCTGACCCTGAAATAAAAGCCCTGTTCGAAAAGGCACTTACCGATATGGAAGCTCTTGGAGCTGAAATTATTGACCAGGTTGAAATCCCTGATTTCAACAACCTCAGACAAAACCAATGGTGCTCAGACTTCAGAAAGGATGTGGAATCATTTCTCGGGACTTGGGTAAGGCGAGACACCATTCGCACACTCGAGGACATTATCAGGGTGGGCACCCATTCAGATTTTGCGGCCATTAGGCTTGCCTACTTTACCCAAAATGCAGGGAGGGGCGGGACCGAATGCCTTGATGTTTACATCGACGAAAGGAGTATTGCCTTTAGGGAAGCTATTGAAAAGGTTATGGATGAGTTGAACCTTGATGCCCTGGTTTATCCCACCTGGAACCACAAGCCAGCCCGCATTGAAAACTTCCAGGAAGAATACCGGGGCGACAACAGCCAGGTTATTGCACCCCATACCGGTCAACCTGCCTTTACCGTTCCTATGGGCTACACCAGCGAAAACCTGCCCGCCGGCATTCAGTTTCTGGGCCGGATGTTTGACGAGCCTACCCTCATAAAACTGACTTACGCCTTTGAACAAGGCACCCAACACAGGAAGCCGCCGGAATTGTGATAAGTCGGCCAGACCAATTATAATGAAACGACAACGAAAAAATTAATCATTTTCTAAAAAACAATTCTTCATGAAAGGACGCAAATTATTAATGATACCTGGCCCCATTGAGTTTGAACCTGATGTAATGCAGGCTATGGCCATACCCACACCTAGCCACGTGGATCCTGATTTCATTGAGACTTTCGGGCATGCGCTTGAAATGATGAGAGCGGTATGGCTTTGTCCTTCGGGGCAGCCTTTTATCATTGCCGGCACAGGAACTTTGGCCATGGATATGGCGGGAGCCAACCTTATTGAAAGCGGCGACAATGCCCTGGTGATCTCGACCGGTTATTTTGGCGAGCGCTATGCCGAATTACTGAAGCGATACGGCGCCAATGTGGATATCCTCAAAGCCCCGTTGGGCAATATTGTTCCAATGGAAGAGGTGGAAGCCCAACTCAGGCAAAAGAAATACAAGTTAATGACTTTCACCCATGTGGATACTTCCACGGCAGTGCTAAACGACGCAAAATCGTTGGGAGCGCTGGGCCAAAAATTTGATGTACTGACCGTGCTCGACGGGGTTTGCTCCGTTGCCGGCGAGGAAATCAGGCAGGAAGAATGGGGTTTGGATGTGGTGCTGACAGCCTCACAAAAAGCCATTGGTGTGCCTCCGGGGCTGGCTTTGCTAGTGGCCTCGCCAAAAGCCATGCAGGCCTTTGCGAGCCGTAAAAGCCCGGTAGGAAACTATTACTGCGACTGGACCAACTGGCTGCCTATCATGAGGGCTTATGAAAGCAGAACGCCGTCGTATTTTGGTACGCCCGCGGTCAACCTGATTATGGCGCTGGAAGTAAGTCTGGAAAAAATCCTGAAAGAAGGCCTTGAGAACCGGTTTAACAGGCACCGCCTGGCAGGAATAGCTTTCCGCTCGGCCATCAGGGCCCTGGGATTAAAAATGATTCCGGTCAATGAGGCGGTTTCGGCAAACACCTTATCGGCCCCATATTACCCTGAGGGTGTGGCAGGCGCAGAATTGCTGAAAAACATTTCGGGTGAAGGCGTTATTGTTGCAGGGGGCTTGCTTCCCGACATTAAGGGCAGCTATTTCAGGATCGGGCATATGGGCGCAGTAAATCGAGGCGACTTATTAGCCACCATTGGCGCCATTGAAAAAGGCCTGAAGAATGGTAGTTTCCCCTTTGAACAGGGTTCGGGACTCAAAGCCATTCAGGAAGTTTTCGGACTTTGAGAATTCTTTGCCGACAGCTATTGCTTTGTAATTAAATAACCTGGCGAATAGTTTATGCAATCAAATCTCTGATAACCTCTTCCCCGAGGTTTTTCATGGGGTTGTTCCTGTCAATAATCATATCGGCGAGGGTAGTTTTGCGTTGCTGCAGCAGCAGAATCTTTTCTTCCACCGTGTCGCGGGTAATAAACTTATACACAAATACATTTTTATCCTGCCCTATCCGGTGGGCGCGGTTTATGGCCTGTTTCTCCACTGCCGGGTTCCACCAGGGGTCGAGCATAAACACATAGTCGGCTCCTGTAAGGTTTAGCCCAACGCCACCTGCTTTGAGCGAGATCAGAAACAATCGCTTTTCCGGGTCGTTCTGAAAGTCGCTGATCAGCTTTTCTCTGTCTTTTCCGGCAATCTGCCCGGTAAGCAGGTTGTAGGGGAAGCCCTCTCCCTCAAAATACCTGCGATAAATATTCAGGTGTTTCACAAACTGCGAAAAAATGAGCACTTTGTGGCCTTCGGCCATGAGCTTGCCAATATTTTCGCGCACCTCGATGAATTTGCCTGAGTCGAAGGCATATCCGGGGTCGACCATCAGCGGGTGGTTGGCCATTAGCCGAAGCTTCATCAGACTGCTCAATATAAAGAAGCGCGATTTGTCCATGCCTTGCTTTTCGACCTGCTCCAGAATCAGGTTGCGGATTTGCGATTTGCGGGTTTCGTAAAACTTGCGGTGCTCTTCGCTCATTTCGCAATAGCGGACCGTTTCGGTTAGTTCGGGTAGTTCTTTTGCCACTTCAGCCTTGGTGCGGCGCAGAATGAAAGGCTCAATCAGCTGGTGCAGTTTCCGTTGCTTGCGGCTGTCGTGGTTGCGCTCTATGGGCTGCACAAATTCTTCTCTGAAGTAACTGAGGTTGCCCAGCAGCCCGGGATTCAGAAACGAAAACTGTGACCACAGGTCGTTGAGGCTGTTTTCGACAGGAGTGCCCGTAAGCACTAGTCTGTGGCTGGCGTGGAGTTTTTTTATGGCGTTAAAAATCTTCGACTCGGCATTTTTTATAATCTGGCTTTCGTCGAGTACCACGTAGTTGAAATGAAATTTTTCGAGCATTTCGATGTCGTTGCGCACCGTGCCATAGGTGGTAAGTACCAGGTCGTAGCGTTTGAAGCGCCTGGTGCTGGCACTACGCGCCGGGCCGGTATGCTGCAGCACACTGAGCGAGGGCGCGAAGCGGCTGATCTCGCGCACCCAGTTGTGAATGAGAGAAAGGGGCATCACCAGCAGCGACGTGCCTGCATTCCGGGGTTCAGGCTCACCTTCCCCTTCCGTGAATAGCTCCAGTTGCGGGGTGCGTTCCTGGTCTACCAGACTTGCGGTTTCTGCAGAAGTTTTTCCTGTTGCAGCTTCTGCCACCTTATGGGCGTGCACCAGCATGGCCAGGGTCTGCAAAGTTTTTCCGAGGCCCATATCGTCGGCCAGGCAGCCACCAAGTCGGCTCTGATTCAGGAAGCTCATCCACTGGAAGCCCTGCAACTGGTAGGGCCGTAGTTCGGCCATTATTTCTGCAGGCAGCGGTGGCGGATTAAATGTCTTTATGGCTTCATCCAGTCCTTCAATGGGAGTGCTGGCCTCCTCCTTTAGCTGCCCCAGCAGGGTATAATGGTGTTTTTTCAGTTGCAGGGTGTTTCCCTTTCCGGAAGAGAACTTCAGCACATCCAGGTATTTTTCGAACCACTCGGAAGGGATCAGCCCTATGGAACCATCGGGCAGGGCAAACTCCCGGCGGCCTTGAAGGATATGGTTTTTCAGTCTAAGAAAAGGAATTTCGTGGGGCCCAAAACTCACGGTGCCATATAAATCGAACCAGTCGTTGCGGTCGCTAACCTCAAGCCTTACCTGTGGACTGCCCAAAAAAAAAGCGGCGTTGCCCGTATCCTGTTGCACGTTGATATCTTTTAACCCCAGGTCTTCGCGGTGGGCCGAGAGCCAGTCGATATAATCGTGCATTGCGGCAAAGCAGGGATCGCCCTCCTCGTTTTGCGGCTCACGGGCCGGATACCACAGGTACAATCCATCACCTCCGCGGTTGATCAGACCAAGGGTTTCAAGTTGCTTGACCCACTTTTTTTCAAAGGTCAGGTCGCGTTTCACCTTTTCAAAAGAAAAATTTCCTTTTTCTTCCTTCATGGAAACCTTCGAAAGGGTGGTATCTCCGTAATGAAAAATGCTGTTACCGTATTCGAAAGCGGCCTGCAACACCCAGTGGTTTTGCCAGTTCTGTTCCAGCTTCAAAGCAGGGGTGGGTTCCACCTCTGCAGTTTCCACTGAAAAGCCTTCGGCCTTAACTTTATATTGCCGCACGGCATCGAGCACAAATTTCTGGAAGTAGGATTTTTCGGCGGTCTTTGGCACCATTATAAACTCCTTCGTGAAAAAGGGCGTCAGTTTCTTGCCTTCCCATTCCTTGTCGAAACGGTACATGGTATTGCCGATGAGCAGCAGGCAGGGTTTCTGGCCCAGCAGCATGGCATCGGTTCCCAGCAGGGAAATTTCCCTGTCGTTGTGGTGGATAACGAGCCTGTATTCAATTCCGCTTTCGTTTCTGCTGAAATAAAAAACCGGATCCACCAGTTCCGGGGCCAAATGAATGGGTTCTTCCTGAATACGATCGTCTTTCAGCCCCTTATAATACAGCGGAATATCGTTCTCTATCAAGATGGCCGCCATTTCGTGCATTTTCCTGTCGACTAGCGGACGAATTTGGGTCGCAACAAAATCGGGCGTTAGGTTCTCGAAAAACAGGGTAGGTTTCAGCTTATCCTTATTGAAACGTTTCAGCAGGGCTTCGTCTCCATATTGGCTGAAAAGCTTAAGTAGCCGCTGGTGAGCCTGGCTGATATTAATGAAATAATCGCCTGCAGTGGCGGGATTGATGCGTTGAAAGTCGTAGCTAAACTGCCGTCGTCCAATGACTTTCACCGCAAAAGGTTCTATCATATGACCAAGGGGCGGGTTTTCGGTAATGGCGAAAACAAACTTAAAGTCATTGCCGAAGCTTGTATTTTGGTCGTGCTGCATCGCCTTTTGCCGTATAATGAGGTACAACCTACAAAGATAAAATAAAACCCCATTTGTCAGTTGCAATACAAAAATAAAAAGGCATACACCCATAGGATGCATGCCTTTTCCCAAACCAGCAGGGCCAAGATTGCGGGCCCTGAACCAACTAAATTATTAATTCAGCCACTCAACCACCTTATCAGAATAGGGCTTTTCACGCGGAGAAAGCACTTCCACCAGGTGACCTTGCTCGTCGACAAGAAATTTCTGAAAATTCCAGGTCACTTCAGCATCTAATTTCCCATTTTGATTTTTCTGGGTGAGCCACTGATAAAGCGGGTGCATATCGTCGCCCTTCACAGAAATTTTCGACATCATGGGGAAGGAAACTCCGTAATTCTCCTGGCAAAAGGTGATAATGTCATCGTTTGTGCCGGGCTCCTGGTTCATGAAATTATTGGCTGGAAAACCAATAATTACAAAACCTTTTTCGCTATAGTCCTGGTATAGCCTTTCAAGGTCTTCGTATTGCGGAGTAAGACCACATTTAGAGGCGGTGTTTACAACCATCACCTTTTTCCCCGAAAGGGAAGCCAGATCAAATTCATCGCCATAAATATCTTCTACTTTAAAGTCGTGAAGGGTTTTCATTGATTTATCCTGTTGAGTGGTCGCACTGATAAGCACAAAAGCAGCAATCATTGCGGAAAGCGTTAAAGAAAAGCGGTTATAAAATTTCATTTTTTAGTTTTTATGTTTTCGAAATAACAACAAATTGAAGGGGTGAATGTTTTTCAAAGTTTCATTTTTCAGAAAATTTATCAAAATACCCGGTGAAAAAATTTATTAGCCACGAAATCATAAAATCACGAAAATTCACAAATATTGCTGTTCACTATTTTGTGGTCCTTTTTTTAGAGTTAAAGAGGCTTTCCCTTTGACAATTTTATCAGACACAAAGCATCACTAATGATAAATTCCATCCCAAATTTTTTCACAAAACCCCATAAACCCGTAATTTCACCAACTGAAACCACCGGACGATGATTCCACAAAACGATTTACTGCAACTGCTTGCCCTCGCGCTTCGGGCCGGCACCGAGGCTTCTGAAGCCATCATGAAGGTGTACCGCACGCCTTTTGGCTACCACAACAAGGCCGATGGCAGCCCCATTACTATTGCCGACCGCCGCTCGAATGACATTGTTACAGAGGCACTCAAAAAGACCGGCATAACGGTGATAAGTGAAGAAAACCGCATTGCCGGCTACGAGGAGCGAAAAAATTGGGAGTACTTCTGGCTGGTGGACCCGCTCGATGGCACCAAGGAGTTTATCAGCCGCAACGGCGAGTTTTGCATTAACATCGCTCTCATGCACCGCAACCAGCCGCTGCTGGGCCTCATTGTGGCGCCAACCAGCGACATGGCCTGGTGGGGCGTGGCCGGCCAAAGGGCTTTTCGAATCAATGCGTTGCCCCTGTTGGGGGAGATGGACACAGATCAGGTATTGAGGCATTCCACACCCCTGCCTCATAAATCGGCGGAAAACAAGATTGCAGTGGCAGTAAGCCGCTCGCATATGGAACCCCAAACGCTCGATTTAATTGATCAGATAAATAAAAATCGCGGGGAAGTAACCCTCAAGGAGAAGGGCAGCGCCTTAAAGTTTTGCGACCTTATTGAAGGCCGGTCCGACCTGTACGTCCGCTATTCGCCTACCTGGGAATGGGACACCGCTGCCGGCCATGCCCTGCTGCTGGCCCATGGTGGCGCCCTGTTTCACATCAGCAGCCACACACCGCTACAATACAACAAGGCAGAATTGACCAATCCGGGTTTTATTGCCTTTGCCAGGGCAGCGGACTCAGCCTGGTATCTTTCGGAACTTTCGTTTTAGGTAAGGATAGCTCAGCACCGCCAGCACAATAATGGAAGCCCCCAGGTAAAAGCCTCCCGACATGCGCTCCGCCTCCGGGAAGATAAACCACGCCATAATAATTCCGTAAACCGGTTCGAGGTTGATGGCCAGCATCACCGTATAAGCCGAGAGCACTTTCATAATATCTACAATAGCCGTGAAGGCATAGCTAGTGCAAATCAGGCTCAGCACAAGCAGCCAGAAAAGGTCCGCCCCGGAAAGACTCAGGCTGGCCCCGCTAAGCTGCCCGGTAACGACAAAGAAAATGGTGATAAAAATGAAGCCGCCCAGCATCTCGTAAAAACTGATGACCGTATGGTGGTGGCGATGGCTTATGTTGCGGTTGAAAACGGCAAATAAGCCGTTGAGAAATGCCGAGATCAGCGAAAAAATGATCCCTTCGATATACTTGAACTCATACTGAAAGATAATGTAAATGCCGGCCACTGTCATCAGCCCGATCATCACCTCGAGCCAGAAGATCTTCCGTTTTTGCAGAATGGGTTCCAGAAAGCTGGTAAAAAGCGTTGCCGAGGCAAACACCCCAAGGGTTACCGAAACATTCGAAACCTTTATTGCGTGAAAGAAGGTGATCCAGTGCAGGGCCACCACAAGCCCAATACCAAATAGCCTGAGTATGTCGCGCCCCTTTAGCCTGAAAGGGATTTTTCGCCAGAACAGATAAATTCCGAGCCCCACAAATGCAAAGAACATCCGGAACCAAACCAAATCGGCTGCAGGCAGGGTAATAAGCGCACCAATAATGGCGGTAAACCCCAGCAGCACCACGATAAAATGCAGGTGAAGGTATTGTTTTATCAGGCTGCCATCGGCCATAAATGGGTCTTTTGGTTGTTTTCAGTTATTATTGAAAAAAGGTGCAGCGCTCAGAGCGCAGGGCAAAGGGCAATTTCACATCTTCACATCTTCTAATCTTCTAATCTTCACATCTTCCAATCTTTACATCTTCTAATCTTCAGATCTTCTAATTTTCTCATCTTCTCAACCTCTCGCCCTCTCACCCTCCCATCCTCACATCCGCTAATCTGCTAATCTTTCCACCGCTTCAACTGCCGAACCAAGCCTCCCCCCCCCTTGCCCGCTGACTACCGAATAACTGAATCCATAATCTTCCAGCTCTTTGCGGTACCAGTTAAAGAAATACTGTCTCAGGTGGGGATGCTCGCGCTGTTCGTCGCATTGCCATGGCAGGTCAACGTCGCACAGCAGGTAAAGGTCATATTGCATTTTTTGAATCTGTTCAAGGATTAAAGGGTGGCATTTGCCATACTTATGCAGACTCCAGATTTTTATCACGATCAGTTCCGTATCGCAAAACATCCAATCATTGGCTTGCTTTTCCATTTCCGCTTCCGCGGAAAGCTGTCCTTTTGCAATCTGCAGCAGATCGTCGTATTCGTAGGGCCTTCCGAGCTGGTCGATGTAGCCACGGGCAAACTCCGGAACGAACACGGTGTTGTAATGCACGGCCAGACTGCTGGCGAGCCAGCTTTTGCCGGTGCTTTCAGGGCCGGTAATGGCTATTCTACAAATGGGAGCCACCGGTAACCTATTGCTGCAGAAAGGCATTGATGATCTTCAACACATACACGCTCTTCCCATGGCGCTCAAAGCTGGCTTCGATCTCGTCGGTAAGCGCTTTCATGATCTCGCGGTAGTCGCCAAACAGCTGGGTACTCATGCCATTTGTCTCGCAGATGATGCCATGATGGGCTTTCATACGTTCGATAAAATCCTTGATTTCGGGCTTATACTCCCGGCCCAGCGGGTACATGCTGATTTCAACTGAAGCTTTCATCTCTATTGTTTTTTGGCAAAAATACGATTAAAAAGCACTAGCGGGTTTGTAAAGATTGTTTCAACCATGCGCCTATAACAGCGCAACGCAAAATATAATATCTTTGAAAGCCAAAACCGGCATTGAAAACCCTGCACTGCATGAACCGCCCCCCGCTGAAAAAAGTCTTCATACTCGAAGACAACAAGACCGAAGGAATGCTGCTAAGGCTTTGCCTTGGAGCCATTCCCGGGCTTTCTGTCGAGAATTTCCCCGACGGGCGCACTTTGCTGAGCCGCATTGACGAAGAGCCCGAAGTGGTGATCAGTGGGCTGAGCGACGAGCAGGGTCTGGACCTTATCAAAACCATACGGTCCATTACCCCCGGCACCGAAATCATTGTTTTATCGGCCCAGCAGGATATAGATCTGGTAGCCCAGGTTCAGGAAACCGGTATTTACAACTATATTGTTAAGAGCGAGGGCTGCATTGAATATACCAGGGAGGTGCTCGAAAAGCTTTTCGGCCTTCGTTAAACCTCCCCGGACACCCTGGTCTAATCTTTTGCCAGCTCAACAAGGAAGGCGTACTCGCGTGCTGTTTCCCTGAGCCTCCTGAACCTTCCTGAAGCGCCGCCATGACCAGCTTCCATGTTGGTATAAAGTAAAATCATATTGTCGCCTGTATGGTATTGCCGTAATTTTGCCACCCATTTTGTGGGTTCCCAGTATTGCACCTGCGAGTCGTGCAAGCCCGAGGTAACCAGCAGGTTGGGATAAGCCTGTTCCGACACATTGTCATACGGGGAATAGGAAAGCATGTAATCGTAATACTCTTTAATGTTAGGATTACCCCATTCGTCATATTCGGCGGTGGTGAGCGGAATGGTTTCGTCGAGCATGGTGGTAACCACATCCACGAAGGGCACGGCTGCAATCACGCCTTTAAACAATTCCGGCCGCATGTTGATAATGGCACCCATAAGCAGTCCGCCTGCGCTGCCCCCGCTGGCAAATAGTTTCTCCGGGCGGGTATAGCCTTCTGCCACGAGGTAATCGGCAATGTCGATAAAATCGTAAAAGGTATTTTTCTTTTTCAACAGTTTGCCATCTTCATACCATTGACGGCCCAGATCCTGCCCGCCTCTGATGTGTGCTATTCCAAACACAAAGCCACGGTCAAGGAGGCTGATCACATTTGAGTTAAAACGAGGATCGCGGCTGGCGCCATAGGAGCCATATCCGTTGAGCAACAATGGGTTGTTTCCATTCCTTTCTAATCCCTTCCTGTACACAATAGTAACGGGCACATTGATTCCGTCGCGGGCGGAGGCATAGAAACGCCTGGTTTCGTAGTTGGCCGGATCGAAACCGCCAAGCACTTGCTGCTGCTTTACAAGGGTAACCTCGCTGGTTGCCATGTTGTAATCGTACTGGCTGTTGGGAGTGGTCAAGGATGTGTAGTTATAGCGCAAAATATCGGTGTTCATTTCGGCATTCATGCCAATGCCTGCTGCGTAGGCTTCCTCTTCAAATGGGAGATAATGCTCCTGACCGCTGGCTTGATGAATAATACGAAGTTGTTGAAGGCCCATAACACGCTCCTGCAAAACCAGGTAGTCATTAAACACCTCAACGCCTTCAAGTAGTACTTCCCCGCGATGGGGGATCACTTCCTTCCAACTAGCCAAGCCGGTGGCCCGGGCAGGCGTTTCCATCAACCGGAAGTTCTGAGCTTGCAGGTTGGTTAGCACATAAAACTTATCACCGTAAGGGTAAACATCATAAAGCAGGTCGCGCTGCCGTGGCTGAAACACACTGAACTGACCGGTGGGCTGATCGGCAGGCAGCATATGGGTTTCGTTCGACAAGGTGCTGCCAATAATGATCTGCAAAAAACGGTCATCTTTTGAACGGAAAACACCCATACCAAAGGTGTCATCAGCTTCGTAATAAACTTCGATGGGCTCGCCACCGTCAATAAAATTGTAACGCATTAAGCGGTCGTAACGCAAGGTAACAGGATCGATGGAGGTGTAAAAAATGGTGGCATTGTCGGCCGCCCAAACCTGGTTGCTGCTGGTGTTGGAAAGGCCGGGGCGGGTTATCTCGCCGGTTTCAAGGTTTTTAAACAGGATAGTGTATTTTCTGCGGCCAACTGTATCGATGGCAAAGACCAGCAAGCGGTTGTCCAGACTGACATCCAACCCCCGGGCGTTGAAGTAAGAATACCCTTCGGCCATCTCATTAACATTCAGCAATATTTCCTCAGGGGCGTCCATGCTGCCCTGGCGGCGACAGTAAATGGGATACTCACTGCCGGTTTCAAATCGGGAATAATAATAGTATCCGTTAGAAAGGTAAGGAGCCGACTGATCGTCTTCCTTAATGCGGCCCCGCATTTCCTGAAACAGCTTTTCCTGCAGCTCGGCAGAAAACTCCATTTTTGCCTCCAGATAGGCATTTTCTGCCTCCAGATAAGCAATCACATCAGGGTTTTCCCGATCGTTCATCCAATAATAAAAGTCAAGACGGGTGTCGCCGTGCAACACTAGCATTTGTTCAATCTTTTCGGCCACAGGAGCTTCGGCCTCGCCCCAGGTGCGGGGCTGTCCGCATGAACCCAACGCCAGTAAGGGTAAAAATATCAGGAAAAGTCTTTTCATAGTTTTAAAAAAAATTAGTTGTGAGTAGCATTTCTTGGGAGATCAAATTTACAAAAACAATTGCCACCAGCCAATTACAGTATTTTATTTAATTTTGGAGCCGCGAGGGGAACGACAATTTATCAGCATGACAAAAAGGAAATTATTGAAAGCTTTAAAGCGCCTCGGGCAACTGCCCGGCGGTGCTTCTTTTTTCAAATACTCAGGCAATAAAATACGTCATTACGGACTGAAGGCCACGAACAGTACCCACGTGGCGCACCCCTCTACCATCATGCTCGAGCTGAGCGCCCACTGCAACATTCATTGCACTATTTGCCCCAGGGAATATGACTACGGTCATCAAATGGACAAAGGCTTTATGGATCCCGGGCAGGCTAAAGCAATCATCGACCAGGTTTGGCCTTACCTCGATTCCATCGGACTTACCGGAATGGGTGAAACCTTTCTGTATCCGCAGTTGGAAGAAATCGTAGATTATATTCGCACCAAAAACAAAGGCATTGTCATTTCAGCCTCCATCAACGCCTATGCCCCAAAAACCGAAGAATATGCATTGCGCCTCAAAAACAAGATTGACACCATTCAGGTGAGCATCGACGGACTAGAAGAGGTTTACAACAAGATCAGGGTGGGATCGGACTTTGAAAATTTTTCCTCGAACCTTCGCATGCTTGCTGGCATTTTGAATGGCTCCACCACGGACCTTATGCTCAATATGGTGGTTACGAAGGACAACTTTTTTCAGATGGACAAGTTACTCGCGTTTGCGAACAACACCGGTATCCGTTATGTAAACTTTACCATTTTCAACCTGGCTGCGGTAACCGGAATAGAAGCCAGTTATTACGAATTTTATCAGTCGGAAGAATTTATGGCGGCCAAAAATGCCCTGGAAGTCGCCAAAAAAGAATTCGCGGGAATAGAAACCACCTTCTGGGAAACCAATCCTGAAAAAGGCTTCCGCAACTGCCCCTTTCCCTGGACACATTTCTACATTTGCTGGAACGGAGAAGTGGCACCTTGCTGTGCTAAGCCCTTTCCAAAAGAACTTAGCTTTGGAAATGCCTTTGAAAGGCCACTCATAGAAATACTAAACAAAAAAGATTACAGAAACTTCAGAAAGCTTTGGCAGGAAAACAAGACCCATCCATTTTGTCATAAATGTCATTTTATTGATCTTCCGGCCATGAAGTAACACGAGAAAAGATTTCTCCCCTCAAACCTATTATAATTTGGGTATTTATGCAGCTAAATTTATATTTTGTTATAAATTTACCCAGAAATTCCTGCCACGGAAGTTTTATCCATATTTACTAACCAAAAAACATACACCATGGGATTTGTAAAAGAATTTAAGGAGTTTGCCGTCAAAGGCAATGTAATGGACATGGCCATTGGTATCATCATCGGGGGTGCTTTCGGTAAGATTGTTTCCTCGCTTGTTAACGATATCATTATGCCACCCATTGGCAAATTGTTGGGTGGCGTTGATTTTGCCAGCCTTTTCATCAACCT
>Ga0114946_10000623_pt1 | contig 23860 bp, 19 predicted proteins | sample WalLakDeSediment_FD_88676 | JGI IMG/M metagenome (GOLD analysis project Ga0114946, IMG submission 88676) | Lake sediment microbial communities from Walker lake, Nevada to study Microbial Dark Matter (Phase II) - Walker Lake 11/02/13 Deep Sediment | ecosystem: Environmental > Aquatic >... | reverse complement strand
TGTAGGTTGCGGTGATGCCTGTATCGTTGACGCTGGCGGTCAATTGTTCGGCTGCGCCGTCTTTGAGATTAGTAATGCTGACTGTTGCGCCTTCCAGGTTGGTACTGTCGATGTCGTCAACAACCAGGTTGTCGCTGGTGATCTTGACGGGGTCCAGGTTGGTGGCGTAGGTAGTGCTGTAGCCGGTACCCGGACTGCTTTCGTCAAGATCGATGGCCGGCGGATCGTTCACGTTAATGACGGTTAATTTAAACGCGGTTTGGCCGGTATCTTCGCCATCGTCGGCAATAAGGGTGATGATCGTTTCGCCGAACTGGTCGGGTAAGGGGGTAACGGTGACCGTGCGCTCGCTGCCGGAGCCCTCAATGACAATATCCTCATCCGCTACCAACTCCTGGTTGCTGGACTCGCCGCGAACCGTGATCTCCTCCGGTTCATTGTCGACGTCGGTGATGGTAAATGGGATGGGTTCGGTGGAGTTATCTTCATCAATTTCCTGGTCGGGGATGATGGATAGGATAGGCGGGTCGTTGACCGGCAGAACCGTGACCTTGAACTGTGTAAAGGCGCTTAGTTCCCCATCGCTGACCGTGAGCGTGATCGTTGCTTCGCCGAATGCGTCCGGTTCGGGGGTGAGCGTGACGCTGCGATCCTTCCCTGAACCGTCGAGGTCGATATTTTCGTCGCGGAAAAGCGCCTGGTTATCAGACGATGGCGTGACGATCAGGAGTTCTACCGGCGTATCTACGTCGTCTACGGTGAAGGGGATAGGACCCAGCGCTTCGTCCTCGTTTGAGGTCTGGTCCTCAATTTCTGAGATGGTGGGTGGGTCGTTGACGGCCGTTACCGTCAGCTTGAAGGTCTCCTGCGCCTCTGCGCCGTCTGCATCCCGCACCGTGATGGTGATGTTCGTCGGTCCGCTCTTATCTTTAGCCGGCGTGATGGTCGCCGTCCAGTTGGCGCCGCTGGCGCCCACGCTGACTTTTGTCAGCGCGATGTTGGCGTCGGGGACCAGGGTTTTGTTGCTGGAAACGGCCGCTACGATCAGATCGTTGGCCGGCGTTTCGGCGTCGTTCACGGTAAAGGGAATGGCGCTGGTGGGAACGTCTTCTGCAGTGGTTTGGTCTGTGATAGCGGTGATCGTGGGCGGTGCGTTAACGGTTAGCATGAATGTTTCAATTGCGGATTCGAGCCCGTCAAACGCGGTAATAGTGATTAACGTCGACCCGGTCTGATCGGTCGCCGGAATTAGCGTGATGGTCCAGTTGGCGTCGTCAAGCTGATTCAGGATAATGTGCGTGTCATCATTGGGTACCAGGGCGTCGTTGCTGGAAGTCGCCACAACGGTGATCAGTTCCGCGGGCGTGTCCGGATCCGTAACCGTGAAGCCGTAAGGGCCGACCGTGCTGTTTTTGTTGACCGTAGCATCGTCGATTGCAGAGATCGTGGGGGCGACAGCCAGGATGGCGCTTGTGGGTAGACTTAGGAGGCCAATCAGGCTAACAAAGGCCAGGGCAAGCAGCAGAAATTTCTTCATGACATTTTATCCATCGCTAACAGGCAGCAGACAGCAGGGCGCCGCGCCGGTTTTCGTATACAGCAGACACAGGTGTACCCAAATCTTACATCACCCATGCTAGCATGTAAGGTAAAAATGCTGTGAAATCTCGCTGAAGGCATGCACCAACTGGCTAGCAATCCGGGCTCCCGTCCCTGCTTTAAGTTGGGCGGGTGGGGCTGTGCGCAAGTTAGCCCCATCCTATGCGTCTTTAGCGCCGCCGATCGCCTTTGTCTCACAACCTCGTGAAATTCAGACGCCAAACGCTTGAGAAGTAATTACCAACCTTTTAAAAAGCTGGCGGCGCTTAACTATTTGACAACTCAGCCACCGCCGCTGGGGACTGTGGGAATCGGCGGAGCGGTCGGGACGGCGGTAGGAACAACAACAGTGGGAACGGCCGTCGGCGGCGTGATTGGGCCGGGACCTGGAGGCGCCGGTGAAGGAATAATTGCGCCTGGCGTGGGGGTGCGTGTGGCCAACGGTGGTGGAATAAACAGCGTTTGTCCCACGCTGAGCACGGCGCCGGGTTGCAGGCAGTTGGCTTGCAAAATTGTGTTGACGGTTACGTTGGCTCGCTGCGCAAAGGTAGAAATCGCGTCGCCGGGGCGCACCGTGTGCACTAGCCAGCCGGGCGGCCGTTCGGGCACGCAGGCTTCGGCGGTGGGCGTAAAGGTGACGGTGGGCGTGGACGAGACCTCAGGCGTGGGCGTCAGGGTTGGCGTGGGCGTATCGGCCAGGATTGTCAGCCGGCGCGGATCGCTTTCGGCCAGGACCTCACCGGTGGCCTGGTTTTCCAGGCGCACCTGCCAGGTGTAGGTTCCGGGAACCACTCCAAGTTCACTTATCGTCTGGGGCAGTAAATACAAGTTGGCGGTGTTGGGTTCGCTCACGCTGCCCAGCAAAATTTCCGGGGAGGCATCGACCGTTTCCGGCGACAGGTACAACCTGAATTGTTCATTCTCTGCCACGACGAGCAGCCACAGCCAGGCGAAGCGGATGCGGTCACGCTGGGTGAAGGTTGCGTCGGCGACGGGTTCAAAGAGGTCCACTTTGATTTCGGCCGCGCTGGTGGGCAGCGCTTCCTTGGTGGCGGTGGGTTCGGCCGTTGGGCCGTCGGCCAGCCCGGCGATCGGGTCAGTAGCTACGGCAGTAGCCTCTGGTGTAGTTGTGCTCCCATTGGGGTTTGCCAGGGCGGCAAAGATCAAAATACCGAGCACGACGAGCAGCACGGCCACAAGCGGCGCGGCAATATAGCGCCAGTTGCGCTGGCTGTCGGACCAGATTGCCGCTTTGGGGGCGACCTGTTCCGCTAAGATCGCCGTGTCTATGGCCGTGACCAGTTCATCGGCCGTTTCAAAGCGGCTCCACTCTTGCCGCCACAGGCAGTTGCGCACCAGCCGGTAGGTTTCACCGGAGAGGCCTTCGCGCGCCTCTTCCAGCGGCACCTCTTTGGGCATGGTGGCGCGTTCGAAAATGTCCCATGAAGAGGTGGGAAGCTTCGGGCGATGGTTGGTCAACAGTTCGTAGAGAATGATGCCCAGCGAGTAGATGTTGCTGCGCCGGCTGATGGCCTTGCCTTCCAACTCCTCCGGTGAGGCGTAGTCCAGCGTGTCGGGATGGGAATTCGACAGCACGGCGTCGCGGGGTTCCATCGCAATCGGCACGCCCAGGTCTACCAGGACGGGGGTTTTGTCTTCGCGCAGGAGGATGTTTTTCGGCCGTAAATCGTGATGAATGAGGCCGGCCGGGTGAGCAACGCTGAGGGCGTCGGCCAGTTGGCGTGTCCAGGTGAGCGCTTCTGTTACGGGCAGCGTCGTGTTGTCGCGCTGCCATTCTGCAAGCTGTTCCTCCAGCGTAATGCCCTGAATATATTCCATCACGGCGTATGGGTAGCCATCTACGGTAACGCTAATCTCGCTCACAGCCGCGATGTTGGGGTGCTTGAGCTGCGAGACGGAATCCATGCGCCGCTCAAAGCGGGCAGCCAGGTCTGGTTCTTCTTCTGTTGTGCGTGTCAGCACTTCCAGCAAGACGCGTTGATCCAGCTTCACGTCGCTGGCCAGATACAAATCGCTGACTTTGCGACTGATGAGAAGCTTTTCAAGCTGGTAGTTGCCGATGTTTTGTCCTGTGAGGTTCACTTTATTCTGCACTAACATTTTGAACTGGGCCTTGGTAGCATCAATAGCACAAATTGCCGTGCCCATTGAATTTGCAAGACTCATGACGGGCATATGCTCTAGTAGTTAAGCTTACTATTTATTAACTAAAAATGCAATTAGCAAGAAGGTAAACTTCCTGCAGTTTCTTTTGTAAAAGGTGACTAAGTCTGAGGCTTAGGGTTTGTAGAAAACTTTTGAGTTTGCTGTAGCCGGCCTTTTCTAACCGTCCGTGCCGCCTGAATGACTTTTGGACGAACGCTTAGTTGTTGGAACGGCCGCTTAAAAACAGCGTGCGACGCTCGCTGGTTAACAGGATATCTTGACCCGGTACGCTTTCCAGGCGGGCTTCCCACTGCACCGCTTCTGCTTGCGCGGCCGTGGTGGTTAGCGCGCTGCTGAGATGGTAGGCGTTGCCCAGGTTAGGTTCGGTCAGAATGCCTAGCAGGATTTCTTGTTGGCCTCGCAGCAGGTAAACGGCAAACTGCTGCGTCTCGCTTAGGTCAAATGGCCAACGCCAATAAAATGAGATCGGCGCATCCATGGCAAACTGGCTGCCTGCCGGCGGCCCTATGAGTTCAATACGAACGTCAGCCGGGATGGTTGCCACAGGTTCGATAGATTCGGGCGTCGGGACGGCCGTTTCAAAGAGGATGGCGGTAGAAACGGCCGTGGGCGACCTCATTGTAGCTCCGGCCACAGCCTCAGACTGAACCACCCCCGCCGTCGTGGCTACAGAAGTAGCGGGACGGCGCACGCGCTCTGCACCTGTCGGTTGCCAACCGAACAGCATATTAATGCTCACCAGGCCCAAAATCGTTAAGATAAGTGGTGTCATAATGAGGAGAACGCGGCGTTTTTTCCCCACCGGTACAACCGTTCCGTCACTCAAGTCAAATTACCTTTTTGCATGCTGCTTTATTTTATCCGACATTCTAGCACAAAACACCGGATTCACGTGTTAAAAAGCGGTTAAGACAATTAATAGGCGCGCCCTATTTGGGTACGCTGGCGGGCGCGGTCCATCAGGATTTCATGGAAGTTGCGTTCCGGCTCATCCGCCAGGGGCTGACGCAGCGTGTAGGCGCCCTCGGCGTCCAGATCCCAGGCCAGCCGGTTATCGCCCAAAGCATCTTGCAAGGTTTGCACCAATTGCTGCTTAAGCTCCGGATCCTCAATGGGCGTAATCAACTCCACCCGATCTTTCAGGTTGCGATTACGCCAGTCTGCGCTGCCGATATACACCAGCGGTTCACCTTTGTTATAAAAATAGAAAATGCGGTCGTGTTCCAGGAAACGGCCGAGAATGCTAGTAATGCGAATGTTGTCACTATAGCCCGGTAATCCGGGACGCAGACGGCTGTGGCCGCGGATGATGAGGTCGATCTGGACGCCGGCCTGCGAGGCCCGGTACAGTTCGCGAATGATGTCCAAATCGTCCAAAGCATTCATTTTGGCGATAATTTGACCCTGGCCGCCCTCCGCCTGCGCGGCGACCTCCTGCCGGATCAACTCGACGAACGCCTTTCCCATGTCGCGCGGCGCGACCAGCACCTGCGCATACTTTTGGCGCGGGGCGAAGCCGGTCAAATAGTGAAACAGGTTGACCAGGTCCAACCCCAGTGTGGGCGAGCAGGTCAGCAGCCCCAGATCAGTGTACAGGCGCGCCGTCTTGGGATGATAGTTGCCGGTACCGATGTGACCATACAGTTTCAGGTTGCCCTTTTCTTCGCGCACAATCAGCGTGGCTTTGGTGTGCGTTTTCAGCCCTACCAGTCCATAGGTCACGTGCACCCCTACGTTTTCCAGCACCTGGGCCCATTCAATATTGTTGGCTTCATCAAAGCGGGCTTTGACTTCCACCAGGACGGCGACTTGCTTGCCCATATCGGCTGCCCTGGCCAGCGCTTTGATGATGGGCGACTCGTCGGACGTGCGGTAAAGCGTTTGTTTGATGGCCACGACTTGCGGATCAACCGCGGCTTCCTCAATTAAGCGCTGCGTGCTGGCCGCAAAAGACTCATACGGATGGTGCACCAGCAGATCGCCCTGGCGCAGAATGGCGAAGATGTTTTGGGTGTCCCTGGTCTGGCCTTCGTACTGCAGGCGGTGCGGTATCACCGGTTCCCAGGGCCGGTATTTCAGTTCCGGGAAATTCAGGTCGGCGAGCTTGAAGCAGCCGGTGAGGTCGATCTGGCCGGCTACGTCGACAATGTCCGTTTTGCCAAGCCCCAGTTCGCGCATCAGAAGCTGCCGCGTGTATTTGGTCGTGCCGGGGGCGACCTCCAGCCGCACCACAGGCGCAGCGCGTCGCTCGCGCAGCTCTTCTGAAATCATCGCCAGCAAATCTTCGGCTTCCTCTTCGTCACGCCGAATGTCGGCATTACGGGTGACGCGAAAAGGGCTGACGCTGACGATTTCCATGCCCGCAAATAGTTCGTCGATGTGTTGGACGAGGAGCTGCTCAACCGGCAGGTAGCTGTGCCGCGGGGCGTGGGGTACGGGCAGCCAGCGCCCATGGATCGTGGGTACCTTCAGGCGCGCGAAGTGCGTGGTACCGAAATCCGGGTGGCGCAGCACTACGGCCAATGAGAGGCTCAGGTTGGAGATGAAGGGAAAGGGGTGGCCGGGATCAACCGTGAGCGGCGTCAGAATGGGATAGAAATGGCTGCGGAAGGTGTTGTACAGGCTTTTGCGCTGCTTGCTATTCAAGTCGTCGTAGGTGTGAATGAAGATGCCGGCCTTCTCGCGCAGGGCAGGCCGCAGCACCTCTTCCCAGGTTTGGGTCATGGTGCGATGCATTTGCAGGGTGGCATCCTGCAGCAGTTCAAGCTGTTCGGTGGGGGAACGGCCGTCTGGCGAGAGTTTGCGTACCCTGGCGGCTTCCTGGCGTTTCAGACCGCCAACGCGCTTCTGAATGAATTCATCCAGGTTGCTGGCGGTAATGGCCACAAAGCGCACCCGCTCCAGCAACGGCGTGCGTTCGTCGAGCGCCAGGTGGAGCACGCGCCAGTTGAAGTCTACCCAGCTTAGCTCCTGGTTAAAATAAAGCGCCGGATGGTTCAGATCGGCGTCTGGCGGTACCGGGCGCGGCACGACGGCCTTGGGAATGCGATATTCTTGTTTTGTCATTTTGCAGGCAAACAGCCAGGCGCGTGGTTAAAAATAACTGGAAGCCTATCTACGTCTATGACATATTGCTTCAGGCAGGCAAGCCACAACGGCCGTTCCCCAGTTGCGCCTGATCCTGGGCAACGGCCGTTGCGGATGTGTAATGGGTTAATTCAGCGCGCTGTCTGCTTGCCGTATGACCAGCATTGAACAGGTCGAGCCGCGCAGCACCTTCGAGGTGTTGCTGCCGTAGACCCAGCGCCGCAGGCTTGTGCGCGCGTGTGTGCTCATGGCCACCAGGTCGACGTCCTCGTTCTCGATAAAGCTCAGGATGTTGTCAACGACCGACCCGCTGGGCACGGCCGTATCGACCTCGATCCCTTGCTGTACGTAGCGACGGGCAATGCCTGCCAGGTAGCGCTCCGCCCGCTCGCGTGTGCTTTGCATCACGTAGCGCCCGGTCTCCCGTTCGAGCCACTCCAGCGGTATTGCTTCCTGCGCGCTGCCGCTGTCCGGCTGGCTGACGTGCAGCAGCGTCACGTGCGCGCCCAGGCTGCGCGCCGCTAGCATGCCGGGTTCCAGCGCCAGCTCGGCGACCTCTGATCCATCCAGCGCAATGACCACGTGCTTGATGGTCTCGGGCGCGCGAACGACCAGCACCGGGCAGAGCGCAGTGTGCAGCGTGCGCTCGGTGATACTGCCGAGGAGCCAGCGTTTGACGCCGGAACGGCCGTGGCTGGTCATGACGATCAGGTCGACCTCATCCTGGTGAGCGGTATCTTGAATGGCGCTGGCTTCGTCGCCTTCTAAAATGCGCTTGAGAAACGTGATGTTGGGCTGCCGATAAGCCTGCACGATCGACTCCAGATATTCGCCGACTTCGTGTTCTGCGCTTTCCAGCGACATGTCGGGCCAGCGCCAGTCGTACTCGCCGGCGAATTCAGGCAGCATAGTATGCACCATAACCATGCTGCGCAGTAGAATCACTTCCGCCGCGTTGGCTCGCGCAATGGCCAGCGCTGCCGGCAGCGCACGTTCGGCTAATTCTGAACCATCCAACGGAACCAGAATTCTCTTAAACATGAGACTGCTCCCTTACTAGCCTCAGGGCTACTATGTCAGCGCCTTCACGCCGGTTACAATCATCTTGGTCGCCGTTTCAACATCCACCTTGCCGGTATTGATGATTAAGTGGTAGAGCAGGGGCTCGGCCCAGTTGACGTCGTAGAAGCGTTCAATATAGCGCTCGGCAGCCTGGTCATGGCGAATAGCCATTTCCTCGGCGACCTCCTCGCTGACTTTTTCCCTTTCCGCAATAGTGCGGATGCGCAGCTCCATGGGCGCTTCAAGCCGTACGTGGAACGCGTCTGGTTTGTTGTGCAGAATAACCTGGCCGCCCCGACCGACGAGGAGAAAGTTATTGTGCGCATAAGCGGCCTGGATAGTGGCCTGCACGAGGGTGACGGCCTGGTTCTCGTCTAGCTGCGCTACTTCGGTGGTGCGCACGCCGTACTTATCTTCCTTCCAGACGCGTACCTGCGCGACTGAGCGCCCGCTGCTGCCGCCTATCAGCCTTTGCCAAAAAGTGCGTACTTTGTAATCAGATTCGGCAAAGTCAACGATCTCATTTTCTGACAGACCGACCTCGGTGGCTACCTGAGCCATGAGGCGCTTGTCGAAGTAACTGTAGTTCAGCTCTTCGCACACGCGGCGGGCAATTTCATCGCCCATGCTTCCAAACAGCCGGGAAATGGTTATCACTGCCATGTGACACACTCCTTGCCGGGAACCGGCTCGCTAGAAATGCGGTTGGTCAGGAGAGCGGGCAACGGCCGTTCGTTCTGCTGCATACACAGCCTGAGCTAACGGCCGTTGCGCGTCTCTACATCCGTGCTTGTAAATAGGCAATCAGGTCGTTCTGTGACACCAGCTTGCCATAATCGGCCTCCGGGATATCTACACCCAGGGCCTCGTTCAAACCGATTAGGAAGTTGAGGAAATCAAATGAATCAATGTCCAACACCTTGCGCATGTCGGCATCCGGATCCAGGTTTTCCAGATCCGCCTCCGGCGCAATCATCCCCAACGTTTCGGCAATCGTTGCTTTGATCTGTTCTTCAAATGCCACTGCGGTGGTCATAACGTTTCTACCTCCTGTAATTGCCTGTTAAGCACGTCTAAGAACTGGCCGCCGGTACGGCCGTCGGTGGCGCGATGGTCACCCGCCACGGTTGCAATCACAACTCTGCGAATTCCCAGCATACCGTTTTGGGCCCACGGCTGCTCCATCACCTTGCCAAACCCAACCAGCGCGACCTGCGGCGGGTAAATCACGCCAAACACCTTTTCCACACCCATGTCGCCCAGGTTCGTCAACGTCACGGTCGAATCCATCAGGTCCGAACTGCGCAAACGGCCGGCCCGCGTGCGCATGATCACGTCGCGTACGTCGGCCATCAATTCATCCAGGCTCTTCAAATCGGCGTGGTGGATGGCCGGCGTCACCAGCCCGCCCTGGCGCAGCGCCACGGCGAAGCCGATGTGAATTGCCTCGGACATTTGTAGTTCGTCATCGACCCAGAAACCGTTCAACTGCGGCACGGCCGCCAGCGCTTTGGCCGTGGCCTTGACCAGCAGCACGACGGGCAAGATGCGGTCCTTGATCGAGCGCTTCAGGTTCTCGGCCTCCAGCCAATCCAGCGCGCGCGTCATGTCGATGTGGGTTTCCAGGTAATAATGCGGAATCTCGCGGTTGGACTTGGCCATCGCCGCCGCAATCGCGCGCCGCATGCCGCTCTGGAAGTCGACCGGCGCCTTTTTGGCTGGTGGTTCCGCTGCTGGTTTGGGCGGTGGGGGCGCGGGCGCGGGCGGTTCAGGCGCTTTGGCGGTGGCTTGTCCCGTTGCGGCGCGCTCTATGTCCACTTTGCTGATAGTTCCGCGCGGCCCCGTGCCTGCCAGCGTGCTGGGATCCACCCCCAGATCCGCGGCCATCTTGCGCGCTACCGGTGAAATGCGCGCCCGCTCCGCGGCGGCCGGCTGCGCTTTTGTCACGGCCGCTTCCACGTCTTCCATGCTGATAGCGCCGCCAGGCCCGCTGCCCTTGAGCGTTGCCAGGTCTACGCCCAGTTCGGCCGCCCGTTTGCGCGCCAGCGGCGAGACGCGCAGCCGCTTGCCGTTGGTCGCCGGCTCGGGCGAAACCAGCGGCCGATGGTCTGCGGGATGGGGCTCTTCCTCCATTACCTGCGGCGGCTTGACCTTTTCAACGGGCGGGGCTGATTCGGCCGGCGGTGCGGCCTCTCCGGCGGCGTGGATGTGGGCCATGACCGCGCCCACGGTTACTTCGGTGCCCGGCTCGACCAGGAGTTTGTCTATGACGCCGTCTTCCCAGATCTCAACGTCAATGACGCCTTTGTCGGTTTCGACCTCGGCGATGACGTCGCCCCGTTTAACGCTGTCGCCGGGCTTGACGCACCATTCGTGCAGCGTACCGGCGGCCATGTCGGCGCCCAGGCTGGGCATTAAGAATTCAGCCATCGTTACCCTCCACTCACCATCTTCTTGACCGCCGCCACGATGTCCTCTACCTGAGGAATCGCGTGGTCTTCCATGTGCTTGGCATAGGGCAGGGGCACTTCGGCCGTGCATAGGCGCTGGACCGGCTGATCCAACTCGTAGAAGGCCTGCTCCATGATGCGCGCGCTGATCTCGGAAGCGATGCTGACGCTGCGCCAGCCTTCGTCCACGACGAGGGCGCGGTGGGTTTTGACGATGGAGTTGATGTAGGTTTCGTCGTCCAACGGCCGTAACACCCGCAGATCAACCACTTCGGCCTCTATTCCCGCTTCCGCCAGGATTTTGGCTGCGTCCAGCGCCTTCCATACGCCCATCCCGTGCGTGATGATCGAGATGTCGTCGCCTGCGCGCAGTACCTTGGCTTTGGTAATGTCGACCGGCGCCGGCTTTACGGGCAGTTGCGCTTTTTTGGTATACAGCAGCGGATTCTCAAAAATCACCACCGGGTTGGGGTCTTCCAACGCCGGCCACAGCATGCCGCGTGCATCTTCCACCGTGGCGATGGAGAGCACCTTCAGGCCGGGGATGTGGGCATAAATGCCTTCCCAGCTATTGGAGTGCTGCGCCGCCAGTTGCTTACCGCCGCCCGTGGCCATGCGGATCACCATCGGCACGTTAAACAGCCCGCCCGACATGTGCAAAATCGTGGCGGCATTGTTGATAATCTGGTCCGCGGCCAGCAGGCTGAAGTTGCACGTCATAACTTCGACGATCGGCCGCATGCCGGCCAGCGCCGCGCCGACGCCGGCCCCCGTGAACCCAGACTCCGAAAGCGGCGTGTCGCGGATGCGCTCCACGCCAAACTCTTCCAACAATCCCATGCTCACGGCAAAACAGCCGCCATACCGCCCAACGTCTTCACCCATGAGGAAGACGCGCTCATCGCGCAGCATTGCCTCGCGCAGGGCTTCACGCACGGCTTCGCGATAGGTGATTGTACGCACCGCTTCGCGTACGGGTTCCATTGTGGCTACGCCAACGTTTGCGCTCATGCTGTTTCCTCCTCCAGGTAAACGAAGCGGGCCAGGTCCTCAAGCGGCTCCCACGTCCCTGCCTCAGCAAAGTCCACGGATGCCTGAACCTCGGCTGCCACCTCTTTTTCGATTTCTTCCAGGTCGCCCTCACGCAGCAGGTCAAGCGCTTTCATTTTGTCGATGAAAATTTCGATGGGGTCGCGCTGACGCCACTGCTGGACCTCATCCTTCTTACGGTACAACTCGGCGTCGAACATGGAATGGGCCCGGAAGCGGTAGGTCAGGCACTCCAGGAAATAGGGTCCTTCACCGGCGCGAATGGCTTCCACGGCTCTGGTCGCTGCTTCCTGCACGGCCAACACGTCCATACCGTCGACCGTCTCGGCCGGAATGCCGTAGCCACAGGAGGCGCGCATGGCGATGTCGGTTACCGCGTGTGAGTATTCCAGCGCTGTGCCCATGCCGTAGCGATTGTTTTCGCAGACGAACAAAACGGGCACGTTCCACAGGGCGGCCAGGTTCAACGACTCGTGGAACTCGCCCTCGGCTACGGCGCCATCGCCGAAGAAGATGCAGGTCACGTGGTTGTCGCCGCGCATTTTATCGGCCAGCGCCATGCCGACGGCCATGGGTAGATGGCCGCCGACGATGGCGTTTCCGCCAAAGAAACGGGTTTCCTTATCAAAGATGTGCATGGAACCGCCGCGCCCGCGCGCACAGCCTTCCTGCTTACCGTACATTTCGGCCATGATGCTGCCGGCCGATACGCCACGAGCCAGCGCCTGGCCGTGTTCGCGGTAGGTGGCGAGGATGCCGTCTTCGGGGCGCAGGACCTGCATGATGCCCACGGCCACGGCTTCCTCGCCAATGTACAGGTGTAGAAAGCCGCGAATCTTGGTGGCGCTGTAGACTTCGACGCACTTTTCTTCAAAGCGCCGGATGAGCACCATTTCGCGCAGGAGATGGAGGCCGTGTTCACGGGTTAGCTCGACGCCGGTTGTTGCATTTGCTGTTAGGGTAACCATCAGTCGCTCTCCAATGTAGAAACGTCGCCCTCCGGCAGGCCGAGTTCACGCGCCTTGAGGAGCCGCCGCATAATTTTACCGCTGCGCGTTTTGGGTAATTCCTTCTGGAATTCGATTTCCTTGGGCGCAACAGCCGATCCCAATTTTTGGCGTCCAAAGCCGATCAGCTCAAGTTTTAGCTTTTGGCTGGCTTCATAGCCGGGCTTGAGCGCCACGAACGCCTTGACCAATTCACCGATGACCGGATTGGGCACGCCGATCACGCCGGCTTCCGCCACGGCGGGATGTTCCATCAGCGCGCTCTCAACTTCAAACGGGCCTACCATGTGCCCAGCGGTCTTGATGATATCGTCCGCGCGGCCGACAAACCAGAAGTAGCCGTCCTCATCGCGCATGGCCAGGTCGCCGCTGATGTACCAGCCGCCGATGAAGCATTTGGCGTACCGTTCTGGTTCATGGAGATAAGTCCGGAACATGGAGGGCCAGCCGGGCTTGAGGGCCAGTTCGCCGTCAGAGCGGGGTTTGGTGATGATTTCGACTTCATCTTTTGAGACGCGGCGCACGATGGCCGCCTCAATGCCGGGCAACGGCCGTCCCATGGAGCCGGGCCGCACTTCCTCGGAGGCGTAGTTCGAAATCATGATGCCGCCGGTTTCGGTTTGCCACCAGTTGTCGTGGATGGTCAGGTTGAGCGCCTGGCGTCCCCACAGCACGGCTTCCGGATTCAAGGGTTCACCCACGCTGGCTACAAAGCGCAAGTGGCTGAGGTCATACTCTTCCACCGGGTTGAATTCGAGCCGCATTAGCCGCCGGATGGCGGTGGGGGCCGTGTACCAGACGTTGACTTTGTGATCTTGCAGGATCTGGTACCAGCGCTTGGCGTCAAATTCGGCTTCGTCGACGATGTTGGTGACGCCGTGGACGAGAGGCGCAATGATGCCGTAGGAGGTACCGGTGACCCAGCCGGGATCGGCCGTGCACCAGAAGATGTCATCCGGCTGCAGATCCAGCGCATACCTGGCGGTCATGTGGTGCACAACGACCCCGGCGTGCACGTGCACGGCGCCTTTGGGCATGCCGGTCGTGCCGCTGGTGAAGTGCAGCGTGGACATATCTTCCGGATCGGTGGGCGGGATTTCGAACGTTGGGGATTCGGCGTCGACGTGTTTGTGCCAGGAGAGTACGTCCGCGCTGATGTCCTCGTCCACGTCCGCCAGCAGAATGTACTTTAGATGGGGCAGTTCATCCCGCTGATGGGCGATTTTCTGCGCGTACTGCTTTTGGGTGGTGACGAGGATGCGCGCTTCGCCCCTGTGCATGCGCTGGAAGATCGGTTCAGGGCCAAACGCCGAGAACAGGGGGCAAAAAACGGAGGCGTTTTTCCAGGTACCCAGGGCGCTGATGTACAATTCCGGGATGCGCCCTGCCAGCACGACGACGCGCTCGCCTTTGCCAATCCCCAGCTTGCGCAGGACGTTGGCAAAACGATTGCTTTGCTCACATAGCTCACCATACGTGAAATCTCGGACAGTCCCGTCATGTCCGAGCCAACGGATGGCGGCGTGATTGCGGCGTGACCCATGCGCGTGGCGGTCGACGGCTTCGTAGGCGATATTTAGCCCCTTGCCGTCGGGAAGCCCATCCAGCGCACTGTACACGCCGTCCCAGGTGAAGCTTGTACGTGTTTGCGCGTAATCGACAAGATTTGGCTCCACGTCCCAGGCTTCTGCTGCTTTGGTAATCGGCTCAAATTTCATACGGTCTCCTTTCCCTGTATTTTTGGGCCAGGCTGTGTTGGTGAATTCACCAGACAAATAAGGACAGACTATTTACCGAAAAATGCAGACAACCATAGTAGACAGAATAAAGGGAGAGGCGGCCGTTGGGAAGTGTCATTTGCACTATTTCATATGTGACAAATATCACATATAGATACGATAAACGTCACCTATGGCAGCTCGATTTTACCAGCGCGCTTGTTTAGACTGGCAACGGACGCACAAGGTGGCGTAAGGCAAGATTTCTAACCGCTCCGCCGGGATAGTCTCGCCGCAGTGGGCGCAGATGCCGTAGGCGCCGCTCTCGATGCGCGCCAGGGCAGCGTTGATTTGCTTAAGCTGCTCACGTTCGATGGCTAGCAGCGCCGCGTCCCTTTCAATGGCGATATAGTCTTGAGCCAGATCGTCCCGGTCGGGGTTGAAATCATCGCTACGGCCGTTGCTTTCCCCGCTGACGTGCGCCAAAATTTCTGCTTTTTCAGCTTCGAGTAACTGGCGGATTTTTTGTAGATCCAGTTTTGCCATTGTACTCCTCTTCTTCGTAAATGTAGGGCAAGTTTCCTACTTGCCCGCGCAAGAAGGAATCTTGCGCTACGATTTTCATTCATCACTTCACTGCGTTCAGTGCAGGCTGTGGTGCGCTCCGCGCATGGGAAACTCCTAAGAAGACGGAACACAGAGTTACACAGAGAAGACGCCGAGATGCGCAGAGACCCGCAGAAGGTTTGTGATCTGTGTCCGTTTTCGTTACGTTGTGGTGCGCCCCGCGCATGGGATTCCATATACCATCTTACTTGTAAAGTACCCGGTCTATGGCATCGTAAGAAGTGTCGTTTGACATATTTTGGGGGTGATATCTGACATGTTTTTGTCGCGCTTTGCACCGCGAAAATTTTCCCGTAACGCAAACGCCGCAAAGCTTTTGCTTAACTTGCCTTCAATGTGCTTCTTTCGTGCTCGGCCAGGACCTTGGGACAGATTGTGGCGGCCTGGCTCATACAGGTTACGTTGTCGTGGGTGATCGCTCTACAAATGCGGCAGCTAAACGCGCACAGCGGACGGCGCCAATATGGTTTTTTAGCCTGAATCTTTTGACACAATTCGTATGCAACAGTTATTGAAGCGCCCTCAGCTTCAATTTGCTTATTCATCAGGAACTCCTCGTTTACTACTTGCTACTGGTGCGAGCATGGTGTTGCCATACAGGGTATGGCCATACTCTGTATGGCGACAACAATAGCCTACACTATTGGAAACGGCCGTGTCAAGTGCCGAATGTCACTTACCGGGCTACCTTAGCTCATGGTAAAATGAGGTTGATGACGACGATGCTCAAAATGATGGGAGTGTGGATGCCATGCAAACGCAAGTTGACGAACGTTTTTTGATTGACCGCGACGGGTATGAACCAGCCTACATGATGCTGTATCGTAGTGGAGAACTGCAAGAACGGGTAGAAACGGCCGTGGCCGGGCTGGCGGAATGTCGCGTCTGCCCGCGCGACTGCGGCGTGAACCGGTTGGAAAATGAAACGGCCGTCTGTCAAAGCGGCCGTTACGCCGTGGTTGCCAGCTACAACCCCCATCTGGGGGAGGAGGACTGCCTGCGGGGGTGGAAAGGCAGCGGCACGATCTTCTTCTCCTGGTGTAACCTGCGCTGCGTCTTTTGCCAGAACTTCGACATCAGCCAGGAAGGGTGCGGCGCGGCGCTGCGCCCCGACCAAATCGCCGAAATCATGCTGCGCCTGCAAGACATGGGCTGCCACAACATTAACTTCGTGACCCCTGAACATGTTGTACCCCAATTGCTGGAGGCGCTGCCCCTGGCCGTCGAGCGCGGCCTGCGCCTGCCCCTCGTCTACAACACCTCCGCTTACGACGCGCTCCACAGCCTGCGCCTGCTGGACGGCATTGTGGATGTCTACATGCCGGACTTCAAAATGTGGGACAGCAAGCTGGCGCTGCGCTACCTGAAGGCGCGGGATTATCCCGAAGTGGCGCGGCAGGCGCTCCGGGAGATGCACCGTCAGGTGGGCGTGCTCAAAATGGATGCGGATGGGCTGGCGCTCCGCGGCGTTTTAGTACGCCACCTGCTGATGCCGGGCGACGTGGCCGGCACGGCCGCCATTATGCGCTGGCTGGCCGATACGCTTTCGCAGGATACCTACGTGAACCTGATGGACCAGTATTATCCGGCGGGCAAGGTAAGCGACCAGAAATACGCCGAGATCAACCGTCGCGTGACGCAGCGTGAATATGCAACGGCCGTGCAAGCCGCACGCGCCGCCGGTCTGTGGCGCTTCGACGCGCGCGCGCCGCGACGCGTACTGCGCTGGTGGAACTAAAAAACGGACGCCGCCCGCGCCGGACGGCGCCCGCTGCTAATTAAACCGCGAGCAGCTCCTTGAGCTTGACTTCAGAAGCCGCCTCAACCTGGTCATGAATACTCACGCCGTGGCTGTCCATCGTTACCACCACGGGAAAATCCTCCACGCGAATGACCCACATCGCTTCAGGCACGCCGAACTCCAGCTTGTGCACGGTAACTACTTCCTTGACCGACTGCGCAATCAGGCTGGCCGCGCCGCCGATGGCGTGGAAATAGACCGCGGGCTGCGTCTGGCACGCCTTGAGCGTGTTGGCCCCCATGCCGCCCTTGCCAATCACGCCCTTTAAATTGAAGTGGGCGATGACGTCCGGCTGGTAGACCTCTTCGCGGATGCTGGTGGTGGGGCCGGCGGCCACAAAGGTCCAGGTCCCATCGTCGTGCTTCTTGACGACCGGACCGCAGTGGTAGATCACACCCCCCTCCAGCAGGCGCTTGAGTTCGGCGTACAGCGCTGCTTCTTCCGCCGGTGGGGCGCTGTGGATGAACTTCTCCACCATGAATTTGTGCGCCGCGTCGCGCCCGGTGATGATGATGCCGTTCAGGTAAACCGTGTCCCCCACGTGTAAGGCGCGAATCTCTTCATCGGGGATTGGAATCGTTAATTTAGGCATAGGTCACCTCCACCCCGCCGTTGTTGAGAACGACGTCCATGCTGGCGCGCCGGTTGGCCCAGCACATGTAGGCGATGGAAACAAAATAGGAAGCGGGCAGCCGGTGCAGCGCGCCGACCTTGACGCCCAGGACGGTGGTCTTGCCCCCAAAGCCCATGGGGCCGATGCCCAGGGTGTTGCTTTCTTCGTAAAGTTGCTCTTCAAGCTGGGCCAGTTGGGGGTCGGGGTTGGGGTCGTCTAACGGCCGTAGCAACTGCTGCTTCGACTTGACGTAAGAAGCGCCCCGGTCGCCGCCTACGGCCACGCCCAGCACGCCGGGCGCGCAGCCCTTGCCTTGTGCCTGGTGGACCGCATCCAGCACAACGCGGCGCACCCCGTCCAGGTCGCGGCCGGCCTTTAGCCGCGCGTCGGGCAGCTTGTACTGCGTAGAGACGTTCTCGCAGCCGCCGCCCTTGAGCACCAGCTCGACGTGAATGTGCTCCTGCTCCCATTCGTGGAAGTGGATCGTGGGAAAATCGACGCCCGTGTTATCGCCGCTGTTTTTGCCCGTCACGCTGTCTACCGCATTGGGCCGCAAATAGCTGCGTTCGGTGGCGATGGCGGCCGCGCGCCGGATTTGCTCGGCCAGCGCGCGGGTTGAGATACCTAGCGGGTAATGAACCTCGAAAATGGGCGTGCCGGTATCCTGGCAGATGGGGGTGTTGTGGCGGCGCGCCATTTCCACATTTTCAAGAATCGTGTTGAGCGCGCCTTCGGCGGCTGAGCCCGGTTCTTCTTCCCCTTTAGCCCTGGTCAGCGCCTTTTGCATATCGGCCGGCAGGTCGGTCGCCGCTTTGCGCACCAGTTCTACAAACTCGTTAGTCAGATCTGGCTGTCCCAATTTTTCCATGGTTGTTTTCTCCTTAAACGAGACCGGGAGTGGGGGATGGCTGGCCTGAAAAATTTGTTGATACCCGCATCCCGGCCGATTGATGGTGTGTCAGGTTGTTCCAGTTTACTGCATTAGTTGTATCTGCTCAAACTTGCGGTAGCGTAATCAGGAAACCGGCCATAGCTTTGTAAGCATCAATTAGCTGAAATCGCTTCCGCCAGCGCTTCTTCAGCGGGCGGCATGCGGATGAGACCTTCCCGCATCAGAAGCTGCGTGGTTTCACGCGCCTCACGCATGATGCGGCAGGCATTTTCGTACAGGTCCTTGCGCCCTGTGGATAGACGCGCGACGCCTTGCGCCTGCGCCTTAAGCGCCGTCGCCACGGCCACCCGCGGGAACACTTCCCACTCGTCCATCGTGGGCAGGATTTTCTCTTCGTGCATGCCCTGCTCTTCGGCGAAATGCGCGAGTTCATGGGCGGCGGCCGTTGCCATTTCGTCCGTAATCGTGCGCGCGCGCACGTCCAGCACACCACGGAAGATACCGGGGAAGCCCAACGAGTTGTTTACCTGGTTGGGGAAGTCACTGCGCCCGGTGCCCACAATGCGCGCGCCGGCCTCTTTGGCCTCCCACGGCCAGATTTCGGGAATGGGATTGGCGCCGGCCATCACGATGGCGTCTTTGGCCATCGCCTTAATCCATTCCGGCTTGACCGTGCCCGGTCCCGGTTTTGAATAGGCGATCAGCACGTCCGCGCCGCGCAGCGCTTCGGCCGGTCCGCCGCTGATCTGGTCGGCGTTGGTTTCCAGGCAGACGCGCCACTTGTCGGCGAACTTCTCTTGCTCGGCTTCGATGTCGTTGCGCCGGGCGTGCAGGATGCCCTGGCTGTCACAGGCAATCACGTTGCCCAGCGTGACCCCGCCCGCTTTGAGCAGGCGGTAGGTGGCTACGTTGGCCGCGCCGAACCCGACCAACACAATGCGTGCTTCTGCCAATGATTTGCCGACGATCTTGAGCGCGTTCAGCACGCCCGCCAGCGTGACCGTAGCGGTGCCCTGCTGATCATCGTGCCAGACGGGGATGTGCATCTCCGCGCGCAGCGTGTCCAGCACGCGGAAGCATTTAGGCTGCGAGATGTCTTCCAGGTTGATGCCGCCGAAAGAAGGTTCCAGGACCTTCACGGCGCAAATCAGTTCGTCACAATCGGTTGTGTTCAGGCAGATGGGTACGGCATCCACGCCGCCCAAATATTTGTAAAGCAGCGCTTTGCCTTCCATGACGGGCATGGCCGCCTCGGGGCCGATATTGCCCAGGCCGAGCACGCGCGTGCCGTCGGAAACGATGGCGATGGTGTTACCCTTGTTGGTGTATTCGTAGACGAGTTCAGGGTCTTTTTGGATCGCTTTGCACGGCGCCGCCACGCCGGGCGTGTACCAGATGGCGAAATCTTGCAGGCCGCGAATGGCGCACTTGGGCACGGTCTGCATTTTGCCCCGATAAAACGGGTGCAGGAACATAGCATCTTGGGCTGGTTTGTTGGCTTTGGCGAGTAATTCTTCTTTTGTGGACATGGATTCACCTCCATTGAATGCTTTAACATATAAAGCCCGTTGATTGATTGGAACGGCCGTTTCCATGTCCGTACGCGCCTATTCACAGGCATCATGATGCTTATGTTTGCAGTATACTCCTTCCCCCAGGCCGCATGAAGTTGCATTTGTCACCTCTGAAAACTGCCTTTTGTCATGACTTTGACGTAATCAGCGATGGAGAGCCTCCCCCGTCTACCAATCGTCATGGTAGCAACATTTACGTCGCCGGACGCCGTGCTATAATCCGCCCCCATGTATATCGAAATTCATCTTGGCGATATTGTGCGGTTGCGCAAGCCGCATCCCTGCGGCGGCTTTGAGTGGGAAGTGGTGCGCCTGGGCGCCGACATCGGCCTGGTTTGCCGGAGCTGTGGCCGTAAAGTGCTGCTGCCGCGCGGAGAGTTCAACAAACGCCTCAAAACCATCGTTAAACGCGCCGCGGACCCATGATCGCCGACGCCCTCAAGCTGCTCTATCTACTCACGCTGGCGGGGTTGGGGCTGTATGGCGCAATGGGCCTGCTGACGCTCTGGCTCTACTGGCGCCACCGCCACGCCGCTTGCCCTCAAACGCCGGTGGACACGTCCGCTTTGCCTGCGGTAACGGTCCAGTTGCCGGTGTACAACGAGCGCTTCGTGATTGCGCGCCTGATTGAAGCGGCCGTGGCCCTGGATTACCCCGCCGACCGGCTGCAAATTCAGGTGCTGGACGACTCGACCGATGATACGACCGCCCAGGCCGCGGCGCTTGTGGCCCACTACCGCGCCCAGGGCTTCAACATTACGCTACTGCACCGCGCGCGGCGCGGCGGCTACAAGGCCGGCGCGCTGGCGGCCGCGCTGCGCCAGGCGGAAGGGGAGTTCCTGGCGATATTTGACGCCGATTTCCAGCCGCCGCCCGATTTTCTGCGCCGCACGCTGCCGCACTTTGTCCACAACCCTAACTTGGGTGCGGTTCAGACGCGCTGGGGCCACCTGAACGCGGACGCTTCGCCGCTGACCGCCGCGCAGGCCATCGCGCTCGATAAGCATTTCGTGATGGAGCAGACGGTGCGCCACCGCGCGCGCCTCTTCCCGAAGTTCAACGGCGCCGCCGGCGTCTGGCGGCGGCGCTGCCTGGAAGAGGTCGGCGGATGGCAGGACGATACGGTGTGCGAAGATCTGTGCCTGAGCACGCGCGCCGTTCTGCACGGGTGGGAGTTTCGCTTTCTCAACGAGGTTGTGACGCCGGCGGAACTACCCACCAGCATCATGGCCTACAAGAACCAGCAGGCGCGCTGGGCGAAGGGCTCATTGCAGTGCGTGCGCAAATACGGCCGTGTCATTCTCACCGCCTCCCACCACAGCCGCCTGGCGCGTCTCTATGCCCTTTACTCAATGACCGCCTATGGCTCCCACTTTTTGCTGCTGTTTTTGCTCCTGCTCCAAATTCCCATGCTGCTCTTCGACGTAACCCTTACGCGCCACGTGATGCTGTTTGGGATCTTGGGGTTGGGGCAGCCGCTGCTTTTTTTGCTGGCCCAGCAGGCCATTTACCCCGATTGGCGGCGACGCCTGCGCCATTTGCCGACGATGCTGCTGATCGCCATCGGGCTGGCGCCCAGCAACAGCCGCGCCATGCTCCAGGCCTTTCAGGATCGCCCCCATCCCTTTGTGCGCACGCCCAAGGCCGGCGGGAGCCTCCTGGCGGCTGGAGACGTGGCTGTGCTGGCGCCCCAGGTCGCGGCGACCTACCGGCTGCCGCTGGACAGCTTGCTCCTGGTTGAAATCGGCCTGGCTGCTTACGCCGGGCTAGGCCTGGCGCTGGCTGTTGCGCGCCGTAATTTAGGACCGCTCTCCCTCCTTCTCACCTGCTTCCTCGGTTTTTCCTACGTGGCTTACCTGAGCTGGCGTGAGCGCTAGCTGAGAAGAGCCGCCAGGTTTCCAAAACTTGTCGGCGTTCCCTCTTGACAAACGGCCGTCTCTCTCGTATTATTTTATATAGATATAAATAATATTGATACCTGTATTAAAATAATGAATACCATGATAAATTTAATTCCGCACTTCACACTCCGCACTCCGCACTCCGCACTCCGCACTCAAAAGGGGGGTTGTCACTGATGAAACCTGTGATCGGCCAATGCCCGATTTGCAAAGATACGCTGCACGTCACGCGCCTGCACTGTCGCGCCTGCGACACGACCATCGAAGGCCACTTCACGCTGGGGCGTCTTTACCAACTCAGCGCGGAGCAGCTTGACTTTGTGGAAACCTTTCTGCGCTGCGAGGGCAAAATCAACCGCGTGGAGCAGGAGATCGGCTTGTCGTACCCGGCCGTGCGCGCGCGGTTGAACGACGTAATCCGCGCCATGGGATACGAAGTGGGCGAAACGGCCGATAAAAGCGTAACCGGCGAAACCCGCCGTGAAATTTTAACAGAGCTGAACGCCGGTCGGTTGACGACCGAAGAAGCGCTGCAACTGCTGCGCGGCGATTCGTGAGCGCAGCCATTTTGGAGGTGTAACCATGACAGATGCAACTGCCCGCAAGGAAATTCTTGATTTATTGGCCCAGGGCAAGATTAACGCCACGGAAGCGGCCGAAATGCTCAGCGCCGTGCGTTCCCAGGCCGCTCCGCAGCCGGAAGTGGTCGTGGAGAAGGAAAAGGCGCCGGAGATTGAGGTGCAAGAAGAAGCGCCGCCCAAGCCAAAAGCGGAAAGTGTGGCGGTCGTAGAAGAAGTTAAGACCGCCAACGGTGAAAAACCAACCTGGCTGCGCATTCGCGTGCGTAACCTGGAGACCGGCCAAAACAAGGTAATGGTTAATTTGCCGCTGCGCGTCGTCGACTTCGGCATGCGCATGGCGCGTCATTTCAGTCCCGAAACGGCCGAACAGCCGGATTGGGAATCACTCCTGGCCGCGCCTGAAAAAGGCATGCTGGTTGAGGTCCACGACGAAGAAGATAACGAGCACGTGCAGATTTACCTGGACTGAATTAGGTGACAATAATGAAACAACAACGTTTTCAAACCGACAAAGCGCCCCACGTCACGGTCAAAAGCTGCGCCGGTGATTTGATTGTGCGCAGCTGGATGGAAACGGCCGTGCTTGTCAAGGGTGAGGCCACCGTTGAAGAGGTAGAGGGCGGGCTGACGCTCACCAGCCGGGATGACCTGCAGCTCTTCGTGCCCGCCGCCGCCCACCTGGCCCTGGAGTCCGTCAGCGGCGACGTCCTGCTGAAAAATCTGGAGGGCGACGCCTATTTGCAGGAGGTCAGCGGCGACGCGGTATTGGTCAACCTGGCTACCGTCAAAATTGGCGTGATCCACGCCGACATGGCCGTACGCAACGTCAGCGGGACGCTGGGCATCGAAGCGGTGCATGGCGACCTGGCCGTGCGTAACGTCAGCGGCGACTTCGCCTGCCAGGCGCTCTACGGCGACATAGCCGCGCGCAACATCACCGGAGCGGTCGCGCTGGGGCAGGTCTCCGGCGACGTCAACCTGGCGACGGTCAACGGCCCTGTATCGATTGGCGAGGCGCATCGTGACGTCAACCTGAACAACCTGGGCGGCCCCGTCGCGCTCCCCAACGTGCACGGCGACATCCGGCTGCGCGGCGGCTTGAGCGCAGACAAGCACACGCTGATGGCCGATGGCGACATCGTGCTGCGCTGGCCTGCGGACGCGCCCCTAAATCTGACGGCTACCGCGCCGCAGATTAAGAACCGGCTACCGTTGGAAGAGGTGGTTCAGACAGAAGATTCGCTCACCGGCCGTATTGGAGACGGCGCGACGTTTGTCACCCTCAAAGCCGCCGGCCGCATTGTGTTAAAGGAAAGCGAAATGGTGGATGAGAAGTGGGCCGATTACCGGCCTGACGTTGACGTCGATTTTAGCCTGGGGATGGAAGATCTGGCGGCGCAAGTCACGGCCCAGATTGATGCGCAAATGGGGCGCTTCAAGAGCGAGTTTCAGGATCGGTTTGGTCCGGAGTTCGCCGAAAAATTCGCCAAAAAGGCGGAGAAAGCCGCGGCCCAGGCCGAAAAAGCGGCCGAGCGCGTGCGCCGGCGCGCCGAAGCCTATCGCCGGCCCGCCGCGCCGCCCCCGCCCTCGCCGCCCAAGCCGCCGCGCCAGCCGGTCAGCCCTGAGGAGCAGATGAAGATTTTGAAGATGGTGGAGCAAGGCGTTATCTCGCCGGACGAGGCCAACGAGCTGCTGGAGGCTTTGCAGAGCT
>Ga0114946_10000622_pt1 | contig 23878 bp, 22 predicted proteins | sample WalLakDeSediment_FD_88676 | JGI IMG/M metagenome (GOLD analysis project Ga0114946, IMG submission 88676) | Lake sediment microbial communities from Walker lake, Nevada to study Microbial Dark Matter (Phase II) - Walker Lake 11/02/13 Deep Sediment | ecosystem: Environmental > Aquatic >... | reverse complement strand
GATAATTTGCTTAAATACATCGAAGGGTTGTGCGCCAACAACCGGTTGTCCATTAACCAGGAAGCTCGGTGTGCTGCTCACACCTAATGATCGGGCAAACTGGACCTCGTTCTGAACAGTAGTGACATGTCGGTCCGAATCAACACAATCATCAAACTGTTGACCGTCTAGACCGATTTCAACCGCAAGTAGTTTCAGGTTATCTTTGTTCAGTGTGAGGCGAGTAGTTCCTGCCTGACTGTCATAAAGTTTATCGTAATATTCCCAAAACGAATTTTGTTCAGCCGCGCACTCGCTGGCTTCTGCTGCCCATTGTGATTCAGATCCTAAGAACGCGAAGTGGACAAATCCATGACGTACTACTCCAGCTTCAACATAAACTTCATCTATCTGACGTCCCGCGTCAGTCGCAAATCGCTGGCAGTACGGTCACTTAAAATCGCTGAACTCAATGATGGTTACAGGGGCATCAGCCGCCCCTTTAAAGTGGCGAGTCTGGGAGATGAGCAATTCCATCAAAGCTTCGGGACTGTTTAGGTCAGGAGGGGTGGTGGGAATTGCAGATACTGGTGTGGTTTGAGGTATTGGAGAGGTATCAGGGTCAGTTGCCTGGGTCTGGCGCTCAGAAGGGGTTGACGATCCATCAAACGGCAGGAATGGACGCCCAAAATAGCCAGCTGCTAAACCGACAATCAGCATGATAATGCCAACCAGGGGAGTTGCCCAGGTATGAATATTGATCACCAGGGCTGGTTTACTTTGGGATTTGTCTTTCTGGGCTGTTCGGGTAACACCAGATGAGTTGTTGGGTCGGGATGGTTTGGGCATGAGCAATAAAGTTCCAAACTTCTGGGATAATAAAAATTTAGAGTGGTTCTACCTGGATTAGTAATAGATAAGTATACCCGATTTCCCTCCATTGAACTGTTTTTATCTGGTCTGTAAAAATTAATGTGCGTGCTATAATCTCAAACAATTATGATCCTCGTTACTGGTGGAACGGGTTTTATAGGTCAAGCGTTGGTCAGACAGCTATCGGAAGCTGGCTATCCGGTGCGTCTTTTGATCCGTCCTTCACTGCAATCGCCAAATATTCCAACAGGAGTAGCGGTGGAAGTGGCGGTTAGCAGTCTGGGTGATGAACGGGGTCTGCGCGCAGCCATGACGGGGGTTGATACAGTCTATCATCTGGCGGGTGGGGAGTGGCGAGGGGCATATGCTAACCTGTTGGAGATTGACATTCGAGGCACACAGTCTGTTGTGCAGGCGGCATCTGCGGCTGGCGTTAGCCGTTTTTACTTTATCAGCCACCTAGGGGCAGATCGTGGTTCAGCTTATCCAGTGTTTAAAGCTAAAGCGATTGCTGAGGAGTTTGTTCGCCGGGGTGGAATTGATTACACTATCCTTCGCACCGCTGTGGTTTTTGGCCCCAACGATGGGTTTACTACTGGCCTGGCAAAACTTATCCATGGATTACCATATCTTTTTCTGGTTCCTGGCGACGGGGATGTTTTGGTCCAACCTTTGTGGGTTGAAGATCTGGCCACCTGTCTGGTCTGGTCTTTAGAGGATGACCGAACTCGAAACCAGACCTATGAGTTAGGTGGCCCTGAATACTTACCTTTCAATCAAGTTGTTGAAACGATAATAAACATATTAGGTTTACGTCGAATGTTGGTGAGCATGCGACCCCCTTACCTGCGAGGATTGACTGTGTTCCTTGAAGACCTGTTTCCCTCAGTACCTGTTTCAGCTTATTGGTTAGATTATCTGGCAACAGATCGTACCTGTGCGTTGGATACTATCCCACGTTTTTTTAATTTGATGCCAGCCCGATTGGCACATCACCTGGATTATTTACAAGAACAAAATTGGCATAAGGCTTTCTGGAACTCTGTATTAAGAAGAAGAAAAAATTAACATAAAATACTTGATTCGTGTGGAATCTATCTAAATGAAGAATTGGCATCTGCGATTAATTGAATCTGCACAAGAAATGAAAAAGGTGGAAGTTTTGCAAAGGGGGGTATGGACAGGAAGCGAGACTGATATCGTACCAGTTCATTTGCTTATAACGGCGATTCATAGCGGAGGTCTGGTTATTGGGGCCTATGAAGGGATTAGAGATGGGGGAGGTACAACACTTGTCGGCTTCGTTTTTGGTTTTCCGGGAGTATATAGGACAGCTGATGGGTTGCGTCTTAAACACATTTCACACATGCTTGGTGTTCATCCTGATTATCGGGATTGTGGTTTGGGATTTGCATTAAAAAGGGCTCAGTGGCAAATGGTTCGCCATCACGGAATGGATCTGGTCTCGTGGACTTATGATCCATTGCTTTCTCGGAATGCATTCTTAAATATCAACAAACTTGGTGGAGTGTGCAATCAATACCATCGAGAATTTTACGGTGAAATGCGTGACGGATTGAATGTGGGATTACCTTCTGACAGGTTTGAAGTAAACTGGTGGGTGAATACTAAACGGGTTGAACGTCGGTTGAGCCGGCTGGCACGCCGGCGGTTGGATTTAGCTCACTATTTTGCAGCGGGCGTGGAAATTATCAACCCCACGACTACAGATGAGAATGGTTGGTCAGTACCTGGAGGGATGCTTATGCCACCAGATGGAGAGATGCCAGGAAAAACGCAAAATAAGCACTCAATCTTGCTACTTGAAATCCCCTATGATTTCCAAACATTACGAATGACTAAGCCGGAATTAGCGCGAGATTGGCGCATGCACTCACGAGCCTTGATTGAAGAACTATTTCAACAGGGATATCTGGTGACCGACTTCGTTCGTTTGGAAGGATCACTTCCACGTGGTTTTTATGTGTTGAGTCATGGAGAGAGTATATTGTGAAGATTGAGAGCATAACCCTTCACCACCTGCGGATGAACCTGGTATCCCCATTTGAAACCTCATTCGGAAGCATAGCTAAGAGAGACTGTATCCTGGTAGAGGTTCACAGCGAAGGTTTGATCGGTTATGGTGAATGTGTTGCGGATCGAGATCCCGGGTACTCATATGAGACTTCAACCACATCCTGGCATATCCTTCGAGATTATCTCGGTCCCACAATTCTTGGAGTAGATATCAAGAATCTATCGGAATACCAACACATAGCTGCCAGAATACGGGGACATCCGATGGCAAAAGCCGGGATGGAAATGGCACTTTGGGATTTAACAGGGAAGGTGAAGGGGTGTTCCTTACGAGATCTGCTGGGAGGTGTTCAGGATAAGGTTGAGGTAGGTGTCTCGGTGGGTATCCAAGAACATCCGAATATCCTATTAGACGCAATTGAGAGATATCTCAGAGAAGGTTACCAACGCGTAAAGATTAAGATCAAACCAATGAAAGATATTGAATACGTGACTGCCGCCCGCAAGGAGTTTCCTGAATTACGCCTGTATGTAGATGCAAACTCTGCTTACAACCTTGAATCAGTTTCAAGTTTATTTTCTTTAGATAAATTAGGTTTGGTGTTAATTGAACAGCCGCTGGCAGATGACGATCTCTGGGATCACAAATGGCTGCAAACGAAACTTGATACCCCCATTTGCCTCGATGAAAGTATCCTCTCGTTACGGCACACCCGCCAGGCTTTGGAGATGGATGCATGCCGGATCATCAATATCAAAATTGGTCGGGTGGGTGGTTTAAGTCAGGCAGTAGCGATTCACGACTTGTGCTATTCGCAAGGTCTGCCAGTCTGGTGTGGGGGTATGTTGGAAACTGGAGTAGGCCGGGCGGCAAATCTTGCGTTGGCGTCTCTTCCTGGTTTTTCTTTACCCGGAGATATATCAGCTACTGACCGCTATTATGACCAAGACATCACACTCGATCGTTTCACGTTAAATCCTCAAAGCACCATTGATGTACCCACAGCACCTGGTCTAGGGATTACCCTGGATCACCAGGTATTACAACGGTTCACAATTATCAAAGAGACCATTAAATGAGTCAATGACTCTTTGCCGATTGGCAATGCAATGTAAACTAATTTCCAACTTACCAGGAGAACAATTATGCGCATTTATGACATATCACTGACGATTTCCCCCAATTTGCCAGTTTGGCCTGGGGACACGCCCCCAGAAATAGTGCGCACAAGTGGGATTGAACAGGGCGATGACGCCAATGTTTCTTCAATTAGAATGAGCGTTCACACAGGCACCCATGTAGATGCTCCATCCCACTTTCTATCGCAAGGGAATACTGTTGAACACTTGCCCCTCAATCACCTGACCGGAAGGGCATATGTGCTCCATTTACCCGATGTGAACCTGATCACAGCTGAAGTTCTTGAAAATTCTGAGATTCCTACCAGAACGAGGAGAGTGCTTTTTAGAACCCGGAATTCGCTTTTCTGGCGTCAAGGGGAGAAGGATTTCCACACTGACTTTGTTGGTATCAGCGATGATGGGGCTGAATATTTGGTCAATCGGGGTATAAAACTGGTTGGGACTGATTATCTTTCAGTTGCTCCTTACAATCAAACTAAATCCACCCACGAGATCTTGCTAAATGCAGGGGTTATTCTTCTGGAGGGTCTGGATCTTTCAGAAGTCTCGCAGGGAAGATACGCTCTGTATTGCTTGCCTTTGAAACTGGCAGGATCGGATGGCGCTCCTGCCAGGGCAATCTTGATTGGAGTTTAATCCTTTCACGGTTTGAGTAACTGCCTCGCAGATCTGGTCAATTTGTGGCAACTGGGTGTACCGGGTGTTGTATGTATACCTAAATTTGTGGTGGAATACTATGAAGATGTAGCCAAATTGCCTGTCATTGAGGGTATATAAAAACAGGGTATCAATAACTTTTTCGAGATTGGTTATGGTAGTGTATGTCTTCCCCCCAGTCGTACGAATCTTAATTTCTTAAGACTTTTGGCACTAAATACACAAATATCCTCATCAGAAGGTGTTGCTAGGGCAGGTGTCGAAAACGATATGGGCGACCATATTTATGACAAAGGCTATTTGCTTGGGCTTTAGGGTAGATAGCACCCGTCTTAATTCAATGGGATACTAATCGGTATGGGTGTTCCATGGGTTTTGGGGACGGGTGCGGGAAAAATTGTATCAAACTCTTCGCGAGTTATGGTTTCAACCTCAAGCAAACGTTCAGCAACCAAATCCAGCTTATCGCGATATTTGATGATAATCGCTTTAGAGCTTTCATAGGCATCGTGTACCAGCTTACGGACCTCGCGGTCAATTTGTTCGGCAACAGCTTCTGAATAATCGCGCTGCTCAGAAATCTCTCGTCCCAAGAATATTAGCTCTTCTTTTTGACCGTAAACCATTGGACCAAGTTCTGTGCTCATGCCCAGACGGGTAACCATTGAGCGGGCCATACGTGTGACACGTTCAAGGTCATTTGAAGCGCCTGAAGTGATGTCGTCAAAGACAATTTCCTCGGCAGCTCTTCCACCCAACAGGCCAATCATGTCAGCCAATAGTTTCTTGCGAGGCATCAAAGTGCGGTCTTCTTCAGGAAGCATAATGGTATAACCGCCCGCCATACCTCGGGCAGTAATGGACACTTTGTGAACCGGGTCAGCTTCGGGTAAAGCGTTGGCAACGACGGCATGACCAGCTTCGTGATATGCCACAATACGTTTTTCTTCTTCGCTGATCAGACGACTCTTTCGCTCAGGACCAGCAATTACCCTTTCAATGGCTTCTTCGAGTTCGGGTTGGGTAATGACTTTCTTATTCCGACGAGCAGCCAAAATGGCTGCCTCATTCACCAGGTTTTCAAGGTCAGCGCCAACAAAACCAGGGGTTGATCGGGCTAAAACGGTCAGATTGACATCTTGAGAGAGCGGTTTACCCTTGATGTGGACTTTCAAAATAGCTTCTCGGCCGCGCATATCTGGCCGGTCTAATACGACCCGACGGTCAAACCTTCCTGGTCTTAACAAGGCTGGGTCAAGGATATCTGGTCGATTGGTAGCTGCGACAATAATTACATTTGTATCGGTGTCAAAGCCATCCATTTCAACCAACATCTGGTTCAAGGTTTGCTCTCTCTCATCATGGCTCCCACCCAGACCTGCGCCGCGTTGGCGACCAACAGCGTCAATTTCGTCAACAAAAACAATGCAAGGAGAATGGCGTTTGGCTTGTTCAAACAGGTCGCGAACACGGCTGGCACCAACACCTACAAACATCTCAACGAATTCAGAACCTGAAATCGAGAAGAATGGCACACCAGCCTCACCCGAAACCGCTTTCGCCAATAATGTTTTACCTGTGCCTGGAGGCCCGACCAGCAACACACCTTTAGGAATGCGAGCGCCTAGCGATATGAACTTTTCCGGTTCTCTTAAGAATTCCACAACTTCGTAAAGTTCTTCTTTTGCCTCTTCAACCCCAGCGACATCCTGGAAGGTGACTGTGGGGTGATCGCCTGAGAACATTCGAGCGCGGGATTTACCAAACGATAGAGCCGCGTTGTTACTCCCTTGAGCCTGCCGGAACACAAACCAGAAGACCAGACCAAGCAGCAAGAATGGGATAAAGTACCCTAAAGCAGTGAACACCCCCAACCAGGCGCTGGGAGGACGATATTCAATTCTGACATTGGCTGCAGCCAGTTGTTCAGTCGTTACGCCAAAATCTTTCAACTGCTCGGTTAGTGTAGCATTTGATCCCATGTGTGAGACGCTTTCGGTGCCATCTGAGTAAATAACCAGAAGCCGATCGTCATCCACTGTAATGCGAGAAATTCTACGTTCCTGGATATGAGCAGCTACCTCATTCAGGGCTAATTTTTCTTGTGCAGTTGCTTGCTGGTTAAATTGATATATAACCATGGCAATAATGGCTACAAACAGGAGTAGATAAATCATTGAAGAACGGTTGCGTGTCGTATTCACAAATACCTCCAAGCCAGGTGACACACCCGTTTGTTTTTCAAAACAAATTATACCTACGTAATTATACCAACCTATCTTAGTTGATGGTGACTTTTCGAGATTTGGGGGTTGAGTTTCTTACAGCGTTCTAATGTTGGAATACTAATGAATTTCAGATCAAATTATACTGGTAGTGATCGTAATAATGGATGAACGGTTATTTGGGTCAAGAATCAGTTATCACGACCCCAGATTAACCCCTCAATATAGCGTTGGAAACGATTAAGCAACGACCGCAAGCGTGCCAAGAATTGGTATCTCTGAGGTCTGACCTTGTAGCGGACTGGGAAAGGTGAGCGCCATTTTGCGACAGCGGCCCCCCAGGTTAACCCGCCACCAAAGGCTACAAATACCACATTATCTCCAGGATTTAACCGACCTTGATTGATGGCTTCACAGGTTGCAATCGGGATGGAAGCTGTCGAAGTGTTTCCATAGCGGTCTAAGTTGGTTACCATCCGTTCCATCGGGATATTTAGCCCACGGGCAGCAGCCTCGAGTATTCGCTGATTTGCCTGATGTGGGATCACTAAGTGGATATCATCGATATCAAGACCAGCAGCTTTAAGCGTCTCATGAGTAGATTGCACCATAACCCGGGTGGCAAATCGGAAAACCTCGCGACCATTCATGTGGATGTAATGTAAGCCTTTTTTAACGGTTTCAAGAGACGCAGGTAGACGACTACCACCGGCAGGGAGCGAGAGTAAGTCTTCTCCAGAGCCATCCGAACGCATCACTGCTGAGAGCAAACCACCAGGCTCATTACTGGCCTGCAAAACAAATGCGCCAGCGCCATCACCAAACAATATGCAAGTGCTTCGGTCAGTCCAGTTCACAATTCTAGAGAGAGTTTCGGATCCAATCACCAGGGCATTTTCAATCGAACCTGAGCGAATGGCTTGAGTGGCCATATTAAGCGCAAAAATAAAACCGGTACAGGCTGCAGAGAGGTCAAATGCCCCAGCCTTAACAGCTCCAATCTGGTCCTGCACCAGACATGCACTGGCAGGGAAGATATGCTCAGGTGATGTAGTAGAAACGATAATCAAATCCACTTCTATTGGTTTTAAGTTGGCAACACTCAAGGCTTTTAAAGCGGCTTCGGTTGCCAGCGACGCTGTGGTTTCATCAGGAGAAGCGAGGTGCCTTTCACGAATACCGGTCCGGGCATAAATCCAATCATCGCTGGTTTCTACTAACAAGCTCAATTCTGCATTGGTTAAAACCTTTTCCGGTACAGCCATTCCCCACCCGGTGATATGAGCAAACCTTTTCATCCTGACTTTCCTCACATGAGTTCGTTAATACTATTCTCATCAAACGGTTTGAAGCGGTTGAGGATAATGGTTGCGTTGTGACCGCCAAAACCGAAGGAATTTGACATTACCCGGTTTAGGTGAGCGGGGCGGGCTACATTTGGGACATAGTCCAAGTCGCATTCAGGATCAGGTGTCTCATAATTAATCGTGGGTGGAATGATTTGGTCTTGCAGCGATTTAACTGCAATAATGGTTTCTAATGCACCAGCAGCACCAAGAAGGTGTGCAGTTGTTGATTTCGTTGAAGAAACTGGTATTTTGTAGGCATGTTCGCCGAAAACGGATTTTATTGCAGCGGTTTCACTCTTGTCGTTTAAGGGTGTGCTGGTCCCATGGGCATTGATGTAGTCAATGCTGGTTGGTGCTAGGCGAGAATGTTGTAATGCCTGGGCTATACACAAAGCGGCTCCAGCACCGTTCTCGGCTGGTGCAGAAATGTGAAATGCGTCGTTGGTGCTGCCGTATCCACTCACTTCTGCCAGAATGGTAGCCTCCCTGGCATGGGCATGTTCCAGAGATTCTAAAATAACCATGGCGGCACCCTCTCCCATGACGAATCCATCCCGATTCAGATCAAATGGTCGCGAAGCTCCTTGGGGATTTTCGTTTCGATTGGATAGGGCAGTCATGACGCTCAGTCCAGCCATAGCGATGGGAACAATGGCAGCATCACTACCACCAGCCAGGATGACATCAGCCTGACCGCGGCGGATAACCTCACTTGCTTCACCGATCGTATTGGTTCCGGTTGCGCATGCGGTTACTATTGCCATATTAGGACCACGCACTCCCAGATAAATGGCAACTATACCCGCTGCTGTATCAGGTAGCATCATCGGAACCGTAAAGGGACTAACTCGCAGAGGCCCGCGATCAAGAAAAACAATGGTCTGTTCGAATAGGGTGCCGATTCCCCCAATCCCTGTACCGATGAATACGCCTATTCGGTCTCGATTCTCGTTGTTCACTTGAAGTCCTGCATCCGTCAGCGCCTGCAGGGATGCAGCCAACGCAAATTGAGTATAGCGATCCATACGGCGTGCCTCGCGATTGCCAAAGAGTGCCGCGCCGTCGAATCCTTTGACTTCAGCTGCAATCTTACATTTGAAACTTGTAGTGTCGTAATGGGTAATATACCCCACCCCAGAATTTCCTGACAGGACATTAGCCCACATGGTTGGTACATCATTACCAACAGGGCTGATACATCCCAATCCAGTGATAACCACACGTCTGGACATGTTTTCCTCCTTGAGAGAAGAGTAATGGACTGATCCTGGGTGAAGGGGATTCAGGGGTTCTTGGTGGTTTTGGCGCTGCTTCCAATCGAATGGAGTCTGATTAGTGACTATTTATGAAGGTTTATTTACCCTCACCCAAACGAAAATTTGTTTCTCCATTTAGAGCCTTTAACACCTGATGAACCTGTTGGATGTGCATACGATCGTGACTGGCATTGATGTCAACCAGTTCCTTTAATTGTGTAGGACCAAATATGGCGTGACGAGCGGGTTTAATCCAATCATCATGGTTAAGATTGGACAAGAGTTCTAGGAGTTCTAGCCGTGCCTGGATAAATCTCTCAAAGGCTGAGTGTCCATCTTGGTTGAAGTACTGACGTTCACTTGCCCAAGGGTCAGTATCCATACCAGGTAAAAATGGGTTTTGCTCATTGATTATCTTTCTGAGCCGGGGAAGGTTAACATCTGTTTCAACGTCACGCAGGTGACAAATGATTTCAGTTAGACACCAATCAGCTTTTGTTGGTCTTTGTTTCCAGCTTGAGGCAGGGATTTTCGCAAGGATACTCGAAAGGCAGGCAGGGGTTGATTTTAGTACAGCTTTGTATGCTTCTGGGTTGTTGATCGTTGGGTGTAGTTGATCGACAGGTGTGTTATCGATCCAAGGTACGACTTGATCTAACCAACCAGAGACCAATGGAGTGGAGCTACTTTCTTTGATGACAAGCGGTTGATCTGGTTTAACCAAGAACCCAGGTATCCCCAAACTTCGAGCAGGCAAAATATCGTTATCCAGGTCATCTCCGACCATTACAACCGGCCCTTCTGGCCACCCAAGACGAGCCAGGATTTCAGCAAAATAAGCCGGGTTTGGTTTGGCAAAATGGAATGTCTCGTATGAAGTGATCAAATGGATAGGATAAGTCTTGAGGTTTATTCCTGCCCAGGTTATCCTTTCTTCTATTGCAGATCTAGGGAAAAGTGGGTTGGTTGCGATCACCAATTGAAAATCGCGGTCAAGCGCGTCTTTGATGAGTTGGATTGCTTCAGGACGATGCTTTGTATACGGTTGTAAAGATGGGAAAACCGTTCGATAAAAGTTTTCAATTGAATCCCTTACTTGTTCAGCCTCAATGCCAATTTTGGGGTAAAAAGCTTCGTCGAAGGTTTCTTTCAAGGTGCGGTTAGGGGTATCATTTGCAATCATTGCACCAGCAGCTTCTGTAAGAGTGTTAATAAAATCTGCTGGAAGTGCGTGGGGTGACATGTAACTTGCCAGCGCTTGAAAATAAGCTGGCAAGAACGTATTCATGTTATTGGTTAGCAGGGTATCGTCAAGATCAAGAAGAAGCGTCAGGGTCACTAATTACTCCAGTAAAGATATCCGGTAACGGGTGGCATTCTCCACAACCAATATGTGGTTCTGGCACATCCCGGGATGTCTTTGTACAGTATGCATGGATAGCCACCCTTCGCTTAATAAAAGGGAATGGGCGCGCGACCCATCCTTCCAGAATCATATGTTTGCAAGCGTTTGCCCGTAAAAGGTCTGGAACCGGGCAGTTTGAGCATAAATCTGGAGTCCAATGCTGCGGTGGGGATGCGGCTTGAAGCAAGCGGCACTCCTCAATTTCCCGACCGCGATGATAGTCTCCATAGAAATAACGGCATTCTTTTCCAGCAGGTGTTCGCATAGCGACGAATTATAGCATGCCCACAGCTCTGTAAAAGCTTGATAGGTTATCAGGCAATAGCTGAGCTTAAGATTGGGCAGTAAATTTGGTTAAACCCGAGTGATGTATGTACCACTGCGCGTATCCACGCGGATGACATCGCCTTCTACTACAAAATTGGGGACCTGTACTTCCAGACTGGTTTCTGTGACTACCTTTTTTGTAACACCAGTCGCAGTATCTCCACGCACAGCAGTTTCCGCTGAGACTACTTCTAGATCCACAGTAATCGGAAGCTCAATATCAAGAGGTTGGTTGTTGTAGAAAGTTAACTTGACAACAAGCCCTTCTTTGAGGTAATTAGCGGCTTCACCGATCATATTAAGATGGATTGCAGGTTGTTCAAAGGTTTCTTGATCCATGAAATGGTAGAGTTCACCATCATTGTAAAGATATTGTACATTGTGATAATCTAAACGGACATCCTGCACACGATCTCCTGAAGGAAAAGTTTTCTCCAAAATTGTGCCTGTTTGTAAATCACGCGCTTTTATACGGATGGTGGCTTTCCCGCGACCTGGTTTATGGTGTTCGTATTCCAGAACTTTGTAGAGAGATCCATCCAGTTCGAAAGTTACACCTTTTCTAAGTTCATTAACATCGATCATAAATTCATCGCCTCTTTGACAGATTGAGCTTAAACGGGAGAATTATAGCCCACCGCTGGGAGAGTCGCAAGGTCTGTGATAAGGGTTTTGACAAGGGTTGTTAATAAAGGTTGCAAGGCCAGGTAGAATATTGAGGTATTATGAAAAAAACTTAAGAAAATAAATAAATATTGCTGGTTGGGGTGCAGATTAGAATCTTGTTGACCTGATGCAATTTACAAATTGGCTTGTGGTAAACTTAATCAACTCAGGTCTATTGAACAAGTAAGTCCAGGAGAGATAAGTGGCCGACAAAGTCCTTAAAGTTGTTTATATCGAAGATGAGGACGATATGATCTCACTTGTTCGGTTGATCCTTGGACGAAAAGGTATTGAAGTCAAAGGAGCGATTGGCGGTCGGGAAGGCCTTTCGCTAATTCTAGACGACAAACCGGATCTTGTTTTATTGGATCTAATGATGCCGGATATGGATGGTTGGGAAGTTTACCAAAAGATGAAAGCGGATGATGCTACCCAGGATATCCCGGTGATTATCATTACAGCCAAAGCACAAAATATTGATAAAGTCCTCGGATTGCATATAGCCAAGGTAGATGACTATATTTCCAAGCCATTCAGTCCACAAGACCTTATGGAGAGTGTTGAGAGAGTATTAAGCCAGAAAAATGAAACAGACGAATCCTAATGCAGAAAAGTTCTCCATCATTAATCTAAGACTCTGATCATTATCTTCATGACCCAAAGTTTATGCTGAAAGTAACTGTTAAAAACCTCACCACCCCAGATATTTCCCCTCTAGTTGTAGATTTTTGTGACACCTTTCTCTGCCGGTTGCGTGGGTTAACTTTTCGCTCAAGTTTGGCTCATACTGAAGGTATATTACTTGTTCAATCCCGTGAAAGCCGGGTGGATACGGCAATTCATATGATAGGTGTGTTTATAGATTTGGCAGTTGCCTGGATCAACGATGCCGGCGAGGTGGTGGATGTGCGGCTGGCGCGGCGTTGGAGACCTATATATTTCCCAAAACGCCCAGCAAAATATATTCTGGAGATGGCTCCAAATCGTCTGGAGGATTTCCATGTTGGAGATAAGGTTGAATTTTTACGCCAATAAAATCATTCTATGTATATTAATATTTCTTCTGCTATTTCCTGCAGGTTTGGTTTTTGCCCAGGATGACTTGCCTCCTGGACCAGTTTACATTGTACAAGAGGGCGATTCTCTTTGGGGAGTTGCTCAAAGATTTAATGTCCCTCTAACCGAACTCACTCGATACAATGGTATTAGTGATCCAGGGCAGTTATCGATTGGGACACAACTGGTTATCCCTGGTATGGAAGATGTCCAGGGGGTGCTGGTAACCAGGACGGTTCCCTTTGGAGAGAATTTGCGCAGTTTGAGTCGTAAGTATGGGCTATCTGTTGAATCACTGGCTCGGTTAAACCGCATTACATCACCTGTATCATTGTTTATTGGGGCAAATATTATATTGCCAGAAGAAAAGATCGAAGGACTGTCAATGGGTCACGCCAGTCTATCACCTGGCGAATCACTGCTCGAACTGGCGGTCAAAAAGAATGTAAACCCCTGGAGACTTGTGGTGATTAACTCACTACAAGGTACTTGGGACACAATCCCTGGTGATTCAATACTCGACCCAACTAAACCTGAGACTGAAAGCCCTGGAGGGTTGCCAGCCGCGATTCGGGAAATTGAAGTTGACCCGGTGCCTTTGGTACAAGGGAGCACTGCAGTGATCCGGATGCAGGTCGATGGAGAAATGGATTTGATTGGTAGTTTGTTCGAGAGGGAATTTAATTTTTTCCAGGACACGGATGGGTCTTACCTTGGAATGCAAGGTGTGCATGCCATGACTCGCCCTGGTTTTTACCCCCTAGTCCTGAATGGTAAATTATTAGACGGTACACCGGTGATGTACTCGCAGTTGATTTATGTTCGTGATGGGAATTTTACATATGAGCGATTGGTAGTACCTCCTGAGACGATTGATCCGGAAATAACTGAACCCGAAGATGAGTTGTGGACTTCATTGATGGTAAATGCAAGTTCTGAACGAATATGGAAAGACGCCTTCAAAGTACCTGTATCACCCTTATTTGCAGATTGCTTTCCATCATTGTATGGAAATCGGCGTTCATACAACGGGAGTCCATTCAATTATTTCCATACGGGTTTAGATTTTTGTGGAGGAGTTGGACAGGATATTTATGCGGCTGGGACTGGGGTAGTTGTGTTTGCTGATGACCTAACAGTTAGAGGGAAGTCAACAATCATTGATCATGGATGGGGAGTATATACTGCGTATATGCACCAATCTGAAATATTGGTGGAGGTTGGGGATCATGTGGAAGCAGGTGAGCTGATTGGGTTCGTGGGTGCTACGGGTAGAGTAACTGGATCTCACCTCCACTTTGAGGTGATCGTTAATGGTGTGCAGGTCAATCCTATGAGTTGGTTGGAGAGAGAATATCCTTGATCATTGCTGGTTTTCACCGTTATCTTGTGCCTCATCGTCAAATAAGCCAGCATCATACTCCAGGAGAATTTGCCTGGCTTTCAGCTCAAGTCCAGAAGGAACCAGTATTTGAACTATCCCAAGATGACCAACGGATAAACCGAATGCACGACCAGCACCTTCCTGGTTTAGTTTTACTGGAACCCCTTGTGATTCCAAAAAGCCACGTAATAATTCTGCTTGTAGTTCTCCTTGAACTTCATCAATGGTTACCCATTCTTGGTCGTTTATATAAAGGCTCATAATAATTCCTTTGAAATTTCTAATGTGATGAGATTCTATCAGGATTAATGGATTAGGTGTACTTGAATCTCAAAACGTGCATAAATATGGATTTATATAAATATGAAAAATAAATGGGTTAGCAACTTACTCATAGAGTATAATAATTGTTGGTTAAAACGCAACAAACTCTGCATGAGCCTAACCAGCATCAAATTGAACATAGTTAGAGGCATGTTATGGTGACGGTTTCCTTTTCACTGCGGGAGGATTATTGGGAGACCTTTTCCCTCCTTGATGAAGACATAGGATTTCTATACAACTACTTATTAGAGAAAGAAACACCACTGACAACCCAAGAATTGGTTGTTGCGCTGGTAAACGATCGTGTCCATCGAGAAATCCAAGAAATTGAACGGCAACGTTCCTCTGGTGGGGATATTTATTTGCCCAAACAAGAATTTTCGGTTGGCCAAAACCTTGTTTTTCCCGCCTTTGCATGGAAAAAGGGGCAGGTTATCGACATTAGAGAAGGAAGAAGCCCAGCCCTTGAAGCTTTCAAAGTAATCAAGGTGCAATTTGAGGATGAAGAGGAACGTGAATTTGCCAGCGGTTTACAAGACCATCGCTTAAACAATCCACCAGAGATTGTTGAGGAAGATGAGTTGCTAAATCCCAAATTTGTGTTAGATAATTATGGGAATTATTTGGAAAAGCGAGTTGAAGAAGGTCTTGAAGTTGATGAAGATTTTGTTCGTATAGCCGGCCGCTGGTTCCCGCGCGCATTGCTAATTGATGTAAATGTGGGGCATTTGAATCTGGCAGAAGCTGCATTAGATATAGCTGGTGGTGGTCCGATGACCACTCAAGACTTATTAAAGCAGGTAGAACTGCCAGCAGATACAAATACAAAATTGGTTGAATTCTCGTTAGATCTGGGTCTGCAGGAAGATACACGATTCGACGAAGTAGGTCCTGCCGGGGATGTGCTTTGGTACCTAAAAAGGTTAGAACCAGAAGAAGTTCGAGACACACCCTTATACCTGCGCTATCACGAGTTTGACTACGATCGTTCCTTGTTAGGAAAGGAGATGTTAGCGTTAGAAAGGGAACTAGATGATGAACTCTCACCTGTGGATGAGAAATTAAAAGGCGAGAAAGAAGCTGTGGTCCGCTTAATCTATCCTCACTGGCGGTCAGGTACACTACCATTATCTTCTCGAATACGTCATCTGTTCCCCACTTCATACGAAGCACCTAGAATTCGGTTTATTCTGGTGGATAAGTCGAATAAGGAACAGTTCCCTGGATGGGTTGTACGTGAGAGGCATTATGTTTTTGGATTGGGAGATTGGTATCAGAAGAACGGGTTAATTCCTGGAAGCCTAGTGCGTTTGAGGAAAGGAGATAACCCTGGTGAAGTCCTGGTGGCTCACGATTCCCAACGATCCAGTCGAGAATGGATCAGAACATTATTAGTGGGTTCAGATGGCGGTGTAGTGTTCGCCATGTTGAAGCAAATTATTACGGCTGCTTATGATGAACGTATGGCGATCGCGGTACCTGATGTTGATGCATTGGATGATGTCTGGGTTCGGATGCAGAAGGAGAGACCTCCCTTTGAACGAGTAGTAGTAAATATGGTTAGGGAGTTGGCAAAACTAAACCCACAGAGGCACGTTCATGCCAGCGAGTTGTATGCGGCTGTGAATACCGTCCGCCGCCTGCCTCCTGGGCCGATACTGGCTTTGTTAGCATCGAGGCCATGGTTTACACACGTGGGAGATTTGCATTTTCGTTTTGACGATTCGGAGCGTGTATAAGTGAGTGAGTTTCGACGTTTCAGTCTGGTAAAGCCTACCCTGGAGACCCGTTACCACATCGATTTCGATTGGTGGCAGCAAAATGACCGTGATTGGCGTGTTCATCTTCGGGGTCTCTTGTGTCCTACACACCGCGAAGCATTCTCATCCATGGGAGAGAACGAGGTCGTTGACTGGATAGATCCTGAGACTGCTGAAGTGCAGCAGGTTGAAGGCTTACAACATGTGCTCATCGCTCACTGTGCTAAAGAACCTGGTTTTATAACTGAACGGACTGCTCTAGTGGATGCTGTCTTCCGGATTTTCCTGGCTAATGGAAATACCCCAATGACAACTGTAGAATTGTCAGGTCAATTGCATCGACCACCTCAAACCATACTCAGTACACTTTCTGGACCAAGGGTGTACAAAGGTATCCGACCCTGCCCGGGTTGTTAGCGTATATAATCTATTAACCATAACGCCCCCGTAGCTCAAAGGATAGAGCAGAGGTCTTCTAAACCTAAGGTTGTGGGTTCGAATCCCGCCGGGGGCGCCTGTTGTCGGATCAACAGGGGTCATTGAATCAGTTTCACTGAATAGTGGATCAGAGAAGATCAGGAGTGTGAATTATGGTGGAGATAAGGATGAAGGTGGATCCTTCAAAGCCTGGTTGGTATTTGCCAGATGAGGGTCAATCGGCGTTGCCGGTGGGAAGCCGCTCGCGATTTGTTACCCCTCCTCATTTTTGGCGTCCACCAACAGATGTTTATGAGACTGAAGAGTCGCTGGTTGTTCGCGTAGAAATTGCAGGGATGAATGAGGAAGATTTCTCACTCTCGCTCAGCGAAAGATGTTTGGTTATCCGGGGCTTGCGTCCCGATAGACCAGAACGCCGGGCTTACCATCAGATGGAAATTCAATTTGGTGAGTTCGAAACAGAAATTAACCTGCCCTGTCGGGTAGTTGCCAATCAAGTGACTGCTGAATACACACTGGGTTTTTTGCGAGTGATACTACCTCGCGAAAGACCGCACAGGATAACGGTTAAGGGATAATTAGAAAATGCCTGCTTCTAGATGGAATAATCACGGTCTTGATTTCTTATCCTGGTTCATGAATGAAGAGGATGAAATTCTTGAGGAATTAATCTTTAATCCTATCAGCACGCAACTACTAAGCGAAGATGATGAAATTGAAACGGAGGATTTCCAAGAAGGGCGAAAAGTAAACGGCCCGATCCCATCCGAATTACCAATTCTGCCTTTACGGGGAGTGGTAGTCTATCCACAAACAGCGGTTCCCCTGACTATCGGGCAACCCCGCTCAATCCACCTGGTGGATGATGTAGTGGGCGAAGATGTACGCATGATTGGAGTAGTGGCTTCGAGGAATCCCGAATTGGAGGTACCCGAACCCAAGGATTTATATACTGTTGGCACAGTGGCAGTTGTTCATCGTCTTTTCAGAGCTCCCGATGGCACAATTCGATTATTGGTGCAAGGGTTATCTCGATTTCGTTTGGGTGAATTCGTCCAGTTGGAACCATATCTTAAAGCTAAGATCGAACTTATTCCTGAACAGGTCGAAGATGATATCGAAGTCGAAGCTTTGGCTCGTAAGGCTCGCGAACAGTTCGAGAAAATTGCTGAGATGATCCCGTCGATTCCCCGTGAGCTGGTTAGTTCGATTGGAGGCTTGGAAGACCCCTTAGTAACGGTTTATACCATCGCCAATCTTCAGCGAATTGATTTAAGCAAAGCACAAGAGCTGCTGGAAATCGATTCTGTCTCTGAGAAATTACGCAAACTGGTAACCTTGTTGGCAAGAGAAGTTGAAGTATTAGAAATCGGGCAGAAGATCCAAGACGAAGCTAAATCTGAGATTGATAAAGTACAGCGTGAATATTATTTAAGAGAACAATTGAAGGCCATTCAACGAGAGTTGGGAGAAGGTGACGAGCAACTCGTCGAAGTGGAAGAGTTTCGTAAGAAAATTGACACGGCTCAAATGCCTGAAGAGGCAGAGAAAATGGCACGCCGCGAGCTTGATCGATTATCTCGACTGCCTTCTGCGGCTGCTGAATATGGAGTTATCCGCACTTACCTGGATTGGTTGGTCTCATTGCCCTGGTCTATTGCTACATCTGACCAGTTGAGTATAGAAAATGCTCGAAATGTGCTCGATCAGGATCATTATGGTCTAAAGGATGTAAAAGAACGCATTTTGGAATATCTGGCAGTAAGGAAGTTACGACAGGAACGCAGCGAGGAATTAGCAGAGCAGGATGTACAGGATGTTATCCGCCGGGTAAGGGAAGGTGTGATTCTGTGTTTTGTTGGACCCCCAGGAGTGGGAAAGACATCACTTGGGCAATCTATCGCTCGAGCAATGGGAAGGAAGTTCGTGCGAATTTCTCTTGGTGGTGTTCGTGACGAAGCGGAGATACGCGGACACCGTCGAACATATATTGGTGCAATGCCTGGCCGGATTTTGCAGGCTATACGCCGGGTAGAAAGTCGCAATCCAGTATTTATGCTCGATGAGGTAGATAAACTGGTATTTGACTTCCACGGTGATCCAGCTTCAGCCTTGTTAGAAGTTCTTGATCCTGAGCAGAATGTGGAGTTTCGCGATCATTACCTGGAGGTAGCATTTGACCTCTCTCAGGTAATGTTTATTACTACGGCAAACTTGCTCGAAACCATTCCGGGACCTCTGCGAGACCGTATGGAGGTTATCCAACTTTCTGGATATACCGAAAAAGAGAAGGTGGAAATCGCCAAAGGTTACTTGATCCCACGCCAACTGCGTGAAAATGGATTGAGACCCAATGAGGTTTATTTTAGTGATAATGCCTTAAAGACTATCATTCGTTCTTACACGCGTGAAGCGGGTGTCCGTAATCTGGAACGTGAGATTGGGGCGTTAGCTCGAAAGATAGTTACACGTATAGCTGAAGGTGAGACGAATGCGATCGAAATCACGGAAGAAAAAGTCCGTGAATTTTTGGGAAGGCAACGGTTCTATGGGAATGAGGAGATCGCTGAACGAACATCTGCGCCTGGAGTTGCAACAGCACTAGCTTATACTCCCACTGGTGGAGATATCCTCTTCATTGAAGCTACTCAAATGCCTGGTAAAAAGGGATTCCAATTGACTGGATCGTTGGGAGAAGTGATGCAGGAATCAGCCCGAGCTGCCCTTTCGTATATCAGATCAAGGGCTGAAGAGTTGGGCTTAAACTCAGATTTCTTTGAAAAATCAGACATTCATTTACACGTACCAGCAGGTGCTCAACCAAAAGATGGGCCTTCGGCAGGTGTTGCCATGGCGACTGCGCTTTATTCGTTGATCTCGGGACGACCGGTAAGGGCAGATGTGGGTATGACAGGTGAAATTACCTTGCGTGGACAGGTGCTACCTGTGGGTGGAATTAAAGAAAAGGTAATCGCTGCACACCGCAGTGGCCTCTCAACTGTGATTCTTCCCCGAAGGAATGAAGATAATCTTGAAGACTTACCGGATGAGGTCAGGCAAGAACTGGATTTTGTTTTTGTTGATTCTATAGATCACGTGCTTGAAACGGCTGTAGAGCCAGAACCACTGACTAAAGGTGAGGAGCTGAAGGAATCAAAAACCCAGTGAGCAAGAGTAACTGTCAAAAAGTGATGTTAATCGAAGATGATGATTCAATGCTTTCGATTTTAAAGACCCTTTTGGATTTTGAAGGGTTTCAAATTGGGGCGGTGGAAAAGGACCATACGATTAATAATGTTGCTGATGTTATCTATCTGATCCGACAAGAACGCCCAGGTCTGATATTGTTGGACATCAATTTTCGACATATTAACGGTCTGGACGTACTGCGGTGCTTACGAAGTGATCCTGCTATTTGTGATGTGCGGGTTTTAATCTCTTCTGGTATGGATCTTGCTGAGGAGTCCGAAAAGGAAGGCGCGGATGGTTTTCTATTAAAGCCTTATATGCCAGATGACCTTATCTGTAGAATAAATGACCTTGTTAGAGATTAATTTTATTCGATTAGCACCGGTCATGGGAATTTACTCGATAGATATTTTAAGAAGATGAATTCATAACAAATTAGAGCGATTATAGTGTCAAAAAAACGAACAAGTACACAGATGAGTTGGCGGACAGTAGATCTACATATCCATACTCCCGCATCAAAAGATTATCAAGAAACAGAAATTAATATTATCGACATTTTGCAGCGGGCTGAAGTTAGAGGGTTGGACATTATTGCCATCACGGATCATAATACAGTCTCTGGTTTGCGGCGTATGCAAGACGAAATTGAACAGCTTAAGTTTTTAGAGAAGACCAAGCGAATATTACCTGAAGAAAAGGCATACCTGGAAGAGTATAAGCGGCTAAGAAAGAAAATTTTATTGCTACCGGGATTTGAATTCACTGCAACATTAGGGTTTCATATTCTAGGGATTTTCCCACCTGAGAAACCCATTCGGGAGATCGAACATCTATTACTCGACCTGAATATACCTGCAGATCAATTAGATCGCGGTTCAGACACGGTTGGTGCATCAAGCGATGTGTTGACAGCCTACCGGACAATTGATGCTGCTGGCGGACTGGTAATTGCCGCTCACGCTAACTCCAGCAATGGAGTGGCAATGCGTGGTTTTGCGTTTGGTGGACAAACGCGGATTGCTTATACCCAAGACCCTAGCCTTCATGCACTGGAAGTCACAGATCTGGAACAAAAAGGCCGGCATACTACTGCGGCTTTCTTCAGTGGGACCAAACCCGAATACCCACGGCGGATGCACTGCATCCAGGGATCAGACGCTCATAGATTAACGGCTGACTCCACCCGAAAAAAGAATCTGGGGGTAGGCGACCGCGCAACGGATGTGTTGTTGCCAGAAGTCAGCTTTGAGGAATTGCGTGAATTATTCCTGAGCAATGATTTTGCACGCACCCGACCACACCGTCATAAAGCAGAACCAGAGTATGATTTCATTCATGCTGCTCGAGAAGAAGGCCCAAACATCGTTCAAGATTTTCATGAGAGCATGTCTGTAAGGGGTGGGCGATTGTATGCGATTGTTGCTGATGTTTGTGCATTTGCCAACACCAATGGTGGAACCCTTTTTATTGGGCTCAATGCTGAAGTGCGAAAACCTATTGCAGGTATTTCTAAACCAGATCAAATGGCATCTCAATTGGAGAAGGAGATTAGTAACCGGATCAGTCCACCTATTCACCCATCTATTGATGTTCATGAGACTGGTGGGAAAAAAATCTTGCGTGTCCTTATTCCAAGAGGGGAGGATCCTCCCTACGTAGTAGATGATTATAAGATTTATGTGCGGGCGGAATCGGAAACAAGTCTGGCTGTCAGGGATGAGATTGTCAACCTGGTAAGCAGAGGTCAAAAGGAAATTGGGGGGCAACCTGAGATCTCAGAGTTGGAAAAGACGGAATTAGCGAAGCAGGTGCCTTCCACTTCGGTATTGGATGATTCACCTCGAACAGGGGTTGAAGTTGTCTCTGTTGAGGAGCGGGGAGGAACAAAGTATTTCACCCTCAGAGATCTTCGGAATGGTAATGTGGTAAAAAACGTTACTCACAAGTCAGCCCGGCGATTATGGCATTATGCACTTATTCAACATGACAACTTGCCAACAGATATCCAAAAGGTGAAGATAAAATGGCAGGGCGATTATGGACTCCTGAGCCACGATAAACAGGGAAAACGTGACCGGTATGATTTCGTGCGCAAGACAAACAAAGGATATCGTTTCTTCTTTGGGGTTACAGAAGATGGTCTTCTAGGTATGTGGAAAGAACTAGTTGGCATCAATGAAGATCAATGAGTGCCAGTTTATTTATTCGACAATTTATTTTAGCTGAAGATTACAATACCGTTTGTGATCTGTGGGAGAAAGCCGGTCCAGGCATCCAACTGCGTCGATCTGACAGTCAGGATGAGATAGCCAAAAAGCTGCAACGAGACGCCGATCTTTTCTTGGTAGCTGAGTGTAATGGGGAAATTATTGGATCTGTTCTTGGTGGTTATGATGGCAGACGTGGTATGGTTTATCACCTGGCTGTTGCCAGAGAATATCGCAATCGTGGTGTAGGAACTGCTTTGATGGACACGCTGGAAATAAGGTTGCGAGCAAAAGGCTGTTTACGTTACTATCTGCTTGTTACCAAAGACAACTCCGAAGCAAGGGAGTTCTACGAAAAGTATGGTTGGAAGCAGTTGGATTTGTTTGTCTACGGAAAAGATTTAGACATTCAAGAATGATCAATAAAGGAATGGTTTGCTGATATGCAAATGAGATTCGGGATTTTGACGGTTTCAGATCGCGCCTGGAAGGGAGAAAGAGAAGATATATCTGGACCTGTTTTAGAAAGCAAGGTCCTGGAGCAGGGTTGGCAGGTTATTTGTAAGGCGGTAGTGCCAGATGAATTGGTAATGCTCAAGGATCTGCTGGTGTCGTGGTCGGATTCAGCAGAGATAGATGTTATTCTCACTACTGGTGGAACTGGTTTCAGCCCCCGAGATGTAACTCCAGAGGCAACTCAGGCTGCCATACAGAAAACTGCACCGGGTATCTCTGAAGCAATACGTGCTACAAGCCTACAAACAACCCCTCACTCCATGTTATCTCGGTCTATAGCTGGAATTCGTGGCAATACATTAATTATTAACTTACCAGGGAGTCCGAAGGGTGCTGTTGAAAGCCTACAAGTTGTAATACCTGTCCTAGGACACGCGGTTGCACTTATGCAACAGGATCCTACAGCCGAAGCAGGTCATTGAATAGGGAAAGGGAGGTTTGTGGTTTAATTGATGGAGCGTATTTTTGAGGCATAATATGGAAAGCTTCAGAACCGAAACTGTACCGGAAACCCCCAAGGAGGAAAAGACCCGAGCCCGAAGGGCATTGATTGACATCTTTGAAACCTTGATCATCGCGGTAGTGCTCTTCGTGGGAATAAATGCTGTGTCAGCTCGTATTCGGGTGGATTCCTACAGTATGGAACCTACGCTATTGAAGGGCAACTTTGTGATAGTAAACAAGCTTGCATACCAATTTGGTACTCCACAGCGAGGCGATGTAGTTGTGTTCCGTTATCCTCCCAACCCTAGCGAGCAATACATAAAACGAGTTATTGGGCTACCTGGTGAACACATACGAATCAATGGAGGTCAGGTTACCATTAATGGTGAGGTGTTGACTGAACCTTATCTGAATGATTCAACGGTACGGGGAGGGGATTGGCAGGTACCGGCAGATTCTTATTTTATGTTGGGAGATAACCGAAATAACTCTTCCGACTCGCGGGTATGGGGGATGGTACCAGCAGAAAACCTGATTGGAAAAGCCATGCTAATTTACTGGCCTCCGGATAATTGGGGACTTTTAGGGAATGAACATGTGCTTGCTGCTGGAACTGAAAAATCGAACAGTGAAGCAGAGT